>Ga0335073_10003082_pt1 | contig 23064 bp, 37 predicted proteins | sample Lox_Sample_22_FD_207093 | JGI IMG/M metagenome (GOLD analysis project Ga0335073, IMG submission 207093) | Soil microbial communities from Loxahatchee National Wildlife Refuge, Florida, United States - Lox_Sample_2.2 | ecosystem: Environmental > Terrestrial > Soil > Wetlands | place: USA... | reverse complement strand
ACGGGTGGATGGTTGGACGTTGCTAGGCATCGTACAGGCTCAAAATGAGAAGGAACTTGCTGCGATTAGGGCATGTGAGCAAGCGCTTCGTCTTGATGAATCCAACTTAGACGCATTGATGGTATCAATCCCTTGAGATATAATGGGCTAATAATAGAATTTGGCTGTGTCCTATACGAATGAAGGATATGATACCGCTGCATATCATACTTTGGAACATTGGGTTACCAAGAAGTATCCTAGTCTCGTCCCCCTGGGACCTCTAAATAGAGACTCAAGATCAGAACTCCGTCAGCATGTAGAAACTCTTTTCTTCAAAGCAGCACAAATGTCCTCTCAAGGTGCAAATATAGATGCAGATGTTCAGGTTGGTCTTGGAGTATTATTCTATGGAGATGAAGAATATGATAAAGCCATTGATTGTTTTTCAGCTGCATTAAGCGTACAACCAAATGTACATCCTCCTTACCTCTAAATCTGACGTTAGAATCACTTGTTATGGAATCGATATGGAGCTACTCTTGCAAATTCTGGACGAAGTGAAGAGGCAATTGAAGCATATCAGCGAGCCTTAGAGATTAAGCCCACATTTGTTCGCGCACGATATAATTTGGGTGTTTCATGTGTCAACATTGGATGCTATACTGAAGCAGCGCAGCATCTGTTGGGGGCGTTATCCATGCATCAAGTTGAAGGCGATCTGGGAGGTGGAGTTAATATCTCCTCAAATTTGGTATGTAGTTCTCCATTTCGCTTACTGACTGACAGTGGGAAACTTTGAGGAGAGTGTTTTTGTTTCTTGACAGGAGGGATTTAGCGGAGAAGGCTGCAAGTGGTGTGGATGTGAACATCTTTCGGGAGGATTTTGATTTCTGAATGCGGAGGTTGTGTTATTGCTGCTGCACAGGAGTGGCATGGAATAATTCGCATGGAAAGGAGGAAAAAGGCGTGTTTTAATAAGGTTTATTGCATCTCAAGACTGTATCAAATTATATCCTTGCATTAGGTGGACAATGCATTTCCCAATTCTTGAGATGAGATGACTTGCACTTGAAAGTCTTTTCGTCGGAAATTACTGGATAGGTGTTAAAGAGTACAGATCTAGCTGCTAGTTTTGTTTCAAGGAGATTTGGGTCACTGCGAAATTCCAAGCGGCATCTGTGCCACCCCGAAATCAACCACACTTTCACGATCCATCTTACTGGGTCTCACGCCATCTCACCCACTTTCTGCTTTGTCTGAACTCTCGAAAATATGCCGTATAATTCCTATCTTCAAAATTCCTATCTCCATGAATCTGGACAACAGGAGCCACCACATGCAGTTCCATGCACGCTTCGTGCCAACTGATTCATGCAGCTGAAACCGTGAATTGCTACCTCCACATCCAGAACTGAGGACGCCCTTCAGCCGACTGATACATATCCAATGTCAACATCGGGAAGAGAACAAACTTCAAGTAATCCACGAAGCAACGAGCGAGCTCGTTCAATATCGTCATCCTCAACAGAGAGAACTCTCCCGGTCGAGTTTGTCGCATCTCTATCAACCGACGAGCCTCCCGACTGTCCTGGTCCTCCACCCAACGTTTCACAAGATATGGATCAGATCCAAATTCTGCCAGCGGGCGACTGGGTTACCGATACAGAAAATGCTCTGGCTAATCCTGAGGAGTATAAGGCCAAAATCGCTGGCCAACAGCATTGGAGGGAACGCAAGAACGAGCTGAAAAGATATTTGGCTATCGTGAAAAGCGATGCTGTAGCAAGGAAATTCGAGATTGACATTAAAGTTATTGGAAAATAAGGAGCTTTGGCATCTTGCTGTATATATTAGCATCTTTAAATGACATTGGAATGGAAATGAGCTCTCAGGGCCCCGGAGAATGATATTTGTGAACAAGGGGACCCTCTGTTATTAAACAATCTAAACAACCTATCTATCCATGCGATATATTTGTGCACTTCTAATCTTTAACACCTCTCCCCCTCTCCTCTTCCTCCTTAGCCCTCTTATCAATCTTTCTAAACTGCCAACTCCAACTCGCATTATACAAAAATTGCCTCAAATCAAACCTATTATCATCCGGACTATAGGCCTCAGCATGATAGGCTGGTGTCAAGATTGTCATCTTGTGTCTATTGACACTATAAAAGTAGAAGAACATCTTAACCTTTGTCGCAATCTCCGTAGGTGAAAGGTTTTTGCCCCAATCGTGAAGGAGATTTTCAAACATGCTGAAGGGGCCGCATTTTGAGATTTTGCGGAGTCGACCGAATACACTGAGTTCTTCGTAGGTCATGCCCATGTCTACTTCATCGGATTGGACGTAGTCCTTTGTGATGGGTTCGAGTTCGGCAGTTGGTGTGGCGTTGAGGAATTTATCCAGGACAGGTATGTTGAATGACGTTTTCGCATGGTCGAGGAATCGACGGAGATCGGTCTTTGATATGCCACCTAACTGTAAGCTTCATGTATGGAGGGGTGTTACCGATAGGAGCTATATCCGAGCTGGAGCAGTCATATTTGGTGAAATATCCGCGCAATGCTTCGTCAACATTCGAGGATCCAAGGACCAACAATCCTCCCGTTCGTCCACGTACCCAAGGAAGTAGCTGAGCAAATAAGTATGCTAGAACCATTCTCAGTCGCGCCTGAATATTTTGCAAAGCAAGATTTTCAGCTTGAGATCCACCATGGACCTTAAAACGAGGAGTCTTTGAGGTGACCAGTGTAAAGAGTGACTGTACAGAAACAACAATAGAGTCCATATTGAGATCGATATGATAACTTCCAATCGCATCTGAAAGTTCTTTGGCACGGCCCCTGGTATCGGCACTCGAATTCTCCGTGCCCATAAACGTCGTATGAAAGATCCTCCTACAGACGTAAGCATGTCTACAGAATAGGATATACCCGCAGAATTCTTTCGGATCCAGAGGTTTATAATCTGATCCGTCAGGTTCACCAGCAATTCGTCGCGCATCAGCAATAACTTGAACATCGCCCTCAGCCGCTTTCTGCGCAACCAATCGACACATAGAGTATACTATCGTAGCGACAGAACACGAATCCAATCCACCACTAAGCGGAAGAAAGAATCCAGCAGCCTTAGCCCTCCTTAAATAATCCCACAACCAACAAGCAGGACCTAACGCAATTTCCTCCTCTGGAGTGTGGTATTTAGGTGCAATCGGTCGTGAAGGGGCTTTCAGTGGTCCAAAAGCATTTTCCTGAGAAAGCGGGATATCGATTCTGATTCTTTCATAGCGGTCTACGATGGCAGCTTGTGCACTTCTAGAATTGAAAGAGGCTCTCTGACTCCTGACTTCTTGTAAATCAACAGTGGCAGTAATGACTTCGACATCGGATAATGCGAATTGCGAGCCTTGGGCAAGGATGGATCCGTTTGTAGCGATTAAGGCTGAACCATCGTAGTAAAGTCTATCCCCGTCACAACCTTGTTGGTTGGCGTATAGGTAGACTCCACCACCCATGTGAGTTGCTGTGGTTATTAGGTTGAGACGAGTATTGAGCTTTCGAAGTTCGTGGTGAGAGCCGCTAGAGTTTGTAAAAATTTCACAGCCGTCCAGACTCATTTCGATGTGTGGACCTTGGGGAGTCCACATCTCTTCACAGGTTTCGAAGCCCAGGACGGTATCCCATGTTCTAATGAGGGCATCCCCTATCGGACATGTTCTCTGTCACATCAGTGCTGATAGAAGGGGGAGTTTTGAACCTGTTTACTCTCCAATAAACCCCAGACTGCCATTGGGATATCGTGTTCTTCGACATATTTGGGTGCCCTCCAACATTGAAAGTATCGCCTTTCACGGTAATTTCCATCATTTGCGAGCCACATCTTTGGACGAATAAGGTGTATATACTTATTGTAGACAATAACTCGGCAATTGTAGTACACAGAACGATGTCTAACAGGCCTATCGCCAATCAGTTTCCCTTTGTATGAAGTCATACATTCCGATATCAAGTAAAATGTCCTGGCAGTCCGGATGAGAAATGATTCTGCACAGCAGTTCCCAAGAATGAACATAGGTATCATTCTCAAGAAAGTGATCCAAACATCCGTATCCCCTGAATAAAAGTAAGAGAATGTACGAAACGCGGTAAAGTTGGTCAGGGTGAGATACGTGATTTCCAATTCAGGTCCTGTTCGGAAAGTTGCGCCTCGCTCTTTTGCGATTTGAATACTTTGAATGATCCTCTCGGCATTCCCTTCAAAGTCCATTGCCCATTGGTTGAGCGAACTAGGAATACATTAGCATAATATTCCGTAAAATAGGAAGTGCATCCTACCATGTCGCCAAAGTAACGTAGCGACTCATTGCAACTGCAGGTCACTCTGTCAAAACGTTGAGCGAGTTGAGCGTTAGAAGGTTGAGATGGATGAGTTTGAGAGTCAGATGAATGGGACGGCTATAGTTGATTTCCGGTTTGGAAGAATGGTAAGGAGTGATATCGAACAGGGATCGAGGGAAGAAGAAGAATATATAGAAGGTCCTTGTCAGCCGCAGAGGCACACCTGTTTGAGCTGAATTTTGGCGATCTTCGTGATGCAGTCCGCTGCGGACACACTCTGGTCCTTTGCAGTGAACTTTCCAGCATTGTTGATCTTCAGAAGAGGAGAGAGAAAACCAAAGTACGGTGCTGCGTATTGATGCGAACATTGCCACGCAATCCCTCATGGCTCAGAAAGATATCGGGAGCCAAGTCAGACTGATAGTCGACTTCCCTGACTCTTCCACAACCTCAGGAGATGGCGTAGACGCAATCCTGGCACCCATCTTCAAAGAAGTTCTTGAACACGATGCCGGTCGCGAATTCACCGATCAACTGGACGCATTCACACAGGAAAAGGTTGCTGAGATTGAGGATATGTGTAATACGAATCACCAGGAGTTTGTAGGCGCTGTGGAGAAATTGCTTAAAGTCAGAAAAGGGGCCGCTGGATTACGGTCTGAAAGTACGCTCCCATTGACCTGGATGGGAATTGATGCTAGTGCTTGGGTTGAATGATGAGTTGCAGGATGCAGGAGCTGCGTTGACTGCAGTTATGCGTGAACAAATTGAGGGCCAAACGACTCTGGAAAACATTGATGAAGCAATAGATACGCTTAACGTGCAAACCCGAATGTGTCCCACTAACTTGTGCAGAAATGTCTTCGGGTATTAGGCTTGGCAAACAGAGTGAATGAACTAATTGAAAAACGCAAAAGCTATGCTGCTTTAAGAGCTCTAGATGGTATTCCTCCATTGTGACCTCAGAAGTTGACTTCGTGGTAGAGTTGGAGAATGTTCATCTTAATGAGATTACTCGGTTTGACTTTGCTGAAGTGATTCGGCAATCAATCCCGGCAACAAGACAAGTCCTTCAAGACTCTGTCGTAGCAGATCTACAGACCTGGCTCCTCAAAATCCGCGAAAAATCAAAACAGATAGGCGAATTAGCTTTCCGGCATACCGAGAAAAAGCGAGAAGAATGGCGACAGATTTCGGAACAAGATACCATTCTTTCAAGCGCAACATTCAATTCTGCACTTGAACGGATATACTGTGAACAGGACAACTGTGCTTACCCTCTGAAAGCCAGTGCTAATGGGCAGTCAATCCACTTAATTGCGAGGATCTCACAATTGACTTTCGCCCGTTGTTCGAGGCTATGCATATCTATAGCTGTCTAGGTAAATCCGACGAATTCCGAAGCATGTACGAAGCCGATCGTCGAAAACAAATGGACCTTCTTCTTCCCTCATCATTACCGCTTGACGACAACGGTGAATATCTACATAATCTGCTTGCGGACGTGACTGGATTTTCCATCATTGAACGGGCAAGCGCAGCTAAGGCACCGGACTTGAGAACAGTTTCTGAGATTGAAGAACTCTGGGATATTCTTTGTTCAAGAGTTACGGATCTGATCACGGAATCTGTGCAAAAGATTAGTGATCCTAGTGTTCTTTTATCTGTTAAGGATTCAGTGCTTCTCTTCCTCCAGACGATTCAGGTAATGTTCTTGCAGTAAGGTCTGCTGATGAATAGAGATACGATTTCTCAGCGGCTCAGCTGGATCGATATGTATTCACGTTATTCAAATCCTACTCTGACGTTCTCAAACGTCGCTTCAGTAATGACTTCAACAAGGTTATATCTCCCGAAGGAACATCTAACGGTTAGATCATTCAAGATGATGCATACATGCCCATGACCGTCGAAACACCACAATCTCTAGACCAGATACGCAACGTAAGTCTCTACGGCCTAGAACTAGACATCCGTTCCTTCCCCTACGTTTTGCCATTCTCCGAATTATATCCTCTGTGTTGCAGCCACATCCGCAATTTCGTAAACGAATACTACATGTTCTCAGACGAATGTATCACCTCCCAACACGACGTCGACGACATCCTCCGGAAATCCCTCGACGAACTCCTCGTCGCAAACGTAAACGTTCCACTGTCGCTCCGTCTCGACTCCACCAACCTCGCTCAAATCGTGCAAATCCTCATCAACCTAGAGTACCTCGAAAACGCATGCATAGCACTAGAGGAACTGTTAATGCAATCAAGATCGACACATCGAGCGGGAATCTTAAAGCTGGCTGCAACTTCCGAGTTCGGAAGTACCCGTAATTTGGCGGAGAAACGGGTTTTCGAATTAGTCAACTCTAAGATCGACGACTTTTTGGGAATTGCAGATTATGATTGGGTTACTATGACGAAGAATACATATCCAAGCGCTTATTTACAGGATGTTGTTGCATTTTTAACTACCGTTGTCAGTTCGACGTTGCAATATCTTCCTCAGAGAATCAAGACTTTTGTATACTTTGAAGTTCTGGATCACTTGGCTACTTCACTGAAGGTACTCCTCTCCTTCCTTCTTTATGTTTTTCCACTAACGTTTGCAGGACCTTCTTCTTTCAGCGAAACGAATCAATGAAAACGCAATCGCCAATTTTGATCTCGATATCCAATATTTAGAAGACCTGGTTCAAAATCTAGGAGACGCATCAGTAGCCAATGCCGATACATTCCTTGAACTTCGGCAGTCTATCAACTTGTTGAAGAGCGAAAACAATATGGAGGAGTACATGCAAATGCAGCCCAGGATGAGATATTATAACCGAATTAGCGTGCAGGATGCGGTTTCTTTGTTCGAGAAGCTGTTGAACAATCTGAGTTCGTATTCGTTGAATCCACAGCAACGAGAAAGGAGGAGAGCTTTGGAGAATACGATTAGTGTTTTGAAGGGTCCGAGACCACGATGATTGGCATGGAGCCTTTACTGGGGAGGTAGTCAGAGTAGAGGAGAGCAGGAATTCAACAGCAGCGCATCTGAAGTTACTAACTTGCTTTATTTTCTGTGAGCACATTAGCGGTTATCTATTAATTAGCTTGCTGATCTTCGTTAACGCAAAGCCGCGTAATCTCGAAATCGTCTCCATCCACGTCCTGACAATCAAGTCCCCTCCGTCAACAAGGAGACCAACCAGTCGATTCCTTTCTCAACAATGACTTCTCCGTTTTTTCAAGGCATGGATCCAATGCAACCCGTCAAACCCTCCTTCCATCCCTCAACCAATGTCCCAACTCAACACTCCACAACCCAAAGTCTTCACAGTCCAATCCAACAAACTCAGAACCCAAAAATCGTGGGAACAAGTGTTCTTGGCATGAAATACAAAGACGGAATCATTCTCGCTGCAGATAATCTGGGTACATATCCTGTCCATGGAACCCAGGCTGATACTGTGAATAGCTAGCTTTGGAAGTTTAGCGCGATTCAAGGATGTCCAGCGCATTTTCCCAGTTGGAGAAAACACGCTCATCGCTTACAGCGGCGATGTCTCCGATGCCCAACATATCCAATTCCTTCTCGAAACGCTCATGTATCCTCCCCTCCACTCGACTGTCAATTAACATTGCAGGATCCGTGAAAAGCACCATCAAGATGATGATCTTCCCAATCCTCTTACAATACATAATTACCTTACCCGAACAATGTATAATCGTCGCACAAAAGTGGATCCATTGTGGAATGCGTTATTAGTTGCTGGAATTACTCCTCCCTCAGATTCACCTATGATTACGCTTCCTAGTACGCTTGCTCCTGACGATGCTACTGCTCCGGAGAAAACTGCTGCTAGTTCACAGAGTACTGGTAATAAACTTGACGGAAGTTTGTTTCTTGGATACACAGATTTATATGGAATCCAATACTCTAGCTCACATATTGCTACGTAAGCCTCTTAAGAGAGCGTGGTTAATGGATAGCGGATATGCAAAACATATGGCTCTTCCTTTGTTGAGAGCATTCTATTCGACCAAGGGTGATCGTGCTGAGAACATTTCAAAGGAAGAAGCATTGGGAGTTATCAGGAAGTGCATGGAAGTACTATACTATCGTGATGCACGATCATTGAATAAATTCACCATTGGAATTGTATCAAGGACAGAAGGAATTGAGATCCTGAAAGATCAAACTTCCCATACTGATTGGTCTGTTGGAGAGAAAGTTAGAGGATATGGTGCTCAGGTGGTATAGATGGAATATAAAGTTTCCATTGCTATTGCTATTTAATTCAAGCCCCTCCACGGGTATCCCATCCCTATGCAAATACGTCTATGAACATACCTCTTGTAATGCCCTGATTGTAGTTTAGTAGCTATTAAAATCCGAATCGTAGTTGACTTGCTGTGAAGACTGGAGGTGTCCACGCCAGACTTTCGGGATGAACGAGTCGTTTTCTCCGTGACATTTGTTTGTTGTGCTGTTCGATAACAGGATCCGTTAACACAATATAATGCTTTCCTTGTGCAAACTTCAACATACCAAGATGCTTCAAGGTATTCATCACTAATAATTAGCCCCAATGTTCGTGGTGGATATAGTACCATCACTTGTAGTCATCGCCGTCATAGCAGCAAGTTCATCCAAATTCACATCCTCCCCCAAATTCACCAATATGTTAACCAACGTCTCTGTCCAATACGCACGATAACTCAGCAGCCCCAAATCCGAGAGTGGCTTCTCAGGACTCCCAAGCTTCCCTTCCTTCTTCGACAACTCATACGAAAACGCAATCAACAGCTTTCCATAACCCAGCCGTTGATATTGCGGCAGAGTCAGAATACAAGCCACATTATACCCCTCAGCAGACTCCTTCTCTTTCGAAAAGTAGCCATACAAATGAGCACCATATTCATCTCGAATACACATACAATAAAACAGGAACGGATCGACATCGTAATACAACGTCTTATGATCCAAAAACAACTTGGACAAAAGACATAAATTGCGACAATAAGTACGTTGTCGTCGTCCATCAATCTCAAAAAACGACACATCATCATGTCTATAAATCTCATTCCCAGGAGGATGCATCAAAGTACATTTCGTACGATGTCTTTCAAACGACTTTTTCGGTCCAAAATACGAAAAACAAAACTCACAAATGTATAAATGGTCGTAATCGGTGAGTTCGACAGGATACGGTGAAAAGTACCATGGTTCCACTTCGAATTGACCGATTTGTATTTTGGAGAAGTTTTTGACGCGTGCAATTTCGTGCGTATCTTGGGTCATTGAACCTGATGTACGTAGTTTTTCAATTTCTTGTTCGCGTGAAACGTAGACTGGATTTCCGTCGTTTTGAGTTGCATCAAGATCCATTTCTTCACCTTCGCCTTCGCCTTCGCCTTCAATTTCACCTTCACCTTCTCCGATGACAGATACATCGCCTGTTCCTGGCTCAGTTTTGATATCCTGTTCGTCGAGGAGCATGGCATCGACATCCTCGAGGGATAGTTGAGATGCAAGACGAGAGGGTATTCGAGGTTGACTTTGTGAAGCTAGTAATCCTGGTGTTCCGGGTTGAGGAGTAACGCTCTCTCGATGACTGGTCTTTTGTCGTTTATTCTGGGGACCTTTTGGTGTTGTCGAGACGTCGGGGGTTGCTCGTCCACCCTTTGGAGCGGCCTTTTTCGGCGCTGCTTTTTGGGAAACTGGCCATTCTACCTCTTTACTTAAATCGAGCTTTGACGGAGGAATCCATTCGTCGAGACGCTAATCGTTAGAAAGTGCTTTATAAGTGCTAGAAAAGGGAAACATACTTTATTGTATTCTTTGTAGTGGACATAGAAATGCGGTTCTCCTTGTTTAATTTGTATTGATAGAATCTCAGCTTGACGAAGTTCTCCATCTTTATGCGCGTAAGCTTTGCAGCCTACTCGTAGATTATGGATCGTAGCCACCGCAGGATTCGGAGTAGCGGTTCCGTTGGCTGGAGTCCCTGGTCTGGTGCCATTTGGAGTATCGGTGGTACCCATCCAGACGATGCAGAATAATCTCTTCTACCGAGAAATGATGAAAAATAGTCAAGAAAGATGGGTTATTCGATGGATGCAGTGATGACAAGTGTTCAACTACACAGACTCCGTCGCTAGGAGTTGGTTTCGAGACGATTTTCGTGAAAATTCTGTAGCGAAGAAAATTCCGTAAATAATTTTGTAAATATTTATCTTGTATTATTGTCCTCGGATCAGACCCCGTCCGCAGTCGTCACCCTCTGGTCCCGAGGCTAAGTCACCATGTAGTCACAGACCATTTGCTGGCAAATTCACATCACAAAAACAACTCACCACCAAGGAGGCGGGTGTTTTCACCATCAGGCTCCTTCCCCTTGGTGACGACCATCCATCATGAAGCATCTTCTATACATTATCAGCATAAGCATCCTCTCCCTCCTCGTTTCCTCAAAACAACAACCTTTCAAATCCTCAGACTCTGCTTCCCCGCATTATCAACAATTCTCGCCGATCGGTATTCTTGATGTCGGCGTAGGTCCTGAATACCGCGACCGCAAACGTTATCTTCCTCTTGACCGCTCCTCCTCTCTATACACTCTAGACAACTCTCATCCTTTGCTTTTCCGCGGTATAAAGCGAACGACGCCACAACACGCAAAAATAACGCGAGAATCAATAGCTAACGCAATCACACAAACACGTCTTTCAAAATACACTTCCCAGTCTCCTACTATCGCCTGGGAGCCGCGCGAGATTCTTGTTCCCGATGTCACTGATCTGGAAACAGTTTTGACATTGGCACAAATTGCGCATAATGCGTATACAGAGATTCCAGATACGGTTGATTGGATTCCGGTGAATGAAGGATGGAATTTATCGAGTGGTTTCGGGTGGGAGAGGAACGGGATTAGAGGACATGTATTTGCTTCTGAAGGGAATGAGACTATTATTATTTCTCTGAAGGGGACTAGTCCGGCTGTTTTCTTCGGGGGAGGGACAGGTGGAAACGACAAACGCAATGTATCTCCCTTTCCTTTTTCCTTTTTTGCCTTTGACATGGAGAACAGTGCTAATGGCGTTGTAGGATAACTTGTTATTTTCATGTTGTTGTGCAAAGTTAGGAGTAGCATGGACACCCGTTTGCGATTGCTGCTCCTCCCACCAAACATGTAACTCAACGTGCATCTCCAGCGAACTCGCTTCCGAAGCACACTACTACCAAGCCGCCCTCGAAGTCTACTTCACACTCTACTCAGCCTTCCCCACCTCCACAATCTGGCTTACAGGACATTCCCTCGGCGGTTCTCTTGCCTCGCTAACCGGTTTAACCTTTGCAGCACCCACAATCACATTCTGTGCTCCTGGCGAAAGAATGGCTGCTCGTCGTCTGCATTTACCACAACCACCGGGTATACGACCTGAAGACCAACTCATATGGCATTTCGGACACACTGCAGATCCTATTTACACGGGAACTTGTACTGGTCCATTAAGTAGTTGTTGGAATGCGGGATATGCAATGGAAAGTCAGTGTCATACTGGGTTGGAATGCACTTACAATACTGTTGAGGATTTAGGATGGAGAAGTCATATTGCGAATCATAGACAAAGTGTTATGATTAGGGATGTGATTGCTTCAAAGACGTATGCTAAGAAGTTGGGTGTTGGAAGGGTGGTTGAGTGTCATGTTGTCGATGACAGTTGTGTTGATTGTTACGGATGGTCATCGGATGATGGTGACCATGCTGGAAATGGGTTTTGAAAAGTTGGTTGAAGTTGGAATGGTTTGGGATAGCATGAGTATTGGGAGTAGCATTCGAGAATAAGCATATTTAGCAAAGCGTAGGGATAAATTACTTTGGTAGATGAGATGGAGACAGCATCTCAATCCTCATTCGGATCGTCGGCAGAAAGTACAGTTTCAAAATAAGGTTACAGGGTATGGTGTAATTTTAAGTTAATTTTTATGTCAAGACTTGATGAACATTGGGCAGTTTGTGCTAAGAATTTCAGTTGAGGGGGAAGCAATCTAAATTGCTTAGTACATGAGGGGTCTCTTCGGGAATGCGTGAGTCCTCCTCTAAGAGTTAAAGAGGCTTGAGCAGGGCGCTTATGATGGCTGCGCTTCATTTCTCATTTCATTTTACTGGGATATTTTGGGAACGGAAGGACCGTGTGCCAACCAACAATTTAAGAAATATTTTCCGTAAGTCTATTATGGCAGGCACTGTACTGTAAAGTATAAACGCCCCCGTGGGAGCCACGACACTCCCATCCGTCCTCGAGTACAACATCCAGTATTGTTATTACCTTGTCGTGTGACTTCCAGTCAAGATGTCTTCTTATCAACCTATTGACAATCCAGAATACCAAGTCCATCAAACCGCACCGCATCAACTTCAATATCAAGATGATGCCATTCTTCGAATGCAACAGCACGACGAAATACTCAAAAAACGAGTTCGAAGATTGCGTATCGGCATTCGAATTCTAGCATTCGCATGTTCGTACTTCACCCCCTCAAGCCTCTACTAACTATTTCCGCAGAGCAGTAGTAGTCTCCCTGATGACATCCAATCTAGTCGCTTATTACACAACCCGAAATATGACTAGCAACGGTATTCGAGCATGGCCTTCCCAAGCCAAACTCTGGCCAACCTATGTCGCTCTAGGAGTGTCTGCGACATCCTTGATCCTAGCAACTATGGTGTTATTCGCATATTGTTGTGGGACTAAAGCTGCGAATAAAGTTAATCTTGCGAGGACTGTGTTGACTGTTGGTATGTTGATTTTCACTGCTGCATTGTGGGCTTTGGCAGCTGCTGGATTACAGGGAACAAGTGCTTTTGATGGTGTTGGGAGTCAAAGTTTGTGGAGTGCTACTTGTGATTCAACAGATCAACAACATGAGTTATTTGGTCACTGGATTAATTTCTCACAAATCTGTCTGGAACAGGTCTGTCCTCCATTATTTACTTTTCTCCTATTTTTTTGTATTGGATTGTGTCTAATGCTTAGGAATGGGGATTGGTGTGTTCGGGAATTGGGATTGGATTGGAAGGTTTGACGGTGATCACATATATCTATGTGTTCTTGAGAATGAGACACCAACGAAAACTGAAGAACGTCAAGAAGGGTAATACTTTCCAGGGACCAGTTAGTCCTCCCATTTACCAAGAAGCTCCTGAATCTCCACTCCCATCGCCCTACTATCCCGATCAAAAAGGGTATGTTGCGTATCGGGAGTAATTGAAATCCGGTCAAAAGGGAGGGATATCAATTACCTGGACGGTATAGGATTTATGTGGGGGCAATTGTATAATGTTCGAATTCACAGGATATACGTACGACCTTATGTATTTAACGTTGCTCTTTCATGATGGAATCATTTTGTTGGTTTCTTTCCCCACAGAATATTCACCGGTTGTCCCATTTTCAATCCACCATCTTCAGTACCAAGATCCTCCAAACACTGCTCCTCCCAAAGACTCTCCCACTTCTCTTCCTCACCTTCCCTAAACTCGATAAAATTCTTATAAATATTCGCAAAATTTCCCACTGCAATCTTCCTGCCTTCTTCACCCTTCCAAACTGCCCAAATAGTTTCCACTCGGACATTTACATCCTCAAAACCAACACTTTCAACATGTCCTGCAAACTGGGTACTCTCGAGAAACTCGTCTGCTTTGAAGATTGTGGGAGGGCGATCGTAGGTACCCTCTGGACCTCGAAGACGTTTAATTACCCGTTCGGCAATGTCACGATGGACTACTGCTTGAGGAGTTGTAAGACCGCAGTAACCGCCAGGTTTCAAGGTGCGATAGATCTCACGAAGAGCTTTATCTGGATCGGGCATTAACATGATTCCCATTTGAGTGATCGAGACATCGAATGTGTTATCCGGGATTTTCAAATCCTATAATCAGGCACAATAAGAAAGAGACAGACTTGACTATCCATTTGTTCAACAGTGACTTTAGAGTCGTCTGGGGTAGATTTAAGAATCCCTTTGAGAACATTGAGCATTCCCTCTGCAAGATCTGTTGCAGTGATTTTGACATTTAGGCCTTCCTCTCTCGAACGTGAAAGAATAGTTCTAGTGACAATTCCCGTCCCACAGGCATTGTCATGGAAGACAGTTTGGCCTTGTAAAGACATTTTGTACGGACATGACGATAGGAGGCTGTTTGCAAGTGTCTGTCCTCCTCCGCCCCATGCGGATTCGTATTTGTTTGCGATCTCATTGAAATAGTTTTCTGTGATTCCTGAGTTGGTAGAGGTAGAGGACATTCTGTGTCACGCTAGAGACGGTAGACTCAGTAGAAAGGATGGAGACCTTTCTAATTCTTGTGAGCTTAAATAGAATTCATTATGAGGCCTTTTCTCCTTTACGGTTCTCTTGCTGCAGTACCTTAACCGACGATCAAAATTCCAGCCTAAAGCGAACAGCCAATCAACTGTCACCGCCAGTCAGCTGTACATTTACGCCGCTGGATCCTTCCATCCTCATGTGAATCATGATCTCAGCAGTCCTTCGACATCCCCCATCAGTCTCATAGTCACCCAGTCCTATTATCATTACTCTCTTCGTTCGACCGAATGGAATCCGTCCTGAATTCCTACCAACCTCCAATGGACTGGTCAGAAGGTACTTTACCCCCTCTCTTACAATACTTACATCCATGTAGACGAAACCGGCTTTCCCCTGTCACCCCTTTCACCAACGCAACCGAATCCCTCCATCCCCGAATCCAAACGAGACAAAAAGCGACGAGAAATAAATGATCGCTTAACAGCTTTAAATGCAGACTTCCTCCTCCATCGAGAACAACATTTCCGAGCGACATTGCAGAAATTACAAGCTGAATTAGCGGCATTGCTTGACGGCACCAGTCAAGAGTTTCAGGATGGAGTGACGAGGTTAGAAGACGAGAGAGATAAAGAGTTGGTACAGATTGAAGCTGGAAGGGGATATGCCCTTATAAGAGCTGAAAATGAGTATCAAGATGAAATGAAAAAAGCTGAAGAAGAGTATATTGTATGTCCTCCCTCCCTTCGTCGCTAAATCGCGGTCTGCTTGTCTGCTTACTAGTATACTAACAATAGGCATCAAAACGAGCTGCAAAAGAGAACTTATTACACGACCTAATGACAAAACGCAAACGTCTAGAATCCGACAAAGAACTCCTTGACATAGCCTCGGACGGAAATATCCTAATGCATCATGCTACACAACTTGTCGTACCTCTCTCCCCATCATCTCAAATCCACGACCGTCGGAAATTACGACCTGCTCGTCGTCATCCAAATGGATTAGGTATCCTCAGTGCCTACGACGATATTCTCCCCTCTAAACGAGTCAAGAAAGACGGGAGGGGGAATGGAAATGTGTCTGCTTCGGGAACTGGAGGGGGATATGATTCTGAACAGCAGAATGCTCCGCAGGGAAGTAGTTCTAGAGTCAGACGCGAGGAGGCAAGAGATAAAGTTATGAATCCATTCAAGGTGTCTGAGGAGAAGAATTTTGTGGATATAGTGGAGATACGGAAGGCTATTGGAGTTACGAGAGCTGCAAAGGTTAATAAACGACGGTGATCGAAACACATACAGGGTGAATTATGGGACAGAGCTATGGAAGTCATACGGATGGGGAGGCACCCCTTTACACTGGTTTTGCGTTTTGGTGTTCCACATAGAACAAGATCTGACCCAACTTACACTCTTGAATATGAAATATAGCATTTCCATAACAGAGTCGTTCAGATTGCTTGTATTCGTATGGTACCGTCCTCTCGACGTTGTTGATCTGCGACATCTGCTTGTCAGTTCATTGCGAAGAAACCCCGGACCCGCTCGAAATCGATTCTTGGGAGCTAGGGACAGTAGAGATCGGATCTGCGATCCGAGGATTCGGTCCGTTCAAAAATTTCAGGATAAGTCATTTCCTCATTAATCAGCCTCTCCAAAAGCCAATCTCGAACCCCCTGACTCATTCACGATGTCTTCCTCGGACCCTGCTCACCAAGATGCCCCTGAAGATGCAGCAGATACATACCTCGATCCCAGCGAAACCTATGAAGAATACGCCGACGAGGAACATGACCACGACGAAGATCATCCCATGTCCGATGACGAACCCGACGAAGAAATGGGAGCCGACGAGGACGAAGAAATAATCGTAGACGATTCCATACAAGGTTTCTTTCTCCACACAAGTCCCATCTACAGCGTCGATTTGCACGATACCATTGCAGCGACAGGAGGTGGCGACGATCTAGGATATTTATGGGACATTACTAATGGCGAAATGATTTCGAAATTAGAAGGACATACAGATAGTGTTACATCAGTTGCGTTTTCTAAAGATGGAGTTTATTTGGCTACTGCTGGAATGGATGGACAAATTCTAATATGGAATGTTGTTGAGAGGAAACTTGTTGTGAAACTTGAGGCTGGCGATGAAATTTTATGGATTAATTGGCATCCTTCTGGACCTGTGATATTAGGTGGTATTAATGATGGCACTGTATGGATGTGGAAAATACCCTCGGGTGCTCCTATGCAAATTTTTTCAGGACATACTGGTCCTTGTAGCGCTGGCTCTTTTTCACCTTCTGGCAAAAACATTGTTACTTGTTCGGAAGACGGGAGTTTGATAAGTTGGGTTCCTCAAACTGGCGAAGTAGCATGGAAACAAACTTCACAAGGTAGTATAACCTTCATTTACGGTGGAATGGGGCTAATTGTAGACGCTCGTTTTGATGCAGGTCAATTGACAAGTTTGGCAATTAATCCTACAAGTACGGTTGTTGCAGTAGGCGGGACAGAAGGTCTTGTCAAACTCTTGAATATAACGAATGGCAATATCCTCGCAACCTTAGGTGCCCAAACAGGCGATTCAATTGAAACCCTAGCATGGGCAACTACTCTCCCTATTCTAGCAGTGGGTTCAACAGATGGTAGAATATACTTGTACGATACCCAATCTTATCGAATACGGAATACATTATCTCACGATGATGCTGTTACAGCGATTCATTTGCCAGTGGGCGGTTTTGAATTGACGAGTTCGAGTATGGATAAAAGTGTTCGGAGATGGGATATTAGAACTGGAAAAGAGATTGCAAGGAGGACGGGGCATCAAGACGGCATTGTTGGTGGACTTGCAGTTAGTAAAGACGGGAAGAAAGTTATTACGGGTGGAGATGATACTGTTGCATTGGTTTGGGGATTTGACTAAGTTGCATCTTGTTAAAGGACCCCGAGTTTGCGTTTTTGAAGAGCATTAATAGGAGAGCATCGTGTCGCTAAGTGCACAATATAACCATCCAACAAAATAAAAGCAAAACAAACGAAACCAATCGTCATACACAATGGAAGTATCCATGTTTTTGCTGATAATGTACCCTCACCGCTGCTGACACGTGAGATCGCGATCTCGATCTCAACAGCATCGCAACTATACGACCTCAAAGTTACCATCTTGCTCCCAGATTACAAAAAGGATAATTCTGAATTCTGATTTATAAGTATATATGAAAATAGTACAAACAATCATAACAATGAGATCCGTTGAGGACCAACCATGATAACAAAAAGTAATATAAAAGGTCATATTCATAAAACTTTTCATGCCAGTTGATGGACATTAAAGCACCACCACGATATCCTTGTTGAAAAAGACTCCCATAACGCCAATGTAATCCTTATAACCAAATTCATGAAGTTGAGCCATGAATTCGTTTCCAAAGGTGCCTATTTAGGCATCTGACCAAATTTGGTGGGCAATGTCTTGCACCAATTTCAATTTCTTTTCCACATCTTGTTCAGTAACCTATTATCAATATACGTATCGCACGGGAGTTGGAAAGGGGTTGGAGGCACTTTGTTGCCTTCAATGTGGGATGCGAAACCACATTGGGGTGAAAGACAGATACGTTGTTTCTTGGGATCCTGGAGGATTTTAGCGGCTTCGTCGACGCGACCTGCGATTTGCTTGGGATCCTCAAGGTCTGCGATTTTGGAACTGATCAATCCGAGAACAACGGTCTTGTTCTTGGGCAAATAAGCCAAAGGCTCGAAATTGCCAGCTCGAGGAGTATCATCTACCAATCAGTTTCAGTCTCTCAAAGAAGTATATACATTCAAGATAATAAGTGTCACAGTTAATCTCATTGAAGAGTTTGACAGCAATAGCATCATATCCTCCTTCCGAAAAGTGAACACCCCCCTTGAAATTGCCTCTGCACAAGTGCAATCCACAAGTCATATCCTCGGGATGTCCAGCAAGACAATCATTGTACAATTTAATATAACTATCCAAAACCTTGTTGGAGTCAATGCCTCGTTCTTTCATTCCCTCAAGCATAGGAACTGCGCAAAAGTAGGCGAGAAGAGGATCATCAATTTGAATATTTCTGCATCCTGCTTTGTACAGATCTGCGATTTCTTCACGATATGCTTTTGCGATGTCTGCAAAGTATTCTTCTTCGGTGGGATAGGCTTCTTTGGTGAATGCGTAGTCTCCATGACGAAGGTGGAACCATTCGGGAGCAGCCTTGGCATGTGAGTAGTTGTATAAGAGGGAGAGTACCATGGTTACTTTGATATATTTCACATCTTCAGGAGGAACGTTCTTGGCAAGGAATTCGAAAGCAGGAACATAACAAGGTCTGACACGACGAATCTTGCCGGTACAAAGCCAGGTCTCTGCACCTTTAAATCCTTCCGCCTTGAACGCGGCAATATCAGGGACATCTACCCATCAGTCTCATCATCTCACTCGAAAAAGCCGCAAGTGAGGGACACGTACAGTCCATGAAGATGTGAGGATCAGGATGAGTAGAGTAATAAGTCATTCCTTCCAAATTATCAAAGAATCCATCGTAGAACATATGGCGACGGTATTCTCCATCGGTGATAGATTTGTACCCTAGATCGCGCTGCAACTTTACGATGCGAAGGATCTCCTTGTCTTCGATCTTTGCGAGCTCTTCTTTAGAGAGTTTTCCCTCGTCAACTTTGGTACGAGCTTCTAGGATAACGGTGGGACGCTTGAGTGAGCCTATGTGCTCTGCTCTGAAAGGAGGCGGGAAACTGCCGCGTTAGCAATGATATTACAAATGAGGAGCAGTACGGAGGCATTGAGTGTGCGATATCAATTTAGAGATAAGTTTGTTACAGCGAAGATGTATTTGAGGAGGTGAGGAAGGTGCCGTGGAGAACGAACGAGGTGGAATCAAGGTGGAGACGGGGAAAGGAGGCGGAAAGAAACTTTTTTCAGTGGAAAATAATCGGCCGAGCAAAATCTGGCGACTGGGCAGCGAAGGCACAGTCTGCTATCAACCAAGGAGCGGCCGGCATTCAAGTAACTGCCCTCACTCATCTCACATGCGGGGTATCTTCCGTCAACTCCGTCACGTGCTTCAGCATGATCAATCACGATCCCATTCCAGTAAATATCTAAATATTCACAAAAGTTGCACTTTCACAAACTTAAATCCTACATCGGTCTGAACTATCACGAAACTATCCGACTCACAGGGTAGTCCACTAACCCACTTCGCAATCCGTCAAACAGTGTCGCAACCTCCCTGGTCTTTGTTCTTCCCTTCTTCATACTGCATTTTGGTGTATTCTCAAGTAACTCTGTTACAAAATGACGACTCCACTTCCTCGACGTATTCTCAAAGAGACAGAACGGTTAATGTCTGATCCACCCCCTGGCATCTCCGGTGCTCCTGCAAACGACAACTTGCGTTACTTCGCTGTCAACATCAACGGCCCTGAATCCTCTCCCTACGAAGGTCTTCCCCTTTCCTTTCCCATCCTATACACCCCTGACACTCCTTCAAACGAGTCATGGGGAGTAATGATTTCAGAACACAGTTAACTGGAGTAGGCGGCGTGTTTAAACTTGAATTATTTCTTCCTGAGGAATATCCTATGGTTGCTCCCAAAATCAGATTCCTGACCAAAATCTATCATCCTAACATCGACAAATTGGGACGTATTTGTATGGACACACTTAAAGGTACTGTTTCTCTTTCTGGTCGTGCTGAGCATAGGAAATTGGTCTCCCGCTTTGCAAATTCGAACTGTCCTCCTTTCAATCCAGGCATTACTCTCTGCTCCCAATCCCGATGGTATCTTCCCTCTCAAACAGAATACCCTTGCATAATTGTTCTCTATTAGGACGATGTTGATTGTAGATCCTCTTGCCGCCGATGTAGCTGCTCAATGGAAAGATAATGAAGCTGCTGCTATTGCGACTGGTACTTTCACCCTCCTTCTTCAATTGCAGTAACTGACTTTGGTAGCACGCGAATGGACACGTCTTTATGCAAAGCCGAATTAATCGAGCGCATTGGTTTGGATTTCAGATTCGGACGTTCGTTGGGAGGGATTAGATATGTCAGCAGAGAACGATTAGGAGCATGTATTTGTGGATGCGGTGGTATTCGGTGGTCATAGCTAAATGCATTTCTCATCGAGATGAACTTGAGCATGGATGATAGCAAGTGATGTTTCGAAGTGCCTAGTAAACTGCGGCATGACAGCAAGACTCCGAGATTTGATCTTGCTGATAAGCTTAAATGCTCGCTTCCCGTGTCTCGTTGAACATACTCTCTTTCAAAATAGGTCTACCTGTCAGGATTTTGCGTCCGATGAACTTCTGAAGAGGTTCAAGATCTCGTAACCTGCTGCGGACGATTGGCGTGCAATGCCCACAAAATCTCGCAAATCTGCCGTTCCACTACACTCCACTTAATTTTCGGGTTCCTTTCAAGAGGCTCCCCGCCCAACCTACACAGCCGCCCTTCAACCTCCATCCTCGACTCGCAACTCTCACGCAATGTCTTCAACTTAACAATCTCCCCTTGCTCTCTTTCTCCCTCCTGCAAAGCAGCTTGCAATGGCTGCCAAAGAGGCCCTTAAAAGGGCATGGATAACAGCCCACCAAATCTGGTCTCAGACCGAAGCACCCTCATCCCCATTTCACAATCGCAGACGTTTAAAATGGCTTGTTCTAGCAGGACTATCAATGTTAGTGTTTATTATTGTGTTGCCTGTGTTTCCATTAGACATTGGAATGCCGACTTTGGATATTAGTTCTGTGCGCACTGCACCCGAAGTTGTGGGATGGCACAAGCCTGAGAATTTGACGATTGTTGCATTGGTGTTTTATGGACGGAGAGCTAATGTGCAACTTTTGGAACGGTATTTAAGGGTATTATCTCCGATTCGTCTTCGTTTTGTGTTTGGGATGTTGCGATTGGACTTGCGTGCTGACGGTAGGCTAATTTGGTGGATAATGGAGGATTGTTGGATAGGGTACATTGGATTTCCCAGGTTAGGCAAGAACCAGATGCAGAGTACTTGGAAACCATATTACAGAGTAATCCGGTACGATATACTTCGAGGGATTTTGGCATGATGAAAGAGTTTGGAGATTATAGAGGATTATGGGATCATGACATCGATCCTGATACCCTTTACCTCAAAATTGGTATCTCTCCTTCGTGCGATTTCAATTGGTGTCCTTGCTGCTTTCATTTGGTTTTATATATGTTGACTCTGTTAGATGATGATATAGTTTATATCCATGACAATACTATTCCGGCGCTAGTCAAACGGAAACTAGAACATCCCGAACAACTCTTCGTCTCAGCGAATGTAGTCAATCATCCCCGACTTCAAAAGCATCACAATGCCTTCTTCGCCACACTTCCTTTCGCACCTGAACAAGCGCCCCTCCATCCCTCTTCAAATATCCATCACGATGCCCCTTCAACACCCAACCACGAGAGCAACACCAATCCGGAACCTCATCCCCCTCACCACCCCGATCCTCCTTCCGGTCCTTTCCCTCCTGACCCTCCTGACCCTCCTCACCACCCAGAGCCACCACACCAACCCGAATCTGACGCTCACCATGAACCACACCAAGTAGAATCTAGCCCGCACCATGAACCCAACATCCCCCGCCAAGTCCATCCAAACCACAACCCCACCTCCCTTCCCGATTGGCGAATAAGTCATCTTCCATCCTCGCCCCTCACCACTCTAGAATCGATGGACCTATGGCCCCCTCCACCTCCCTACAAACATCGCTGGCTACCCATGCGCGGATCCACTCTGGACGACTGTCCCATTCGCAACGGAATGACATGTTCCTCGCTCCCCCAATGGCAATGTGCCGCCATCGCCCACTACTCCTTCTTCCAAAGACTCGAAGAAGGTCAAGAATCTCTCAAGCTATATGACTTTGGAGCATGGGATATTCACGGTCTTGCATACGATCGATGGAGTATTAATTTTTTTGTGGCATGGGGACATGAGTTTATTGATGCACGTCCTATACCCAGAGACGATGAACAACATTTATCGTCCAATTATCCTCGACGTGTGAGAAAACGTACGGTTCCTTGTTTGTGTAAGTGTTGATTTAGATTGTGTTGCGTTGGGAAGTGCATTGGCTAGTCATTTGGCATATTTTTGGCAGGCGGAGGTGATTAATTCGACGGATGTGTTGGATCGGTATAAAGCGCTTGCCATTGAAAAGTTTGGAAACGATTTACTTTTGTACGATTTTTAATCTCGACATTCAACGTCATTATCAAATCACATTCAGCGAGCGGGAGAGTAATAATATGGGATACCCAACATTTAATCGAGGATATGAAATCGACGGTATTAGGGGGAGGATGTGTATTTACATTGATCTGTCTGTGTT
>Ga0335073_10003081_pt1 | contig 23064 bp, 15 predicted proteins | sample Lox_Sample_22_FD_207093 | JGI IMG/M metagenome (GOLD analysis project Ga0335073, IMG submission 207093) | Soil microbial communities from Loxahatchee National Wildlife Refuge, Florida, United States - Lox_Sample_2.2 | ecosystem: Environmental > Terrestrial > Soil > Wetlands | place: USA... | reverse complement strand
CTCCACGGCCACGTGGACGGTGGTGTGGACCGACCGGCTGACCGCGCACGAGAACTACCAGGCGAAGGCGTACGACGTGGCTCCCGTCCCGGGGCGCGAAGGTGAGTACATCGCGAAGATCGCGTATGACCTCGACCTGTTCGAGGAGGGGTCGATCGCGAACCTCACGAGCTCGATCATCGGCAACGTGTTCGGGTTCAAGGCGCTGAAGGCCCTGCGGCTCGAGGACATGCGGATCCCGGCGCACTACGTCAAGACCTTCCAGGGCCCGCCGCACGGCATCGTGATGGAGCGCGAGTACCTCGACAAGTTCGGGCGCCCCTTGCTCGGCGCGACGGTCAAGCCGAAGCTCGGCCTGTCCGCGAAGAACTACGGCCGGGTCGTGTACGAGGCGCTGCGCGGAGGACTCGACTTCACCAAGGACGACGAGAACATCAACTCGCAACCGTTCATGCGCTGGCGCGACCGCTACCTGTACTCGATCGAGGGCGTCAACCGGGCGATGGCCCAGACCGGCGAGGTCAAGGGTCACTACATGAACGTCACCGCGGCCACGATGGAGGAGATGTACGAGCGCGCCGAGTTCGCCAAGGAGCTCGGGAGCGTGATCATCATGATGGACCTCACCGTCGGCTACACCGCGATGCAGTCGATGTCCAAGTGGGCGCGGCGCAACGGCTTGATCCTTCACCTGCATCGCGCTGGCCACGGCACTTACACGCGCCAGAAGAATCACGGCGTGTCGTTCCGCGTGATTGCCAAGTGGTGCCGCCTGCTCGGCGTCGATCACCTTCACGCCGGAACCGTGGTCGGCAAGCTCGAGGGTGACCCCGCGATGATCAAGGGGTACTACGACACGCTGCGCCTGAACTACGTTCCCGAGAACCTCGAGACCGGGATCTTCTTTGACCAGGACTGGGTCTCGCTGCCGGCGGTGATGCCGGTCGCATCCGGTGGAATCCATGCCGGGCAGATGCACCAGCTGCTGCGCTACCTCGGCGAGGATGTCGTCCTGCAGTTCGGCGGCGGGACAATCGGTCACCCGATGGGAATCGCCGCCGGCGCCACCGCCAACCGCGTCGCCGTAGAGGCCATGATCCAGGCGCGCAACGAAGGCCGCGACTACTACATGGAAGGACCCGACATCCTTGAGAAGGCGGCCAAGGGCTGCCCTGAGCTCAACGCGGCACTGCAGGTGTGGAAGGACGTCACGTTCGACTTCCAGTCCACTGACACTCCCGATTACGTCGTCACCCCGACGCTCGCATAAACGGAGGCCATAAGACATGCGCATCACTCAGGGCACGTTCTCGTTCCTGCCCGATTTCACCGATGAACAGATCGCGGCTCAGATTCACTACGCGCTCGATCACGGTTGGGCGATGTCGGTCGAGCACACCGACAAGCCCCATCCGCGGAGTCCGTATTGGGACATGTGGGGTACGCCGCTGTTCGATCTGCCGGTCGAGCAGGTCGACGTCGTGCTGCGCGAGGTCCGGGCCTGCCGTGAGGCCCACCCCGAGGCGTACGTCAAGCTGATCGCCTACGACTCGAGCAAGGGTCGCCAGACGACGGCGCTGAGCTTCATCGTCCAGCGCCCGTCGAAGGAGTACGAGTTCGGCCTGGATCGAATCGAGGGGCATGACCGGGTTCAGCGCTACCGGCTCTACGCGGCATGACGGTGCTCGAGCACCCGGCGGCCCCCGGTGCGGCCGATACCGAGACCTACGACCTCGACATCGAAGACGTGCTCGATCAGCTCGATCGCGAGCTGATCGCGCTCACGCCGGTGAAGACGCGAATTCGCGAGATATCGGCGTTGCTGGTCGTCGATCGCCTCCGTCGGGAAGCCGGCCTCACCGCGGGCCGGCCGACGCTCCACATGTCGTTCACCGGCAACCCCGGGACCGGCAAGACGACCGTCGCGATGCGGATGGCGGACATCCTCCATCGCCTCGGCTACATCGAGCGTAATCACGTCGTCGCGGTCACTCGCGACGACCTGGTCGGCCAGTACGTCGGGCACACCGCGCCCAAGACCAAGGAAGTGCTGAAGCGGGCGTACGGCGGCGTACTGTTCATCGACGAGGCTTACTACCTGTACCGCCCCGAGAACGAGCGCGACTACGGAGTCGAGGCGATCGAGATCCTGTTACAGGTGATGGAGAACCAGCGCGAGAACCTGGTCGTGATCCTCGCCGGCTACAAGGACCGCATGGACGATTTCTTCCGCCTCAACCCCGGAATGTCGTCTCGCGTCGCGCACCACATCGACTTCCCGGACTACACCATCGACGAACTGCTGGCGATTGCCCAGCTGATGTTGGAGGCCGAGTCCTACGAGTTCTCCGGCGACGCGGAAGACGCTTTTCGCGCGTACCTCGAGCGGCGCGTGAGGCAACCGCGATTCGCGCACGCCCGCAGCGTCCGCAACGCGATCGAGCGCGCCCGCCTGCGTCACGCCAATCGCGTCTACGAGGAGATCAAGGACGGCCATGCGCCCGGCCGCGACGCCCTCGTCCGGATCGAGGCGCAGGACATCCTCAAGAGCAGTGTGTTCGAAGCCGAACCGGTGGGGTGACGCCATGCCCCGACCCGTGATCCTCGGTGTCGTCGGCGATTCGGCGGCCGGCAAGACCACCATCACCCGCGGTCTCGTGCGCGTGCTCGGTGAGGACAACGTCGCTCACATCTGCACCGACGACTACCACCGGTACGACCGCAAGCAGCGTGCCGAGCTCGGAGTCACCCCGCTCCACCCCGACAGCAACCACATCGACATCATCGCGCAGCACCTCGTTCACCTCCGGCAGGGTGACGCGATCCTCAAACCCGTCTACCGTCACCAGGACGGGACATTCGGGCCGCCGGTGTACGTGCAGCCGGAGCGGTTCACGGTCATCGAGGGGCTGCTCGGCTATTTCCTGCCCGAGATGCTCGACATCTATGACGTGCGCGTGTATCTGAACCCGCCCGAGGAGATCCGCCGGCGGTGGAAGGTGCAGCGTGACTGCTCGCGACGCGGATACACGACCGACCAGGTGCTCGCGGAGCTCGACCGGCGAGAACCCGATTCCGAAGCGTTCATCCGCCCGCAGCGACGGCACGCCGACATGCTCGTGTCGTTCCTACCGCGAGACGGGGTCGACAGCGACGATCCGACGCATCTCGACGCCGAGCTCACGCTCCGCGACGGGTTACCGCACCCGGATCTGATGCCGTTCGTGAACGGAGAACCGGACGGCCTCCAGCTCGTCGAGGGCAGCCCCGAGCGGATTCTCCGCATACCGGGGCACATGGATCCCGGTCACGCCGAGGCGATCGAGGAGGCGATCTGGGAGCGGCTGCACTTCGCGACGCATCTGCGCGCCCGCCGGCTGGGGGAATTCACGATCGGCACCGAGCTCTACCGGTCGGAGTCCCTGGCGCTCGTCCAGCTGCTGATTCTCTACCACCTGGTCACGGCGCGAGCCCGGGTGGCGCTCGGGGACGACGGAACGCGCACACCCGTCGGCGTCGCTTAGCGCGCCCAGTTCTTGAGCGCACCGGCACCTAGTCCCTGAGCGCGCCCATGCCCGCCGGAGGGCGGTCCCCTCGGCTACTGTCAAGCTTGTATGCCCGAGAGTTCTCCCATCCGCGTCGCGATCGTCGGCGCCGGCCCCGCCGGGTTCTACGCGGCCGCCCAGCTGCTGACGGTAGCCGAGCCGCAGTTCGCCGTCGATCTGTTCGACCGGCTGCCGACGCCCTACGGGCTGGTGCGGTCGGGCGTGGCGCCGGACCATCCGAAGATCAAGTCGGTCACGCGCGCGTACGACAAGACGTCCCAGCACGAGCGCTTCCGCTTCTTCGGGCACGTCGAGCTGGGCACTGACATCGGCCGCGAGCAGCTGCTCGAGCACTACCACGTCGTCCTGTACACGATCGGCACGTCTACCGATAAGCGGCTCGGGATCCCGGGCGAGGACCTGGGCGGCTCGCACGCGGCCACCGAGTTCGTCGCCTGGTACAACGGCCACCCCGACCACTCCGGCCTCGAGGTCGATCTCCAGGCCAAACAAGCGATCGTCGTCGGAGCCGGCAACGTCGCGATCGACGTCGCGCGGATGCTCGCGCTCGCCCCCTCCGAGCTCGAGATCACCGATGCGGCCGATCACGCGATCGCGGTGCTGAGCGCCAGCGGGATCGAGGACATAACGATCCTCGCCCGTCGCGGCCCGCTCCAGGCCGCGTTCACGAACCCCGAGCTGCTCGAGATGGGCGAGCTCGAACGCGGGGACGTCGAGGTCCTCGGCGCCGAGCTCGACGAGCGCTCAGCAGCCGCCCTCGAGGAAGCCGACAAGACCCGCCGGCGCAACGTCGAGATTATCCAGGAGTACGCCGCGCGGCCGAAGACCGGCAAGCCGATCACGGTCCGTTTCCGCTTCCTCGTCTCGCCGGTCGAGCTGCTCGGCGACTCGGGCGGTCACGTCCGCGCGGTGATGATCGAGCACAACGAGATCGTCGCGCGCGACGACGGTTCGCTGGCCGCCCGCGGCACGGGAACGTTCGAGGAGATCCCGGCCCAGCTGGTGTTCCGCTCGATCGGTTACACGGGCGTGCCGGTCGCCGGGATCCCGTTTGACGAGCGCCGCGGTCTGATCCGCAACGAGGCCGGGCGTGTCAGCGATGCCGCCGGCGCTCAGCAGATCGGCGAGTACGTCTCGGGCTGGATCAAGCGCGGTCCGTCGGGAGTGATCGGGACGAACAAGAAGGACTCGCAGGACACCGTCGACAAGATCCTCGAGGACGCGGCCGCCGGCCGGCTCAACGTCCCCGTCTCGGACGACATCGAGGCGATGATCGCCACGCACTGCCCGCAAGCCGTCACGTGGGAGGGGTGGCAGGCGATCAACGCGATCGAGATGGCCGCCGGCGAGGCCTCGACGCCCGGGCGACCGCGGGTCAAGCTGACCGAGTGGGAAGCGCTGCGCGAAGCCGCTAAGAGCGCACTCGCGGATCAAGCTCGCCACTGAAGAGGAGGAGGAACAGACGATGACCCTGTTCGTGTTGGAGTGGAGGTTCGGCTCGGATCGCGAGGCGCGGCTCGCGGTGAGACCGCAACACCGGGAATACCTCGAGGAATTGCGCGACGCCGGCCACGTAGTCGCGGCAGGTCCGTGGGCGGATGACAGCGGCGCGCTGATCGTCTACAGCGCGGGCGACGCTGCCGCGGTGGAGAACATGCTCGAGAACGATCCGTACGTCAGCAATGGCGTCGGTGGCGAACGCACGCTCCGCGAGTGGTCGCCGATCATCGCCGGCGCGATCCGGAACGAGCACGACGCAGAGTGAGGAGCCTCTAGATGGAAACGTGGGATGCCATCACCGCTCGGCGGAACGTGCGCGAGTTCGCCGACCGTGCGATCCCCGACGCGGACCTCGACCGGGTGCTCGAGGCCGGGCGGATCGCCCCCTCGTCGCAGAACAACCAGCCTTGGGATTTTGTCGTCGTGACCGACCGGGACATGCTGAGCGAGCTCGCGACCGTGTGGCGGGGTGGCGGGCATATCGCGCACGCTGCGGCCGCGATCGCGATGGTGATCCCGGATGAACAGGAGCCGCGCGTCCGCGAGCGCAACCGCTTCGACATCGGGCAGGCGACGATGCAGATGATGATCGCGGCTGCCGATCAGGGGATTGGGAGCGGCCATTCGGCCGTGGGCGACCAGGACCGGGCGAGATCGGTGCTCGGCGTTCCGCCAGACAAGCTGGTCGCGTTCGTGATCGACCTCGGGTATCCGGCGGACCGGCCGCTCAGGCCGGGCACGCGCTTGAAGCGACGGCCCTTCGACGAGGTCGTGCACCGCAACGGCTGGTGAGTCGCCGCCCCCGGCGTGATATGAACCGGGCGGAGAGCGGAGACACCACCGAGAGGACTGCGATGCCACCCACAGCCGTTCATTTCAATGGTTCGGTCAATCTGCCCGATTGCGAGACCGTCATGCGCGAGATCAGCGCGCGCATCCCAAAGGGCGTCCAACGGATGACCGACGGCGAGACGGGAGACCGGGGCTACTGGATCCACTACCAGATCAAGAAGTTCCAGCAGATGCCGGAGTTCGAGACCGTGTCCGTCGGGCGGGCCTACGACACCGCTCAGGATGCCCCGGAGTCGCCCCAGCTACGCCTCACCGAGGGCGCGTCGGCCGAGATGATCAATTGGCCCAACCTCGGCTACGCCGATGAGTACACCGAGTCGTTCGCGACCTTCGAGCGGCTCCAGAACGAGGGCACGATTCCGGGCGACGTGCGCTTCCAGCTTCAGTACCCGACGCCGCTGGCCTCGATGGCAGGAACGATCGCACCGGACGATCTGCCCAAGGTCGCGCCCTCGTACGCGCAGGCGCTGTTCGCCGATCTCGACACCGCGCTCGAGCGGCTCCCGCACGACCGGATCGCCGTCCAGTGGGATGTCGCGGTCGAGTTCGGAGCACTCGAAGGAGCGATGGGGCCGAAGGTGCCGATGGACCAGATCGCCCAGGGGCTGGTGCAGTGCCTCGAGCAGGTGCCCGCCGATGTGCCGGTCGGCATGCACCTCTGCTACGGCGACTACGGCCACCAGCACTTCAAGCAGCCTGAGTCGTTGGGGATGCAGGTCGACCTCGTCAACGCCGTGACTTCCGCGGCTAAGCGCACGCTCAACTTCGTCTCCTTCACGGTGCCCCAGGGCCGCAACGACATGGCCTACTTCGAACCCCTCGCGGGCCTCAAGACCGGCTCGGACACCGAGCTCTACTTCGCGCTCGTCCCCTATCACCCCGACGACCAGGCGCCGGGCACGACCGCCGAGCAGATCGAGAACATCGACGCCGCCCTGATCAACTCCCCCGGCGGCGCTCGCCACTGGGGCATCTGCACCGAGTGTGGGATGGGGCGCGCCGATCGCGATGACGTGCCGCGGCTGCTCGACCTCCACAGCCAGATCCTCTCCTCGTCACCTACGGGATAGGGCCGCACTTGACGCAGTGCGCCTTCCAGGTCGTCGGCAAAACCTGTACGACCAGCTTACGGCCGCAGGTAGCGCAGAAGCGAGGCGGGTCGGTGGCCTGCTGGCGCGCCCGGCAGCTCGAGTGATCACCTTCCGCGGCCGGACGACCGCATCCGGAGCAGAAGCTCACAGCGTCTTCGAGAGCTCCTTTATGGGCATCTGGAGCTCGGCCAGCAGATCGAGATCCTCGTCGGGGGTCCGGCCGAGCGTCGTGAGGTAGTTCCCGACGATCAGCGCGTTGATCCCGCCCAGGACCCCCTGCCGGGTTCCGAGATCGCCGAGCGTCAGCTCACGACCGCCGGCGAACCGCAGCACGGTTCCGGGCAGCGCGAGGCGGAAGGCCGCGATCGCGCGCAGCGCGTCCATCGTCTCCGGCGCCTCGAGATCTCCGAACGGCGTGCCGGGCCTCGGGTCGAGGAAGTTCATCGGGACCTCGTCCGGCTCGAGTTCGGCGAGCTGCGCGGCGAACTCCGCGCGCTGCTCGAGCGACTCACCCATCCCGATGATCCCGCCACAGCACACCTCCATGCCCATCTCCCGCACCAACTCGAGCGTGTCGGAACGCTCCTTCCAGGTGTGTGTGCTCACGACCTGCGGGAAGTACGAGCGCGCGGTCTCGAGGTTGTGGTTGTAACGGTGAACGCCGATGTCGCGGAGCTCCTCGGCCTGATCGCGGGTGAGGATGCCGAGCGAGCAGGCGACGTTGATCTCGACCGCGTTGTGGATGGCTGCGACGCCCTCGCGCACCTGTGCCATGAGCCGTGGATCGGGACCTCGCACGGCGGCCACGATGCAGAACTCGGTCGCGCCCGTAGCGGCGGTCTCGCGGGCGGCTTGCACAAGCTCCGGGATGTCGAGCCGGGTGGCGCGGACGGGCGTGTTGAACCGGCCCGACTGCGAGCAGAAGTGGCAGTCCTCAGGGCAGCCCCCTGTCTTGACCGAGACGATCCCCTCGACCTCGACCTCCGGGCCGCACCAGCGCATCCGGACCTGGTGGGCAAGCTCGAGCGCGTCGGGCACGTGTTCGTCGGGCAACCGGAGCACGGCCAGGACCTGCTCCTGGCTGAGCCCTACCCCGCGCTCCAGCACCTGTTCGCGGGCGTCGTCGAGAATGTCGTCGGTCACGGCGGCGCGAAGCCTACTCGGCGTCACACATCGGTAACGATGTGGCGAGCCCGTATAGGCTGACCGGTTGGAAATGAACCTGAACGGCAAGACCATCTTCATCTCCGGTGGCAGTCGCGGGATCGGGCTGGCGATCGCGCTCCGCGCGGCCCGCGACGGCGCCAACGTCGCAGTGATCGCAAAGACGGCCGAGCCCCACCCGCGGCTCGAGGGGACCATCTTCACCGCGGCCGGCGAGATCGAAGCCGCCGGTGGCCGCGCGCTACCGATCGTCGGCGATATCCGCGACGAAGCTCGAGTAGCCGAGGCGGTCGAGGAGACCGTCGCCCAGTTTGGCGGCATCGACGTGTGCGTCAACAACGCCTCGGCGATCGATCTCTCGCCGACCGAGACCCTTCCGATCAAGCGCTACGACCTGATGCAGGCGATCAACACGCGGGGAACGTTCGTCGTCAGCCGCGCGTGTGTGCCGCACCTCAAACGATCGGCGAATCCGCACATCCTGACCCTGTCGCCACCGATCAGCCTCGAGCCGCGCTGGCTCGGGCCGCACATCGGCTACACCCTCGCGAAGTACGGGATGAGCCTCTGCGCGCTCGGTCTGGCCGCCGAGTTCCGCGACGCCGGCGTGGCCTCGAACACGCTCTGGCCGCGGACGCTGATCGCCACGGCGGCAGTGCAGAACCTGCTCGGTGGCGATGAGGCGATGGCGCGCGCCCGCCGTCCCGAGATCTACGCGGACTCAGCCTACGCGGTCATCACCCGTCCGAGCCGAGAATGCACCGGCAACATGTACCTCTGCGAGGACGTGCTGGCCGACGAGGGCATCACCGACCTCGATCAGTACGCGTACGTCCCCGGGGCCGAGCCGATCGTCGATCTGTTCGTGGACCACCTCTGATCAGATGGCGGTCCTGACGCCAGGCATCCGGTACGGGACCGACTCGGCCGCGCGCGATGTGCTCCTGGACGCGCTTGACCAGGCGCTCGTCGAGTCGGTCCGCTTTCGCACGCGGGACGGGGAGTTCGTAGTAGGCGGCAGCAGTGCGTGTGCCTACGCGGTCGACGTATTCACGCCGCGCTTCTTCACCGATGTCGTGTGCTTCGGGAACCTCGGGCTGGGCGAGGCCTACATGCGCGGCGACTTCGCGATGAGCGAGGGCAGCCTCGAGGACTTCCTCACGCTGCTGCTCCGCAGTCGGTTGGACGAGAAGATCGGCCGGACATCGCGGCTCGCCCTGAGAGCGCTCGCGATCAGACTGCAGAACGCTCTCCGCGGCCGGCACGACGCGGTCCAGCATCACTACGACATCGGGACCGACCTGTTCGAGACGTTCCTCGATCCCACCATGACCTACACGTGCGGCTACGCTCGATCACCCGACGACACCGTCGAGACGCTTCAGCGCAACAAGCTCGAGCGGGTGTGCCAGAAGCTTCGGCTAACGCACGGTGAACGCATGCTTGACCTGGGGTGCGGGTTCGGCGGGCTGCTGATGTTCGCGGCCGAGCGATACGGCACCAACGGGGTAGGTGTCACGCTCAGTCGTGATCAGTACGAATGGGCCAATCTGGAAATCGCACGGCGCGGTCTGGGCGATCGCGTCGAGGTTCTGCTGATGGACTACCGAGAGGCAACGGGCACGTACGACAAGGTCGTCTCAGTTGGTCTGCTCGAACACCTTTCGCCGTCCGAGTACGGTGAGTTCTTCCGGAAGGTCGCGGCCTCGCTGAAGCCGGGCAGCCTCGGGCTCGTGCACGCCATCGGGACGAGCCGTCCCGGAAGAAGCCGGCACGATGCGTTCATCCAGAAGTACGTGTTCCCGAGCTCACACCAGATTCGGCTTCCGGCGCTCATCACCGCAATGGAGAAATCCGGGTTTGCGCTCCTCGACGTCGAGAACATGATCCGCCACTACGCCGTGACCGCCCTTCGCTGGCTCGAACGTTTCCGTGCCGAAGGTCACTCGCTCGACCCTGCTCGTTACGACGAGACGTTCCACCGGATGTGGGAATATTGGCTGGCTGCCGGTGTGGCGGCCGCCCGTGCCTCGGACGGGGCGCTATATCAGGTGCTATTCCACAACGACCGGGCCGCGCCGATCCCGTTCGTTCGCGTCTAGCTGCGCTTGCGCGCCTCCGCGAAGGTGACCAAGCGCCCGCGCTCGACGTCGTAGAGGCTGAGCCTGACCGCCTTGATCCCGTCGAGTAACCCCACCGTCGGAACGGCCCGCAGGAAGGCGTTTTCGTCGTTGGCCTGCGACAGGTTGTAGTTCGGGATCCGCGGGTTCAGGTGATGCACGTGGTGCAGGCCGATGTTGAGGCTGAAGAACTGGAGGACACCGGGAAGCTTGAAATGCGAGCTCCCGGCGAGCGCGGCGGTCTCCCAGTCCCAATCGGGGGAGGATTGCCAGAGCGCGCCCTCGAACCGGTGCTGGACCCAGATGAGCCAGACGCCGAAGCCTGACGCCAGCCAGAAGACGGGGAGCGCGACGAGCGCCAACTCACGCCAACCGACGAGCAAGCCGAGCGCCGCCAGCATGGCCGCGAGCGCGAGATCGGTTGCGAGCTTGGCTCGCCGCAGGGGCGTCGGGTCCGACGGGAGCGCGATCCGGGGCTTGAGGACATTCGCGTAGAAAGCCCCGAACCCGAACACGACGAGTGGGTCGCGGCGCAGGCGGTAAACGAGGCGCCCTCGCCGAGGCAACGCTTGGAAGTCCTCGACGGTGAGTATCTCGACGTCGCCGGTTCCGTCGGCCGCGAGGTCACCGCCCGCGGCATGGTGTCGAATGTGGTCGTGGCGCCAGCAATGGAACGTCTGAAGCGTGATCAGTCCGGTGAACACCCCGACCCACTGATTGGCGCGGCGCGACGACAGGAAGGAGCCGTGAGCGCAGTCGTGCATGACCAGGAACGTGCGGGTGAGAAATCCGGCGGTGGGCGCGGCGAGTGCCAGCGCCGCGATGTATGAGACGTTCACGAGTACGAACATGGCCACGGTCAGTGCCAGGTAGGGCACGACCGAGGTCGCGAGATCTACGACAGCTCGCCCGATATCAGCGCGCGCGTAGGGGGCCACGGCAGCCTGCCACGGCGGCCGCTGAAGCTCGGTCTGCGCCAAGCCCGTCACGAGGACGGGCCCGGGTCCAGGCCGATCGTGCTGCCGGTGACTTCGGCGCCGGTCGTCGGGATCGACAGCGAGTCGCGGCGAAGCCACGCTGCAGCGGTGACGACCAAGGCCGGCGCAATCGCCAGGAGGATCGTGGTGACCAGGGCGGGCCTGAGCGGCAGAAACCCCCAAAGTCCGAGAAGGCCGACCACCGGTCCGCCGGCCATCAGCGGCATGAGGCTGACGCGCTGGCGGGGATAGTGAAAGTCTCCAACGAGCAGTGCAGCGAGCAGCGCGATCAGCAGTCCGGTAACGAACGGGGACGCGCCCAAGCCAACCGCGGCGATGGCCGCGCTGCTGGCGGGTGCCGAGGGCATGCCCTGGAACCCGTTGCTGAGTTCCTCGCTGGGCGTCAGCCACGACCGCACGAGGCGCAGGATCATCGCCACGAAGAAGATCCCGCCGGTGGCGATCAGGGCCGCGTAGCGAAGACCGCCGTAACCCGCGCCCGACGCCGCCACCAAGACCGCCGGCGCAAGTCCGAACGTGACCGTGTCGCAGATCGCGTCCAGGCGCTCGCCCATGCCACTCGAGCCGAACCTGCGCGCCACGGGCCCGTCGCACAGGTCGAGCACCGAGCCGGCCGCCACCAGCGCCGCGACCACCCGGAGGTCCGCAATCGTCACCCCTCGCCCGCCCGGATGATCTTGCAGGCGGCCAGCAAGCCAAGCCACCGCGACAAATCCGCACAATCCGTGCGCGATCGTCATCCAATCCGCGAGGCTTGGGTGTAGCGGCGTCCTTGGACGCGAGCTGCGCCCAGGAGTGCGCGTTCCGCCCCGTCGACTCCCGATTCCTGGCATTACGGCCGCGTACGGTACCGATAGGGTGCGCGGCGATCTAGTGGTCTCGACCATTTCCACTCCGCTTTCCCGACGCCGTTCCGTGGCCCCACGCACGGTGCTCCTGATCGCGATGCTCGGGGTGTCCATGGCCTTCCTGGACAACACGATCGTCACGATCGCGTTCCCCAACCTCCAGGAGTCGTTCCCCGACTCGTCGCTCGGCTCACTGTCATGGGTGTTCAACATCTACAACATCGCGCTCGCGGCGCTGCTCGTGCCGGCCGGCATGCTCGCCGACGCGGTCGGGCGCCGGCGAATGTTCGTCGCCGGCATCGTGGTATTCACGGCCGCATCGGCGGTCTGCGCTGGCGCCCAGTCGGTTGGAGTGCTCATCGCCGCACGAGCCCTCCAGGGCAGCGGCGCCGCGATCATCGTGCCGAGCTCGCTGGGGCTGGTCCTCCACGCGTATCCAGAGAACGGACGCACGCAGGCGGTCGCGATGTGGAGCGCCACCGGCGCGCTCGCCGCGGGCATCGGACCGTCGATCGGCGGGCTGCTCGTCGTCGCGGCCGACTGGCGCCTCGTGTTCCTGATCAATCTTCCCCTTGGCCTGATCGCCTGGCTGTTGGCGCGCCGTCACTTGGTCGAGAGCCGGGCGCCTGGGCGGCGCGCCCTGCCTGACCTCCGAGGCGCGCTGCTGCTCGCCTTATCGGTGAGCTTGCTCGTGCTGGCGATCGTGCAGGGTCAGAGCTGGCACTGGACGAACATCCGCACGGTCGCGGCGCTGCTCGCGGCACTGGCCGCCGGCGCGTGGCTGCTGCGGCGATCGCTCCGCCACCCCGCTCCGGTCCTCGACCTCGAGCTGATCGCGGCTCCCGGATTCGTTGTCACAAGTGCACTTACTGTCATCGGAGCGGCCGGCTTCTACGGGTTGGCTCTCCTCAACATCTTCTACCTGATCGACGTGTGGCGATACTCGCCGCTGACGGCCGGGCTCGCCGGCACGCCGGCGCCGTTCCTGGCCGCGGGCGCGGCGGCGGGCGCGGGGTGGCTGGGCGCGAAGCGCGACGCCAGGCCGCTGATCGTGCTCGGGGCGGCGATCTGGACGCTCGGGCCGCTGATCTTGCTCGCGCGCTTCTCCACTAACCCGCACTACGTGCTCGACTATCTCCCGGCGGCGCTGATACTCGCGCTCGGCATCGGTGTCGCGTTTCCGCTGGTCAGCAACATCGCGACTTCGCTCGCCCCCCGGGGCCGCTACGCCGGCGCGACCGCCATGAACTCGTCCCTGCGTCAGGTCGGTGCCGCGCTCGGCGTGGCCGTGATCGTCGTCGTCGTCGGCCACCCGCACCCGTCGGAGGTGCATGGCGCGTTCGAACGCGGGTGGCTGTTCGCGTCGATCTGCTTCGGCCTGGTCGCGGTCGGCGCGCTCGCCCTGCGCCGCGTTGACGCCGCGCCGAAGACCGCCTCGTTCATCGAGGGCGTGCGCGACATCGTCGCCACGCCACCCCCGCGCCCCGCTCCACCGAGACTGGACCGACCCTCGCAATCCGTAGCGCTGTCACTCCGAGTCACGTCGCCCGCAGCAAGTCAATCCACCGAGGACTTCATCAAGGCAGTGCCGCTGTTCACCGGACTGCCGGAAGCCGAAACCGCTGCCCTCGCGAGGCAGGCCACGACCGTGACGGTGCCCGCCGGCGCATGGGTGTTTCACGAGGGCGACATCGCCGACGCGATGTACGTCGTGCGGTCCGGTCGGCTGCACGTCGTCGAGCGGCGACCGGACGGCACCGAGGAGGTAACTCGCGAGCTCCGACCCGGAGCCGTGCTGGGCGAGCTTGCGCTGATCCGACGGGCCCGCCGGACGACCTCGGTGCGGGTGCGCCGCGACGCTGCTCTGCTGAGGATCGACCATGCGCAGTTCGAGAAGATCCTCCGCGCCGACACGAGCGTTTCCTACGCCCTGCTCGGAACGCTGGCCGATCGGCTCACCAACAACTCGAGGTTGCAGCCCGCGCGTCCCAAGCCGCCGGCGACGATCGCCGTCGTCAGCCTCGACCCCGCCGCGGCGGCGCAGGGAATCGAGCTCCTCCTCGAGCAGCAGCTTCGATTTGTGGCGAGAATCATCGCGCTTCCGCGGTCGGCGGTAACGCGGCCAGGGACAGGGCTCGGCCAGGCGCTGGCCGGGGTCTTGGATCGCGTCGAGCACGGCCACGATCACGTGCTTCTCACCGCCGACGGGTCGGATCCCTCGGACGAGTGGGCCCAGGCGTGCATACGACAGGCCGACCGCGTCGTCCTGCTCGTATCCACGCCACCGGATACCGAGCGCGTGCGCGAGTGGGACATTCCGCGCGGATCCGACGTGGTCCTGCTCGGCGGAGCGAGTGACGCTGCCACCGCTCGGTTACTGGTTGAGCTTTCACCCCGGGCCACCCATCGCGTGCGGCTCGCGTCGCGCGTCGACGACGTCGCCCGGCTGGCGCGACGGCTCGCGGGACGGTCGATCGGGCTGTCGCTGTCGGGCGGAGGCGCTCGCTCGTTCGCCCAGATCGGGGTGCTCGAGGAACTCGCGACGTCCGGGATCACGATCGACCGCGTCAGCGGCACGAGCATGGGGGCGTTCATCGGCGCGCTCGTCGCCCAGGGCCTCGACCCGGCTGAGATCGACGCGCGCTGTTACGAAGAATGGGTCCGGAAGAATCCAGTGAACGACTTCCACTTCCCCAGGTATTCACTCATCCGCGGCGCCCGCGCTCGCACCATGCTCGAGCGCGTCTTCCCGGGATGCATCGAGGACCTCAAACTCGGCTACTTCTGCGTCACCGTCGATCTGATCGGCGCCAAGCCCGTGTACCACCGCCGTGGCGCCCTGGCGGAGGCCGTCGGTGCGAGCATGATCCTCCCGGGCTTCGCCCCGCCCCTGCGATCAAACGGCCGTCTCCTCGTCGACGGCGGCCTGATGGACAACCTCCCCACCGAGGTAATGGCCTCCGAAGGTGACGGTTCCATCATCGCCGTCGATTGCACCGACCCCTCCGTCCGTCACCTCCCCGACGGCGTCGAACCCGAAGTCCCAACCCTCCCCGAGACTCTCTTCAAGGCCATGCTGCTCAGCGAGTCCGACAGCGACCGCCGGCGCTCCTTCGCCGACCTCCTGATCCGACCCGACACCACCGACATCGGCACCGTCGAATTCCACATGCTCGACGCCGCCCGCGATGCCGGCCGGCGCGCAACCGCGGCAGCGCTGGCGGCCGCTCCCGATTTCGTGGATTGGCTCCCACCGGGCTGAGCAGTTGCTGGCGCTGCTCACATCTCAACAGTTACGAATCGCCCTCCGAACGGGAACCGCAGTGGCGTGACTTGAGGCTGCCGGCCGGGACGCAAAAATCCCACGGGCTCGGATAAGTGTGGTCTAATTCCCCTTGGGCGCAGTAACCGCGAGGGGGAGAGGTAGATATGTTCGTCGGGGATCGGACGAGCCGGGTGGAGCGCGTCCTGGCCATTCTTGGCCTGGCGTCGATACTTCGCTACGCGACGGGCGAAGCCTTTCGCGAAAGGCGTCGCCGGGCTCAGCACAATCCGGGCGTGGCCCAACTTCAGGCGGTCCCTGCTCCCGACACGAGCAACAACGCGTCTGCGCCGGGCGATCAGGGCCTCTACGAGAGAGTTCCGGCCTGGAAGCGCGGGGTAGAGGACCGGTGGTCGCGCTGGCAGCGATTCAAAGGGTGGCTGTTCGGCCGTGAGCATGTTCCGATGCCCTCGTACATCGGTCTCATCGAGGACCCCCCGCCAGAGGGATCACCCGACAAGACAGGGATCTGCTGCTCGGGCGGAGGGATACGGTCGGCCGCCTTCAATCTCGGCGCGCTTCAAGAACTACAGTCCGCGAAGCGACTCGAGCGGTGCAAATATCTTGCTGCGGTGTCCGGCGGCGCCTACATCGCCGCCGCACTGTCCATGGTTGCGAAGACCGCGGCGCCGGGATCCGATGAAACGGACGACTCCGACCCGGCCTTGGTCACCACAGCGCGGCCACCCTTCTACCGAGGGTCACCCGAGGAGCAATACCTGCGTAATCGAAGCTCCTACTTGGCGCCCGGGGGCAACGGTCAGGCACGCTTCGTCCTCCGCGTTGCTCTCGGGCTATTCGTCAATCTTGCTTTCCTCGTGTCTGGACTCATCCTGGCGGCTTGGCTTCTCGCGACCTACTACCGCCACGTCCACAGTCATCTCGACTTACCGCGCGGTCACGCGGAAGCGGACACCCGGCCTCTCGAGTGGGGTATCGCGATTGCAATAGCAGCTGTAGCACTCGGTCTCGGCTTGTTGTCGGTGTTTGTCCGGAGAGATCGTACGCGCAGGGCAACGGAGACGGTCGCGTTGAACGGCCTAGGCCTGACCGCGATCATCGTCATCGTCGCGATTGCGCTCCCCGCTCTCGTCGCCCTCCTGCGAAATCATGGGATCCTTCAAAACCCGCATCAGGTCAATAGCAGTCAGGCTAAGGGAGGGCTGGTGACGGCGGCCGGTGGGAGCTTCGGCGCACTTCTCGTAGCGGTACTGCTCGAGATCCGGGCCAAACTCTCGTTACCTGAGGCCGAGAAGGCAATTTCATGGTATTCGAAGCTGGCGCGTCCGCTGCGCCGTGCGCTTGCGACGATTGCGACGTGGATCGTCGGGCCGCTTCTCGTGATTTCTGCGCTCGTGTTTGTAGTACTGGCGATGGTAACCGCACGCCATATCAGTTGGCTCATCGTCGGCGGAGTTGCCGCCGTCTTCCTACTCTTCCTGAAATTCGGGGACGTAACGGTCTGGTCTCTGCACCCGTTCTATCGTCGCCGGCTGTGTACCGCATTCGCGCTCAAGCGGGTGAAGCGAGACGACGACGATACGTTCGGCAAGGCGGTGGAACGCGATTATCGAAAGCTAGTCCCGCTTTCGGCGTCCGGCATCCAACCGGGTTCCGGATCGTTGAAGGCGTGGCCGACACTGCTGGTCTGCGCTGCGGCAAACGTGTCCGACGAGGGCGCGACCCCGCCTGGACGCGACGTGACCAGCTTCACTTTTAGCGCCGCCGCAATGGGCGGACCGCTGATCGGCGGGATCCCCACGAGCGTGTTCGAGGACCGCATCGCGCCATCGCGTCTGCCGGATTTCACTCTTCCGGCCGCGGTTGCTATGTCCGGCGCTGCGGTGTCGCCATCGATGGGAAAAGAGACTCGGCGGTCCATCAGATTCCTCTTGGCGCTGGCAAATGTGCGCCTCGGCGTGTGGGTCCCGAACCCGCGGCGAACTGACCTTTGGCTCGAATCCAACAAGGGAATGCGGACGCAGGTAGACCGACGTCGCCCGCTGGAGCGAGGCAAATTGAAAGCGGGCGCGACACTGGAGGACGCCGAGGCCGGCGAGGCGAAACCCGAGTTCCGGAAGTCCGTGTTCGTTCCCCGTCCAGGCCCGCAGTATCTCCTGAGGGAGATGTTCGGCCGGAACTCGATAAACCACCCATATCTCTACGTGACGGATGGAGGGCACTACGAGAATCTGGGACTGGTGGAACTGCTTCGCCGCGGCTGCACGGAGATATTCTGCTTCGATGCGAGCGGCGGGAAGACACTTGAGGCACTAGGCGACGCGATCGCGCTCGCACGGAGCGAACTCAATGTCGAGGTCGGGAACCTAGACCCGTCCGGTCTGATTGAGAACAGCGACCGCCTTGCCGAGAACTGCTGCGTTACCGCGGAAATTACGTATCCGGGCGGTAGAAAGGGCATGCTCATCTACGCGCGAACGGTCGTCACCGCGGACGCGCCCTATGACGTTCAGGCCTACCGGATACGCGATCCCGCGTTTCCGCACAATTCAACGCTAGACCAGCTGTACACCGATGAGAAGTTCGAGGCCTATCGCGAGTTGGGCGCACACGTGGCGCGTGCGACGCTGAGCGAGGCGGCGAAACGTGCGGCCCCAAGCGCGCCGGTAAAGGCTCGCGTGGCCGTGTGACGGCAATGTAGCTTGGGCAGCGGCTGGGACTCCCGACCGTCGACCCAGTCTGAGCCTCTTGAAGGATCGTTCGCGCGCTGGCGACCAGAGCGGGCGCGTCTCTGACATCGGTCCCGCGCGGTCCATGCTCGACGCCGCCCTGCTGCTACACGGTGGTCAGACCGCTTACAACCCGGCCGCGCACGCTATCGGCAGTAACCGCCGTTCTTCGTGTGCGCATCGTGCGCTTCTCGACAACGACTAACAGCTGCCTGACATGGGCACGCATGCGGGGGTGTTGGCGTGGGGACGGAGCTTTTTGCGAGTGATCGGCGACTTAGACGGGCCAGCCTTGCGGTCGGCGCGTGGTTGATCGCATGCATCCTTGCGATGTCGATGGCCGGCTGCGGAACCGTGACGTCGTCCAGCACTCGCCGCATCACCACCGCCCCGGTGGCGGCCACTGCCCCTATCGAGGTGCCCGCCGGAGCGCGGGCAAACGTGCCATCGGTCACCACGAAGGACGTGGTCGGCCAGGTGAACGTCGTATGTGTCGCTCTCCTGCATGGGTGGCCTGCCCCGTTGCGAGCGCCGTACACGGTCGCTCGGCTGACGCGTTACGCGCACACCGCCGCGGCCCCCGCGGCGCGCCTTGAAGCCTCGCTCTGGCGCCTCGAGCGACTAGGCGACACGAAAGCGTTGAGCGCCCTGCAATCTGGGTGGCGGCAGTTCCAGGCGCTGCTCGGTGTCGCCGAGGCTGTGGGCGAGCGCCCCGCCAGCGCCCGGTCGCTCGGCCGGCAGCTGGTGATCCACCAGCAGATGCTCAGCGCGCTCGCCACACAGAACCGCGTCCCTGCTTGCGCCGTAGCGGCCACGTGATGACGCTCCGGGCACGCCTGCTCACCGTTGCCTTCGCGCTCGCGCTGACCGGCCTGCTCCCCGTGCCTGCGGCGTCAGCCGCGAGCACGGGCGAGCTGTCAGGCACGGTTACGAGCGCCGTGACGAACGGCCCCCTCGCGTACGCGTACGTCGAGGTCTATTCAGCCAGCGGCGGTGCATGGGTGGCCAGTGCGGACACCGACCACAACGGAGCCTTCACGGTAAACGGCCTCGCTCCTGGCACCTACGACATCGAGTTCTCCGCGAGCAACTACTTGGCGCAGTACTACAACGGGCAGGCGACCCTGGCCGGTAGCGACCCGGTGTCGGTAGCCGCCGGTCAGAACACCACCGGCGTGGACGCCACCATGCAGGTCAGCGGTGCGATCAGCGGACATGTGTCTGACGCCGCCACGAGCGGTCCAGCCGGGGGTGTTGAGGTGGTGGCCTACAACGCGGCCGACCAGGTCGAGGCGCAGGCCACGGCCGACGCCGGCGGTGCCTACACGCTCACCGGACTCGTGACCGGCAACTACTACGTCGAGTTCCAGCCAGCGGGGTCGCAGCCGTACCTGCCGCAGTACTACTCCGGCGCCGCGACGTTGTCCGGCTCGACGTTCGTGGCGGTTACGGACGGCACGACTACCAGCGGAATCGACGCGGCGATGACCAGCGGCAGCGGGATCGCCGGCACCGTGACCTCCGGAGGGCAGCCCGTGCCCGATGTGAACATCACCGTGTTCAACTCCTCGGGGAGCGCGGTCGGCTACGGGGGCACCGACGCGGCCGGCGCATACACCGTGACCGGTCTCGCGGCCGGCACCTACACGGTCGAGTTCACGCCAACGAGCGATGCAGGGGTCAACGTTGTTCCGCAGTACTACAAGGGCCAGACGACGGCGGCGAGCGCGGACCCTGTCACCATCGCCAACGGGCAATTCACCACGGTCAGCACCGACCTCCCCACCGGGGGCCAGATCACCGGGACGGTGACCGACGCTTCAACACACGCAGGGCTCCCGAACGTCGAGGTCTCGGCGTACTCGCCGTCAGGCACGTACTCCGGTTACGGTTTGACGGACGCCAACGGCAACTACAAGATCTCCTCGCTCGCGAGCGGCACCTACCAGGTTCTGGTCAGCCCGTTCGACAACTCGCACGCCTCGACGGGACTGAACGGCGTCGCGGTCACTGCCGGCTCCACAACCTCGGGGATCAACGCGGCCCTCACCACGGGAGGAACGATCACGGGAACGTTGACCGACTCTGTCAGCGGTCACGCTGTGGGGGGAGTCCCGGTAGAGGCGATCGGACCGGAGGGCGAGATTCTCGGCTACGAGCTGTCCGCTCCCGATGGGACCTACCGGATCGGAGGTCTCAGCGCGGGCAGCTACGACGTTGCGTTCGCGCCATACGACCTGGGCAACGGCGCCTACTCAACGCAGTACTACGATGGCGCCACGTCGCTCGCTTCGGCGACCGCGGTGTCGGTAGCTCTCGGTCAGACGACCTCGGCGATCAACGGATCGCTTAGCGGTGGCGGCGAAGTCTCGGGCACCGTCGACGGCGGCTCGAGTGGCACTCCGTTGAGCGGCGTCTCCGTCTACCTGTATTCGACCTCGAACCAGTACTACTACGGCACGGCGACGACTGACGCCAACGGTTCGTTCTTCCTCGGCGGGGTTCCGGCCGGGACGTACACCGCGTACCTGAACAGCCCGGACAGCGGATACATGAGTGAGTTCTACGGCGGCACGGCGGACGAGTCGTCGGCGACCTCGTTTTCGGTGGTCGCGGGGCAGACAACCAGCGGAATCAACGCAACCCTGCCGGCATACGGCGGGATCAGCGGGACGGTCACCGATTCCTCGACGAAGGCCGGGGCGGCCGGGATTACCGTCGACGTGATCACCGCTTACGGCGGGTTCGTCGGGTCTGCGGTAACAGGCACCGGGGGGTCATACACGGTGCTCGGGGTCCCCTCCGGCACATACACGGTGCTGTTCGCGCCAGTCGGCAGCGGCGGCGACTACGTCCCGACACAGCAGACGGGCGTGGCCGTGACCAACGGTGCCATCACGAGCGGGATCAACCAGTCCCTACTGGCGGGGGGCACCGTGACCGGGACGGTCACCGACGGGACCAGCGGTGCCGGCCTCGCGGGCGTCACCGTCACGCTCTACAGCACCTATCAGCAATACCTCGGGTCGACCACGACCGCGGCCGACGGCACCTACTCGTTGCCCGGACTGCCGACCAGCACCTACGAGGTCGGCTTCAGCTACGGCTCCTACGTCTCGACGTATTACGGTGGGGGGCAGTCGCTGAGCTCGGCCACCCGGATCGCGGTCACGGCCGGGCAAACGACCTCGTCGATCAACCAAGCGCTCCCCCGCGCGGGTCAGATCTCCGGCCGCGTCACCGACGCCGCGACCGGAGCCGCTGTCGCCAACGTCCAGGTTCAGATCTACGACAGCCACGACTCCCTGATCGCTTCGACTCAGACCAGCGCCGACGGCGGCTACTCCGTCTCTGGCGTCCTCCCCGGCACGTACACCGCTTCGTTCACGCCGGGCGACAGCACGGCCATGTTCATGTCCCAGTGGTACGGAGGCGCCTCGACCAGTACCGGAGCCACCGCGTTCACGGTCACCGCCGACCAGACCACCCGTGGGGTCGATGCCGCGCTGGGCCGGGGAGGGATCGTGTCGGGGGCCGTGACCGCCGCCACCAACGATGCTGATCTGGCCGGGATCACCGTGACGGTCTACAACAGCAACGACACCAGCCTCGGCTCGACGACGACCCGCCCGGACGGGACCTATGCGCTCGGAGGAATCCCGACCGGAAGCTACACGGTGGGCTTTGCGCCCCCTGGCCAGGGCACCCTCAACTACCTCCCGCAGTATTACGCCAACGCGGCCACGATCTCGAGCGCCACGAGTGTCGCGGTAACGGCCGGCCAGACCACAACCAACGTCAACGCGGCGCTGCAATCCGGCGGCCAGATCACCGGTGTCGTCACCGACGCCGCGACCGGGAAACCGATCCCGAATGTCACGGTCGAACTCCTCACCAACAGCTACTACTACTACGCGAGCACCCTGACCGATAGCAACGGCGCCTACAGGCTCTCCGGGCTCCCATCAGGCACCTATCAGGTGGCCTTCTCGGTCGGCGACAGCGACTACCTGGCCCAGAACTACAACGACCAGAACGGCACCCGTAGCTACACCAGCGTTACGGTCGCGCAAGGGTCGACCACGGCGGGAATCGACGGTGCTCTGGACGCCCCGGCGCAGATCCAGGGGACTGTCACCGACTCCGTCACGGGCGGCGCCGTCTCGGGAGCCACCGTCTCGGCGACGGGGCCGGATGGAACGGTCTCGGCGACGACGGCCAGCGACGGGACATATAGCCTCACCGGCCTCTACCCCGGTAGCTACACCGTTTCCTTCACGCCCCCGACCGGCGCCAATTACCTGAGCCAGTACTACAACGCCGCGGCCACCAGTTCCGGCGCTACGCCAGTCAGCGTGGGCGATGGCGCCGACGTGACCGGTATCGATGCCCTACTGCAGTCCGGCGGACAGATCTCAGGCACCGTGACGAGCCAGGCCACCGGCGCGGCAGTGTCCGGTCTATGGGTTTACGTGTTCAATTCGTCCGGCAGCTCTGTTGGCTCGGCGCAGACGGGCGCAGACGGGACCTACACGGTGTCCAACCTGCCCACCGGCGACTACGAGGTCGAGTTCTACGGCACGGGCTCGTATATCTCCCAGTACTACAACGACGAGACGAGCTACGCGAACGCCAACCCCGTCCCCGTGACGTCCGGCCAGGTCACGACGGGGATCAATGCGGCGCTGCTCTCGAACGGCGCGATCAGCGGAACCTTGACCGACAGCAGCACTGGCATGCCGATCGCCGGCGCCTACGCATCCGTATACAACAGCTACGGCTACATAGTGGCTTCGGCCACGACGAATTCATCGGGGGTCTACGCCACCGCTGGGTTGCCCGCGGGTTCCTATACGGTTAAGTTCGCGGCGACGGGGTACGCGCCTCTCACGTACTCAGGTACCGTTTCGGTC
>Ga0335073_10003080_pt1 | contig 23070 bp, 19 predicted proteins | sample Lox_Sample_22_FD_207093 | JGI IMG/M metagenome (GOLD analysis project Ga0335073, IMG submission 207093) | Soil microbial communities from Loxahatchee National Wildlife Refuge, Florida, United States - Lox_Sample_2.2 | ecosystem: Environmental > Terrestrial > Soil > Wetlands | place: USA... | reverse complement strand
GCACGCCGAGCGAGCCCATCGCCCGCAACCTCGTCGCGGCGGCGACGCATTTCGATCAGCGGGAGTATGATTTCCTGGCGCTCATCGACGGTATGGAGATGGACGCGCGCGAGGACATCGTGGCACCCAGTCTCGCGACGCTCGATCTTTATTGCGATCGGGTGGCAAGCGCCGTGGGGCGCCTGTCGGTGCGCATCTTCGGCGAAAATTCGCCGGACGCGGACCGGGTCGCGTATGCGCTCGGCCGCGCCCTTCAAGTCACCAATATCCTGCGCGATCTCGACGAGGATGCCGCGCGAGGACGCCTTTATCTTCCGCGCGAGCTCTTGGAGCGCCATAGCGTGCCGGTCGGCCCGCCGGCGGAGGTGCTGGCGCACCCGAACATCGCCGATGTCTGCGACGAGGTGGCGGCGCTCGCCGAGCGGCGGTACGCGGCGGCGTGGGGAGCGATGAAGCATTGTCAGCATCGCGCGATGCGTCCGGCCGCGGTGATGGCTGCCGTCTACCACGCAACGTTGGTCCGGCTGCGGCGGCGCGGCTGGAGCCGGCTCGACAAGCCTGTGTCGGTGCCGCGGGTGGTGAAGATCTGGCTCGCTTTGCGCCACGGACTTTTGTGAGGCCGGCAAAGGTCCACGTGGTGGGCGCCGGCTTGGCGGGGCTCGCCGCCGCCGTCACGCTCGCCCAAGCCGGCATCGCCGTCATGCTTCACGAGGCGGCGCCGCACGCTGGCGGCCGTTGCCGGTCTTATGACGATCCGCATCTCGGGTGCCGCATCGACAACGGCAACCATCTTCTGATGCGGGGCAACTGCGCGGCGATGGCGTATCTGCAGATGATCGGTGCCGCCGACACGCTGACGGGCCCGGACGATGCCGAATTCCCGTTTCTCGACCTTGCGAGCGGCGAACGCTGGGTGCTGCGTCCCGGGCCGGGACGCGTGCCTTGGTGGCTCCTCGATCCGACCCGGCGAGTGCCGGGAACGAGGCTCGGCGACTATGCGAGCGCACTGCGTCTGTTGCGCGCGAACGGCGAGGCGCGTGTCGCGGACATGCTCGACCGGCGGAGCGCCCTTTACCACCGCTTCTGGCAGCCGCTGGCCGTAGCGGCGCTCAACACCGCGCCCGAAGAAGGCTCGGCGGCGATGCTGGCGCGCGTGGTCGCCGAGAGCTTCGGCCGCGGCGGCTCGGCATGCCGCCCCCTGGTGCCGAAAGAGGGCTTGTCTGAATCGCTGATCGAGCCGGCGCTCGCGACGCTTGCCCGGTTTGGTGCCGGCGTGCGCTTCGCGACGCGCCTGCGGGCCTTCGACGCGTCCGGCGCGCGCGTCGCGGCGCTGCGTTTTGAGGGCGAGAGCCTGCCGCTTGACGCTGGCCATGCGGTCGTCCTGGCGGTGCCGGCACAAGTCGCGACGCGGCTCGTCCCGGGCCTCGACGCGCCGCAATCGTTCCGGGCAATCCTCAATGCGCATTTTCGGATCGCCGCGCCGGCGGACGCGCCGCTCTTCATCGGTCTCGTCGGCGGAACCGCCGAATGGGTCTTCCGCAAACGCAGCGTCTTGTCTGTGACCATCAGCGCCGCCGATCGGCTCATGGACGCGCCGGCCGAGGAGTTGGGGCCGTTGCTGTGGCAGGACGTCGCGCGCGCCTATGAGCTCGCAGCCGAGCCGATGCCACCGGTGCAGATCGTCAAGGAGCGCCGCGCCACGTTCGCCGCGACGCCGGCCGAGATCCGGCGCCGCCCGCCCGCCCGCACGGCCTGGTCCAATCTCGTGCTCGCGGGCGACTGGACCGACACGGGCCTTCCCGCCACCATCGAAGGCGCGATCCGTTCGGGCTTCGCGGCGGCCCGGCATTTGCTCACGGCGGCCTCGTCTGCTTAAATCGGCGCGCATGAAGCCAAGCGACTGTGCGCCCGTACCTGCCGCTTGGCGCCGTGACGGCGACTAGGATCGCGCGCGGCATTTCGTCCGACATACGCCATGGCCCGAACCCTCGATGCCCCCGATTTCGCCGGCGCCCTATCGGAGCTTGACCGCTCCGTGGCGGCCGCGGCCGACGCGCTGATCCGCGAGCAGCGGGACGACGGGCATTGGAGCTTCGAGCTTGAAGCGGACGCCACGATCCCGGCGGAATTCATCCTGCTGGGCCATTATCTCGACCGCATCGATGCCGAGATGGAGGCCGGGCTTGCGCGCTATCTCCGCGCAATTCAGGGCGCGCATGGCGGCTGGCCGCTTTTTCATGACGGGCCGTTCGACCTCTCCGCCAGCGTCAAAGCCTATTTCGCGCTGAAGGCCGTGGGCGATGATCCCGAGGCGCCGCACATGGCGCGGGCGCGAGACGCCATTCTTGCGGCGGGCGGGGCCGCGCGCGCCAATGTCTTCACCCGCATCCAGCTAGCCCTTTTCGGCGCGCTCGACTGGAAAGCGGTGCCGTCGATGCCGGTCGAGATCATGCTCTTGCCCAGATGGTTCCCGTTCCATTTGAGCAAGGTCTCGTACTGGTCGCGCACCGTGATCGTGCCGCTTCTGGTCTTGATGGCGATGCGTCCCAAGGCGCGAAACCCGCGCAAGATCAGGATTCGCGAGCTGTTCAGCCCGGGAACTGCGGAGCGGCCGATGCGGCCGGGCGGGTCGATCTGGGCTGTGGTGTTCGGCGCCCTCGACGCGGTCCTCCACGTGGCCGAGCCGTGGTTCCCGCGCCACATCCGCCGGCGCGCCATCGCGGCGGCGGTCGCCTTCGTCGAGGCGCGGCTCAATGGCGAGGATGGGCTCGGCGGGATCTATCCGGCGATGGCCAACAGCGCGATGATGTTCGATTGCCTCGGCTACGCGCCGGATCATCCGAGCGTCGCTACTGTGCGAGCCGCGTTGCGAAAGCTTCTGGTGCTTCGTCCCGAGCGCTCCTATTGCCAGCCTTGTCTCTCGCCGGTGTGGGATACGGGGCTCGCGGCGCTTGCGCTGATGGAGACGGGGGACGAGGCCGGCGCCGCCGCGGCGCGGCGCGGGCTCGATTGGCTCATCCCGCGCCAGGAGCTGTCGCTGGCAGGCGACTGGGCGGGCGCTCGGCCCGAGGTGCGGCCGGGCGGCTGGGCCTTCCAATATTGGAACGCGCATTATCCCGATCTCGATGACACGGCGATGGTCGCGATCGCGCTCGACCGGTGCGACGGCCCGCGCTATCGCGAGGCCGTGGACCGCGCGGCCGAATGGATCGTCGGCATGCGCTGCAAAAGCGGCGGCTGGGCCGCCTTCGACGCCGACAACGAGTACTATTACCTCAACTACATCCCGTTCGCCGATCATGGCGCGCTGCTCGATCCGCCGACCGCGGACGTTTCGGCGCGCTGCGTCGGACTGTTGGCGCAACTGGGCGCGCGCGGCGACGCCAGGGCGCTGAAAGCAGGGCTCGATTATCTGCGGCGCGAGCAGGAGGCGGATGGCTCGTGGTTCGGGCGCTGGGGCACGAACTACATCTATGGGACCTGGTCGGTGCTGAACGGGCTGGCGGCTGCCGGCCTTGGTCCGGCGGACCCGATGATGCGTCGCGCCGCTGCGTTTCTCTTGGCCAAGCAGCGCGAGGATGGCGGCTGGGGCGAGGATGGCGCCTCCTATTATCCCGATGCGCCGCACGGCGAGGGCAAGGCCAGCACCGCGTCGCAGACCGCGTGGGCGCTTCTCGGGCTGATGGCGGCGGGCGAGGGGGACAATCCCGCAGTCGCGCGCGGCGTGCGCTATCTCATCGGGACGCAGGCTCCGCACGGGCTTTGGGACGAGGCGTGGTACACGGCGGTCGGGTTCCCGCGCGTCTTCTATCTCCGCTATCACGGCTATCGCGCCTATTTCCCGCTATGGGCGCTTGCGCGCTATCGCAATCTGCGCCGCAGCAATGGCGCGCTCGTCCCCTTCGGCATGTGATGAAGGTGGCCGCGGTCACGGGGCTCGCGGCCGAGGCGAGGATACTGCACCGGCTCGGATTGGCCGCGGCGGTCAGCGCGGGCGATGCCGCGGTGACCGAGGCCATGGCGTCGCGGCTCATTGCCGCGGGCGCCGACGCGCTGATGAGCTTCGGCATCGCCGGTGCGCTCGATCCCGCGCTCGCGCCGGGCACGCTGCTGCTGCCGCGCCGCGTGATCGCCGAGGATGGCGCTTCCTTCGATGTCGATGCTCCGTGGCGCGCGTCGGTCCGCGCGCGGCTTCACGCGCGCGGTCTCATGTTCGTTGAAGACGATCTCGTCGGCGCCGCACAAGTCGCCGCGACCGCCAACGAAAAGGCCGGGCTGCGTTGCCGCACTGGCGCCGCGGCGGTCGATCTCGAGAGCGGCGTGGCAGCGGCCGCGGCGCGGCGCCTCGCGCGGCCGTTTCTGGTCCTGCGCGCCATCGCCGATCCGGCGGATTTTCGTCTGCCGCGAGCCGCACTCGTCGGCCTCGACAAAGAGGGCCGCGCGGCGGTGCTGCCGGTGCTGCGAGCGCTCATCGCCGCTCCCCATGAGCTTCCGAGCCTGATGCGCCTTGCTCTTCATACGCGCCGTGCGCTCGCGGCGCTCAAGCGCGCCGCGCCGGAGTTTCGCCGCGATTAAGCTTTGTCTAGGATCGCGGAAACCATTTTGGGGAGGCAAGGATGCCCGAGGCGACCCGGAAGCTCACCATGGCCGATATCCGGGCGGCGGCGGACCGGCTCAAGAACTGGGGCCGCTTCGGCGCTGCCGACGAGATCGGCACGCTCAACTTCACAACGCCGGCGGACATTGTCGCCGCGGCGCGGCTGGTGCAGAAGGGCAAGGTCATGTCGTTGGCGCTCGCCTTCGATCATCGCGGGCCGCAGGGCGCCAAGAGCAGCTATGGCTCGATCGGCCGCTTCAATCCCATCCATGTGATGCTGCGCACCGGCACCGACGCTTATTCCGGCGTGCTCGATCACCGCAAGATCAGGGGCGCCGACGATATCATCATCATGCCGATGCAATGCGGCACGCAGTGGGACGGGTTGGGCCACATCTTTTATGGCGACCACATGTGGAACGGCTATGACTGCCGCACCGTGACGTCGGGCGGCGCGCAGAAATGCGGCATCGAGCAGACGCGCGACCGGATGGTGGGGCGCGGCGTGCTGTTCGACATCCCGCGCATGCTCGGCGAGAAATATCTGCCCGACGGCTTCGCGATCACGTGCGAGATCCTGGACCGCGCCGAACGGCATTTCGGCGCGCCGATCCGCCGCGGCGACTTCCTTCTCGTCCGTACCGGCCAGATCGAGGCCAAGGTCGAGGCCGACAACTGGGACGGCTATCCCGGCGGCGACGCGCCGGGGCTCGCGTTCGAAACGCTCGACTGGCTTCACAAGAAAGAGGTGGCGGCGATCGCCACCGACACGTGGGGCGTCGAGGTGCGGCCCAACGAGACCGACGAAGCGGCGCAGCCTTGGCATTGGATCTCGATCCCGATCATGGGCCTCACCGTCGGCGAGATTTTCTGGATGGCGGAGCTCGCGACGGATTGCGCCGGCGACAAGCGCTATGAGTTCATGTTCGTGGCGCCGGCGCTGCCGGTCACGGGTGCGGTCGGATCGCCGGTGAACCCGCTCGCGATCAAATAGGCGTTGCCGCAAATCCGTCGCGACTTTCGCCCGATTTGGCGGCGATGGATGAAGCTCCCTAACGATTTCTTCTCGATGGCGTCGCTAGCGTCCGGCGCGAACCGATCCATCGCTGGAGTCATCGACACCATGTCCATCGCGCAGAAAGTCGCGAGCCTCGCGCTCGCCGCTTTGTTTGCCGCCGGTACCGCCGCCGGCGCCCAGGCCGAGACGAAATGGCAGGCTCATCACCCCCGCCGCGTCGAGGTGAACCATCGCCTCAATCGTCAGGCCGAGCGCATCCATAGGGAGCGCAAGGACGGCAAGATCACGCCGCAACAGGCGGTGGCGCTGCACCGGGAAGACCGCGGCATCCGCCACGAGGAACGGGTGGCGGCGCGCCACGATAGCGGCCACATCACCAATGTCGAGCAGCACACGTTCAATTCGCAGGAGAATGCCGTCAACCGCCAAATCCGGGGCGACGCCACGTCCGGCGGCGGCACCCAGTAGCAAGGCGCTTATATGCCCAGCCGGAATCTCGTCATGATCACGATGGTCGAGAGCTGAAGCACCGCTTCGAGCGCCGTTATGGCCAGGTAGACGCGCATCAGCTTCTGCACCAGCGCCATGTTGGGCTCGGGCTTGCGCGTCTCCCACAGCACCCACAAATTGACTGGCGCCAGGATGCAGATTCCGAAGAATGCCATCACGATGACGAGGACGACCGCCGCCTCGACCCAGTAGAAGCCGGGGTAGGGCACGTCGAGATATCCCAGCCGGCGGGCGAGTTCCCAGCCGGCGGTCGGCGTGACCGTCGACAGCATGGGAAAGATCCAGAAGAACCGCGCCGAAAGCTCCTGGCTGACGGTGCGCCGAAGCCTCGGGTCGAGCCGCCTCAGGATCGGACCGAGCAGGAAGCCCATGAACAGATCGATGCCGGTCCAGGACAAGCCGAAGAATACGTGCACCCAATTGAGAAGCCACAGCGACGTCTGAGACGGCAGGAACTTCTCGCTGTTGATGGTGACAATCAGGAGCACGATACCGGCCACGAAGATCCACGCGAATTTCCACCGGATGAGCGGCGGCAAGGGCGCGGGCGCGGGGCGGGTGATGGTTGCCACGGTGCGCGCAGCCTAAATCCGGGCCGTTCGGCGATCAAGCTGCGGCGTCCCGGACCGGTGGCGCCCTTGCTCGCATCGCGCGGTTCTGAGCAAAATGCAGGGGATTGAGCGGTTGGTTAACAAATCGCGTGTACACTCGATGGCTCGGGAACGAGGCGCGGGACGATGCTGTATAGACTGCGGCGTGACATCAAGGCCTTCAACTTCAACCGTCGGATTCGCCGGATCACGAAGACACGGCCGATCCGCATCGTCGACGGGCCGCTGACCATTTGCAGCATGGTCGGAAACGATCACGTGCTCATGTACATACTCGGAATGAAGTCGTTCTACTCGCGGCTCAAGCGGGGAAAGCTCAAAGCGATCTTCGCCCACACCATGCCGCCCGCGCTGCGCGATCTGCTGCGCGAGCATTTCGACGGGATCGAGCTCGTGCCGCTCGAGAGCCTCCCGACCGGCGCCTGTCAGCGCGGCGGCACCTGGGAGCGGCTCGTCCATCTCCTGGACATCTCGCGCGATGAATTTGCGATCCAGGTCGATGCCGATATCTTGGCGTGCGGGACCGATATCAGCGAGGTTGCCGCATGCGTCGAAGAGAACCGGTCATTCACCTACAGCGACCTTTGGCCGTTCCCGCGCATCACGACCTTGCGGCGGATCGCGGAAGAGGGGCGCAAAATGGATACCGGCCACATCACGATCGCGGCCGAAACCTTTTTCGACCGGCTCCCCGATTGCGACACCGTCAAATATATCCGCGGCTCCTCGGGCTTTGCGGGGTTCGCCAAAGGCGGGTTCGAGCGGTCCAGACTCGAAGAGTTCCATACCCGCATGGACGAGATGATGGGCGCGCGCTGGCGCGAATGGGGCAGCGAGCAGGTCGGTTCCAACTACGCGGTGGCGAATTCGCCCAATCCCGTCGTCTTGCCGCATCCGCAATATCGCACCTTCTCGCCGGATGATTCGCCGGAATGGCAGCACAAGGCCAAATTCCTGCACTTCATCGGAACGACGCGGTTCGCCAACGGCTATTTCGCGTCAAAGGGCATCGAGCTGATGCGGGACTTCGCCGCCTAGCCCATCACCCCGCGAGCGGCGCCGCGACGTTGATGTCGGTGGCGACGTCGAGCACGACCGGCCGGTCGGCAGCGAGCGCCCGCTCGAAAGCGCCCGCGAATTCGCTGGCGCGCTCGACGCGGATGCCGATGGCGCCGATCTCTTCCGCGACGCGCGCGAAATTCACCTTGGTGAAGGTCCACAACTCGCGCGACTGATCGGTGGGGTTGCCGCCATAGGCGCGGTCGAAGCCGCGCTTCGACTGGTTGCCGCCGTCGTTGTTGTTGACCACCGTCACCGTGTTGAGCTTCCAGCGCACCGCCGTCTCGATTTCGCCGATGTGGTACCAGAAGCCGGAATCGCCGGTGAAGACGACGACCGGCCGGTCGGGCGCGCCGCATTTGGCACCCAGTCCGGCGGGGAACGCCCAGCCGAGATGGCCGGCGCTGCGGATATAGCTCTGTCCCGGATGAAGCAGATCGAAGAACCCGCCCATCCACATGCCGGCATGGCCGGTATCGGCAACCACGACCGCATTGCCGGGCATGTGGTGCGTCAATTCGTGGCACAGCCGCTCGGGCCGGATCGGCCAGGCCTCGGACGTAAGGTAGGGGCGATATTTCTCCTGCCACTCGGCGCACAGGGCGCGAGCCCGCGCGGTCCAGGGTGCGCGCCGGGCGGCGCTCGCGCCGTCGGCATGCTCCACCATCTTGGCCAGGGTCGCCTTCGCGTCGCCCTGCACCGCGGCCACCAGCGGATAGTTGCGGCCGATCGCCTGCGGCTCGATATCGATCTGGATGGCCTTGACGCCGATCTTGGGCACCGCCCAGAAATGCGTGGTCATGCCGCCCGTCTCGGTGCCGATGAAGCAGACGAGATCCGCCTCGGCGACGATGCGGTTGGCGCTTTCGCGCGAATAGCTGCCGACGACGCCGACCGAGAGCGGGTGGGTCCCGAGGATCGAGTCCTTGCCGTTGAGAGAGGTGGCGACGGGAATGGCGAGCTTTTCCGCAAGCGCCACCAGCTCGCGGCCCGCGCCCGAGGCGCGCACGCCGCCGCCCGCCACGATGACGGGACGCTCGGCCGCCGCGAGCGCCGAAAGCGCGGCCATCACGGAGTCGCGAGAAGGTTCGGGCCGGAACGGCGGCACGCGCGCGAAGAGGGGCTCGGCGAGCGCCTCCATCTCGGCCTCCTCGGCGTCGATCTGGCCCTCATTGCCGCGGAACTGGAGATGCACCGGGCCCGGCGTGCCCGAGACGGCGGCGCGAAACGCCTGACGCAGCATGTCGGGGAAGCGCGCGACGTCGTCGACCGTGGCGTTGAACTTGGTCACCGGCTCGAACGACGGCATGTCGTCGATCTCCTGGTAGACCTTGCGGAACTTGGTGCGGGCCTCGCGCCCGCCGGTCATCGCGATCACCGGCGAATGGGCGAGCCAGGGATCGCGCAAGCCCGCGGCGATGTTGAGCGCGCCGATGATCTGCGCCATGCAGATGCCGGGCCGTCCCGACACGCGCGCGTAGGCGTCCGCCATATAGACGGCGGCTTTCTCGCCATGGGCATGGATGCGCTTGATGCCGGTCTGCCGCTCCATCTCGGCGAGAGATCGGCGCAGGACGGCGGGCACCATGAAGATATGGGTGACGCCGTAATCGCCGAACATCTGGGCCAACACCTGGGCGCCGGTCATTTTCGCCATGCTTTATCCTCCCTCGCTTGCGAGCGAGGCGAGTCTAGCGCAGGGGTGCTAACGGCGCGAAGTCAGGCCGCGGTGGCGTTCGCGGGCGCGGCGAAGGCGAGGCCAAGCTCCCCGGTATCGGCCCAGATGACCGCGCCGCGGAAGGTCCCGATGCCGGTGACGACGAGGGTGACGGCCTGGCCGACCGCGATGTCCGCGGCAACCGAAAGCCGCGCCCCGCCGCGTGACAGATCGGCGACGCGACAGGGAACCGGCCCGCGGACCGTTTGCAGCACGCCGCCCCAGACGAGATGGGCGCGCCGTTCCTCGGCCGAGTCCGGCAAGCCCGTGAATGCGATCGTCCTGGCCGCTGCTGTCATGGGAACCGTTCCCGTCTTCCCTTCATCAACAGATTTGCGCCCCATTTGTTAAACCGTCGTTACCGGGGCCTAGGGAAGGCGTGGAATCTCGCGGTTCCAAGCGCCAAATGGGCGATTTTGCCGCGGCTCTCGACGGCCGCCCGACACTCGATGACAATTGCGCAAAACGCCCGGGAGGATTGATGCGTATCCTAGCTGTGATGGTCGTGATGGCGGTCGCCGCCGTGCCGCCGAGCCATGCTGCCGATCTGCTGAGGGTCGGCAAGGCCGTCCCCAACGCTGCGACCATGGTGCCGCTCGAAGTCGCCAAGCAGGAGGGGTTCTTCGCCAAGCACGGCATCACGGCCGAGATCATCGATTTCGGCGGCGGCGCCAAGCTGCATCAGGCGATGGCGGCGGGAAGCCTCGATCTCGGGGTCGGCGCCGGGACCGATCTGGCGCTCATCGCCAAAGGCTCGCCGGAGCTTGCCGTCTGCAACGGCGCAGGGCCGCTTCTTTTCATCGGCGTCGCCGTGCCGGCGAATTCGCCCGCCAAGACGCTCGACGACCTCAAAGGCCGCCGGATCGGCGTCACGTCGACGACGTCGCTGACCTATTGGCTGGCGCTCGAGCTTGCGCGCCAGCGCGGCTGGGGACCCCAGGGCGTCACGCCGGTGACGATCGGCGGCGATGCGGCGGCGGACATCGCCGCGCTCAGGACCGATCAGGTCGACGCGGCGATCGTCTCGACCGCGCTCGCGTTCCAGATGGAGGCGGACGGGACCGGCCGCCTCCTGGCGCCGGTCGCTTCGTTCGCGGGCAGTCTCGGTGGCTCGACGATCTTCGCGACGAAGACGCTCATCGCCAAAAATCCCGACGCGATCCGGCGCTTCATCCTGGCCTGGTTCGATGCGGTCCGGTTCATGCGCGCCGATCGCGACCGGTCGATCACGATCGCAGCCAAGATGACCGGCCTTCCCGAGCCGATCGAGGCGCGCGAGTTCGACATCACCTTGCCCATGTTCAATCTCGATGGACGGTTTGACGCGGACACGCTCGCCACCTTGAAGCGCTCGTTCGCCGATCTGAAGCTCCTCGACACGCCGCCCGACATGGCGAAGCTTTACACCGAGGAATTCCTGCCTAAGTGATGGATGGCGTCCGCGTCACCTAGACCGCGGCCGCAGGCGTCGGGCGTCGAAAGGAAGGGCAAGCGGTGAGCGAGATGATGTTTGGCCGGCTGTGCAGAGGCTCCCTCTTGCTTGCGATGGCCGTGCTGATGCTGGGCGGGCCGACGCTCGGCGGGTGTGCCTACCCGCAAGGCGGTTCAAGCTATGGCTATGGCGGCAACCCCTACAACCCCGATCGCGACTACAATCCCTATGATCCGGAAAGCGGCGGCTCGTCTCCTTATCGGATGAGGAGCAATTGGTAGGTGAAGCACACCTATGCTTCACGCAGCAAAAAAGGAGGAGGCAATGGTGATTTGCCTCCTCCCTCCGCTAGGTGATGTTGTCGGTCAGTGACCTGCTAGCCCATCGTTGTGGTTTGTGCCTGCGACCAGCCCGTCAAACCCGGGCGAGGCGAGCAAGCGCTGATCGTTGGGATCGCAAGTCCAACTGCTTGCCGACGTCGTCGGGCCACCGAGATAAGTTGCCTGCTCAGGGAATTTGCAGAGAGGCATCGAGTAGCCGTTGCTGGTGTTGGTGGCGGCGATGGCGTCGGGCGCCTGGCCCTTTTCCACCCAGTTCATCAGCGTCTGAAGCGTCTCGAACGAGTTCGGCGTCGTGCCGCCGCCGCAGTGCCCCATCCCTGGTACCATGAAAAGCCGCACGTTCTCTTGGAGCGCGCTGTAGGTGCGCTCTTGCTCGGCCAGCTCGCGATAGTACCAGATGGTGCGGAACGGCGTCGCCAGGTTGTCGCTGAAGCCGTGATACATGATCAGCTTGCGGTTCTGTTGCAGGAACGGTTTCAGCTTCTCCGGATCGTCGCCGTTTCCTTGTCCGACCCGCTCTTGCATAAGCGCTATCACGGCCGCCGAAACGATATTCGCCGGCTCGCCGATATTGGCACCTTCCGGCCAGTCGTTGATCGTATCGAAGTTGGGGTTGTCCTCCTTCTCGTACCGGATGCCGGGATCGCTCAGCGTGAACAGGACCGGGCCCGTGATCGAACCGCTGGTCACTTGCGCACCGGTGGCGCTCCAGGGCTGTGGGCTCGTCGGATGAGGCGCCGGCGCATTCCCGAAGTTGATGTAGGCGGCGACGCCGGTGGCTGCCCAATTCCCGAGTGCGAACCCGGGATAGACATTGCGGCCCTCGGTATCGATGACCTGTTCGATATAGTTCTGAACCCCCGTGGCTTGGGGCTGCGTCAAGACCGACCCGACGAGCGTGTTGGGGTCGAGCGTGCACAGCGCCGGGTTCTGGATCAGCCCATCCTTCACGCCGTCGAGCGCGTCGCAATTGGCGGTGACGGCCGCATCGAGGTTGGCCATGGTGGCGCTGGAGATGAACGCCCCGGGTGCCAGCCAGACCGCGAACCCTTTGTCATTCGAGACCGAAATATTGTCGGCATCGAACACCGGATCGCCGGAGATCACGCCGTCATAGTCCTCCGGGTATCGCGAAGCCTCGACCATGGCCTGCCGACCGCCGGTCGAGCATCCGTCGAAATAGGCGTGGCTGATGTCGTCATTGTAGTAGACCGAGACGAGCCGTTTTGCGGCTTCTGTTATCTCGTGGACGGAACGGTAGAGATTGTCGTTGAGGGCCGCTTCGTTGGGATCGTTGACGCCAAAAAGCGCCCAGGGCAACAGATTGGAGCCGTTGATCGCCTCGTGCCCGGTATCGGTGTTGACGACGGCAAAGCCGAGGTTGAGCACTTCGGCGCTATCGACCCCGTTGACCGAAAGCGAGGGCGTGACGATCCCCGTCGTCAGGCTTCGCGTCCCGATGGAGCCGCACGAGCCGCCGCACCCCATGAATACGAACCGGTTGTTCCATTTGACAGGCAACCGAAGCAGAAAGCCGGCCGAACTCGGACCGCCATCTCCATGGGTCGCGACGGCGCCGACGACCTGGCAGTATTCAGGCTGGCCGCTCGCCGCCGGCACGTCTTGCACATAGAACAGGCTGGCATCGCGAACTCCGGCGAGGTTGAGCGCTCCCGAGCACTCTGGCGGCGCGCCTTTTGCGGCGAACGTGGATCCGCACTGATCGGGGCCCCTGTCGCTCACGAAACTGGCGCCGCCCGTGTCCGTCGGCTGTGGCGAATTCTTCAGGCAGCTAAGAGAGCCGCCGATGATGTCGTCGCTCACGTCCGAGGCCGTGGAAGAAATATTCTTCAGAAGGATGACATTGCCGACGACGGTCCCTCCGTCCGCGTAGCAGGGCGCCGAGTTGCCGGCGCAAACGAAGTCTCCGCCGATCATGATGCCGGGTCCCTCGAAGCCGCTCTGCTGCGAGCAGTTTTCGATGGTGACGTTGCCCCGCACGGAAACGCCGCCGAGCGAACCGTTGAGAGTGACCGAGCCGCACCCTGTGGCCGTCAAATCGCCGCCAATCGTCACCGCGATCGGGGTCGGAACGCCCGACTGCCCAATGATGGAGAGGGACCCGCCCTTGGCGACGACGACGTCCTGCGTGACCGTTACCAGATTCAGAGTGCAGTTCGCTCCGGCTGGAACGGACACGTTCTTGAAATATCCGTTCAGCACGCCCGTGCACGTGGCGTCAGGAAAATTGTCCTTGTCGTTGCTCTTCTGACCGAAATTCACACCGGGACTACCGCCGAGCAACGGTCCATCCGCCCAGGCGCGAGACAGGCCCCCCGTCCAAGCCATCACGGCGACAAGAATCGCGACAGCCACGTGTCTCATCATCTCGTATTCCTCCCAACGGGGCCGGAACTTCTGTTCCAGCCAGCTTGGTCATCTAAATATTTCTTAACCAAACAAAGCAACTAGTTGGTAGGCTATGGAGACCCAAAGTCGATCAGCTATGGCGCGCGCCAAATAAGCCGCTCATTGCCGTTACTGGCGGTCGCCCGGCGCGGCCCGAGCTGACCTCGCTCGACTCCGCGGCCGCATTTGGGCAGCATCGAGCCATGTGCGGCCGCTTCCTGAATCGCATCCCCGTCGCTGAGACGGCACCGATATCTCGCAAGTGGGAGGCGCGCCCCAACTCTTCGGATCGGCGCAACCTCGTTCGCGATGAGGGGGTGACTAGCCGTCGAGCGGTTCTCGCCGGCGCGGTTGCGTCAGCCATCTTGCCGATCGCGGCAAGCAGGGCCGAACCAACGGCGATCCCGAGCATCGGGTTTCTCGTGCCGGCGTCTGGACCTTATATCGGAACTCCGACGGCGGTCTTTGATGCCTTTCGTCGCGGGCTCGCTGGCTTCGGCTATACCGAAGGACGAAATGTTCGCTACGAGTACCGATCGGCGGAGGACCGCGATGGCCTCGCCAAGATGGCGGCCGAACTCGTTCAGTTGAAAGTGGATATTCTCGTTGCGGCCGGGGTTGCGGCTTACCTGGCGAAAGCGGCATCGACCAGCATTCCCATCGTCTTCGGCTTCAGCGGCGATCCGGTACAGGCAGGGCTGGTCGACGGGCTTGCCCGTCCCGGTGGCACCATGACGGGCGTCACCTTTCTTGCCCCCGAGCTTGTGGGCAAGCGTCTTGGCCTGCTCAAGGAGGTGGCTCCGACGATTTCTCGGGTCGCGGTAATGGCATTTCCACGCCACCCCGGCGAGCAAACGGAATGGCACGCCTGGGAGGATGCTGGGCGCTCCTTGGGCGTAAGCTTGCGGCTCTTCGAGGTCAACGATGCGGCGGACCTTGATAAAGGCCTCGCCTCGGTGGCACGGGGAAATATCGACGCGATCCACGCGTTCCCCGATGGCGTGACGGCGGCAAGCCGCGGCCGGATCGCGGAGTTTGCCCTAACGCAACACCTTCCGAGCGTCTTCGGATGGAAAGAATATGCCGAAGCGGGGGGCCTGATGTCCTATGGGCCAAATCTCGACGAATCGTGGCACCGCGTCGCCAGATTTGTGGATAAAATCCTCAAAGGCGCCACTCCTGCCGATTTGCCGGTCGAGCAACCCACAAAGTTCGAACTCATTGTCAACTTGAAGACTGCCCGAACGCTCGGGTTGGTGATGCCGCTAACGCTTCTGGCCACCGCCGACGAGGTGATCGAGTAGGCGCATGCTACCCGTTTGAATTCGCCGAGCCTCAGGCGGCGTCGGAATTCATCTTCTGATTTTTGAGCCGCTCCATCGAATCCTCGACGTGGCGGGAAAAGACATATTCGGCCGGCCGCTGATGATCGAGCGGGATTTCCGGCGCCATCTCGCCGTCGGTGCGGAAGCCCTTGAGCGCCACGCCCAGCGCCTTCATCGGATGCTTCACCGCATCGACGACGGCGGTCGCCTCATAGCCGCTATGGACCATGCAGTCGGCGCATTTCTCGTAGTTGCCGGTGCCGTAGGCGTCCCAGTCGGTCGTCTCCATGAGCTCCTTGAAGCTCTTCACGAAGCCTTCGCCGAGAAGGTAGCAGGGCCGCTGCCAGCCGAAATAGTTGCGCGTCGGGTTGCCCCACGGCGTGCAATGGTAGTTCTGATTGCCAGCCAGGAAATCGAGGAACAGGCCCGACTGGCTGAACGACCATTTCCGCGTGCCCTTGCGGCGGAACACGTCGCGGAACAGCTCCTTGGTCTTGCGCCGGTTGAGGAAATGCGCCTGGTCGGGCGCGCGCTCATAGGCATAGCCCGGCGAGACGGTGATGCCGTCGACGCCCGAATCCATCATCTTGTCGAAGAAGCGCGCGACGCGCTCGGGCACCGCGCCGTCGAAGAGGGTGCAGTTGATGTTGACGCGGAAGCCCTTGGACTTCGCGAGCGCGATCGCCTCCACCGCGCGGTCATAAACGCCGTCCTGGCACACCGAATGGTCGTGCATCTCGCGGTCGCCATCGAGATGGACCGACCACACGAAATAGGGATTGGGCTTGAACCGGTCGATCTTCTTTTCCATCAGCAGCGCGTTGGTGCAGAGATAGACGAACACCTTGCGCGCGATGATGCCCTCGACGATCTGCTCGATCTCGCGGTGGAGCAGCGGCTCGCCGCCGGCGATCGACACGACCGGCGCGCCGCATTCGTCGACCGCCTCGAGGCATTGGGCGACCGTCAGACGCTGGTTGAGGATCGGGTCCGGGTAATCGATCTTGCCGCAGCCGGCGCAGGCAAGATTGCACCGGAACAACGGCTCCAGCATGAGGACGAGGGGATAGCGCTCGACGCCCTTGAGGCGCTGCTTCGCCACATAGGCTCCGACGCGGATCATCTGATGCAGGGGAACGGCCACGACGGATGCGTCCTTACGCTTGGGTTTCAGAGACCGGCTCGGCGAGTTCCGGCGGCATGCGGAAGCGGACATTCTCGGTGATGCCCGGTAGGGTCGCGAGCTCGACCTTCTCGATCGTGTCGAGCCGCGCGATCAGGTGGTTCACCAGCTCGGCCGGTGCCGACGCGCCCGCGGTGATGCCGACCGACTTCACGCCGTTGAGCCATTTCGGATCGAGCGCGTCGGCGTCGGCGATGAGATAGGCCGGCACGCCCTGCTCCTTGGCGATCTCGCGCAGCCGGTTGGAGTTGGAGCTGTTGGCGGCGCCCACCACCAGCACCAGATCGACCGACAGCGCCAACTCGCGCGCGGCGCGCTGCCGGTTCTGGGTGGCATAGCAGATGTCCTTGGTGTCCGGCCCGACGATCCCGGGGAAACGCGCGCGCAGCGTCTCGATGACGGCGCGGGTGTCGTCGACCGAAAGCGTGGTCTGCGTGATATAGGCGAGCCGATCGGGATTGGTGACCTCGAGCGAGGCAACTTCCTCGGCCTTGGAGATGAGATGGACCTTGCCCTCGATTCGGCCCATCGTGCCCTCGATCTCGGGATGGCCATGATGGCCGATCAGCACGATCTCGCGGTCTTGCGCCGCATAACGCTGTCCCTCGCTATGGACCTTGGAGACCAGCGGGCAGGTCGCGTCGATGACGCGCAGGTCACGATCCTCGGCCTCGTTCTCGACCGCGCTTGCGACGCCGTGGGCGCTGAAGATGGTGACGCTGCCGGGCGGGATCTCGGCGAGGTCGTCGACAAAGCGCGCGCCCTTGGCGCGCAGCCGCTCGACCACGTGCCGGTTGTGCACGATCTCGTGCCGGACATAGATCGGCGGGCCATATTTCTCGATCGCGCGCTCCACGATCTCGATGGCTCGCTCGACTCCGGCGCAAAATCCTCTGGGTTGGGCCAGGACGACGCGCATTCTTCCCTCATCGCCATCGGGCGAGGCACGCATTATACGCAGAATACCCGGTTCGACCAGCGCTCGCTAACCTGCGGAGACGACGCGTTGAAATCGAAACCACACTTGAAATCGCCATCAAATGGCCTCAATTCAAGTGTGGTGGGGCATAAACGCGATTTGCAAACAGGGCGCTCCTCGGTCTAGTGTTGAAGGTGCCGAGTGGCGGGACAGCCGCCGGATGCGTGAGGGACAGGGATGACCAGCCAACCTGGCACGACCGACCTGCTTCGCAACAGCACGCCGTCGCTGTTGGATGGGATTGAATATCCCGACGATCTGCGTCGTCTCGACGAGAAGGATCTGCGGCAGGTCGCCGATGAGCTGCGCCAGGATCTGATCGACGCGGTCTCGATGACCGGCGGGCATCTGGGCGCGGGGCTCGGCGTCGTCGAGCTGACCGTGGCGCTTCACTATGTGTTTGATACGCCACGCGACCGGCTCATCTGGGATGTCGGCCATCAGGCCTATCCGCACAAGATCCTGACCGGACGGCGCGAGCGCATGCGCACGTTGCGCCAAGGTGGCGGCCTGTCGGGCTTCACCCGAAGGGCGGAAAGCGAATACGACCCGTTCGGGGCGGCGCACAGCTCGACCTCGATCTCGGCGGGACTCGGGATGGCGATCGCGCGCGACCTGCAAGGCGGCACCAACCAGGTCATCGCCGTGATCGGCGATGGCGCGATGAGTGCCGGCATGGCCTACGAGGCCATGAACAACGCCGGCTCGATCCCGTCGCGCCTCATCGTGATCCTCAACGACAACGACATGTCGATCGCGCCGCCGGTCGGCGCGATGAGCGCGTATCTCTCGCGGCTGCTGTCCTCGCGCTCCTACCGCTCGCTGCGGCACATTGCGGGCGACATGGCGCGGTACTTCCCGCGCTCCTTCACGCGGATGGCGCGGCGCGCCGAGGAATATGCGCGCGGCATGATGACCGGAGGCACGCTCTTCGAGGAGCTGGGCTTCTATTATGTGGGACCCATCGACGGCCACAATCTCGACCATCTTCTGCCGGTGCTGAAGAACGTGCAGGCGAGCGAGGACAAAGGCGCGGTCCTCGTGCATGTCGTGACCCAGAAGGGTAAGGGCTTTCCGCCGGCCGAGGCGGCCGCCGACAAATATCACGGCGTGGTGAAGTTCGATCCCATCACGGGTCAGCAGCAAAAGGCAAAGACGATCGCGCCGAGCTATACGTCGGTCTTCGCCAAGGGGCTGATTGCCGAAGCGGAGGCGGACGAGAAGATCGTCGCGCTGACCGCGGCGATGCCGTCGGGCACCGGGATTGACAAGTTCGCCGCCCGTTTCCCGAACCGGGCCTTCGATGTCGGCATCGCCGAACAACATGGCGTCACGTTCGCGGCGGGGCTCGCTTGCGAAGGGCTGAAGCCCTTTGCCGCCATCTATTCGACGTTCCTGCAACGCGCCTATGACCAGGTCGTGCACGACGTGGCGATTCAGCGCCTGCCGGTACGATTCGCCCTCGACCGCGCCGGGCTCGTGGGCGCGGATGGTCAGACCCATGCGGGCTCCTTCGATCTTGCCTATTTGGGCTGTTTGCCCGGATTCGTGATCATGGCCGCGGCCGACGAGGCCGAGCTCATGCACATGGTGGCGACCTGCGCCGCCATCGATGACGGACCGTCGGCGGTGCGCTTCCCGCGTGGCGACGGGGTGGGCGTCTCCCTTCCCGACCGCGGCACCGTGCTCGAGATAGGGCGGGGACGCATCATCCGCGAAGGTACCAAGATCGCGCTTTTGAGCCTTGGGACCCGGCTGCAGGAATGTCTGAAAGCGGCCGACGAGCTGACGCGGCTCGGCCTTTCGACGACGGTGGCCGATGCGCGCTTTGCCAAGCCGCTCGACACGGCACTCGTCGAGCGCCTCGCGCGCGAGCACGAAGTCCTCGTGACCGTCGAAGAGGCGGCGATCGGCGGGTTTGCAAGCCACGTCTTGCATCACCTGGCGCATGCGGGCCTGCTGGACCGCGGTCTCAAGGTGCGGCCGATGGTGCTGCCGGACCGGTTCATCGATCATGACGCGCCCTATCAGCAGTACGAGCAGGCGCGCCTCAACGCCCGCCACATCGTCGAGACCGCGGTGGGCGCCCTTGGCCAGACCGAGCTGCGTTCGGCAAGCGCCTGAGCCGCGGCGACTCGTCCCTTCTTCAGCCTTGGCCGGCAAGCGGAGGATCGACGCAATCCTCCTCGAGCGCGGGCTTGTCGACAGCCGCGCCAAGGCCCAGGCGCTGATCCTCGCGGGCACGGTCTGGAGCGGCGATCGGCGCCTCGACAAGCCCGGCGCCACGCTTGCCGACGACGCGCCCATCGAGGTGCGGGGCCGCGAGCATCCCTGGGTTTCGCGCGGCGGGATCAAGCTCGCGCACGCGCTCGACCATTTCGGCATCGATCCCACCGGCAAGGTGGCGCTCGATATCGGCGCCTCGACCGGCGGCTTCACCGACGTGCTTCTGACGCGCGGGGCGGCGCGGGTCTATGCGGTCGATGTCGGACACGGGCAGCTTGACTGGAAGCTGCGCCAGGATGCGCGTGTCATCGTGCGCGAGCGCGTCAATGCCCGCTATCTCACCGTGCGGGAGGTGCCGGAGCCGCCCGATCTTGTCGTCTGCGATGCAAGCTTCATCGGCCTTGAGACGGTGCTGCCGCCGGCGCTTGCGCTGGCCGCGCCCGGCGCCATCCTCGTCGCGCTGATCAAGCCGCAATTCGAGGTGGGGCGCGGACGCGTCGGCAAGCGCGGCGTCGTGAGCGATCCCGCGCTCCACGCCGAGGTGTGCGAGCGGATCGCCCTTTGGATCGGCGCGCAAGAATCGTGGACCGTCATGGGCGTCACCGAAAGCCCGATCCGCGGGCCCGAGGGCAATGTCGAGTTCCTGATCTGCGCGCGGCGGACCGCGTGACGGGCGAAGAGGCCCTGCTGCGGATCGAGAGCGTCGGCATCAATGGCGACGGCCTCGCGCATCACCGCGGCAAAGCGGTCCATCTTCCCTTCACCGCGCCGGGCGATCTGGTCCGCGTGCGGTTCGATCACGCGGCCGCGCCGACGGGACGCGCGCGCGTCACGGCGATCGACGAGCCAGGGCCGCGGGCGTCGCCGCGCTGTCCGCATTTCGGCGCTTGCGGCGGCTGCGCGCTGCAGCATCTCCCGGATCCGGTCTATGCCGAGACCAAAGTCGCGTGGCTCGCCGCGGCGCTGGCGCATCGGGGGCTTGGCGGCGTCGCCTTGTCGCCGCTTATCCTGTTGCCGCCGGGCACGCGGCGGCGGGCGCGGTTTTCCGTGCGCCGTCCGCGCGACGCGAAGGCGCCGGCCGAGGTCGGGTTCAAGGCGCGCGGCAGCCATCGGGTGGTCGATATGCGGCGCTGCGCCGTACTTGACCCGGCGCTTGTCGCGCTCGTGCCGCCATTGCGGGCGCTCGCGCGTCTCGTCTTTGCGCCGGGCGAGGAGGGCTCGGCGACGGCGACGCGCGTCGCGGCGGGGGTCGATCTGCTTCTCGATCTCGCGGCCGAGCCTCGCTTGGCGCAGCTCGAGGATCTCGCGGCGTTCGCGCGCGACCAGGACCTTGCGCGGCTCTCGTGGCGCACCGCTGGTTCTGCGCCCACGCCCGCGGCGGAACGCCGCCGCATCCAGATCGAGTTTGGCGGCATCGCGGTCGATCTTCCGCCAGACATCTTTCTTCAGGCAAGCGCCGAGGCCGATGCCGCGCTGACCCGCGCCGTGGGCGCGGCGCTCGCGGGCGCGGATCGCATCGCCGACCTTTACGCGGGCGTCGGCACCTTCGCCTTGCCGCTGGCGAAAGCGGCGAGGGTGCATGCCGTCGAGATCGACGCGGCTTCCGTCGCGGCGTTCGGTGCGGCGGTCCGGCGCGCGGGTATCGACGGCCGCCTCACGCTCGAGCGCCGCGACCTCGACGCGCGGCCGCTCGCGCCCGCGGAGCTCGCGCGGTTTGACGCCGTATTGTTCGATCCGCCTTATGGCGGCGCGCGGGCGCAGAGCACGGCCCTTGCCCGATCTGCCGTCGCGACGATCGTCGCGGTGTCGTGCAATCCCGCGACCTTCGCGCGCGATGCCCGCATCCTGGTCGATGGCGGCTACCGTCTCTTGTCCGTCCAGCCCGTCGACAGCTTCCTGTGGTCGGCGAATTTGGAGCTCGTGGCCCGGTTCGAGCGCGGCTAGGCGGGCGGCCCTGTTGCCCGGCAACCGCGGGGGATGGTAGCCTGCTCCCCGCCATGACCAGGGAGATGCCTCGTGAGCCCGGATGACCTTGCCGCCCTAAAGACGGATGCGACGCAGGAGCTGACCTTGCGGCTCGCCATCGCCGAGTACGATCGGACCCGGCCGCTCATCACGGGCCGCGTGAAGCCGCAAGGCTTCTCGCTGAAAACGACGAGCCCGCATATCGGCGTCTTCTGCAACCGGCCGCCTTACGAGGAATACGACATCACGGAGATGTCGTTCTCGATGTATGTCGCGGCCAAGGCGCGCGGCGAACCGGTGATCGCGCTGCCGATCTTCCCGCTGCGCATGGCCGTGCTGGCCTATGCCTATGTGCGGACCGATTCAGCCTATAAGAGCCCGCGCGACCTCGTCGGCAAGAAGATCGCCTCGATCGGCTATCGCTACACGGTCAATCTGTGGCTCCGCGGCATCTTCAAGGACCATTACGGCCTGTCGCCCGAGCAGGTGACCTGGGTCACCGGCGAGGAGCGTGAAGGCGCCGGCTATGTCATTCCCAAGGACGTCAAGGTCGAGGTCGTGCTGGGCCGTACGCCGGGCGAGCTGTTGCTCGCGGGCGAGGTCGACGCGGTGATCGGTCCCGAGGCGCCGCAAGAGTTCCTCGACGGCCATCCCGGCATCCGGCGCATCTTCCCTGATACCCGCGCCGAATGCTTGAGCTATTCCCGCAAGGTCGGGTTCTTCCCCGTGACCCATGTCGTTGCGATGAGCACGGCCTCATGGCGCAAGCGGCCGTGGATTTGCGAGCCGCTGCTCGATGCTTTCCGCGCGGCGCAGGATCAGTGCTACGCCTATTATTACGAGACCGCGAAGCATGTGATGTTCCCCGATCAGGTCTTCTTCCTCGAGGAGCAGCGTCGCGACTGGGGTCCCGATGCCTGGCCGCACGGCGTCGCCGCCAACCGGAAGCTGGTCGAGACGTTCGTGCGCTATGCCCACGAGCAGAACTATATCGACCGCATTCTCCCGGTCGAGGAGCTGTTCGCGGAGAACATGCTCCACACCTGATCAGCCTGCCGCCGGCGGGTGGCGGGCGGCGCGGTCGAGGAACTCTTCAAGCGCGGCGATGCAGTCCGCATCGCGGTAGATCTTGTGCTTGTTCGCCGCGATTTTGCGGCTCACGCCGGCTCGCCACGGGCCATCGCGCGCAAGACGCGCGGCGATCGCCACATACTCTTCCACCGTCTCGGCAACGGTCTCGGTGACGCCCATCCGTTGGAGAATGGCCGCGCTGTGGCGACCGCGCATAAGCGGGCCGGCCATCGTGACGATCGGCAGGTCGTAAGCCAGGCTTTCGATGGTCGAGTTGCAACCTGACCAGCCGATACTGTCGAGAAAGATGTGGCAGTGCCCCGTCGCTTTCAGGAATTCGGTCTCGCCGAGACGGGGCAGGAAGAGGCAGTACCGGTCGGCGCCGAGACCAAGGGCCGAGAAGGCCCGGTCGAGGCGGCGGCGAAACAGGTGCGTGACGGAAGTGCCGCCGCGGAATTCGATGAACACAAAGCGGCAGTCGCCCGCCTCGCGCGCGATCCGGGCGAAGATGTCGTCATGGGCCGGGAGATATTTGAACAGCGACTGACAGCACCAATAGACGGTTGCCGAGGGCGGCACGTTGAACATGGACGGATGGGTTGGTGGCGGCCGCTCGATCGGTTCGCA
>Ga0335073_10003079_pt1 | contig 23073 bp, 23 predicted proteins | sample Lox_Sample_22_FD_207093 | JGI IMG/M metagenome (GOLD analysis project Ga0335073, IMG submission 207093) | Soil microbial communities from Loxahatchee National Wildlife Refuge, Florida, United States - Lox_Sample_2.2 | ecosystem: Environmental > Terrestrial > Soil > Wetlands | place: USA... | reverse complement strand
CGGCGTCGCCGGACAAATTATTCCTTGGAACTATCCACTGTTAATGGCCGCATGGAAGCTGGCTCCAGCTCTCGCAGCGGGATGCACTTGCGTTCTCAAGCCCGCCGAGCAAACTCCGCTTACGGCTCTCGAGATCGCGAATTGGTTTGCCGATATTGGGCTGCCTCCTGGCGTGGTGAATATCGTCACTGGTTTTGGCGAGACGTGCGGCTCGCCGCTCGTCCAGCACCCCGATGTCAATAAAATTGCCTTCACCGGCAGCGCAGCCGTAGGAAAAATCATCGTCAAGCAAGCCGCCGACACGGTAAAACGCGTGACCCTGGAACTCGGCGGGAAATCTCCCAACATTTTTTTCGCTGACGCCGACTTCGAAGCTGCCATCGATGGTGCCCTCTTCGGCGTCTTCATTAATCAAGGAGAAGTTTGCTCGGCCGGCAGCCGCATCCTTGTGCAAAAGCCGATCTATAAGAAATTTGTCGATGCCATGACCGAGAAGGCCAAGAAAATCACCCTCGGCTCGCCGCTTGAACGCGAAACCAAGATGGGGCCGCTGGTCAGCAAAGAACAATATGACCGGGTTCGCTCTTATCAGGATCTCGGGAAGAAGGAAGCCAAGCTGGCCACTGGCGGCGGCCGGGCTGAGAAATTCGCCAAAGGATTTTATGTCGAGCCAACGATTTTCTACGACGTTCCCAACAGCGCCCGCATTGCGCGCGAAGAAATCTTCGGCCCCGTGGCTTCAGTGATTCCCTTCGAAGACGAAAAAGATGCGGTGAAAATTGCTAACGACTCCGCCTATGGGCTCGCCGCTGCTGTCTGGACGCGCGACATCTTCAAAGCTTTTCGCGCAGTGAAGTCGCTGCGTTGCGGCATCGTCTGGGTGAATCACATGCAACCGACCTACGTTGAAGCCCCTTGGGGCGGATACAAACAATCTGGTTTCGGCCGCGAGCTTGGCCCCTGGGGCATCGAGGAATATCTCGAAACCAAGCAAGTATTCATCAACCTGAACGAACAGCCCATTGGCTGGTACTGAGGACTGAAACCGATTTCTTGACCATGGCAACCATTCACCTCCAAACTACGATTCCCGGACCGAAGTCGAAAGCTCTATCGGAACGACGCGCTGCTGCGCTTCCTCGCGGGTTGTCGCATGGCACGCCGATTTACGCCGCGAAAGCGCAAGATGCCTGGCTGGAAGACGTGGACGGCAATCGCTACATTGATTTTGCGGGAGGAATCGGTTGCCTCAACGTCGGTCATCGCCAGGAACCGGTACTCTCGGCCATCCGCGAACAGTTGGATCATTTTCTGCACGTCTGCGTTCAAGTTACTCCCTACGAAAATTACGTTCGGCTCGCCGAGCGCATGAATGAAGTCACGCCCGGAAACTTTCCCAAGAAAACTTTATTCGTGAACAGCGGAGCCGAAGCGGTAGAGAATGCGGTGAAAATCGCGCGCGCTCACACCGGGCGTTCGGGAATCATCACTTTCGAAGACGCCTTCCACGGCCGCACCATGATGACGCTTGCGCTCACCAGCAAAACTCATCCTTATAAGGCCGGATTCGCGCCGTTTCCCGGCGATGTTTATCGCATTCCGTACGCCTATTGCTATCGCTGCTCTTATTCGCTCACTTATCCGTCGTGCGATCTTTTCTGCGCCCGCCACTTGGAAGACACATTCAAGCGGGTCGTTGCGTCGGAAGATGTAGCCGCCGTGATCGCCGAGCCCGTTTTGGGCGAAGGTGGATTCGTCGTTCCTCCCCCGGACTATTTCAAGATGCTGATCGACATCTGCCACAAGCACGACGTTTTGTTTATCGCTGATGAAGTCCAAAGCGGCTTTGGCCGCACCGGCAAACTGTTTGCCTCTGAGCACTATGGTATCGAGCCGGATATTCTGGTCTCGGCGAAATCGATTGGCGGCGGCCTTCCGCTCGCTGCCATCACCGGTCGAGCCGAAATCATGGATGCTCCGGGCCCTGGCGGTTTAGGTGGAACCTTCGCTGGAAATCCGGTCTCTTGTGCCGCGGCGCTGGCTGTCCTCGATCTCTTCGATCGCGGCGAACTTCTCACTCGCGCTAACGAAATCGGCCAGCGTTTTCAAAAACGCGCAAAAGATTGGCAGAAGCGGTGGCCGATCATCGGCGATGTTCGAGGCCTAGGCGGCATGCAGGCCATCGAGCTGGTCAAGTCGCAGGAAACGCGCGAACCCGCAGCCGACGACACCCAACACATCTCCCAATATTGCTATGAGCACGGATTGATCACACTCACGGCCGGGTCGTACTCGAACGTGATTCGTGTTCTGGTCCCTCTGGTTGTCACCGACGACCAGATGGACGAAGGGCTCGATGTGCTGGAATCCGCGTTGAAACAAGTTTGGGAGAAGAAAGAAGCCGTCGCACAGACTGTTTAAGAACTTAGGAAAACATGATGCCCGTTGCTGCACCTTCAATCACGAAAGTTTCCAACTACGTTAGTGGGGCGTGGGTCGAATCGTCCGCGTCCGAGTACATGGACGTAACAAACCCTGCGACCGGCGAGGTCATTGCTAGAACACCGTTATCGAGCGCCGACGAAGTTGCCGCCGCGGTCGAAGCCGCCGCCGCTGCCTATCCCGCATGGCGCCGCACTCCTCCGGAAGACCGCATCCAGCCCCTGTTCAAGCTGAAGCAGCTTCTCGAAGCTCACATCGACGAACTGGGACGCATCATCACCGAGGAAAACGGCAAGACTTTCACCGAAGCGAAGGCCGAACTGCGCCGTGCCATCGAGAATGTCGAAGTCGCCTGCGGCATTCCCATGATGATGCAGGGCTACAACCTCGAAGACGTAGCTAGCGGTATCGACGAAATGATGATCCGCCAGCCGCTGGGTGTGGTTGCAGCCATTACGCCGTTCAACTTTCCGGGCATGATTCCGTTCTGGTTTCTGCCTTACGCGATCGCCTGTGGAAATACGTTTGTCCTCAAGCCATCGGAGCGCGTTCCGCTCACCATGCGCCGCGCCTTCGAATTGCTTGAGCAGACCGGCTTGCCCAAAGGCGTAGTCAACCTCGTCAACGGCGGCAAAGACGCGGTGAACGCGCTCATCGATCATCCCAAAGTTCGAGCCATCAGTTTTGTCGGATCGACACCGGTTGCGAAGCACGTTTATGCTCGCGCCGGGGCCAACGGCAAGCGTGCCCAATGTCAGGGGGGCGCGAAGAATCATGTCATCATCCTCCCCGACGCCGACATGAAGATGGCAACCCAGATCATCAGCGACAGCGCTTTCGGCTGCGCGGGACAACGATGCCTCGCAGTTTCCGTGGCCGTCACGATTGGTGACGCTCAGAAGACTTTTCGCGATTCCATCTCCGATGCAGCTGCAAACTTACGTGTGGGAAACGGACTGGACGACGGCGTTCAAATGGGGCCGGTGATTTCTCAGCAGAGCAAATCTAGGGTCGAGTCCCTGATCGCCGTCGGCGAAAAGCAGGGAGCTAAAGTCCTGCTCGATGGCCGTAACGCAAAAGTTTCGAAATACGAAGCAGGAAGTTTCGTCAAGCCGACCATCCTCGACAATCTGCCAATCACCAGCGATCTTGCCGATGCGGAAATCTTTGGCCCTGTTCTCAGCCTGATTCACGCGAACGATATGGACGAAGCGTTGCAATTTCTCGAACACAGCCCATATGGCAATCAAGCATCGCTGTTTACTTCGAGCGGCGCAGCGGCAAGGAGATTTCGCTACGAAGCCCCGGCCGGCAACATCGGCATTAACATCGGCGTCGCTGCTCCTATGGCCTATTTCCCGTTCAGCGGCTGGAAGGACAGCTTCTTCGGCATCATGCACGGACAGGGCCGAGACGCAGTCGAGTTTTACACCGAGAAGAAAGTTGTCGTCGAGCGCTGGGCGAAAGAACATTCGCGCAAGTTCTAACCAAGGCAACTCACTAGAGGGCACAGAGGTTTACAGACTTATGTCCGACACCATTCAAAAGTATAAAGACTACGTCATGACCGGCTTCATGAAGTCGGTTGTGCCCCTGGTCGTCGACCGCGCAACTGGAGCGACTATCACGGACGTAAACGGGCGCGAGTATCTCGACTGCTTCGCGGGAATTTCCGTCGTCAACGCCGGCCACAACAATCCAGCTGTGATTGCCGCGGCGAAAGCGCAAATGGACAAGTTGGTCCATTGCTCGTCCTACATCTACCACGTGCAGCCGGTTGCAGACCTTGCAGAGAAGCTGGCCCAGGTCGCCCCGCGCGGCCTGACCAAAACATTCTTTGGCAACGGCGGTGCTGAAGCCATTGAAGGCGCGTTGAAGCTCGCACGGCTTTATACCGGCAAGCACGAATTCATCGCGCTGCAGGCGAGTTTTCATGGACGCAGTTGGGGCGCACTGAGTGTTACTGGCAATCTAGGCCGTAAGAAGCGCGGTGGCCCGTATGCTCCCGGAATCGCCTTTGCCCCGGCTCCATATGTCTACCGTTCCCTCTGGCCCAAGGACCCCGAAGAATGCGGCCGCCAGTGCGCGCGATCAATCGACGACATCATCCGCTTCGCCACCTCCGGCGATGTCGCTGCGTTTATCGCGGAGCCAGTGATGGGCGAGGGCGGTATTCTTGTTCCGCCGCCAAACTACTTCAAAGAAGTGAAGAAGATTCTCGATCAGCACAACATCCTCTTTATCGCCGACGAAGTCCAATCCGGCTTCTGCCGCACTGGAAAGATGTTTGCCTACGAGCATTACGGCGTCGATCCGGACATTCTCGTCACCGCAAAGGGTATTGCCGACGGCTTCCCGCTCAGCGCGTTCACGACTCGGCCCGAAATTGCGGCAGCATACAAACCTGGAGATCACTTATCCACCTTTGGCGGCAACCCCGTCTCTTGCGCCGCAGCACTCGCCAACATCGAATTCATGCAGAAAGAAAATCTCGCAGCCCGCGCCGCCGAGACAGGCGCTTACGTGATGAACAGGCTGCGAGACTTACAGAAGCAGAATCCGATTGTCGGCGACGTTCGCGGTTTAGGCTTAATGATCGGAGTCGAATTGATAAAGGACGAGAAGCTAACTCCTGCAGGCGCAGAAGCCGAAGCGATTCGCGAAGCACTTTTCAAAGCTGGCGTTCTAGTCGGCGTCGGAGGCGTCTACGGAAATGTCATCCGCTTCCAGCCTCCATTGGTGATTACAGGGCAACAGATCGATCGCGCTCTCCAGGCGTTTGCCGCCGCACTGCAGGAGATCACGCAGCCGGCAGCCGTCTAGCCGAGATCAGATCTCGTCATCGTCATCTTTATCATCGGAGCTGCCAAGATTCTTCACCGGGCTCATGGCGCGACCATCGTTGGCGCGACGAATATCGATGTGTCCGTTTACGTTGGAAAGCTCAATCCTCGTCCGGCCGCTGCCTAATTCAGCGTGCAGATCGTGCCCGACCCAACGATGATGATTCACATGCAGCCCGAAATCATCGTCGATGCCGCCCGACACCGTAGACGCTTCGACCCTGGCGCTGGCATCCGATGGCAGCGTCACTTCCAGGCCGCCATTCACCGAGCTTAGCTGAATCGGATTCTCGCTCAACTGCTGGAATTGCGCGTTCAGCTTGCCATTGACCGTCGAGAGCTCCAGCCTTCCCGTCAGATCTTGAACCGCCAACTTCCCATTCACGCACGACGCATGAACTTCCCCCGACACGCCATGCACATCCAGCGATCCATTCACCAGGCTGATCTCATCCAGCCGAGCATTGCGCGGCACCATCACCGTATATTCGACGCCGGCAGGATCATTCCATCCGCCATTAAAAGTGTGATCGTGGTCCGGGTACCGCGTGCGGATGGACACGAAATCGTTCTCCGCCTCAACCTCGATCTTCGTCTCGTCGAGCCGCTCTTTCGTGTTGGCATACTTCACCGCATCCACCTTGACCTCATTCTGGTCCCACGCGGTAATGTGTACTGACCCATTGAGGTTCTCCAGTTCGATCCGGCCATTCGCCGACAATGGGTAGCTATGATGGAACTCCTCGGTGAGTCTCCCCGGCCACGCTTGGGCTTGCAGCCCACCCAATAATGCGCAAATTGTGCCTAGGACTGCCCCCATCCAGGTAGAAACGCGGCGTTGACGATGCATGGCTCCTCCTCGCGACACTGCATAGACGTCTCATACCGGAATTCGTGAGCTTGGTGACGCCACCATGGGCCGTCGCATCTTAAGTCTCCCCATGCGCAATTTATTCTTCTATGTAACCTCCACACTGCTATTCCTGCCTGGCCCGGTCCAGGCTCAAACCCAATGTGGACAACCGATTACACACAGCCAGCAGGTTGTTTCCAGCTCACGCCTCAAGGGGGTTCCGGACTTCCATGAAGTTACCCCCAAGTTCTATCGTGGCGGCGAGCCCAGCCGTACCGGCTTCGAAAACCTACGAGAAATGGGCGTGGCAATGGTGATTGATCTGCGCGGAAACCGGGCTAGCGAACGCAAGGAAGTGAACCGCCTGGGCATGGAGTACGTGGCCATCCCTTGGCACTGCCCTTTTCCGCACGATGCGACCTTCGCCAAGTTTCTGACCTTAATGCGCGCCAACTCCAACCGCAAAGTTTTCGTGCATTGTCGCCTCGGCGACGACCGCGTCGGCATGATGGTCGCGGCTTACCGTATGGCAGAGCAGGGATGGACCGCCGAACAAGCCATGCAGGAAATGAAGTCATCCGGTTTCACCAGGTCGCACCACCTTATTTGTCCCGGCCTGGCTTCCTATGAACGACATTTCCCCGAACATTATCGAACCAGCCCAGCCTTCGCCGCTTTGCGCGAAGAGAAAAGTCCCCAATAAAGCCTGGCCCGACCTTCCCAGAAGTGCTAAGGCTTCCTGTACTAGCGTGGCCATCTGTTCGCCAAAGAGAATAAGCCTTGAGGATAGGTCCGATGTTAGGCAAAGTAGCCATCGGCTTTGCGTATTTTGTCGCCACTCTTTACATCCTGTTGATTCTGCTGCCCGCGGATTACTGTTGGCAGCATGGATGCCACGGACCGGAACTCGATGGCTTCATGCCGGCTTTTTTTCTTTCTCCCTGGGGCGCAGTTTGTCTGGCCTTCACCTTGCGCAACGCGATAAAACAAACCCGACAAAAACCATCCTGGTCCTGGTTTTTCTGGGCTCTCGCCATTATTTTTGGAATTGTTCTCCTGGCTACGATTGCGTTCTTCGCGTGGATGATCTACGAAACTGCGGTTCATCGATAGAAACTTTCACGCCGCACGATCGCAGCCACAAATCGCGTGAGGCTCGGCGGCGGTGATTGAGATCAGAAGCCACAGCAGCATTTCGATATAATCCCCGGCGAGGAAAGTTCGACGGTATCGCCACCTGCTCACACCACGGAGTTTTGACTTGAATGTTCACCTGCTCGACGGCACGTACGAACTCTTCCGGCACTACTACGCATTGCCCTCCGCACGCGATAACGACGGCCGAGAAGTCGCAGCGGTACGTGGCGTGCTTTCGTCTGTGCTCGGAATGATGAAAGCCGGTGCAACGCACGTTGCCGTCGCAACCGACCACGTCATCGAATCGTTTCGCAACCATCTCTGGCCGGGCTACAAAACCAGCGAAGGAGTCGAGCCCGAACTGCTGGCGCAGTTCCCGTTGCTGGAGGAAGTGCTTCAGGCAGCCGGCGTCGTGGTGTGGCCTATGGTCGAATTCGAGGCCGATGATGCGCTCGCCGCGGGTGCGAGCCTGGCAGCCGCCGATAAACGAGTCGAGCAGGTCATCATCTGTACGCCCGACAAAGACCTCGCACAATGTGTTCGCGGCTCGCGCATTGTGCAGCTGAACCGTCGCACCAGAGCTACTCTTGACGAGCCCGCGATCGTAAAGAAATTCGGCGTTACACCAGCCTCGATTCCTGACTACCTTGCACTCGTTGGTGACTCGGCAGACGGCTACCCTGGTCTCCAAGGCTGGGGCGCAAAGTCGTCGGCAGCCGTACTCGCAAAGTTCATCCACTTGGAGGGTATTCCCAAAGACTGGAGCGAGTGGCGCGTCAACGCGATGAGCGCTAGTTCGCTCGCAGCCACGCTTTGCCGCGACTGGGATCAGGCGCTTCTGTTTCGTAAGCTCGCAACTCTCAGAACTGACATTCCTCTTTTCGACGATGTCGATGAGCTGCGATGGAATGGCCCGACTGCGGCATTCGACGCGATGGCAGCTCGACTCGACGCGGCCCGAACAGAGCGGCGACGCCCAACCACACGGTGAAGCGAGGACGCACGCGCGGAAAAATCAACGTCCCTCTCCAACTTGTCATCACTCCCCCACTTGCCATCACACCCCCAATTTGCCATCACCTCCACCTTGTCATCCTGAGGAGCGCGCTTCTTGCGCGACGAAGGATCTATGGATTTGTCGAAACCTTGTCATCACCTCTCCCTTGTCATCCTGAGGAGCGCGCTTCTTGCGCGACGAAGAATCTATGGATTTGTCGAAAACCTGCCATCACTCCCACCTTGTCATCCTGAGGAGCGACGCTTCTTGCCCAACGAAGGATCCATGGATTTGTCGGAAACTTGTCATCACCTCTACCTTGTCATCCTGAGGAGCGCGCTTCTTGCGCGACGAAGGATCTATGGATTTGTCGAAAATTTGCCATCACCTCTCCCTTGTCATCCTGAGGAGCGCGCTTCTTGCGCGACGAAGGATCTATGGACTTGTCGAAAGCGGCAGAATGCATAGGTCCTTCGCTGGGAGTCGTCCGCGCAGCAGACGGCTCCGCGGCCTCAGGATGACAAATGGTTAAGGATGCAAAGGGTATACGCGGCAGTTCGCCGGCGCCATTTCATAGGAGATATAATGTCTGGCCGTTAGGAGTCATCCATGCGCAAGCTCATTCCGTTATCGCCACGACTAGACGGTGATCTGGAGTCGTACGTCGCAGCCGCAAGATCTGAGTCGCATCAGATCTTCGTTACCGCCGCCGCGCTCGGCTTGGCAAGCTTGGGCGTTACACCTGCGCTCAACGCGGAGATTGTTTATACGCCCGCGAACGAAACAGTAGGAGGGATGTTGGGCGTTGCGACCCTACAGATTGACCTTAACAACGACGGCGTTCCTGATTTCGTCCTAACCGCCTATAACTATGTAACCTTCACGACAATCTTTCAGAGTTTCCGCTACCTGAACGCAAGAGGCTTGCAGAGTAACCAAATACTTGACAGCCACAATCAAGGAAACTTGAATCTGGCCCTTGCGGACGCTCAGGGGCAGATGATAGGACCTACAACGACCGGACCGTTCAAGTTTGGTTCCCGGGGAGAGATGAATTGGTTGATATTTGAATACGACGGTGATGGCAACTCCTGGAGGTCCAGCAGGGGATTTTGGCTCAACGCAACGAACCGCTATCTCGGTATCAAGTTCTACATCGATGGTGAGATCCATTACGGTTGGGCACGACTCAACGCTCATGCCGGATATGCTCAACTCACCGGCTATGCCTACGAGACCATACCTGACAAGCGTATTCCGGCTGGCGTCTTCCCAACCGCGAAGCCTGAGAGCAATGCAGCTCCGCAGAAACCCGCGACGCTAGGTGTATTGGCGATGGGCGCTTCTCAACTCAATAGGCCGTTCGGCGCACATACGTCCCACTAAGACTGATTTCTCTGATGTCGTTCCACATTGGTCGCCTCTCGGCTGATGCGGCAGGGCAACCCGCAATTTGAACGCCCATGCGTTTAAGGAGAATCATGTCTAAAAGTCAAGACTCCCATTTATGTCCGGTGTGCGGCGTCTCGGCGAGCACGATTGTCGCTTGGAAAGTGGAACAGCTACAGTAGGCGAAATTTTCTCGAATCACTCGCCACGAGATGAGAAGAAGGTCTCTTGACGCCCCTTCCATGCCGCGCTGATACTTATCATCACTCGGTAAGCCGCATGTTCCCACGACCTGAGGATGGCCGAGCAGGTTCTTATTCAAGATCGCGTGAGTGAGCGCGAATAGTCTGTTCCGCACGGAGGTCTCCAATGACGAAACTGAAGCAGCCGAAAATGGTTTGGGTTGCGGTTGTGCTTTATGCAGCGGGGAGCATCCCCGCGCAGGCTCAGACTTATAGGAGACTGGTTTCCTTCGATGGGACCAATGGTTCGAATCCAACAATAATGTCTCTTACTCAGGGCGAAGACGGCAATCTGTATGGAACGACGAACCATGGATCACCTGTTCTAGAGGGCACCGTCTTTAGAATAGGGACGCGAGGATTAGAGAACCTGTACAGTTTCTGCCTTCAAGGGCTTCCTTGCCTCGACGGTTCCGTACCCTGGGCAGGCATGGCCTTGGCCGCTGACGGCAGCTTTTACGGCACTACCGCTCAGGGCGGCGATCCGAACTGCGGTTCTGAGGGTTGTGGAACGGTCTTCAATATCGACCGTCAGGGAACGCTCACTACCCTACACACGTTTGAAATGAGCGACGGCTTTTTGCCAGAAGCCCTGATCCTGGGAGCCGACGGTTTTTTCTACGGAACCGCCAGCTCTGGAGGAGCGAATAACAAAGGAACCATTTTCAAGATGAGCTCCGGCGGTACAGTGGTAGTGCTTCACAGTTTCTCAGGCAGTGATGGCGCGCGGCCGGGGAGCGGTTTGGTGCAAGCTGCGGACGGGAAATTCTATGGAACCACAACTTATGGCGGTGCTGACCCCGCCGGCTGTGACGGATACGGCTGTGGCACCGTCTTCAGCATCAAATCGAGTGGCGAATTCACGACACTTTATTCCTTTTGTTCGCAGCCGAATTGCTCCGATGGCGCTCAACCCCTGTCGGGGCTGACTCAAGGAGCCGATGGAAATCTGTATGGCACCACCTTCGGAGATCCCCCGGACTTCGGGCTCGGTACGATCTTCAGAATCACGCCGAGCGGTGCGCTGACAACGATCTATAGCTTCTGCGTACAGCCCGGATGTACGGACGGGGAAATTCCGTACGCCGGTCTAACGCTCGCGACCGACGGGAACTTCTACGGAACAACACAGGGGGGCGGGACATACGGCCACGGCACGGCCTTTAGCCTCACTCCCGGTGGCACGTTGACGACGCTTTACAGCTTCTGTTCCCAAAAAAAATGCTTCGACGGTAGTGAGCCGTACGGCGGCATCACCCAAGGGACGGATGGAAATTTGTATGGAACTACATACACCGGAGGTGCGGCTCAATACTATGGAGTCATCTATCGCATCTCTGTGGGTCTCAGACCGTTCGTTGCGTTCGTGCGCCCCTATGGCAAAATCGGCCAAATCAGTGATATCCTCGGCCAAGGATTCACCGGCACCACCAGCGTCACGCTAAACGGCCTCCCCGCGAACTTCAAGGTCGTCTCCGACACATATCTGACAGCCACGATTCCACCGGGCGCTACCACCGGCTACGTCACCGTGACCACGCCCACAGGTGTGCTGACCAGCAACGTACCGTTTCGCGTGTTGCCGTAGCTTGATCAAATGGTGCTCTCTAATCGAATCAGTTCCAGTAGGAGGTAAGAAACACAATGACTCGCAGAAACTCGACGGTAATTGTGACATTCCTCGCCATAATCGGCTTCGCGACGATCAGCCTTGCAGCGTCGCAGAAAGTCCTGTATAGCTTTACCGCGACAAAAGGAGACGGTGCACTTCCATTCGCGGGATTAGTTTTTGACGCCAATGGAAACCTCTACGGAACAACCAATAACGGCGGGCCTTCCGGGGATGGAGTCGTGTTTGAGCTCAGTCCCAACCCTAACGGGGAGTGGTCTGAAACGGTGTTGCACGCGTTCAACTGGACCGACGGAGCCCATCCAGAGGCGAACCTGATTTTTGATGGCGCAGGGAATCTCTATGGCACAACGGTATTTGGTGGCGCCGATGGCAAAGGCACCGTTTTCGAACTAACTCCGGCTCAGGGTGGCGGCTGGACGGAGCAAGTGCTACACAGTTTTCCAGATGCTGAATTCGATGGGTATCATCCCTATGCGCCTTTGCTATTTGATTCGTCTGGCAATCTTTATGGCACGGCGGCGTATGGAGGCGCCTTCGCGGGGGCGGTCTTCGAATTGAGTCCAGCACTCGATGGAAGCTGGACGGAGACAATTTTGTACGACTTCCCAGAAACCTTGGGAGAGACGGAGAATGCCTGGCATCCTTATGGCGGGGTGGTGTTCGACGCAGCGGGCAATCTCTACGGTACTACCGAAAAGGGCGGGGGGCACAACGACGGTGCGGTATTCGAGCTAACACCCTCGTCAAACGGGATGTGGACGGAGACGTTGCTGGCTCACGCTGACTTTACGTACGGCGTCTATCTACACGGCGGCTTGATTCTCGATGCCAATGGCAATCTCTATGGCACAGCCCCTGGCGGGGGGGCCCATAACGCAGGCACGATCCTTCAGCTAAGCCCGGCCGCAGGCGGAGGTTGGATCCCGAAAAACTTGTACGACTTCTCCGGCGCAAATGGATTCAATCCCTACGCCTCCCTTATTACGGATGCAGATGGAAACCTCTATGGCACGACCCAGGCAGGCGGGGCTAGCGGGGAGGGTACGGTTTTTGAGTTGTCTCAGAACACCGACGGACATTGGATTGAGGGCTACTATAGCTTCCAAGGGAAATCGCAAGGGGGCAATCCCTACAGCAGCCTCGTATTAGGCGCCGACGGCAATCTCTACGGGACAACCCAATCAGGGGGAACATACGGCGCTGGTACCGTCTTCGAGATCATACGTTAGCGAACTCGGGCATGGTGGAATTCCCTTAGGAACTTTGCTGCTTCCAAGCGACGGCAATTAGCTCAGGTGGCAGTCAGAATGCTCAAAACTCCAAGAACCGCCGAAGAGACGGCGCAAGCTTCCGTAAACTGATTTGTTCAACCGATCCCATGAAGACCGATCACTTGCGGACCAGCAGGTTCTCGCTTGTGACTGTATTGCCACTTAGCCCGAAGATCGTCAGTTCCTGACCACTCGCCACGAAGACCTCGCCGTTAGCAACGACCGGAACTAAGTTGGCGTTTCCCAAGTAAGGCCACGTGGCTTTGCTCTCTTTCTGCCCAATCGATAACCTCGACGATACGGGCAAAATCACGTCGAACGTGATCTTTGGTAAGCACAACACCATTTACAGTCCAACCGAAGCGGGTGGTGCATCAGATTCAGGGGCCGTGTACGAAGCGCAGTTCCAATCCAGGATGCCCGCAAAGCACCCTAGCAAGCGTTGGCCTCACTCCGAGACTTTGATCTCGTAGAATGTGCCGACACCCGCGTACCCTCCAGCCGCGGTCGTCCCCCAGAGGTTCCCCAGGCTGTCGATCACTACTCCGCTCTCCGGATCCACTCCATCGTGCGGCTGCGACGCTGCTCCCTGGAAACTATGGAAGACCGAGTATTGCCACGCTCCATTCTGCGGTGTAAGGACGAAGACTGTACCGTCAAGCCGGTCTCCGCCATTCGTGGTCGTTCCCCATAGGTTGCCACCTAGGTCAAAGGTCAAGGTTGCATTCGAGTTAGCCCCGTCGTAGCTGCCGGGCTGAGTTCCCGCAAAGCTGTGCAGTACAGAGAGCTGCCCGCCGGCAATTTCGTACACTACGCCAAGGCCATAGCTCCCACCCGAGTAAGTAGTGCCATATAGATTCCCCTGGCTGTCGAGAGTCACTGCGCCGGTAGGCTGGCTTCCGTCCGCTCCGACGAACGCGTGAAGAACGGTTTCCGTCCAAGTTCCGTTCCCGTTCGGGCTCAGCTGAAACACCGTCCCGCAATTGCAGAGGAGATCACCCCCGTACTCGGTTGTTCCGTAGTAGGTACCTGAAGTCGGATCAAAGGTCAGCCCGGCGTCCGGCCCAGAGCCATCGGGCGGCCCCGAGAAACTGTGGATCACATTCTCTTGCCAGGTACCTTGATTATTGATCAGTTCGAAGATCACCCCGCACTCTTTGACTCCGGGATTCGTGCAGGAATTGCCACCACCGCCATAAGTGGTTCCCCATACATTGCCTGATTGGTCGAGAAAGAGCGGCGACTCGTTTGTAGCATAGACCTGCCCGTCCGCTCCACCGGTGAAAACATAGAGAGTTTTCTGTTGCCAGCGGTGCTGAGGACTGACCGCAAATATCCGGCCCGAGTTATAGCCGTGGAACTCCTCGACCCCGTAGAGATTTCCAACCGAATCAACTGCTAGGGCCGCATTGCTCGGGCAGCAGATGGTCTCCTCAACGACTCCGGTAGATTGCGCCTGATAGATGCCATAGAGGCCCGCTGTCCCGTAGGCTTTGGAGCCGACGATGGTCATGGGTGCATAGGGTGACCTCGGACTGGAATGTAGACCGTAGACCAGTTCGTACGTGTAGGTCTGGGCACAGGCCATAGTGGTCAGCCAAAGCAGTGCCACGAGTATGATGGTAGTTTTCATGGTCATTTGGCGAAAACCCCGCGAACACAAGGGTCTTTCATCTCTTTTTCGAGCGGGTTGGTAGGCATCGGGTTGGGCCCGCCACGGCCGGGTGCGCCACGTCTCGCGTCTTTCGAGAGGTGGGTGACGATCACATTTCCACAACTCAGTTACTCATCGCTCGTGACCACCATCACTGACACACGCCAGGTGCCCCAGGCGCGCGAGCCGCATTTGCGAGCTCACTGGGAAACGCCACAGACAAGGAATCGGTGTTCCTTCGCGAAGGAACACATTTCGACAGCTCTCTTTGTCATCGATCGCGCCCGCCACTGCGAGTTGCTGAGACTCCATGCGCGATCCCGTCCTTACATTCGAAGAGGACTGGCCTACCATATGTCGATGGCGGCCTTTCCGCAGGTGGGGGGAGTCCAACGACTGGCCGGGTTTGCCCAAACATAGTCGCGTTCGACAATAAAGCCGCCACAAACCAAATGGAATACTGAGGCGATGAGGCGTTGCATCAGTGCAGGCCCACCTGCATGACGACTGTCACTTCCTTCGCCCCGTCAGGCTTCAACTCGAAAGGGATCGTTTTCAGTCGAAACTCAGGCACGAAAAAGAAGGCGATGTAATCACCACTGTCCAGTTTAGCGCTGAATTGCCCGTTTCCATCGGACATCAGGTACACGGCGGGTTGTTTATCCTGGGAACCTTTTCGCAGAATTTCGATCAAAGCATCAGCGATAGCTCTACCCCCTGGGTCACAAACCGTTCCGGTGAAACGATCAACCCGCTGCTCAATAGGCATTCGCTCGGCAGCGTCGAGCAGAAACTGCGGCGGGTACATCCGGCTGAGAGTCATCGAGAACTGACTCTCCGGCGGAACAGCCGAGGTCACATCGAGGTCGAGGTCTGCCCGCGCATTGTGATTCGCATTACTCGCTACTACGTGATAGCGGCCCTCGGGAAGCTGAGTGGAAATCTGGCCCTTGCGATTGGTCCTATAGGGATCGATCCGCACGTCTCGATCTGACAAAACCGAGTAGAAACTTATCTTAGAGTCGGCCTGCGGTACGCCTTTCCAAAGCACGGTGATCTGGATGTGTGTCGAGGATCGCAGGGACTGTAGCTCGACGGTTTCTGCTGTTGCGCCAGCCGCCATTAGATAAAGCCCGACAATGAATCCGGAAATGTGACAGCCGAGATTCATACCGCTCACAAAATGGATTATAGCCGGGCGCCCCACGTCTCGCGTCTTTCGAGAGGTGGGTGACGATCACATTTCCACAACTCAGTTACTCATCGCTCGTGACCACCATCACTGACACGCACGCCGCTGTTGTGCCATCCTGCTGAGTTCAATTCTGGGCGGACACAGTGGGCCAAACAAGCTCCCATCGTCCGCCCAAAGTCGTTCGCGGCGCAAAACGCGCCGCTAACTTCTTTGTCCGGAATATTTTGCGTACAAGTTCTTTGAAATCTAGGATTTTGAGCTGGCCTCCCGGCCCGACCCTTTGGATTCAAAGATTTAGCGGAACACAGGGGGGAGGGGGTATACCCTCGAATTCAGATATACCTCAGTTCCGCCACCATCCAGGCTGCCCCGGTAATCAGAAAATTCAGGGCGAATTCGGACCAATAGAAGTGCTGCCTTGGGTCAGAAACAACCCGTGGAACCCAGACCAGCAGGCCAAAGAGTCCCAGCATGAGCGTCATCAGCCCCATCGCCAGCCGCGCCTGGCGATTGATCAGAATGGCAATCGCCGCCAGTCCAAACGCGATGGTCGTGGCGACCGCCCAAAACATCTGGCTTGGCGGAATCCACTTTGGAACCAGGTCCGCCGTCTCGTGCGGCAGGATCACCTGGCCCAGCGTAAACGAAACGGCACACAGGCCGAGTCCGATTCTTGCCAGTCGGCCGAGCATTGCCGCTCTCGCTGCATTCGGCTCAGTCTCTGCGTAGAGCGCCACCGCTCCGCAGACTAAGGAAAAGAATAGGAAGAAGCTGCACGCGTACCGATCATAAATATTCGATGCGGCAAGAATGTCGGGAATGGTCGCGAGCGAGAAAATCACAAAGACCACGCCGAGGACGACCGAAGTCAGCCGCATAGTCTGCGGGACCTGCATGCCAATCCCGCCGGCAATGAGCGCGCTGATGATACACCAGCCGATGACACTGCCAAAAGGCAATTTCCAAATATGCTGCAGGTTTTGCGCCGTCTCCGGATCGCGCCACATCAGCAAGAGAACGCCGTACATTACCGCCGACGCGCCAAAAACGATTCGCCCACACAAGGCTGTCTTCATAGAGGCAATGGGCAAGAGAGTATCTTTTAGTGGCGTTCCCGGCAATAACCGCTTGCCGGAATTGGCTCATGACCACTTACTGCAGCTCGGCGCTACGAGCCTAGATCGGAAGGCAGGAACTTCGGTGGCGGAGCTGAATACCCCGGAGGCAGGCCTTTGGTGATGAATGGCAAATCATCCGGATCGCGCACTTCCACGGTGCCATCCGGCATCAGCTTATATGGGTTGCCCAGCGGATCCAGCAAAGAACCGTGTAGCATGCCGTCCGCTTGCAATTCCGAAGTGCTGGAAGGGAAGCGCCCATATTTTTCGTGGTACAACGAAGCTAGTCGCTCCAGCGCAGTCACGTCTTCATCGACCTTCAGTGCACGCAAGTGTGCTCTGGCGTTCGCCTTGACGTTGGTGTCCTGAGTGCTTTGGTAGGTGGTCGCCCACATCAGCCGCGCCATCTCCAGTTCGCCGCCATGCTGCGCCATCTGTGCCGCCATAATTTTCAAAAACGGATGCGCCCCCGGCACTCGTGAACCGCGGGCAAAGGCATCAGCCGCTTTCGCATAATCCTTCAATTCCATGTAGTAGATGAAGCCCAGGTCGTAATAAAGGTGCCAGTCATCAGGATTGTTGCGAATCCCAAATTCCTCCAACTCGATCGCCCGCTCCGGCATGCCGCCACCATTGGGCGGTTTGGGCGCCAGGAAGTTCGCGCCGAATTCATAGGCGACTGTCAGGTGCGGATCGAGCCCGGTTGTGATCTCCAGCAGCGGAGCCAGCAGGGCATAGTTGCGTGCCCTGGCGTGGTGATGACTGCCGAAGTACTGCACTGCTCGCGTCCAATAAACGTCCGCGAGTAAGCCGTCGTATCCCAGGCTCAGCCGTTTCATCACCTTTGGAGATGGAACGTAGAGAACTTCTTCCAACGTGGCGCCCGCACGTAGACGGTCCACCTCGCGCAGGGCAAAGATCGAAACAGTCAGGCAAACGATCAGCAGAATGCCGGCGATGGCCGTGATGCGCTGGGACGGCTTCATTTCAGATTCCGATGCTCGAAGATCATCACCGCGCCGCAGAGCGCCATGCCGGCGTACACCAGCGCATAAACCGTATTCGAAAGGATTAGATACGTTCCAACCGGCTGGTTATGCGCCACTGAACCAATCACGTTCAGCGATGAAAAATTCGGCACGAGATACGCCGCCCCTGTCGCTAGCCAACGGGATGCGCCTTGCGCCATCGCCGCGAAGCCCCGCAAATCTTCGGCAAAGCTTCCGATCACAAAAAGTGAAAACGCAAATACCGCCGACAGCAGCGGAGAGGAGAACGAAGAAAATAGCAATGTCAAGGATGTGATGATCACAAATTGCAGCACGATAAAATACAGCGCCACCAGAATCCATCCGTCTGGCTTCTGAAAATGATGGGAAACATACAGTAAGGACGCAAACACGCCGATGGCCATAAAAAACGTGTTCACCACCAGCGTCCCGGCCAGCCCAAAAAATTTCCCGACAATGAATTCCCACCGCCGCACCGGCCTCGATAGGACGGTATACAACGTTCGTTTCTCGATTTCCTTCGAAACCAGCCCGATACCGATGAAAATTGCGATCACCACCCCAAACAGCGACACGGCGGTTAAGCCAAGATTCACTACCACTAGCCGCTCGATCCCGATGGAGATCTGCCCAACCAGAATGGCAGCCCCCGACATTAGCACCGCGAACGCAATCAGGTTATAGAGGACACGATCGCGGACTGCCTCGCGAAAGGTATTCGAGGCGATGTGGACGATCCGCGCGCTCACGAAGTGACCCCCGCCGTGGTGCGCGACGGTTTCAGTTTGCGCACGTAATATTCTTCCAGCGAAGTGCGGACCGGAGTGATAGAAATAATACGAATTCCTTCCCGCCGCAGCCCGTCAATCACCGCGTCCTGATTGGCTTCGAGGACCGTCGCCCGCACCGTATCGCCGGTCAAGTGGGACTCCGTGATCAAACATTTCAGCGGTCCAGGCATGAAGGTGCCCTGCCACACAATCTCGATCTTACCCTCAATGCTCGACGTCAAATCAGCAACTGCGCCAATTCCCTGCAATTCGCCCCCATGGAGAATCGCCACTCGATCGCAGAGCGATTCCGCGTCCGACAGAATGTGAGTTGAAAAGAAAACCGTTTTGCCTTCCCGTTTTAGTTCCTCCATCAGATTGCGAACTTCGCGGCGGCCCATGGGATCAAGCCCTGACATCGGTTCGTCAAAGAACAACACTTTTGGATCGTGCAAAATCGCCTGCGCAATGCCTACCCGCTGCAACATGCCCTTGGAAAATTTGCGTAGCTGCACGCCGGTCACATCCACCAGACCTACTCGGTTGAGCACCTCGCTCACCTTACCTCGTCGTTGGTTGGCCGGAACACCGGATAGTTGCGCGAAGTATTCGAGCAGTTCCCCCGCAGTGAGGTAATCGTAGAAATAGGGCTGTTCCGGCAAAAATCCGATTTGCGCTTTCATGCGCGGATCATTAATTTCCATGCCCAGAATCCGCGCCGTGCCGGCAGTCGGGAATACCAAACCCATTAACAGCTTCAGGGTAGTGGTTTTTCCGGCGCCGTTCGGTCCGAGAAAGCCAAAGATCTCTCCGTCTCCGACCGTCAGATTCAAAGGCCGCAAAGCGCACTTCGGCTTCTTTTTCCAGAAGCCTACGTAATAAGTCTTTTCCAAGCCCAGGATTTCTATGGCAGCCATTGAAAACACAAATCCTATTGAAAAATTATAAGCAAATCTCGCGCGACAGGTGATGCCACGAATAGTTACGAAGGTAAGAGATTTGCAGACGGGGGCTTCCGTGCGGGGTTATTGTGCCGAGGCGTATCCCATGCAGGTAGAGACATCCGCGGCAGGAGCGCCGCCATTGATTCCCGCTTGCTCACGCAATACTCCATCGGTGACGATGCAGAAATTCCGCACGCCCGTGACATTGAACAGCTCCGGCGCCGAGCTGGCTACAAACGAGTCATTGGGACCGCCGCTCGCGCTGAACCCCGCGGCTTTGAGTTGGTAGCCGCTCTTGGTGCCGCTCGCCAGAAGGCTGTCGATCATGCAGGCGGAGGTCGAACTCGGCGCACAGCCCGTAGGAGGTCCACCCAGACTTGCCAGATCCGGCGCATACCCCACTGTCGGGTATGCGGCGCTATAGGCAATCTCTGCGGTTGCGATCCGACGCACGGAGGTCGCCGCCGAAGCTTCGTTGGCCGCAATTCTCGCGCGAACCAGATTAGGCACCGCAATGGCGGCGATCACCAGAATGATCGCCACGACGATCAAGAGCTCGATCAGCGAGAAGCCCGCGCTGCCCTGGCACCCGCCCCGTCTTGGACTTCGCAGCATCATTCCAAGAGATTTAAGAGCAGGTTGTGTGCCAGTCTTTGTTCCTCACAGACCCTTGTCCTATCAAGAATTTTGCGGATCGGATGGGCTCGTGGGACGCCGCTTGTCACAAATAGTGACCGCTTGGGTCATCTCCTGAAGACAAGCCCGGGTGAGCGGGAGGGTAACCAGAAAGATGTCCGCAAAAAAACAAAGGGAGCAACGGATTGCTCCGTTGCTCCCTGGCTTGTACCCTCCCCCAGGTACTTCGCCAAACTCGCGCTTATTGCAGTGAGGTGTAAGCGGCGCAACCAGTCTCGCCGCCCGAGGGCGCAGAACCAACCGCCGTGTAGCGGATGACCGCGTCTTCGTTCGAGCAGAAGCCACGCACACCAGTCTGGTTCACTGCAGCCGGCTGACCGTCGAGGGTGTAGCCGACCAGGATGCCAGCTCCAGCAGTTCCGCCCACCGTCTCTGTAAAGTAGTAGCCGCTCTTGGGAGTGGTTCCCGCAGTGGCCTGGGCAACAACCCAGTCAATCAAGCAGGCATTCGCCGAAACCGGAGTGGTGCAGCCAGTCGAGGCGGCCGGTCCCAGGGCAGCGATCGAGCTGGAATATCCCACGGTCGGATATGTCGACTGATAGGTAACTTCGGCCGTATTCATGGTACGAATCGAGCTAACTGCGGACGATTCGTTGGCCGCAATACGGGCTCGCAACAGGTTCGGAATAGCAATGGCTGCGATGATCAAGATGATCGCCACCACAATCAACAACTCAATCAGCGAAAAACCCTTCTGTTTACGCATCTCGTCTCCCCTTCTCCTCTGTTCCGTATGGTCTTAATCGACCCGGTGACCTGTATGGTGGCACTTGGAAGGCCAGAACCCCAGATTACGAATGAGCTTGACCCGCTGCTTGAACCACTTTCTTTTCAGGACTGGTGCGCACGTTAGTAACCTGCGCCTCCTGGTCATGCCCTCCCGAGAAAAGGCGGAAATAGCGAATTTTGGCTCAGTGTTGACATTTCCTGTCAATCGCTGCCCGGCGACAAGACGGCTCATCTGCGCCGCGTTGATTGGGTAGGAAGAATGGGACATCGTCGCCCGCACCCTGATTTTGGCCGGTACCTATGTCACTTGTGGCTGGCTTTGCTTCCCCGATACATTGAAAATCGCCCGGAAACTTAGGGTCTCTCGTGGGCACGTCTTTAACGGATCTTCATATTCCCGGCGCCGGTCTCGGCACTAGCACGGCGCATAGCCGTACTTCACAACATGCCTTTGTGGTTGTTCTCGCCACAAGCTTGGTATTGAGCACCAGGCTTGCTTTCGCCATTTTCTGGCTGATCACATCGACATACTGTCTACTCGCGTACGTGCCTTTTTCTTACTTCGGTTTTATTCGAGATCCGCTTCTAACCTGGATTCCACTTTTCACAAAATTTCATGCGCTCCTCTACGCCGTGTCAGTGGGCGCAGTAGCGATTACGCTTATTCCGGACCTCCGTAAGAGTCGTACACGAAGTTCTTACGCAGGCTTCCTACTCTTTAACGCGATCGGCTGCATTTATCTCTGGTGGCATCCGGTATTAGCCACCATTACTCCTGATATCGCAAGCTACATCGGCAGCCTTCTCGCGTTATTTCCCCTGATCTGGCTGTCGGCCCTCGATCTCGCTGCCACGCGCGACTCCGCGCAGGCGTGGGAATGGCCTTCTGCAACCGCTGCCCTGACCATGGCGAGCCTTTCGGCACTGATCGTAGCGACGGGATTTGGAGGCACCGCCCTTCTGCGGACAGCTCTCGCCGACCAGCGGATGCCTGGCTCCATCGTATTCCGCGGCATGCTGGCGAGCGCAAGCTCTCATCTGGTGATCTTCCTGGGTGTTGCCACCGCTCTCCAGATTTTTCGGTTTCTATCCCATAGGACGCCGTGGTCGCGCGACGTTTATCTGGTATTTGCTCGCGCCTTCGCCTGGCTGCTCTGCACGTTGGCGATACGAAATCTGATCTTTCCGACTATCTCTTTCGAGGGCACACAAGCAAATATTCTTGCGGGTGTAATGGCCTTCGCCATTGTCGTTTCTGTGGTGGCGATGACGGCCCAGCTGCGCTCTCGCTTTGCGGATTGGGAGATAGCGGCACAATCTCACCTGAGCTGGATTTGCCTACCCCTCTTGCTGGTCCTCACTGCCGCTTATTTCGTCCCCTCTTGGATCGGCCGAGCTGACTGGGACTCGGTGCTGCAGAAGGTCGCTACCTTAGCCGTTTGGCTTTTCGTTTTCCAGACCATGGCCCGCTTGGACCTGAGTAAGCACAAAAAGACTGCCTTGCTTGTGGTCTTGTCCTGCGGTTTCGCCGCGATCGGCGGCTACATGTATGTGCGAACGCGTGTGGACGATGCAGCCACGCAAGCTATCTGGTACAACGCACTCGATACTTATGCAGGCGCGGACATTTCCTACAAGACAGCTTCCAGCATCCTGTCACTCTCCATCAACAATAGCGCTTACGGGCCTTTTTATGATTTTCTAAAACAGAACAGCAACCTGCCGCAAGAGGTTGTCGTCAGTCCTGCGGATACGCGACTGGTCGCTCGCCTTCAGCCCTCGCGCAGTCCCAAACCCAACATCTTTATTTTTGTCATCGACAGTCTGCGTCAGGATTCGATCCCCCCATACAACGGTGCCGTTAATTACACTCCTACGATTGCGCGCTTCGCCGCAGACAGTGTGGTTTTCCGCAATGCCTTCACACGCTACGGAGGAACCGCGCTCTCCGAGCCTGCCATTTGGGTGGGAGCAATGCAGTTGCACAAGCAATACATCGAACCCTTCTATCCGATGAACAACTTGCAGCAGTTGGTCGACACGGATGGATACCAGAGCTACATCAGCTTCGATCCCATCTTGCAAAGGATCCTTCGCCCGTCGCCATCGATCGTGGAATTAGAGAATGACAAAACCGATTGGGGAAATTT
>Ga0335073_10003078_pt1 | contig 23076 bp, 19 predicted proteins | sample Lox_Sample_22_FD_207093 | JGI IMG/M metagenome (GOLD analysis project Ga0335073, IMG submission 207093) | Soil microbial communities from Loxahatchee National Wildlife Refuge, Florida, United States - Lox_Sample_2.2 | ecosystem: Environmental > Terrestrial > Soil > Wetlands | place: USA... | reverse complement strand
CAGTGCGTTGGGCAAGCAAATCCGCGCCACGTCTACGGATGAGTGGCGGGAGATCATCGGAGTCGTGGGGAATATTCATGACCGGGGGGCCGATCAGCCGGAGTCGAGCGCAATCTATTGGCCCCGCCTGCAGGATCGCTTCGACGGGGAGCAAGAATTCCTTCTGCGCGATGTTGCCTTTGTGGTGCGTTCCCCGCGGGCGGGTTCGGCGTCCCTGCTGAAGGACCTGCAACGCGCGGTGTGGTCCAGCGATCCCGAAATGCCGCTGGGCGATCCCACCACCATCGGTGAGTTGTACAGCAAATCGATGGCTCGGACGTCGTTCACACTCATCATGCTCTGCGTGGCCGGCAGCATGGCCCTGATACTGGGGATCGTCGGCATCTATGGCGTCATCTCTTACGCGGTGTCGCAGCGCACGCGCGAAATCGGAATTCGATTGGCTCTCGGGGGGCAGCCGAGGGAGCTTACGAGGATGTTTGTCAAGCAAGGATTGTGGCTGAGCGGCATCGGCGTCGCGTGTGGCCTGGTCTTGGCGTTCGTGGCGATGCGTCTGATGTCGTCACTCCTTTTTGGGGTGAGCACGCGAGACCCGTGGACCTATGCCGGAAGTATTGCGTGTGTTATGGCGATTTCGTGGCTGGCATGCTATTTGCCGTCGCGCCGGGCAGCGACGGTCGATCCCGCAAATACGCTGCGAGCCGAGTAGCAAGCGACTCAGGACAAGCTGGCGCGAACGAGCCCGACACGAACAAACGGTCAGCGCGCTGCCCCGGCAAGCATAAGGATGACCCCACAAAAGAAAAACCTCTAGCGGAGGCGGTTTTTGTAGAGGGACATGCCGACGGCCGCGTCCATGTGGAGTTTGGCCAAGGCGCGGATCTGGGCGCGGGAGTTGATGCCGCCGGCGGCGATGATGGGGTGCCTGGTGGCGGCACGGAGCATGCGAAACCATTTCAGATTAGCGCCGAACATGGTGCCTTCCCGGTCGACGTCGGTGCAGAGAAACGCGGAGCAGAAAGGTTCGAGTTGGGGCATGACGTCTTCGGGACGGAGGGCTAATTTGCGGCGCCAGCCATGGATGGTGATATGGCCGCGTGCGGTGTCGAGCGCGATGACAATTTTGCGGCGTGGGATTTTTTTATTGAGGGGGCGGAGGAAGCGGGTATTGAGCTGTCCGTTTTTGAAAGCAGCGCTGCCGATGATGAGCTGGTCGGCGCCCCAGCGGGCGATTTCTGTGGCGCGGGAGACGGTGCGAATGCCACCGCCAATGCGGACTTTGAAGCGATATTTCTTGCGGGCCTGGAGGCAGAGTTGTTTGGCTAGGGCGTTGTTGTGGCCGGTGCCGATAGCGGCGTCGAGATCAATAATGTGCAGCCACTGGTGGGATTGGAATTTTTCGAGGAGAGAGAAGACGTCGGAAACGGCGAGTTCGCGGCGGCGGCCGTGGACGAGTTGGACGGCTTGAGCGGATTGGAGGTCGATGCAGGGGATCAGCATGACGTGATCCGTGAGCTGTGGTCCATGAGCCGTGGTCCGTGGGGGGAAGAGCCACGCTCCGCGGAGGCTGAAGTAAGGAGGTAAGGACGTAAGGGGATAAAGAAAAAGCGGAGGATGTGGAGGGGGCGGCGATTTGGTTGAGAGTGTTTTTTTGACACAGAGGGCACAGAGGTTCGAAGCACAGAGGGCACCGCGAAGCAAGCGGCGCGATGAGTCAGCATGGGAGGCGGACTCCGATTTGTTGGGTGGCGAGGAATTGTTTTAGTTCGCGGATGGATTGGGTGTTGTCGTGGAAGATGGAAGCGGCAAGGGCGGCGTCGGCGTGGCCTTCGCGGAAGATTTGGGCGAAGTGGTCGGGAGTTTTGGCGCCGCCGGAGGCGATGACGGGGACGGAGACGGCCTGGGAGATGGCGGCAGTCAGCGGGATGTCGAAGCCGAGTTGGGTGCCGTCGCGGTCGACGGAGGTTAGGAGGATTTCGCCGGCGCCAGCGGCTACTCCACGTTGTGCCCATTCGACAGCGTCGAGATCCGTGTAGTCGCGGCCGCCCCGAACTTTCACTTCCCAATGGGGTCGTAATTCATCGCGCTTCGCGTCGATCGCTAAGACTACGGCTTGGGCGCCAAATTCGCGTGAAAGTTGCGCGATGAGTTCGGGATTTTCTACGGCGGCGGTGTTGACGGTGACTTTGTCGGCACCGGCTTGAATGACGGCGCGAGCGTCCTCGAGAGAGCGGATGCCGCCGCCGGCGGTGAGTGGGATGGAGAGTTCGGCGGCGACGCGGCGGATCGTTTCGAGGAAGGTGGGACGGCGATCGCGGGAGGCGGCGATGTCCAGGACGACGAGTTCGTCGGCGCCCTCGGAATTGTAGCGGGCGGCGAGAGCGACGGGATCGCCAGCGTCGCGAAGGCCGACGAAGTTGACGCCTTTGACGACGCGGGAGCCGTCGGTGTCGAGGCAGGGGATGATGCGGCGGGCTAGCGGCATGGAGCGGCCTCGGCCGCAAAATTCAAGAAGTTTTGGAGGACGCGTGAACCCGCGTCGCCGCTCTTTTCTGGATGGAATTGCGTGGCGTGCATGTTCTGGTGGCCGATCACAGCGGCGAAGCGCGTTCCGTACAAACAACCCGCCGATGGAACGAAATCTATATCGGTTACCGCAAAAGAATGCGCGAAGTAGAAATAAGAGCTTGAATCGATACCGGCCAGAAGAGGCAGATGCCCGGTGATGGAAAGTTGGTTCCAGCCCATGTGGGGGAGCTTTACGTTGGCGGGAAGCAAGCGAACGCGACCGGGGAGAAGATTCAGGCCTTGGAATTCAGGTGCTTCTTCGCTGGAATTGAAAAGAGCTTGCAAGCCAAGACAGATGCCGAGGAAGGGGAGGCCGCGTTGGATGGCGGCGACAAGCGGGGCGCGAAGTTGGCGCTCGTCGAGGGCGCGGATTAAAGCGGAGTAGTGGCCTACGCCGGGGAGGATGATGGCGTCAGCGACGGCGAGAGATTCGGGCGCGGTGGTGCGTTGGGGATTTGCGCCGAGGCGGTGAAGGGCACGCGCGACGGACGTGACGTTGCCGGCGCCGTGATCGAGGAGCAGCAGATTCACAGTAGGCCTTTGGTGCTGGGGAGGATGCGCGCAAGGCGTTTGTCTTTGCTGACGGCGAAGCGAAGGGCGCGGGCGAAAGATTTGAAGAGGGCCTCGATCTGGTGATGAGAGCTGCGGCCGTAAAGGCAGCGGAGATGGACGTTGGCGCGGGCGGATTGCGAAAAACCCTGGAAGAAATCCTCGGTAAGTTCGGTAGTGAAGTCGCCGACTCTTTGCGCGGAGATTTTTGCGTTGACGATGCAGTAGGGGCGGCCGCTAAGGTCGATAGCGGCGGCGGCCAAGGTTTCATCCATCGGCATTAAAAAATAGCCGGCGCGGAGGATGCCGCGTTTGTTGCCGAGGGCCTTGGCGACCGCTTCGCCGAAGGTGATGCCGACGTCTTCGACGGTGTGATGCTGGTCGACGTCGAGGTCGCCGCGCGCGGTGATTTGCAGATCGAAAGCGCCGTGACGGGCGACCAGGTCGAGCATGTGGTCGAAAAAGCGGATGCCAGTGGAGATTTGGGATTGGCCGCGGCCGTCGAGATTCAGCTTGAGGCGGATGTCGGTCTCGTTGGTTTTGCGGCGAATGGTGGTGGAACGTTTCATGATTTTGCGCCCGTTTGACGATAGCGCTGGATGAGTTTGAGAAGGCGCTGCATTTCTTTTTCGGTGCCGATGGAGACCCGGATGAGGCCACTGCCGATGTCTTTTGAGCGATCGCGGAGGAGGATGCCGTGTTTGGTTTGGAGGTCGGCGGCCATGGCGGAGCCGGTGGGTCCGAAGTCGGCGAGGAGGAAGTTGCCGGCGCTGGGCCAGGTTTTTACGTTGAGTTTGTGAAGTTCTTTTTCGAACCAGGCGCGGGTACGGAGGATGTTTTTGACGTAGCGCTTCATGGTTTGCGGATCGCTAACGGCGGCTTCGGCGGCAGCGAGAGCTGCGACGTTGACGGGGAAGGGAGCGGTGGCGCGGCGGAGGATGTTCAGCGAATCGGCTTGCGCGATGACTGCGCCGAGGCGGAGGCCGGCGAGGCCGGCGGCTTTGGAGAAAGTGCGGGCGACGAAGAGATGCGGGAATTTGTGGATGAGCGGGACGACCGTGACTCCGGAAAATTCGGCATAGGCTTCGTCAAGGACGACGGCGGTGTGCGTGGCGGCTTGGAGAATTTTTTCGATGGTGGCGACGGGGATGACCGTGCCGGTGGGATTGTTGGGATTGCAGATGAACAGGACGCGCGGTTTGGCGGCCAGGGATTGCACGACGGCGTCTGTCGGGAATTCCATGTTGGAGCCGTAGCGGTGAACTTCGAGTTGAGCGCCGCAGACTTCGCCCCAGTAGCGATACATGGGAAAGGTGGGTTCGATGATGACAGCGGCGGTGCGCGCGTCTACGAAAGCGTCAAAGAAAAGGCGGAGGGCGTCATCGCCGCCGTTGGTGAGAAGAAGTTCTTCGGGAGCGACTTGGAAATGGCGGGCGAGGCGGCGCGTGCCACGCTCGTATTCGGGATACATGGAGAGGAGTTTGGGAGTGAGCTTGGCTAGCGCGCGCTGGACTTTGGGCGAGCAGCCCGAGGTGTTTTCGTTGAAGTCGAGACGGAGTTTATCGGCGCGGCCTTCGCCGGGAGGTTCGTAAGTGCGGCGGTCGAGAATGGCTTGGCGAGTGGGGAGATTGGAGTTCATGAGCGGCCTTTGTGGATTGCGTTTTGCTCAAGGGAAAAATTGAGCATGCGTTGAAGATGTGCTTTTAGCACAGACGGCACAGAGAACGCAGAGAAGAGCAGGAGTTTGGTCATCGGCGGATCCTTATGGCGTTGCGGTGTGCGAGCAGGCCTTCGGATTCTGCCAGAGATTCGGCGGCGTCGGCGAGGCGTTGGAAACCGGTGCGAGTGATGGATTGGGTGGTGGTGAGTTTGACGAAGTCGTAGGAGGAGAGGCCGGCGCGTTTGCGGGCCCAGCCGCCGGTGGGGAGGACGTGGTTGCTGCCGGAGACGTAGTCACCGAGGGGTTGCGCAGCCCAGGGGCCGAGGAAGATCGTGCCGGAGGCGGTGATTTTTTTGAGAAGAGTGTCGGGTTCGGTGGGGAGGCTAAGGTGTTCGGGGGCGAAGCGATTCGTGAAGTCGCAGGCTTCCGCGAGCGAAGAGGTGAGAAGAATGGCGCCGGATTTTTTGATGGATTGGCGCGCGGGATTGTTGGCGGGGAGTTGAGTTAGCTGCTGCGCGATTTCTTTTTGGACGGCTGCCGCGATTTTTTTTGAGGGCGTGACCAGGAAGCTGGCGGCGTCGGGGGCGTGCTCGGCTTGGGCGAGGAGGTCGGCGGCGATGAATTTCGCGTTGCCGGTCGCGGCGAGGACAACGGCTTCGGTAGGACCAGCCGGGAGGTCGATGGCGCAATCGGAAGAGACGAGTTGTTTGGCTGCGGTAACGAAGCGATTGCCGGGGCCACAGATTTTTTCGACGCGAGTGATTGAACGAGTGCCGTAGGCAAGAGCGGCGACAGCTTGCGCGCCACCGATTTGGGCGATTTGCGGGATGCCGAGGAAATGGGCGGCGGCTAGGAGTGCGGCGTTGGGACGCGGGCAGACGACAGTGATTCTTTTAACTCCCGCGACTTGGGCAGGAATCGCGGTCATCAGGAGCGTAGAGACCAGAGCGAAATTGCCGCCGGGGATGTAGCACGCGACCGAATCGAGAGGAATAACGCATTGGGAGATGGTGACGCCGGGTTCGGTTTGCAGCGACCAAGGACGGGGGAGTTGTTTTTGGGCGACGGCGCGAATGTTTTTGGAGGCTTGCGCGATGGCGCGAAGAAAATCCGAAGGAACGGAGCCGGATTGCTGAGCGTTTGCCGAAACGGAGTGCGGGAATCCTGCGCCACTACGGGTGGCGGGCGCTGCGCTCGCGGTGGAAAGCCAGACGTTTTGGCGACGGAGGTCGGTACCGTCGAATTTCTTAGTGTAAGCGAAGAGAGCAGCGTCGCCGCGGCGGCGGACGTCGGCGACGATGCGCGCGGCGCTAGCTTCGGCTTCATGGTCGCGTTCCTGGCGAGCGCGAAGAAGACTTTTTTCGACGTCGGGTGTGAGTTTTAGGATGCGCATCAAAGCACAATTTTGTTCAGCGGATATTCGACGATGCCCTGGGCTTTGGCGGCTTTAAGCTTCGGTAGAATTTGGCGGACGACGGCTTCTTCGATGATGGTGTTCACGGCGACCCAGTCGGGATCGCTGAGCGCGGAAATGGTGGGCTTTTTCAATGCGGGAAGAACGCCAAGAACGTTTTGAAGATCGTCGCGGTGGACGTTGAGGAGAAGGCCGACTTTGCTGGCGGCGGCGATTGCGCCTTGCAGCATGAGAATCAGATTATCGGCTTTTTCACGCTTCGCCGGATCGGTGGCGGCGCTGCGGTTCATGATGAAGACCGTAGCGGATTCGAGGACAGTGTCGACGATGCGGAGGCGATTGGCGCGAAGGGAAGAGCCGGTCTCGGTGACTTCAACGATAGCATCCGCGAGTTGCGGGACTTTCACTTCCGTGGCGCCCCAGGAAAATTCGACGCGCGCTTTGACACCGTGTCGCGCGAGATAGCGTTCAGTAATGTGGACGACTTCGGTGGCGATGGTTTTGCCTTCGAGATCGTCAACGTGGCGCATCGGGGAGTCTTCAGGAACGGCGAGGACCCAGCGCACGCGGGCGAGCCGTTGCTTGGCGTAAACGAGTTCGGAAAGTTCGTCGACGGCGGCGCCAGTTTCGACCACCCAATCGTGGCCGGTGATGCCGGCGTCGAGCGCACCGGTTTCGACGTAGCGAGCCATTTCCTGTGCGCGGACCATGAGGCATTCGATTTCGGGGTCGTCAATGGTGGGCACGTAGCTGCGAGAACTGAGAGTGATTTTCCAGCCAGCGCGGGAGAAGAGATCAAGCGTGGCGTCCTGGAGGGAGCCTTTGGGGATGCCGAGTTTCAGGCGCGGAGTGGAAGAGGAGGTCATTTTTTCTCCGGAGAAGTGGAGTAGACGGCGGACGGGTCGAAGGTCTTTTCGGCAATGATCGTCGCGGAGATTGGTTCGTTGGCGCTCGGGCTGACGGAATGTTCGACGCGGCGGAAGAAGCAGGAGCGGTAGCCTTCGTGGCAGACGCCCGGGCCGACGGGGTCAACGCGGACGAGGAGCGCATCGGCATCGCAATCGGTGAGAATTTCGCGGACTTGCAGGACATGGCCGCTGGATTCGCCTTTTTTCCAGAGCTGGTTACGAGACCGAGAGAAGAAAGTGACCTGGCCGGAGCGCTGGGTTTCAGCTAGGGATGGCGCGTTCATGAAGCCAAGCATGAGAACCTCGCCCGAGCGATGGTCTTGAATGATGGCGGGGATGAGACCGCCCGATTTGGCGAAATCGATGGTAAGTGGTGTTGGTCGAGTTTCTTCGTTGGCAGTCATGGCGGCTTCTCTGATGTGTTTCCTCGTGTGACAGTCTTAAAAAGCTTTCTTCAGGGGCTGAAGCCCCGCGTTCTTCGCCCCGGTAACTTGGGAACTGAAGTCCCCACCTCCTAAAGAACTTTGACATCGCAGCAGGCTTTCGTTGACGCAGCAACGGGCACCACTACAAAGTCATGCGCTGCGACCGCGAACTGTGCCCAAAAACAAAAAACCCGCTGGGGCTTGCTGCGCCAGCGGGCCGATGATTGCGTTGTGTCTAGGAGCTATGCACAACTCATCGGGCGCGGCGCGTGGCCGTGATGATGGTGACGATGTGCCCGAGAGTGCATGGAAAGAAGATAAGGAAAATGGCGGCGAGTGTCAACGAGAAAGAAGTGAGCTCTGAGGAGCGAAGAAAAAAAACAAAGCATACAGCAGAGTGAAAGGGTCGGGAAATACAAGGTCCTAGGCGACGGACGAGTCACGCCCGACGCTGCGGCGGCCCAGCATATCGGCCCGGCAGAGAAGGGCATTTTTCGCTGCGCAAGAGCGGCACGACACGACGAAATTTCGCCGGGCTCGCAATGACCGATTTAATCCCAAGTTAGCGGCGCGTGGACGAGGATTTGAGGCCCGTGGTTTCGAGGTTAACGCTCATCTGGAGGTGGACAGCGATGCCTGCTTTGCCGTTTTCGAGTTTTTCGACGCGCAGGACTTGGCCGACGTATTCGCAATTCATGGGATCGTGCGGGGAGGAATACGGGAAGGTGATGAAGACCCGCATGCCGGGATAGTAAGAGTGGAGGCGGGAGACGAAGTACAGGCCATCACGGGAAGCGTTAACGCTCACGGGGATGTCTTCGAAATGGTCGTCGCGCGGCTCGGAAGGGCGGACGCGGACCGGCCGAGCAATCTTGGCGCGGCGGCTGCGGCGATTGTCGGCGAGGTTCTTTTGGGTTTTGTCGGTCATGGCAGCGCTGACGGTAGAATGAGCTTGGCTTCTTGAGATTGGCAATAGACCTTAGGTTTTAGTTTAAGAGGGCTGGGTGGGAAGGGTGGTGAATCGTTTGGCGGTTGCGCTGTATCTGATATTGCAAAATAGAATTCAAAAGGAGCGACAGGAGAAAAGCGATGGCCGAGAAGGTGCAGAAGGATGATGCGGCGTGGAGGAAGCAACTCACGCAGAATCAATACTATGTGACGAGGCAAAAGGGAACCGAACCGCCGTTTACGGGAGAATACGAGAGCACGGAGACGCCAGGGATGTACAAGTGCGTGTGCTGCGGACAGCCGTTGTTCACATCGGATACAAAATACCACTCCGGGTCAGGCTGGCCTAGCTTCTATGCGCCGGCAAGCGAGGCAGCGGTGGAGACGGAAACGGATGTGAGCCACGGGATGCGGCGCGTAGAGGTGAAGTGCAGCAAATGCGAAGCGCACCTGGGGCACGTGTTTGACGACGGGCCGCGGCCCACAGGGCAGAGATATTGTATAAATTCGGCAGCGCTGAAGTTGGACGCGCAGAAGAAGTAAGCCGCTAGATCGCTGCGGGGCTTGGCTGAAAGAGAAAAACGCCCCGGTCTCTATCGGGGCGTTTTTTGCTTGGCAATCACTCTCAGGGAAAAAATCTGCGAGCCGATTGGAAAAAAGTAGTCAGGCTGCCGGACAGGTGCAGGCGACGAACTCGGCGACGGGATCGCTATCGCGTTCCCACACTCCGAGCAAAAGCACCTTGGTGCCGGAAGGATATTTAAAGATGTAATAAACGCTATCGCGCCCTTCGAGTTCAAAGAAGCCGGGTCTGCGCGGATCGGGCCGCGAAGGCGCGCCGGACTGAAGCAGGGTGCGCAATTCAGCAATCTGCTCCTGCGAATGATTGCGCAGGTCTTCCACGAGGGGCGGATGTTTTGTAATAGTCATAAGCATGTTCATTTTCCGCCACATTCAGCTTAACGTTCTCCTCACAGGTAAAGACGAAAAAAAAGCGCGAAAGTTTCACGGGCGGCAACTTTATTTTGAGAGCCAGTGCGAGATTGCTTAGGGCAAGCAAGGCAAAACCAGGCAATTCCTGACGATATCGGCCCAAAACGCGGAACGCCGGCTTGGTCCAAATTGGCGCGTGAGTCCGTTTCCTTTAACCGCTGGTTCACATTTCGCGGGCGCCGTGTTATGAAGGGAGCGCGCAGCTCGGTTTTTTGCGCGGCAGCCATCGGCCAAGTTTAGGTTCCAGATTTGGCCAATTTCTGCTGTAATGGAGCGACGGTTACTGTCTATTGCGGTACTTGCGCGACCTTTGCTTTGCCTGCGATAGTGCTTGGAGTGACCCATCAAACGAAATGGGGTTGGCCTCAAGTGACGAAAACTGCGACCACAAAAACCGCCAAGAGAGAAAAAACCAGCTTCAGCAAAGATCGTAGACGGAAACACCACCATTTTTTGGTAACCGTGTTTTATGCCGACGGAGAAAAGTTTGGGCGGGTTTATACCGACAAAGAGAAGGCAGACCGCTTTGCAGATCGGCAGAAGCGCTCGCCGGTGGTCAAATCGGCGCGGGTCACGCAAATCTCCTAAAGATTCAGAGACAAGCAGAGCGCGGGCTGATTTGAAAAGGCCGGTGGCGGCAGACTTGTGGCTGCCCGTAGAAGCATGCTATAAACAGAGCAGCCGAGTGAGCGGCCTTAGTATAGTGGTAGTACGGAACCTTGCCAAGGTTCAGGTGTCGGTTCGATTCCGATAGGCCGCTCCATAATTTTCGACAACTTACTCTGCCGGTTGCTCTTAAAATCCCTGAATATCCGTTCCAGTTAACTTAACGTGAGACCCTGCTGCTACGGCCTCGCGCGGAGTCTCTTCTGGTGTAGAACCTGGTCAACCTTCTCTTACTAAGATTTCGGGCCCAGCAATTTCGGCGAACGAGAGACCGAATAGCGCGGCGTTTAGATTTGCCAGCCGCCGCCCAGGGACCTGTACAGCTGTACCAGACTCTGATATTCGTTGCCGCGGGCCTGTGCGAGAGTGAGTTCCGCGGCAAAAAGTGAGCGCTGGCCGTCCAACACCTCCAGATAGGTGGTGGTCCCTCCGGTATAGCGAAGATTGGACAACCGCACTGACTCCTGGAGGTCCGCCACGGTATCTTCCTGACGAACGCGGACCTCGTGCAGTTTTTGGTAGCCGATCAGCGCATCGGAGACGTCGCCAAAGGCGCGCTGAATCGTTTGGCGGTAGGTGAGCAAAGCCTGGCGGTATTGCGATTCGGCCGCCTTCAAATTTCCTTTGAGCGCCCCGCCCGTGAAAATCGGCTGGCTCACATTGGCTCCGTACGACCAGATTCCCAACTGGGAACTCATCAGGCCCGAGAACGCACTGCTGCGCCCGAAAGCGCCGCCGCCAGAGCCCGTCAGCGAGATTTGTGGGAAAAATTGGGCTTTCGCTACACCGATTTCGGCATTCGCCGCCACCAGCACCTGCTCGGCTTCACGAATGTCGGGACGCCGCTCAAGCAGTGCCGAGGGTAAACCGGGTGGCACATCCGGAGGAAGTGTTTGTTCCACCAATGGTCGGCCACGCAACACGCCTTGCGGATAGTTGCCCAGCAGGATGCTGATCGCGTTCTCTTCCTGCGCAATCTGCCGCTGCAGGTCGGGAATCTGGGCGTTGGCCGTATCCAGGGTTTGTTGCGCCTGCAACACATCCAGCTTCGTAGCGACCCCGTGCTGGACGCGCAGCGTAGTGAGCTTCACGGAATCTTCCTGGGTCTTTACGGTTTCTTCGGTGATCTGCAGCTGCAGATCAAGTTCGAGGAGCGCGAAGTAATCGCTCGCAAGGTCACTCACCAGTGTCAATATGACGGTCTGGCGCGCATCTTCCGTGGCTAGCAGTTCGGCGCGGGCGGCCTCCGTTGCGCGGCGGATTTTGCCAAAAAAGTCGAGCTGAAAGGCCGCGTCCGCGGTCAGGTTCAGGAAATTGTATTTCGTTTGAAAATTCCCTTCCTTTCCGCCGGCAAAGTTGCCGCTGCCTTGGACTTGTGGAAATAGACTGGACCGGGTGACGGCTACTTGCGCGCGCGCTTCGTTGATACGTTCAGTGGCGATTTGCAGATCGTAGTTCTGCTTCAATGCAGTGCGTATGAGCTCCTGCAACTGCGTATCCTGAAAGACTTGCCACCAAGGAAGGTCGGCATAGGAGGCCGCTTGCGCCAAAGCTTGCGGCTTTTCACTAAGATCGCGGACAGTAGCAGGAGTCTGCACCACCGGCCGGCGATAGTTCGGCCCTACCATGCACCCGCTGAGCAAACCAGACGCCATCGTAAGGGCCACCACGGCTTTCAGCCTTATCTTCGCAGGAACCTTTACTCCACCCGTCAGCCTGCTCCGGTAGATCATTCTCAATCTCCTTCCGCCGGAGCCGGTTCGGCTGGCAGCGCGGCGCCAGCCTCTTTGCCGGCACCAGACCACTTCTCCACCAGGTAGAAGATCGCCGGTACGAAGAAGATACCGACGAGGCTGGCGGCCACCATTCCCCCAATCACGGTTGTGCCCATAATCTGGCGCGCCACTGCTCCGGCGCCGGACGCCGTCCACAACGGTAGGCAACCAAGAATGAAGGCGAACGAGGTCATCAGGATCGGCCGCAAACGCAGCCGGGCTCCTTCCAGCGCGGACTCGGCCAACGGCTTGCCCTGCTCGTATTGGTCTTTGGCAAACTCGACGATCAAGATGGCGTTTTTAGCGGCCAAGCCGATCAGCATGACCAGACCGATTTGCGAGTAGACATCGCTTTCAATTTGCACGAGGTATGGCGGATAGAAAACACCGACCAGGAAACGGCGCAACCACAAAACAAAGAATGCGCCGAAAATTGCGACCGGCGTGCTGAGTAAAACGCTGAAGGGCAAGGACCAACTTTCATAAAGCGCCGCCAAGATAAGAAAGACGAACAAAAGCGACAGTCCGAAAACGACCGAAGCAGGCACACCTTGGCGAGCTTTCTGCTCGAGGAACGAGATGCCGGAATAGTCGAAGCCCATCTCGCGGGGCATGGTCTGGTGAAAGACCTCTTCGAGCGCCGCCGTGGCCTGGTCCGCGCTAAAACCCGGAGCCGCGCTTCCGTTAATTTGCGCGGAGCGATATTCATTGAAGCGCAGCAGGAATTCCGGGCCGAGGCGGGGCTTCACCGTGACCAGCGTCGAGAGCGGCACATTTTGCCCCCGGTTGTTGCGCACGTAGAATTCGCCGACATTTTCCGCCCTGGCGCGATCTTCGCCTTCCGCTTCGATATAAACCTGCCATTGGCGGCCAAAACGGTTGAAATAGTTGATGAAATATCCGCCCATGAAAGCCTGAATGGTTTTGTACACGTCGCTCAGGTTCACGCCCTGTTTCAAAACCTTATCGCGGTCAACATCCACGAACTGTTGCGGCACTGTGGCCAGGAAGGTGGTGCTCAAGCTAGCGATTTCGGGCCGCTTGCGAGCAGCCTCCAGGAAAGTCGCCAGATTCTTGGCCAAGAATTGCACGTCGCCGCCGGAACGGTCTTCCAGCATGAACGTGAAGCCGCCCGCCGTTCCCACACCAGGAATCGCTGGTGGAGAAAATCCGAAAGCTACCGCACCTGGCACCTTGCTAAGCCGCTGGTTCAGGTGGGCTTTGAGCGTTTGAAATTGTTCTTCGCGGGAGGTGCGCTCATCCCAGGGTTTGAAATTCACAAAGAAGGTTGCGTTATACGTGGTGCGCACAAAGCTCAGCAAACTGAAACCTACAAAGCAAGTCGAGTATTGGACGCCCGGCGTGTCCAGAATGATCTTGTCCACCTGATCGACAATGGCGCGGGTGCGTTCCAGCGAAGCGCCGTTCGGTAGCTGCACATTAATGTAGGCGTAGCCTTGGTCTTCGTCTGGGAGGAAGCTGGTCGGCACGCGATTCGCAAAGAAGCCACCAGCAGCAGCAAACACCGCCAGCAGCACCATCACGACGATGCTTTTCTTGACGAGTACCGCGCTCCAGCTCACGTACCCCTCCGTGGCACGATCGAAGATGCGATTGAACCAATTGAAGAACTTTCTCAAGAGCCCGCCGCTTTTCTGTTTGGGCTTCAGCAGCAGCGCGGCCAGCGCTGGACTGAGAGTCAGCGCATTAAATGCCGAAAGCAGGACGGAGATCGCGATGGTCACGGCAAACTGCTGGTACAGCTTGCCGGTGATACCCGGTATGAACGCCGTGGGCACAAACACGGCCGAGAGAACCAAAGCGATGCCGACAACGGGCCCGGACAACTCTTCCATCGCTTTTAAGGCGGCGTCTTTGGGCGTCAACCCATCTTCGATGTGCCGCTCCACACCTTCAACAACCACAATGGCGTCGTCAACCACCAGGCCGATTGCCAGCACCAAACCAAACAAGGAAAGGGTGTTAATGGAAAACCCGAACACCGGAAACAGCACAAACGTGCCCACCAATGAAACGGGTACGGCGAGCAAGGGAATCAGCGTGGCTCGGAAACCCTGTAAGAAGATGTACACGACGAGAATGACCAACGCCAGCGCTATCAGCAGCGTAATGACTATTTCCTTGATACCTTCGGTAACAGACCGGGTCGTGTCTAGAGCTACGACAAAATCCAAATCTTCCGGAAACCGTTGTTTCAACTGGCTCATCAGCTTCTTCGCAGCGGCTGCGGCTTCCACCGCATTCGAGCCGGGAAGTTGATACAGAGCCAGCACGGCACTCGGTTTACCGTTAAAACGACCACCAACGCTGTAATCCTGGGAGCCCAACTCGATGCGTGCCACGTCGCGGACACGAACGGTGCCACCATCCGGCGTCTCGCGGACCACGATTTGCCCGAACTCTTCGGGTGAGACCAGTCGGCTCTGCGCTAACACCGCATAGGTGAATTCCGTCCCCTTGGGAGCAGGCTCACCCCCGGCTTTTCCAGCCGGATTGACAGTGTTTTGCGCCTGAATGGCACTGACGATCTCCGGAACGGTGACGCCGAGCTTCGCCAACTGGTCCGGCTTTACCCACATGCGCATCGCGTATTGGCCGGCGCCGAACACGTTGACGATGCCGATGCCCTGGGAGCGCAGTAGCGGATCGACGAGATTGATGTACGCGTAGTTGGCCAGGAACGTGGCGTCGTAAGTTCCGTGCGGCGAGTAAACGTCTATCAGCATCAGGGGCGCGGTCACGGATTTGCGGACCGTGACTCCATAGTTGTTGACGTCCACAGGAAGTTGCGAAGCGGCTTGCGTCTCGCGCGATTGCGTCAGGATGAAGTCGTTGTTCGGGTCCGTTTTAGCATCGAAGTCCACAATCAAGCTGGTCGTCGAGTTGCCTGTGGCGTTGAGCGAATACATATAATTCAGGTTGTCCACTCCGCTCATCTGTTGCTCGAGCGGCGTGGCCACGGATTGTTCGAGAGTCTGTGCGTCGGCGCCTACGTAGGTGGCCACGATTTGAATTTCGGGTGACGCGATGCTCGGGAACTGCGCAACCGGCAGACTTAGAATGGTCAACGCACCGACCAGCACAAAGATGATCGAGATCACCATTGCGACGATGGGACGCCTGATGAAGAACTTTGACATGGCTTACCTGGCCTTCGCTTGTTCGCCAAAAGGTTTCGGGTTCACACGAATGCCCGGGCGAACTTTTTGAACGCCTTCGGCGACGACTCGGTCTCCAGGATTCAGTCCTGCGTTGACAATCCAGTTGGAACCGGTGCTCTCACCGAGGGCGACCGTGTGGATGCTGACTTTGTTTTCCCCATCAACGACCGCCACTTGATAGCCTCCCTGCAGCTCAGTGACGGCCCGCTGGGGGACCAACAGGGCGTTCTGCTGGGTCCGTATAACGGCGCGAACTTTGCCGTAGCCTCCCGGCCGCAGAATATTCTCGGGATTCGGAAACAAGCCCGCGATTTGGATGGCTCCGGTTCCGACGTTGACCTGACGGTCGGCAAAGTAGAAGGTGCCTTCGTGGTCGTAAGTTCTGCCATCCGCGAGAATCAGTTGCAGCCGCAGGCTCTTATCAGCTGCGAGCCGGCTGCTCTCCGTGGGAAAGCGCCTGCGCCAGTCGAGATACTGCGGTTCGCTAACCGTAAAAAAGACCTTGATGGGGTTGACGGTGGAGACCGAAGTGACCACTCCGCTGCCCGGCGTCACCAGCGCTCCGACTTGCAACTGTGCTTGTCCGACGATGCCCTCGATCGGCGCGACGAGTCGCGTGAAGTCGAGATTAATCTTCGCGTTTTCCACGGTCGCTTCGTAGGTCTGAATCTGCGCTTTGACCGTCTCGACGGTGGCCTTCGCCGCTAAGTTGTTCTGCACCGCGTTGTCCAGATCCTGTTGGCTTGCGGCTTGCTCCTTAGCCAGCGGCGTATAGCGATTCACGTCCAGTTCAGTTCTGCGCTGGACCGCCTGCGCGTTCGCCAGCATGGCCTTCGCCTGCGCCAACTGCCCTTCCGCCTGATCGAGCGCCGCCTGGAACGGCCGCGGGTCAATCTCAAAGAGCAGCTGCCCTTTCCTCACGAACGAACCTTCCTGATAGTCTTGCCGCAATAAGTAGCCGGTAACTTGCGACCGGACGTCGGCATTCACTAGACCGTCTAGCGTGCCGATCCACTCACCGTACACCGGGACATCCTTCTGCTCGACGGTCACCACTTCCACGTCCGGGATCGCTGGGGGCGCGCCAGCAACACCTTTCGGACGTATCGCTCCAATGATCAGGCCGAGAATTACCAGGCCGAGTGCGCCACCGATCCACAATTTATATTTGCTCAGAAAATTCATAGCCTACTCCAATCAATTGCCATATCCAGGTTCTGCAAGACGAGGGCGGTGTGTTGGATTCACTTGATTGGCCAAACGGTACCTAGCTCGGAGTTGCAGGTCGCAGCAAGCTCGGACCAAGGTAAGTCAACGCGAATGCACTCCCAACCGGCGTCCGCGATGTGAAGATGGACCGGGCCTGCTCCCACCCCTACCGCCCTCGGTAGTTGCTGCTGGATGCCGCATCATTTCACCCCGCAGACTTCGATGCAACACTCTGCGAAAGGCTGCAAAAAAACGAATCACGAGATGGAAGGATTTTGAGCTACCACTTATGAGGGATGCTCGCGGGGCAAGCCGGATACTCGGGAAGAGAGTGGGCTCTAAGAACCCGGCAGACCTTCCTTTTGCCTAGGCGCTGGCTCCGTTAGGCGGTAATCCTCGTTAGACAGGCCGCAGCGAACCATCGCGGCCAGACCGATTGCGCTACTGCACGGTCAGCGTGACGTTAATTTGCTTCACGTCCGTACCGGTGCCGGCAGTCAAGTACACACCAGGCGTCGTTCCAGTCACCACAAGGGTTAGCGGGTTTTGAGTTTGCGAGGCTTGGTTCTTAGCATCTCCAGAGTACTTTGCAATCAGCGCGTGAGCTCCTACACCGCCAAACGTCCAAGAGACCTGTGCTTGTCCGTTTACCAGATTCTGTGTCCCCAGCCCGAAGCCCGTCGTGCTGTCAAAAATCGTTACGGTACCCGTCGGTGCCTGACTCCCGGTGACATTCGCGGTTGCGGTGACAGTCGCCAACGAAGCCACTTTGGTGCTCGCGACGGACATCGAGATGCTCGTTGGTGTCGGCGGTGCGCTTCCCCCTCCACCGCCTCCGATGGAGCTACTTCCGCCGCCACCGCAGCCGATGAGTACGAGAAACAGGCTGGAGACGAAGACCAGGGCGGCCAAGCGCCTAACTTTCATCGCCGAACGCAGCGTCCAGAGAGCGATCACCAACAGGCACAAATCCACCAACAAGTTCCACCAGTTCCACGGACTTGGAGTCAAATGCGACGGCGGATCGGTAACGAGCGGCAGCACCACAGAGGTGGTAGTGTTGGATGAAGGCACCGGCACGCTGCAGCCGAAAGTCGTGTTGGCAGTCTGTTGACCGGACAAATTCACCGGATTCGGCGTTACGGCGCAGTTCATTCCTGGTGCATAGCCCGAGCCCTGCACGATGAAATTGACCTGGCTGCTCAGGTTGGTGGCGGGCGTAACCGTGAGCGGAGCACTAGCGCTTTGCCCCGCTGGGATGGTCAAAGCAAGTTGCGTGGGGTTCACACTGAAGTCCGGTGTAGTGACGGTTAGGTTGACAGCCGTGTTCATCGAGGATGACAGCGCATAATCGGCGTCGCCGTTGAAGTTCGCCCAGATTTGGCCGCTGCGGAATGGCGTGACCACCAAGGTCGCCTGAAGCTCTGCATTCCCATTGGCATCCGTCATCGAGGTGTACTGAATATTTCCAGAATAATAGCCATCGCCGGTGCTGTAGAACTGGACGTTGTTTCCTGGCGTGGGGCTTTTGACCGCGGTGTCAACGAGCGCGGTAAGAGTGATCTGATTGCCCGCAATAATATTGGTCGAACTGGCCGTCATCGCGGTCGTCGTGGGATTGTTCACGTTCACCGTGTACGGGGCGGCGGTCGTTGAAGGAGCATAATTGGCGTCGCCGCTGTAGCTGGCGGTCAGCACATGGTGACCCGGAGTCGTAAACGTGAAAGTAACAGTGGCTTGATCAAAAGCACCTACGGTCGAGAAGGTACCGGTTTGTCCATTCCAGATATTGCTGGTTCCGTTCACCGCTGTACCTGCGTCGTAGACGGTATACGTACCTGAGGGAACAGCGCCGGAGCTGTGCGTGTCGGTCGCCATATTCAGGTTGAAGGGAACGCCGACAGTGCCGATTGGTGAATTATCGTTGGTATCGATCGTCGTGGTCGTCGGCGCGGGCGTTACTGTCACGCTGTAGGATGCTGAACTGGCTCCGAAGCTGTCATCTCCCGCATAGCTGGCATTAAGTACGTGACTCCCTCCGGCCAAGTTGATCGGCTGGTCCTCGGTGAAGCCCTGGGTGTTGAGTACGAACGTGCCGCCGTCGAGGGGCGTAGCTGGCGCACCGTTGAGTGAGTCAGTCCAGCTAATTGAGCCGGTGGGGCAGGCGGGGGGAGTGCAGACGGCTTGCGGCGGATAGGACAGCACGGCGTGGGTGTTGCCGACGTCCATCCGAGCAATGTAGGGCGAGCCGTATACGATGGAAGCTGGGGTGTTGGCGGTTTCCTGCCCAGTCGTGGGATTGAACGTGGGAATACTGATAAGCGTCTTGCTGGGCTCGGCGGAGATGTTGACGGGAATTCCGGGCGATGAATCGCTGGAGTTGAAGGTGCCGTCGCCCTGGTAGTGCGCGGTCAGGTTATATTGACCGCCAGGAAGGACAATGCTGTTTCCTGTCGCGGTGCCGTTCGACAAGGTGAGCACGTCGAAACCGAGCGAGGCGCCGGGGGCGGTGGGATTCGGATTGGGTGTGGCGAGGAGCGAAACCGCGCCGGTAGGAGTGCCGGTGGCGCCTTGTCCTGGGGCCACGGCGCTGCTGAGATTGATGGGAGTGCCGTGAGTGATGCCGCTGATGGATGTCGCGGCCTGGCCGCTCACGGTGGCGCTGAGAGACGTGCTCGATGGTTTGAGGTTCAGCCCAGAGGACCAATTCGCAACCAGGTTTGCGACATTGACCGAGCCTAATCCCGTCGCGAGGTCATAACCGCTTGAGACGGTGTAAGCCTCCGTGCTCGACCCTGCCGCACTTACCAGAACGCCATTCGCTTGGCCCGCTTTTGTGCTGCTGCAATTCAATGAACCGGGGGTGCACGGCACTGAATTGGTTCCCACAGCGCCCGTCAGCCCGCTGTTGCCGCGGGTAATATCGTAAAACGTGCACGAGGTCGAAGGTGTGGCCGAGGAGTTGCAATTAATCGCGGGATTCGCGTTCGCCTGTTGTTTGAACAGAGAATACAAGGCGTAATTGGCGTTGCCTTGGCGGCCGCCTTGGCTTTGGTCAACCAACGCCATGATGCCGGCAAACGCAGGCGCAGAGGCTGACGTGCCGCCGATTCCTTGAAAGGTGTATCCGAGCTCACTCAAATTGCACGAGGATTCCGGAGGATCCGTCACGTCCTTCTGGCAAATGATGTAGAAGGAACCATCAAAGCCCGGGCTGGCAAACAGGGACACGTCAGGAAGATCGCGGTGGCCGTCATTGGGAACGCCGGCACCGGACTGCCAGGAAGGTTTGGCGTACAAAATACTTACGCCGCCGCCGCCGGCCACAATGTTTAGCGAACCATTGGGAGCCGATGCTCCACATCCCGTGAGTCCGAGTTGCGCACAATTTTCATTCCAGGGAATCTCGGGAATGTAGCTGAGCGCCGAGGATTGGCTAGGTGAATTGTTCGTCGAACTCCAGTACTGCGACCATTTGTTGATCTCATCGAAATCGGTGCCGCCGACGGCGACGTTGAATGGAGTGGAAGCAAAACCGCTCACGGCGAGGCCCTGTGTGGCGGTTTGTGCGGTGTCGAAATTGTCGCAACCGGCAGAGCCGCCGTCACCTGCCGAGAGAAAAACCGTGATGCCCTGTGCCGCCGCTTGTTCCCAGAGCGTGTTATGAAACTGATTGAGCGTGCCAATTTGCTGCTCACAGCCACCAAAGCTCTCGCTCATCACCCCGGCAAAGTTGTTTTCGACGATGTAAATCGCGGAGAGAAAAATGCCGGCGGTAGTTTCGGTCGGCTGCGAGGTGACAAATTTGACAGTCGCACCGGGCGCGACCGCGCTAGCCCATTGCACGTCCAAATCGGATTCGCTTTCGCTGTCATTCACACCGGGATCGGCACCATTGACGATGATGTTGTTCGCGGCAGAAAAGTTCGGCGTCATGCCGAACATGCTTTGAAAATCGGTGACGTCGGTGGGGTCAATGTCCGTTTCGCCGACGATGGCGATAGTTTGGCCAGTCCCGTCGATTTTGGGGCTGCCGCTCAGCAGGGACGCCGAATTATAAATGGTACCGAAGTCGGCAGGTCCGAGGCCGAAGCAGTCGCCACCTATGCAACCGGGAAGGGTGTAAAGCGGTTTGCCCAGCGGTTTTGCGAGACTGCTGCCTTTGGGGCGGTAAAAGGCGCCTAGCCGGCGCAAATAGGATGTCACCGGGAAATTGTTGAGGGACACGGGGCCGACAACGACGGGCGCGAGCGCGGCGGGAATTTGTAGGTCGGTGGCGTTGGCGGTGTGGACTTCGCCGTTGACGAGGTAATTGTGAATTTGCGTGTGAAAGGCGCTGCGCACCTGGCCGGCGGTCCCGGAAAATTCGATGAGGGTGCGGCCGGCGGTGATGTTGGTGATTTGAAAGCCGTGCGACTGGAGCCAGGTGGTGATGGTCCGGATGTCGGCGTCACTGGGGCCAAACTGCTGACCGAATTGTTGCGGTGTGAGCCAGGCGTGAAAATTCGGCGAAGATTTGTCCTGCTGCTGTTCCATGAATTGCGAAAGCGCCGCCTCTTGGTCCGGCCCGCGCTGGAGGAGCAGCAGAATGCGGTGAAGAGGATACGCATCAGCAACAGCGCCCTGGTCGAACCTGGCAAGCGCCAAGGACGGCACGTTGCCTTTGAGTAGCACGAGATTTTTTTCATCCACGGCTTGCGTGATGCGCTGGACGGCTTTTGGCGCTTGCGTTTGGGTTTCAGCTTGCGTTTGCGCTTGAATTCGTCCGCAACAAAATGCGACCGCGGCGATACCGACAACAAGGAACCACCCTGGCAGCGATCGAGAGGTTTTGGTATGCACGGCTCCGCCCCGTCCAGCAGATTCTCGGCTTACTCGGACTGATAGTGCCGCCTGGGAACAGTTCAGGCAGCACCCGCATTTTTTTTTGGAACAGCGCCTCCGATGGCAGAAGAGACCCACAGCGTCTTCTGAGAGGAGGCTCACGACCGGCCGAAGTGGGCGTAGCCTATCACAAAGCTTCGTTAACTCAAGTGGTACTTCACTTCTGCCGAAAACTCGGCGCCTGCGGCGGCGATGGCGGCTCGGCGAATCACCCTAATATCAGTATGGCAATCGTTGCTCCAACCCCTTGCGCCAGCTATACTGCCCCGACCATCATCTGAGGCCGGTGTGGAACTCTTCGCATTCACCAGGGAATACGTGGAGCGGCTCCGCGAGGGAGACCCCTCGACGGAACAGCATTTCGTGAGCTACTTTGACCAGCTTTTGCGGATCAAGCTGCGAGCGAAGAGGCTTGCCTCGGAGACGGTTGAGGACCTACGGCAGGAAACCTACATCCGCGTGCTGCTGGTTTTGCGCCGGGACGGGGTGCGCCAGCCAGAACGCTTTGGAGCCTTCGTTAACTCCATTTGTAACAACGTGTTACAGGAATTCTACCGCGCGTGCGCGCGGACGACGGACTTGCCTCCCGGTCACGAAGAGACACCCGACGACACTATAGATATTGAAGGCCAAATGGTCACCCAGCAGACCAAGCATCGCGTGCGGGAGGTGCTCAAGGGCCTCCCCGACAAAGACCGCGACCTGTTGTTTGCCTTTTTCCTGGAAGAAAAAGAGAAGGATGAGGTTTGCGCTCAATTCGGGGTGGACCGCGATTATTTGCGGGTTTTGCTGCACCGAGCCAAGGATAAGTTCCGTGTTTTGTACGAGAAAGACCGGGAAGCGCTATCCGGAAAAATTCCCCCCAAAGTTCGCCATGAAACGAATTGACCCCCCGCTGCACTACTCATCGGGATGACAAACATGGAACATAAGGAAGCGGTGCGGCTAAACGCCGCCGAAAAGTACCTGATGGGCGAGATGCCGGAAGCACAGCGCGAGGAGTACGAGGAACACTACTTCGATTGCGCTGTTTGCGCCGACGAGCTGAAGGCCACCGTGGCCTTCCTCGAGAGCGCCAAGCAGATTTCGCGCGAACCGCTGCGAATGCCAGCGGCCAGCGCGGTGCCGACTCGCGATCACGTGGAACGGCCCGCACGTGGCGGATTTTTCGCTTGGTTCGCGCAGCCCGTTTTTGCCGGCGCGGCCTTTGCGGCACTGTTGCTGGCGGTCGTTTTTGCCGGGTATCAGAATACGGTGACGATTCCCCAGTTGAAGCAGTCATTGGCACAGGCCAATGCGATTAGCATACCCAACCATTTTTCCCTGCTGGCAGCGGGCGCACGCGGCGACGGCGAAGTGGAAATTGCGGTGCGGCCCAACGAGAAATTTGAGCTGGACGCCGACTTTCCCGTGACTCCTTCTGCCACCGGATTTGTGGCGCAAATTCACGATGCGCTGGGGAATATTCGCTTTGCGCAGCCGGTCTCGCTGGAGCAGGCCAAGACCTCGGTGTCGGTGCACGTGCCGGGCGGAGTTCTGCCCGCCGGGAAGTACAACCTCGTGATGCTGGCACAAACTACGGATGGCGGCTCGTCGAACCGCAAAGAAGTGAAGCGCCTGCCGTTTACGGTTGTATTTAAACAATAAATGAATAAGATATACGGGCTCTTGCGTTTGACATTCTAAAGCCGAGGCGTCCCCCCGATGGCTCCCGAAAATCCAGTTCGTATTCCCTTTCACTTTCATGCGTTAGGTCACGTGCTCAGCGGCACGTTTCACCGGCCCTTCGTGCACATCATTGATGCGCAAGCGGCGACGTCACTGCCGAGCATCGGCGGCCACGCGGACAATCGGGTCGAAAACTTTCGCGCTCATCACTTTGCATCCTTCAGAGC
>Ga0335073_10003077_pt1 | contig 23077 bp, 18 predicted proteins | sample Lox_Sample_22_FD_207093 | JGI IMG/M metagenome (GOLD analysis project Ga0335073, IMG submission 207093) | Soil microbial communities from Loxahatchee National Wildlife Refuge, Florida, United States - Lox_Sample_2.2 | ecosystem: Environmental > Terrestrial > Soil > Wetlands | place: USA... | reverse complement strand
CCTCCACGGTCAGCTGACCGTATTTCGGGCGGGTTTAGCGGGCCTGAACGGGGGAGATACCGGAATGTGGCCGAGTTGCCACGGTGGGGTGAAATAGCGGAAATAATACATAATGCGGTCCGCCCGATACTGCCCGCACTGGTCAGCCAAGACTCGTCAGCCAGCGGCAACGTGCGGCCGGGGGTCGTCAGCGCGCAGTTAGCCTGCCGAAGGGGGCGATAGTCACGGTCCAGCCGCAGCCGGGGGCGCGGCCGGAGAGCGAGCCGCAGCGCAACCTCAAGCTCACGTGCATGAGCAACCTGCTGGCCACGTCCGAGGAACGCGTGTATTTCAAGGACCGGCGGAGCCGGTTCCTGCTGGTCAGCGCGGGCTGGATCGCCGCATACGCCCCGGGCCGCGCCGCGGAAGATCTGATCGGGAAGACGGACTTCGACATCTTCGGCGACCAGCACGCCACCGCGGCCTTCACCGACGAGCAGGAGATCATCCGTACCGGCCAGCCCATCGTGGGGAAGGTGGAGCTGGAGATCCACGGCGGCCGGCCGGACGCCTGGGTGTCAACCACGAAGATGCCGCTGCGGGATGGTTGCGGCGAGATCATCGGCACGTTCGGGATCTCCCGTGACGTCACGGCCCAGATCGAGGCCGAGAAGGCCCTGGCGCGCCACGCGCGGCAGCTGAGCATGCAGAACGAACGCCTGCTCGAGCTGGACGGGCTCAAGGACGAGTTCCTCGGCCTGGTCTCGCACGAGCTCCGGACGCCGCTGACCTCGATCATCGGCTATGCCCGGCTGCTGCGGGACGAGCGCACCAGCAACCTGAACACCGACCAGTTCACCGAGGTGATCCAGCGGAACGCGCAGCGCCTGCTGCACCTCGTCGAGGACCTGCTGTTCCTCTCCCAGAATCAGCCGGGTGAACTGGCCGTGGAACTGCGCAGCGCGGACCTCGCCGATATCGCCGCCAGCGTGGTGGCGGAAATGCGGCCCGAGGCCGAACGCAAGCACATCGAGCTGGCCTTCTCCGCCGCCGCAATCCCCCGCGTCGCCGCCGACCCGGCCCGCATCGCCCAACTGCTCGGCAACCTCATCTCCAATGCCGTCAAGTTCACCCCGGACGGCGGGAAGGTCGAGGTCAGCCTCGGGATGGACGGCGGGCAGGCGGTGCTCACGGTCGCCGACACCGGCGTCGGCATCCCGGCGGACGACCGCGAGCGCATCTTCGAGCGGTTCTTCCGCACCGCGATCGCCAGGCGCGACGTGATTCCGGGCACCGGCCTGGGGCTGGCCATCGCCAAGGACATCGTGCAAGCGCATCACGGCATGATCGCGGTGGACAGCGAGGAGGGCCGCGGCAGCACGTTCACGATCCGCCTTCCGCGACAGCCGGGCCCGACACCGCCATGACTCCGAGGCGATATGGACCGACTGATCGGCAATTTTAGAGAGGATATTCAGAATTCTTCCAGAAGATAGTCAGGCTGGTCGCCGATAGTCAGATGGTGCCGCCCGGCGTCCCCCGCGCCGGGCCGCGCCTGAGAGGGCGTCCCGCCGGCCCGTCGGCAGGGCGCCCTCCACCATCTCCGCCCCGGCCGCCGATCCCGCCTCGCCGCGATCTCCCCCCGCAGGCCCATCCGCTCCCCGGCAGCTATTCCCCTTTGCCGGATGGGCGCGCAGAGTACTGCCTAGGGAGGTAGGCACGCCGTGGGTGACGCGATCGTCGGGATCGTGGCGAATCCGCTGTCCGGACGCGACATCCGGCGCCTGGTGACGCACGCGTCCGTCTTCCCGACGGCCGAGAAGGCCAACATGATCCAGCGCATGCTGACCGCGTTCGACGTGGTCGGCGTGCACCGCGTGCTGCTGTCGACGGACCTCGGCGGCATCTCCGCGGCGGTATTCCGCGCCACCACGCGGCGCCGCGAGCAGGACCCGCGGTGGCCGGAAGTCGAGTTCCTGGACCGGCGGCCGATCCGGCAGAACGCCCAGGACACGGTGGACGCGGTCCGGCGCATGGTCACGCAGGGCGCCCGGGTGATCGTCTGCCTCGGCGGCGACGGCACCGCCCGGGTGGCCGCGTCGGCCGCCGGCGACGTGGCGCTGCTGCCGCTGTCGACCGGGACCAACAATGTGTTCCCCGTGGTACGGGAGGCGACCATCGCGGGCCTGGCGGCCGGGCTGGTCGCCACCGGCGCGGTCCCGGCCGACGTCGCGCTGACGCGGGCCAAGCTGCTCGAGGTCAGGGCGGGCGACCGGTCCGAGACCGCGCTGGTGGACGTGGCCGTGTCCACCGAGCGCCATGTCGGGGCCCGCGCGGTCTGGGATCCGGCCACGGTCACCCAGCTCTTCTGCGCGTTCGCGGAACCCGACGCGATCGGCCTGTCCAGCATCCTGGGCCAGCTGTCCCCGGTGGCCCGCGGCGATGCGCACGGGGTCACCGCGCGCATCGCGGCCAACGCGCCGGTCCGCGTGCTGGCCCCGATCGCGCCGGGTCTGGTCGTGCCGGTCGGGGTACGTGACATAGAGCAGATGCGCCCAGGAGCCGTGCACCCGGTCGACGCGCGGGCCGGGGTCATCGCCGTCGACGGCGAGCGTGAGCTCACCTTCGAGCCCGGCGAGCGCCCCACGGTCCGGCTGCGCGCCGACGGGCCGCGGTGCGTGGACGTCCCAGCGGTCCTGGCGGCAAGTGCCCGCCTCGGATTGCTCAGGCACCAACTCAGGAGGGTAGGAGCACATGACCGACACGATGGAGCGGCGGGCCTTGACCCGGGAGCAGCTGCTGGCCGCCTACCGGCAGATGCGCACGATCCGTGAGTTCGAGGAGCGCGTGCACCGGGAGTTCGCCACCGGCGAGATCCCCGGGTTCGTGCACCTGTACGCGGGTGAGGAGGCCTCGGCGGTCGGCGTCTGCGGCAACCTCGACGCCCGCGACACCATCGCCAGCACGCATCGCGGCCATGGGCACTGCATCGCCAAGGGCGTCGACGTCGGGGAGATGATGGCGGAGATCTACGGCCGCAAGACCGGCAGCTGCCGCGGCAAGGGCGGCTCGATGCACATCGCCGACCTGTCCAAGGGCATGCTCGGGGCCAACGGCATCGTCGGCGGCGGGCCGCCGCTCATCTGCGGGACGGCGCTGGCCGCCAAGCTCAAGGGCACCGGCGGGGTCAGCGTCGCGTTCTTCGGCGACGGCGGCAGTAACCAGGGCACGACGCTGGAATCCATGAACCTGGCCTGCGTGTGGAACCTGCCGGCCATCTTCGTGGCCGAGAACAACGGGTACGCCGAGTCCACGGCCAGCTCCTGGTCGGTGGCCAGCGACAACATCGCCGACCGCGCGGCCGGGTTCGGCATGCCGGGCGTCATCGTCGACGGCTTCGACTTCTTCGCCGTGCATGAGGCGGCGAGCGAGGCGGTCGCCCGGGCCCGCGACGGCGGCGGTCCGACGCTCATCGAGATGAAGTTCACCCGTTACTTCGGCCACTTCGAGGGCGATCAGCAGACCTACCGGGCCGACGAGGTCGCCCACGCGCGCGCCGAGCTGGACTGCCTGAAGCGCTTCGCGACCCGGGTGAAGCAGACCGGCGAGCTCACGCAGGCCGACCTCGACGCCCTGGACGCCGAGGTGGCGACCGTCATCGACCAGGCCGTCGACGACGCGAAGGCGGCCCCGCCGCCCGGCCAGGCGGACCTGCTCACCGACGTCTACGTCCGTTACTGATCGGAGGCTGGCCATGGCACGCACCATCACCTACCGCGAGGCGATCAACGAGGCGCTGGCCCAGGAGATGGAACGGGACGAGAGCGTGATCGTCATGGGCGAGGACAACGCCGGGGGCGAGGGAGCGCCCGGCGAGCACGACGCCTGGGGCGGCGTGCTCGGCGTCACCAAGGGGCTCTACCACCAGTTTCCCGGCCGGGTCCTGGACACGCCGATCTCCGAGTCGGCGTTCATCGGCGCCGCGATCGGCGCCGCCACCGCCGGAATGCGCCCGGTGGCCGAGCTCATGTTCGTCGACTTCATGGGCGTCTGCTTCGACCAGATCTACAACCAGGCCGCGAAGTTCCGGTACATGTTCGGCGGCAAGGCGGTCACGCCGGTCGTGATCCGCACCATGTACGGGGCCGGACTGCGGGCCGCCGCGCAGCACTCCCAGTGCCTCTACCCGCTGTTCACGCACATCCCGGGCCTGAAGGTGGTGCTCCCGACCACGCCGTACGACGCGAAGGGGCTGATGATCCAGGCGATCCGGGACAACGACCCGGTGATGTTCTTCGAGCACAAGGCGCTGTACGACCTGGCCGGGCCGGTGCCAGAGGAGAGCTACACGCTGCCGTTCGGCGAGGCCAACGTGGTGCGCGAGGGCGATGACGTCACGATCGTGACCCTGGGCCGGATGGTGCACACCTCGCTCGAAGCGGCCGGGCAGCTCGCCGCCGACGGTGTCCAGTGCGAGGTGATCGACCTGCGCACCACCAGCCCGCTGGACGAGGACACGGTGCTGGAGAGCGTCGAGGGCACGGGCCGGGTCGTGGTGGTGGACGAGGCGCACCCGCGGTGCTCGATCGCCACCGACATCTCGGCGCTGCTCGCGCAGAAAGCCTTCGGCTCGCTGCAGGCCCCGATCGAGATGGTGACCGCGCCGCACACGCCGGTGCCGTTCTCGAACACGCTCGAGGACCTCTACATCCCGGACGCGCAGCGCGTCGCCAACGCCGTCAAGACGGTGACGGGATGGACCCGGTGATGGGAGGCTGCGCGGCGGAAGACCTCGCGGCGGGGTGGTTCCGGTGACCGACGAGCGGATCGTCGCGGTGACCATGCCGAAGTGGGGCCTGTCGATGCAGCTCGGCAAGATCACCGGCTGGATCGTCGCCGAGGGGGACGACGTAAGCGTCGGCGACGAGCTCGCGGACATCGAGACCGACAAGATCGCCGGAACGCTGGAGTCCGCCGACGCCGGCACGGTCCGGCGCATCATCGCCCGGGTGGGCGAGGACGTCCCGGTCAGCGGCACGATCGCGCTGATCGCCCCCGCGGACGTCAGCGACGCCGATCTCGACGCCGCCGTGTCGCAGGCCCGGGCGGTGATCGACGCCGGGGTGCCCGACGAGGCGGCCGGCGGTCCCGAGGTTCAGACGGCCGAGGTCGGCGGGCGGCAGATCCGCTACGCCGGGGCCGGGCAGTACGGCGACGTGGTCCTGCTCGTGCACGGCTACGGCGGGGACCGCAACTCGTGGCTGTTCCTGCACGAGCCGCTGGCCGAGCGGCACCGCGTGTACGCGCTCGACCTGCCCGGGCACGGCACGTCGTCCAAGGACGTGGGGGACGGGTCGGTCGGCCTGCTGGCCGACGCCGTCCTCGGCGTGCTCGACGCGGTCGCCGTCGAGCGCGCCCACCTGGTCGGCCACTCGCTCGGCGGCGCGGTCGCGGCCGCGGCCACGGCCCGCCACCCGGAGCGGGTCCGCTCGCTCACCCTGATCGCCCCGGCCGGCTTCGGGCCCGAGATCAACGCCGGCTATCTGCGCGGCTTCGCCGACGCGCAGACCCGGCGAGAGCTCAAGCCGGTGGTCGGCCAGCTGTTCGCCGACGAGAGCCTGGTGACCCGCCAGGTGGTCGACGACCTGCTCGCCTACAAGCGGCTGGACGGGGTCGACGAGGCACTGCACACCCTGCTGGGCACGCTCCTGGAGCCCGGTGGCGACACGCAGCGCATCGACACCGCCGCGGCCCTCACCGCGGCCGGCGGCGCGGTGCCGGTCACGGTGGTGTGGGGCAGCGCGGACCGCATCATCCCGGCGGCGCAGGCCGGGTCCGCGGCCGGCGCGAGCCGCCACGTGATCGACGGCGCCGGGCACATGGTGCACATGGAGCGCCCGGCCGAGGTGCAGTCCGCTATCGAGGAGGCCATGGCCGGCGCGTAATTCCGGGAAAACCATCATCAGAATGGACCTTGTCCATCCGTGACGGCCGGGGCCCGGGGCACGCAGGCCGCCGCGAGGGGCGAAGAAGGTTCACCACGCGCGGGTATCTGCGGGGCATATCTGCGGTGAACGCTTGCCAAATTTATTGATCGCGCAAAGGCGGCGCGATTCACCGGGCGGCCCGCCGGACGCGGGCCGAGACCGCCGCTCACCCGCCCGGGGTGATGCGCGCCGAGGCGCCGCCGCCGGAAACTCAGATGGCGGAGTGAAGCGCGGAGCAGCCCGGTGCAAAAGGCTTCACGCACATATCGCCGCGGCTGCGCCCACGCCATCTCACGAGCATTGAAAGTTGCCAAAGAGAAAGCAAAACGGCGGAGCGACGGGAAGTGCCATGAGTGCTGAAAGTGATCGGGTCGCTAGCTTCGGGCGCATGGAGGACGGCCTGCTCCAGGCCGGCGACTGGTACCTGTGGGGCCCCTACGTCAGCGAGCGCCAGTGGGGCACGGTCCGTGAAGACTACAGTCCCGACGGCGAGGCCTGGGACTACCTGCCGCACGACCATGCCCGCTCCCAGGCCTACCGCTGGGGCGAGGACGGGATGGCGGGCTTTTGCGACGTCGAGCAGCGGCTGTGCCTCGGGCTGGCGCTGTGGAACGGCCGCGACCCGATCCTCAAGGAGCGGATGTTCGGACTGACCGGCGCGCAGGCGAACCACGGCGAGGACGTCAAGGAGTACTGGTGGTACCTGGACGCGCTGCCCAGCCACGCCTGGAACCGCTGGCGCTACCACTACCCCCAGGCGCCGTTCCCCTATGAGGACCTCCTGGAGGAAAACGGCCGGCGGGGCAAGTTCGACCCCGAGTACGAGCTGATGGACACCGGCGTCTTCGACGACAACCGGTACTGGGTCACCGAGGTTCACTACGCCAAGGCGGATCCCACCGACCTGCTGATGGAGATCAGCATCACGAACGCCGGGCCGGAGGCCGACACCCTGCACGTATTGCCGACCGCGTGGTTCCGCAACACCTGGTCCTGGGACATCGGCGCGCCCAAGCCGGTCATGCAGGCGAGCGGCGCGTCTTCGGTCGGCGTGGAGCACCCGTTCCTCGGCAGCCTGGAATTGCTGGCGGACAAGGGGCCGGGACCGGGAGGCACCGAGCCGATCCTGTTGTTCTGCGAGAACGAGACCAACACCGCGCGGCTGTACGGCGCCGAGCCCGAGACCCCGTACCCCAAGGACGGGATCAACGACCACGTGATCCACGGCACGACGACCGTTAACCCGGAACACCACGGCACCAAGTGCGCCTTCTGGTACACCCTGCAGGTACCGGCCGGGGGCACGGTGGAATTGCGGCTGAGGCTCCGCCCGCGCAAGTCCCGGCCGCCCGCGCCGTTCGGCAAGAGCTTCCAGACGGTCATGGACGCCCGGCGCGGTGAGGCCGACGAGTTCTACGCCGAGCTGACCCCGGCGGGAGCCAGCGCGGACGAGGCCCTGGTCATGCGTCAGGCCCTCGGCGGGATGCTGTGGAGCAAGCAGCTCTACTACTACGACGTGGCCCAATGGCTGGATGGGGACCCGGGCCAGCCGCCGCCCCCCGCCTCCCGCCAGTACGGGCGGAACTCCAAGTGGCGCAACTTCAACGCGTTCGACATCATGTCGATGCCGGACAAGTGGGAGTACCCCTGGTTCGCCGCGTGGGACATGGCGTTCCACTGCGTGGCGCTGGCGCACGTGGACCCGGCGTTCGCCAAGTACCAGCTGATCCTGCTGTGCCGGGAGTGGTTCCAGCACCCGAACGGCGCGCTGCCCGCCTACGAGTGGGACTTTTCCGACGTGAACCCGCCGGTGCAAGCCTGGGCCGCGCTGGAGGTGTTCGCGATCGACGGCGCCCGCGACCTCGCCTTCCTGTCCCGCGTCTTCGACAAGCTCCTCATCAACTTCACCTGGTGGGTGAACATGGAGGACGCGGGCGGCAACAACGTGTTCGAGGGCGGGTTCCTCGGGCTGGACAACATCGGGCCGATCGACCGGTCGCACCTGCCGGTCGGCGGGACCCTGGAGCAGTCCGACGCCACCGGCTGGATGGCCTACTACGCCCTGATCATGGGCACGATGGCGATCGCGCTCTACTGGAGCGGGCAGCGGGAGGAACCCGACCTGATCCTCAAGTTCCTGGAGCACTTCGCCGCGATCACCAGGGCCATCGACAGCCAGGGGCTGTGGGACGACCAGGACGGGCTCTACTACGACCGGCTGGTCACCCCGGACGGCTCCGCAGTCCCGGTCGAGGTCCGGTCGATGGTCGGGATCATCCCGATGCTGGCCGCGGCCGTGATCAACGAGCAGGAGCTGAACCGGGCGCTCAGGGTCAGCAAGCAGTTCGCGGATTACGTCGGCCGCCGGGGCCTGGACGACCAGCAGAAGCTCCTGGAGACCGGCCTGCTGCGGGGAGAGCCCGGCCAGCAGCGGATGCTGCTGAGCGTGGTCGGCGTCGACCACCTGGAGAAGCTGTTCACCAAGCTGTTCGACGAGCGCGAGTTCCTGTCCCCGTACGGGCTGCGCGCGGTGTCGGCCTACCACCGCGACCATCCCTACGAGCTGGACGTGGAGGGGTTCAGCGCCACCATCGACTACGAGCCGGCCGAGTCCACCACGGACATGTTCGGCGGGAACTCCAACTGGCGGGGGCCGCTCTGGTTCCCGCTCAACTACCTGATCTGCAGCGCCCTGACGCGCTACCACCGGTTCTTCGGTGACGACTTCACCGTCGAGTACCCGACCGGGTCGGGGCAGCGGCTGCCGCTCGACGCCATCGTCGCCGACCTGGAGGACCGGCTCATCTCGATCTTCACGGTCGGCCCGGACGGCCGGCGGCCCTGCTTCGGGTGGAACGAGCGGCTGCAGCACGACCCGGCCTGGAAGGACAACCTGGTGTTCAACGAGTACTTCCACGGCGACAACGGCGCCGGGATCGGCGCCTCGCACCAGACCGGGTGGACGGGGGTGATCGCGGACATCATCCGGCGCCGGCACGGCGCGGTCCGCGACATCGGCTCCGTGGTCCGGGACCTGCGGCCGAAGGACCCGTCATGACCGCCGTCGCCGAAGCCGGGGCGGCGCGGGCGCTCCCGGGCAGCCAGTTCCCGCTCGGCGCGACGCCGTCGGCCGACGGCACGAACTTCGCGGTGTTCTCCGGCGCGGCCGACGCGGTGACGCTGTGCCTGTTCGACGCCGCGGGCGCCGAAACGCGGGTGCCGCTGGACGACTACGACGCCGGCGTCTGGCACGGCTTCGTCCCCGGCGTCGGGCCCGGGCAGGCCTACGGCTACCGCGTGTCCGGCCCCTACGATCCGGCGCGGGGCCTGCGCTGCAACCCGGCCAAGCTGCTGCTCGACCCCTACGCCCGGGCCATCAGCGGCGAGGTCGCGTTCGGGCCGGAGGTGCTGGACTATACCGAAGGCAACCCGGGCGCGCCGAGCGGGCTGGATTCCGCCGGGCATGTCCCGCGCAGCCTGGTCACGGGCGGGGAGTTCCAGTGGACCGATACCAGCCCGGTCCGGCGCCGCTACTCCGACACCGTCATCTACGAGGTGCACGTCAAGGGGTACACCATGCGCCATCCGGGCGTGCCCGCGCAGTTGCGCGGCACGTACGCCGGGCTGGGGCACGAGGCCGCCGTCGCCCACCTGGTGGACCTCGGCGTGACCGCCGTCGAGCTGCTGCCGGTGCACCAGAGCGTGCCGGAGTCGTTCCTGGTCCAGCGCGGGCTGACCAACTACTGGGGCTACAACACGGTCGGGTACTTCGCGCCGCACAACGGCTACTCCGCCGCGGCGCGGGCCGGCCGGCCCGGCGGCCAGGTCGCCGAGTTCAAGGCCATGGTGGACGCGCTGCACGCGGCGGGCCTCGAGGTGCTGCTCGACGTGGTGTTCAACCACACCTGCGAGGCCGGCCCCGAGGGCCCCACGCTGTGCTTCCGCGGCCTGGACAACGCCGCGTACTACCGGCTGGAGCCCGGCGACCCCAGCCGGTACGTCGACACCACCGGCTGTGGTAACTCGCTCAACGCCGGGGACCCGGCGGTCCTCCAGCTGATCATGGACTCGCTGCGGTACTGGATCACCGAGATGCACGTCGACGGGTACCGCTTCGACCTCGCGCCCACGCTGGCCCGCCAGGACGGCGGGTTCGACCAGGTGTCGGCGTTCTTCGATCTGGTGGCGCAGGATCCGGTGGTGTCCCAGGCCAAGCTCATCGCCGAGCCGTGGGACGTGGGCCAGATGGACTCCTACGACCTGGGGCGCTTCCCGCCGCTGTGGCGGGAATGGAACGGGAAGTACCGCGACAGCATGCGCGACTTCTGGCGCAGCCACCCGGTCGGGATCGGCGAGTTCGCCACCCGGTTCGCCGGGTCGTCGGACCTGTACGGCGGCGGGGGACGGCGGCCCACCGCATCGGTGAACCTGATCACCGTGCACGACGGGTTCGCCCTCCGCGACCTGGTCTCCTACGACTCCAAGCACAACGAGGCCAACGGCGAGAACAACCGCGACGGGACCGACGACAACCGCTCCTGGAACTGCGGCACGGAGGGCCCCACCGACGACCCGGCCATCCTGGCCCTGCGCGAGCGGCAGTCCCGGGCCATGCTCGCCACCCTGCTGCTGTCGTTCGGCGTGCCGATGCTGCTCGGCGGGGACGAGTTCGGCCGCACCCAGCAGGGCAACAACAACGCCTACTGCCAGGACAACGAGATCACCTGGTTCGACTGGTCGGGCGTGGACACCGACCTGCTGGCGTTCACCCGCCGCCTGGTCGCGTTCCGCAGGCAGCACCCGGTGTTCCGGCGCCGCCGGTTCCTGGCCGGGAAAGAGGCCAACGAGCTGGCCTGGTTCACGTTCGCGGGCACGCCGATGACGGGGGCGGACTGGGCCAACCCGGGCGCCTTGTCCGTGGCCATCTACCTCGACGGGCGCGACGATCCCGACCCGGCTGACGACGGCCGCCCGATGCTGGACGACGACTTCCTGGTGCTGGTCAACGCCTGGTGGGAGCCGCTGGACTTCGTGATCCCCGCGACCCGGGACGGGCAGACGTGGCGGCCGGAGATCGACACCTACGACCCGGCGGCGACCGCCGCGGCGCAGCCGGGCCAGGCCGGCGACAAGGTCAGCATCGGCCCTCGCTCGGTGACCGTGCTCCGTGGTTACGCGGTCGCGCCGACGTCGGGCTCATCGGGCACGACGAACTGACGGCCCATCTCGTCGGCCACCAGGGTCATCATCCAGCCGGCCACGTTGCCGTCGCCGCCGTCGGCGACCGGCTCCAGGAGCGAGACGAGCCGCGCCAGCTCGTCCGCGGTGGCCCGGGTCAGCGCCTGGCGCAGGCCTTCGATGATCCATTTCCGCTCGCGGTCGTCATCCTCGGGCGGTGGGGGTGGCAGCTGGCTGCTCATGCACCCGCCCGGTGCGTGAGATCCTCAAGCGGCGCCCGGTCACCAGGCGCGCGGAAGGTGTCCGTCATCGGTTATGTGGTCCTGCCTGCCGGGGCGGGGTGGTGGGGGGGAGATGTCCTTCTGTGAACCAGAGACGCACGGAGCGTGTGCGCGGTTCACAGTGCTCGCGGGATGCCCCATCAGCCCCGGCTCGCTCGCCCCGCCGAGGCCCACCCGGTAAAGCCCCTGCTTGATGAACCTTTTCATCCTCCCCTGGCTGCCCACGTACTCTGAGCCGGAGATCGACGGATGGAAAGGCTCAATCGTCCGGGGCGAACGGCTCGAGTTCTCCGGTCACCCGGCCCGCGGGCAGGCCCAGGTCCCGCGCGAGGCCCGCGCCGACTCGGCGGGTCAGCTGGGGCGACAGCAGGATGACGGCCGCGCCGATGATCAGCCAGGCCAGCAGGATGTACGGGAAGTAGTTGTAGGGGGACGCGGGCGCCGGGTAGATGTTCGCGTACAGCACGTAGCCACAAATGATCACCGCGATCGCGGGCAGGATCCCGCGCCACTTCGGCACCCCGAGGCTGCTGTCGAAGACCGCCCGGGTCGCGCCGATGTTGACCAGCCCGTACCCGACCAGGATGGCCAGCGTGCCGAGCGTGCCCAGGTACTGCCAGACCTGCAGGCCGGTGGCGCCGAGCGCGCGCAGGATGACCAGGCAGATCAGGTTGACGATGATGACCAGCAGGACCGCCATGCGCGGCGCCCCGGATGGCTGCGACACCCGGGCGAGCGGCAGGTTCGGCGCGCCGTCGCGCGAGACCGCGTAGATCAGCCGCGATCCGGCCACCGCGGCGCCCAGGCCCGCGCCGAACGCGCTGAACGCGGCGCCGAGCTCGATCAGGTTCTGCATCGTCCCGCCGACGTAGAAGTTGGCCAGCTGGAACAGCGGGCCGGGCGAGCTGGCGAACGCGGCCGAGCCCTTGGGGTTGGCGCCGAACCCGATGGTCTGGCAGGCAATGCAGGCGATGTAGAAGATGGCCAGCACGACCACCGACGAGCCGATCGCCCGGGGGATGGCCTTGCGCGGGTTCTGAGTCTCCTCGCCCAGGGCTCCCGCGCCCTCGAACCCGGCGAAGGCCAGGAAGCCGAAGACCGAGCCGAGGATGAGCGCGTGCAGGTTGACCCCGGCGGGCAGGCTGAAGACGCTGCCGGTGACCACGCCGGTGTTCATGCCGTGGCCGTTCCCGACCTTCACCAGGATGATCACCATGAGCACGAGGATCAGCGTGACCGTGACCGCCTCGATGTAGAACAGGGCGCGGGTCGACCGCTTGATCACCCCGGCGCAGAACCCCCAGATGATCAGGGTGATCGGCAGCGACAGGATGATCCAGTCGGCCCCCTTCCACCAGCCCAGGTTCTGCAGCACGCCGGCCAGGAAATAGCCGGACGAGGCGGCCGACGCGGGCACGAACACGAAGTACATCAGGCACATGGTCCAGCTCGAGAACACCCCGGTGCGGGGTCCGAGCGAGGCGCCGACGAACCCGTAGACTGACCCGGCGTGGTTGTACTTCCGGGTCAGCAGCATGTACCCGTAGCCGATCAGGCAGCAGGCCACGCCGGCAAACACGAACGACAGCGCCGCCCCGCGGCCGACCAGCGCGGCCACCCCCGGGCCGGAGAACGACATGGCCAGCGCCGGGGACATCGCGCCGACGGACAGGCCGACCGCCTCCCAGACGTGCAGGTTGCGCTTCAGCCCGTGCCCGGTAACCTGCCCGGTCTGGTCGCTGCGCGTCTCGCTCATCCGGGGCCTCCTCGCCTGCGGCGCGGCGGCCGCAGAAGGTCAACCGACGCTCCCAGGAGGTCTCACCCCGGAGCTTGCGAGATACGATACGTATAGATAGTTAGATCATCAATAGCCTGTCATTCGACAGCAATCGGCGACGCCGACCTTACGAGAGCCGCGTTCCTGAGGCCATTAGGTTGCCATAACGGGCCGCGCGCCGCTCATCTTCCTGGCAGGCCGGCCCCGGCTGCGGGGTCAGCCGTGCTGCTCGCGAACCTGGCGCTTGATCCGGCCCAGCATCGCCGCCATGCCGCGCAGCCGCAGCGGGCTCACCAGGTCCTGCAGGCCGAGCTGGCTGGTGAACTCCCCCGGCGTGTCCAGGACCTGGTCCGCGCCCAGCCCGTCCAGGCCGGCGTGCAGGATGCCGGCGAAGCCCCGCGTGGTGGGCGCCTCCCGCGGCGCGTCGAAGAACAGGTGCACCACGTCGTCGGCGTCCACCTCGACGGCCAGGAACAGCGGCGACTGGCACTCCGGCACCGGCTCCAGCAGGTCGCGGTGCTCGGCGTACCGGGCGGGCAGCGGCGGCAGGTCCTCGGAGAACTCCAGCAGCAGCTGCAGCCGGTCCCGGCCGCTGACCGCGCCGAATTCCTCGGCGATCTCCTGCAGCCGCGGGTTGAGGGTGCCGGCGCCGGCGGTCACGGCTCGGCTCCCTGGCGGATGGGCACCCGGACCGCGTTGCCCCACTCGGTCCACGACCCGTCGTAGTTGCGCACCCGCGGGTAGCCCAGCAGGTGATGCAGCACGAACCAGGTGTGGCTGGACCGCTCGCCGATCCGGCAGTACACCACCACGTCGTCGTCCGGCCGCAGCCCGGCCTCGTCCTGATAGATGGCCTCGAGCTCCTTGCGGGCCCGGAACGTGGCGTCCTCCGCGGCCGCGCGCGCCCAGGGAACGCTCTTCGCGCCGGGGATGTGCCCGCCGCGCAGCGCGCCCTCCTGCGGGTAGTCGGGCATGTGCAGCAGTTCGCCGCTGTACTCGCCGGGCGAGCGCACGTCGATCAGCGGCTGGCCGAGGTGGGCCAGGACCTGCTCCTTGAACGCCCGGAAGGCGATGTCGTCGCGCTCGACCACCGGGTAGTCGGTGCGGGGCCGCTGCGGCGCCTCGGTGCTCAGCGGCCGCCCCTCGGCGATCCACTTGGCCCGGCCCCCGTCGAGGAGGCGCAGGTCCGGGTGGCCGAACAGCGTGCACACCCACAGCGCGTACGCCGCCCACCAGTTGTTCCGGTCCCCGTAGAGGACCAGCGTGGCGTCCCGGCTGATCCCCTTCTCCGACATCAGCCGCGCGAAGCCCGCGCCGTCCACGTAGTCGCGGGTCACCGGGTCGTTGAGCTCGGTGTGCCAGTCGAGCTTGACCGCGCCCGGGATGTGGCCGGTCTCGTACAGCAGCACGTCCTCGTCGGACTCGGCTACGACCAGGCCCGGGTCGCCCAGATGCTCGGCCAGCCATTCCGTCGAGACGAGCATCTCCGGGCGCGCGTACTCCTGAAACTTGGGCTCGGGATCGTACGGCAGCACCATGATCAACCTCATTTCGGGATCCGGACGGTGTCCACCACCAGGTAACGCGGCGGCCGCGCCCGGGCTTCCCGCGTGATCGCTCGCGCGAGCATCCCAGCCCGCAGGCGCGGCCGGATTCCCGCGGGCCCAGCCTATGCGAGCCGCTGGCCTACAGCGTTACCATTTCGTTATGGATTTCGGGGTATCTCGGAGGGGTGGGCCGGCTCTACACGGCTGAGGGTGATCTACGGCCGTTTATCCGCTGGACTTGCGTGATCCACGGACAGAGGATGAGGTGGCGTTGCACATGCAGGATTTCTACTTCGAGCCGCGGCGTAACGTCCGGAACGCCCGGGGTGACGGCGCTGACACCGCGGCCGGCCCGGCCGGCCTGCCCGCGGCGGTGCTGCAACGCCATGGCGCCCTCGTGCTCGACCCGGACGACGCCGCGGTCATCCCGGGCGAGCGGGAAGTGTTCCGGTCCACGGTCTACCGGGCCAGGACGCTCCTGGTCCCCGGCGACGTCATCCACGACACGAACACCTTCAGGTCCGTCAACAGGGTACTGGGCCGCATCGGGCTGAAGCTCACCGCGCCCCGCGTGCAGGACGACGTCGAGCTGAGGCGGGTCAGCGAGAGGGTCGCCGACGCCCTGCTGGAACTGCCCCGCGTAGCGGTCCTGGAGGCGGTGGCGCGCCGCCCCGGGGAACGGCAGCCTGAGGTGATCGACGCCTGGGTGGCGCTGCAGACGCTGCGCGCGGCGGCCACGGCAGAGCCGACCGGGCCGACCGGTCCTAAAGAGCCGACGAAGCGGGCGGCAGCGGAGCGGGACCGCGGGTCCACGGAGCACAAGCTGGACCAGGAGACCGTGAACCGGATTTCCCTGGAGCACGTGCTGATCGGCTCGGCCATCTACGGGAGCCCGGCCCACCACGGCCCTGGCGGCCTCACCGCGGGTCCGGACGACGGGAACAGCGGGACCGGGCCCGGCATTACCGATTCCTACGTGTTCACCGGGGGTGACACGCGTATCCCGGTCGCGGTCTGCCTCGACGCGCCGGAGCGCCTGCCGCTGGGCAAGTGCGAGGACAGGTACGGGCGGCGTCCCGTGGTGGCCGTGCTGGACACCGGCGTCCGGGCGCACCCGTGGCTGGACCTGAAGCCGCAGGGCGGCGGCTACGCGCCCACCCACACCGACGGCTTCGTGGAGTTCGACAAGACCATTCAGGATGCGATCCGCGAGACGGGCAGGGTCGCGGTCAACCACGGCGACCGGGCGCGCCAGGTGATCGAGAACGCCTGGGACAGGCCGGTCACCGCGGACCCGCTGGTCGGCGAGCTCGACTCGGACACCGGCCACAGCACGTTCATCTCGGGCATCGTGCGGCAGGTCGCGCCCGACGCCCGGGTGCTGGCCGTGCGGGTCATCCACAGCGACGGCCTGGTCTACGAGGGCGACCTGCTGTGCGGCCTCGGCCAGGTGGCCAGGCGGGTCGCCCTGGCCGAGGCCGGCCCTATGGCCAGGATGGTGGACGTGGTGTCGCTGTCGCTGGGCTACTTCAGCGAGACCGAGCCCAAGAAGTACACCCTGGCGCTGCACGGCGTGATCGACGCGCTGCTCGGCCTGGGCGTCGCGGTCGTGGCCGCGGCCGGCAACTACGCCATCAGCCGCAGGTTCTACCCGGCGGGGTTCGCCGGCCTGCCTCCGCAGACCGCGCTGCCGCTGGTCAGCGTCGGCGCGCTCAACCCGAACCGCTCGAAGGCGATCTTCAGCGACGGCGGCGGGTGGATCAACGCCTGGGCCTGCGGCGCGATCATGATCAGCACCTTCCCGGTCGACATCCAGGGCAGCCGGAGCCCCGAGATCAGGACGCAGGCGCACCCCGACAACAAGCTGCCGGCGGGCGTTTCGCTGCCCCGGAACCGCGAATCGCTCGATCCCGACGACTACCACGGCGGCTTTGCCGCCTGGAGCGGCACCTCGTTCTCGGCCCCGCTGCTCGCCGCGCGCATGGCCCGGAAGCTGCTGCAGGAGAAGGCGGCCGCTCCCGAGCTCTGGCTCGACGACCCCGGGTATGAGGCCGCGCAGAGACGGGCCCTGGCTGCGCTGACGAGCCTGGGCTGGCCAGGATGATGTCGGTGGATGAGGGCCGCAGCCGCGCGGCGGTGCCCGCTGGCCGGCCCGGGCCGCCGACCGGGCCGGATCGCAACGCCCGGATGGCGGGCCTGATGACCGCGGCCGCGGGCGGCAGCGAGGAGGCGCTGGGCCAGATCGTGACCGAGCTTACCCCGCTGCTCTGGCAGGTCGCGCGGGCGGCGGGGCTGAGTTCCGGTGACGCGGAGGACGTGCTGCAGACGGTCTGGCTGCGCCTGCTCTCGCACCTGGACGGCATCCGTTCCCCGGCGAGCCTCACCGCCTGGCTGGTCGTCACCACCAAGCGCGAGGCGTGGCGGGTGCGCGCCGCGGGCCGCCGGCATGTCCCGGCGGACCAGGACTGGCTCGCGGCCCTGCCCGACCAGGGGCCCGGCTCGGAAGACCAGGTCATCGTCGACGATCAGCGGCGTGCCCTGTGGGCGGCCATCGGCCGGCTCGACCAGCGCTGCCAGGAACTGCTGCGGATCATCGCGTTCGTGCCGCGCCCGGACTACGCGGCGGTCGCGGCCAAGCTGGGCATGCGGCCGGGGAGCGTCGGCCCCACGCGCGGCCGGTGCCTGGCCAAACTGCGTGCCCTGCTGGCCAGCGGCCCGGAAGGGAGCCCGGTGTGACGCCCCCGGACGCGGGCGGCTGGCCCCCGGCCGACGGCCCGCTGGACGAAGCCGACCTGGAGCTCCTGGCGGGCATCCGCGACCTGTTCCAGGCCGCGGACCCGATGCCGGCCGACCTCCCGGAGCGGATCCGCTTCTCGCTCGCGCTGCGGGACCTGGAGATCGAGGTGGCCCGCCTCGCGGCCGAGGAGGACCAGCAGGCGCTCGCGGTCCGCGGGCCGGAGCAGAGCCGGACGATCACCTTCGACAGCGACAGCCTGACCATCATGATCCGGATCGACCAGAACCGGGACGGGACGGCGCGCGTCGACGGCTGGCTGGCTCCGCCGGAGCGCCGCGACATCGAGCTGAAGACCGGCGGCGGGTCGCTGGACGCGGCCAGCGATGCCCAGGGGCGCTTCGCCTTCGCCCGCGTGCCCCAGGGCACCGCTCAGCTGGTCGTCCGGCCCGCGGAGCAGGGGGCGAGCGGATCCGGGCGGTCTGTGGTGACCCCGGCGCTGATCCTCTGACGAGGCCACCTGGGAGGCGCCTGCCGGATGCCCCGCTCAGCCCTGACCGAGGGCTCGCTGGCCCGTGCCGAGCGCCGGGCCCGCGAGGCGCGTGAGCGCGCCCTGCGGGAGGGCAACGCCGGCCGTCCCGCGGTGGGCGCCCGCTACGCCCGCGCCGGGCTGCGGTACCTGGGCTGGGTGGAGGACGGGCCACAGCCGGACGCGCAGCAGGTACCCGAGGCTTGCCACGGGCTGGCCGCGAGGCTGCTGGGCATCCTGGCGGTATGGGAGGCCGACCAGGGCCGCACCGACTACGGGCTGTGCCTCCTGGACCGGGCCGAGGGCCTGGTCCCGGCGCAAGACAGAGGCGTGCTGTTCGACCAGCGAGGCACCATCCTCGCCCTGACCGGCCGCGGCGATGACGCGCTGCGGGCGCTCGGCGACGCGGTGGCCATGCTGGACGGGAACGCGGCGGAGACCGAGAACCTGGCCGCGGCGCTGCTCAACCGCAGCTTCTTGTACCTCAACGTCGGCCAGGTCCGGCAGGCGCGCACCGACCTGGTCTGGTGCCGGCGCGTGGCCACGGACGGGGGGCACGAGGCGGTCGCCGCCAAGGCCGTGCACAACCTGGGCTACTGCGATCTGCTGGCCGGGGACATCCCCGCCGCGCTGCAGCTCTTCGACGAGGCCGCGCGGACCTACCGGCGGCTCGTGCCGGGCTACCTGCCGGTGCTGGCGACCGACCGGGCCCGGGCGCTGCTCGCGGTCGGGCTGGCCGGTGACGCGGCCAGCGAGCTGGACAGCGCGATCGACTCGTTCCAGCAGCTGCGGCTTGATCATGATCTCGCCGAAGCGGAGCTGGCCCGGGCCCAGGCGGCGCTGGCCGCCGGAGACCTGGCCGCCGCGCGCCGGTGGGCGGCCGCCGCCGAGCGGCGCTTCCGGCGGCGCGGCAACGATGCGTGGTCCTGCCTGGCGGAATTCACCCGGCTGCGGGCCCGGTCGGTGTCCCCACGCCGGCAGGACGCCGTCGCGGCCGAGGCCCTGGTCCTCGCCGCGCGGCTGCGCGACCGCGGGCTGAGCCAGGACGCGGACCGGGCGGAACTGCTCGCGGCCCGGGCGCTGCTCGCGGCCGGCCGGGCCGGCGAGGCGAGGCGGCGGATCGCGGCCGTGCGCCGCCGCGGGCCGGCGGCGCCGCTGGACGTCAGCCTGATGCGCCGGCTGGCCCGGGCCGAGCTGGCCGAGCGCGAGGGGCGGGCCGGGGCGGCGCTGGCCGAGCTCCGGGCCGGGCTCGCGATGGTGCAGGCCCGCCGCGGCCGGCTGGGCAGCCTGGACCTGCAGACCGGGACCGCCGCCCTGGGCGCGGACCTGGCCGCGGCGGGCCTGCGCCTGGCGCTGGGCCGCGGGTCCGCGCCCCTGGTGTTCGCGTGGCTGGAGCGCTCCCGGGCGCAGGCGTTCCGGGTCAGGCCGGTCCGCCCGCCCGCGGATCCGCAGGCCGCGGCGGACCTGGCCGAACTGCGCCAGCTCAGCTACCTGATCCGCCAGGCCGAGTTGGACGGCCACCGCGACCCGGCCGCGATCAGCAGGCGCGCCGAGCTGCAGCGCGGGATCAGGGAGCGCAGCTGGCAGGCGGGCGGCCTGGGCGAGGCGTTGGCGCAGGCCAGCCCGGGCGAGGTGGCGGCCGCGCTGGACTCCAGCGGGCAGAGCCTGGTCTCGATCCTGGCCCGCGACGGCCGGCTGCACGCCGTGGTCCTGCGGCGCGGGGCCGTGCGCCTGGTCGGCCTCGGCGACGCCGCCGTGGCCGAGGAGGCGGCCCGGCGGCTGAACGCCGACCTGGACACGCTGGCCGGTCGGCGGCTGCCCGCCCGGCTCGAGACCGTGATGCGGGAATCGGTCCGGAAGCAGGCGGCGGTGCTCACCGCCGAGATCCTCGCACCGCTACGGTCGCTGATCGGCGACGACGGCGTCGTGCTCACGCTGACCGGCGCGCTGGCCGGCATCCCGTGGAACCTGCTCCCCGACCTGCGCGGGCGCCCGGTCACGGTGTGCCCGTCCGCGTCCTCCTGGCTGGCCGCCTGGCGCCGCCGGGAGCCGGCGGACTTGCCGCGGGCGGGCGCGCCGGTCCTGGTCGCGGGGCCGGACCTGGAGCACGCCGCGGGCGAGGTCACCGAGATAGCCAAGGTCTACCCGGACTGCCGCCCGCTGCTGGCGGGCGACGCCACGGTGGGCGCCACGCTGCGCGCGCTCGACGGCGCGCCCCTGGCCCACCTGGCCGCGCACGGCCACCACGAGCGGGAAAACGTCCTGTTCTCCCGGCTCGACCTGGCGGACGGCCCGCTGATGGCCTACGACGTCCAGCAGCTCGCGGCCGCTCCCCGCCAGGTCGTCCTCTCCTCCTGCGACGTCGGGCGCGCGGTCGTGCGCCCCGGTGAGGAGATCCTCGGCTTCACCGCGGCGCTGCTCTACATGGGGACGACGACCGTGATCTCCAGCGTCGCCCGGGTGGCCGACGACGCCGCCGCGGTGGGCGTCATGACGGACTATCACCGCCGGCTGCGGAGAGGCGCCCGGCCCGCCGAGGCGCTGGCCCAGGCGGCCGGTGCCGAGCCGTTCAGCCCGTTCGTCTGCTTCGGGGCCGGCTGACCGGCCGGGGGTCACGGGTCGGCCGACAGGACCTTGCGGGGATGCATGCCGTCCACGTAGCCGAGGAACGGCGGGTAGATGTCGTAGCCCAGCAGCTCCTGCAGCCGCGGCGGCAACTGCCGGACGACGTCGCGCGGCACCGCGAGGCAGTGGTTCTCCTGCGGCCGCAGCCAGGCGGCGGCGTACTCCAGGATCACGCCCAGGCGGGGCCGGTCGGTGCGGTTGGCCCCGCCGCCGTGCCACAGGCTGCCCAGGTAGAACATGACCGACCCGGGGGACATGACGGCGGTCTCGACCGGGTCGGCGGCGGCCGGCCGGCGCCCCGCTTCCCAGCGGTGGCTGCCCGGGATGAACCGGGTGGCGCCGTTGTCGCCGGTGAACTCGTCCAGCGGCCACATCGTGTTGACCACCACCGGCGGGTGCGGCTCCGGTAGCGGGTAGACCGCCTCGTCGCGGTGCAGCACCTGGGCCCGCTCGCCGGGCCCGATCCGGATGCCCACCGGCGCGCTGAGCTGGTAGTGCCCCAGGACCTGGTCGAGCACGTCCAGCACCAGCGGGCAGACCGCGGCCTGGTCGAACGTCCGGGTCTTGGCGAACAGCGCGTACACCCGCTGGGTGTCCAGCCCCTCGAACGTGTTGCGCCCCGTCGGCACCGCTTGCAGCACCCGGCCCAGGTCCGCCGCGGCGGCGGCGGTGTCGGCGGCGCTGATCAGGCCGGAGACGATCACGTAGCCGTCGTCGGTCAGCCGCTGCGCCACGTCCTGGCCGGTCGACGTCGCGCCTGGCATCGGGGCTCTCACCACCCCTGAGCGTAAACCAGGCCGGCCCGGCCTGCCCCGGCTGGCCGGCGGCCGGCGCCGCAGCCGGGCTGGTAGCGTCGGCCCCGGGGTGGCCGGGCCCCGGGGGTTCCCGCTCGCACCAGGTGGCAGGAAGGATGACCATGGCCTCTCGACTGAATCCGTATCTCAACTTCAACGGCCACGCCCGCCAGGCGCTGGAGTTCTACGCCAGCGTGTTCGGCGGCCAGCCCGCCTTCAGCACATTCGCCGACTTTGGCGCCAAGGACTCGCCGGACGCCGACCGGATCATGCACGGCGTGCTCGAGACCGACGCCGGCTACACGATCATGGCGGCCGACATCACCAGCGACATGGGGTACCAGGCCCCGGCCGGGTTCTCGGTGAGCGTGTCCGGTGACGACGCCGACGCCCTGCGTGGCTACTTCGAGAAGCTGTCCGCCGGCGGGACCGCCACGATGCCGATGCAAAAGCAGGTCTGGGGCGACGAGTTCGGCATGTGCGTCGACCGGTACGGCGTCTCCTGGCTGGTCGATATCACCCAGGCCTAGCCCGCCGGCCCGGGCCTCGCCATGCTGTTCGCCGCGAACCTGTCGATCCTGTGGCCGGAGCTGCCGCTGGCGGGCCGGTTCGAGCGCGCGGCCCGGGCTGGGTTCAGCGCGGTCGAGTCGTGGTGGCCGGGGACCGCGGACGCCCGGTCGCTGCCTGGGCTGACGGCCCGCTGGGGGCTGCGGCTGGCGCTGCTGAACTTCGACGCCGGGGACATGGCGGCCGGCGAGCGCGGCCTGGCCGGCGATCCGGGCGGCCGGGAGCGGCTGCGCGCCAGCGTGCCGGACGCGCTGGCGATCGCGCGCGACTGCGGCTGCCCCCGGCTGAACCTGCTGCTGGGGCTGCGGCAGGACCGCTACTCGCCCGGCCAGCAGCTGGCCTGCGCGCGGGACAACGTGGCCTGGGCCGCCGACCTGGCGGCCGCGGCCGGCTGCGAGGTGATGATCGAGGCCATCAACCCGATGGACAACGGGCCGGTCCTGCTGGCCACCACGGCCGCCGCGGCCAGCTTCGCCGCGAGCGTGGCGCGCGACAACGTGCGGCTGCAGTACGACGTGTACCACATGCAGCGGATGGAGGGCGACATCGTCGCGCGCCTGGACGGCTACTGGCCGCTGATCGGCCACGTCCAGATTGCCGACGTGCCCGGGCGGCACGAGCCGGGCACCGGCGAGATCAACTACCCGTTCGTCCTGGACCACCTCGACGCCCGGGGCTACCAGGGCGCGGTGGGCCTGGAGTACCACCCGTCCACCGGCCGGGCCGAGGATTCGTTCGGCTGGCTGGCGGACTACCGCGCTCGCCGTCCGTGACCGGGGTGCGCTCCGCGGATTCCTCGTGCGTCCCGTTCTGCCACAGCGCGGTTTTCGAGTGGCCCGGGTAGACCATCATGCCCTGGTAGATGTCCTGCGACAGATCGATGATGCGCATCTGGAGCCCTCACCCGGGTCCCGCGGTACCTTAGCCGGATTTTATCCGATATCGGCCGGTGAATCTGCGGTGCCGGCCAAGGCGGGGATGAGCCGCTGCGCGTTATCCGCGTAGACCTGCCGCAGCACGCCGGCGGGCAGGTCCAGGCCCGAGATGGGCCATCGGCCCGAGCCGGGCGGGTCATCGGT
>Ga0335073_10003076_pt1 | contig 23083 bp, 22 predicted proteins | sample Lox_Sample_22_FD_207093 | JGI IMG/M metagenome (GOLD analysis project Ga0335073, IMG submission 207093) | Soil microbial communities from Loxahatchee National Wildlife Refuge, Florida, United States - Lox_Sample_2.2 | ecosystem: Environmental > Terrestrial > Soil > Wetlands | place: USA... | reverse complement strand
TCCGGCCGCGGTTCTGGCGATCTGCGGTGAGAGCTACACCGGCACTGCCAACGCCATCTGTCCGGGGACGGTCAGCTTCTACACCAACGGACAGAACGAGCGTTCCTATGGGCTCGAGCTCGAGGGCGGATGGCAGATCGCGAGCACGCTCGAGCTCGAATCGTACGTGACCGACACCAAGGCATACTACACGTGGACCGACACTGGTGACCCGACCGGGCAGCAATTGCCGCTGGTACCGCGATACGTTGCCGGCGGGAGCTTGACGTGGAAGACTCTCGCGCCCTGGACGCAGTTGATCGACGTCCGCTACAACAGCTCGATGACACTCGGCGGCCTCACCGCGGTGCCCCTGTTCCGCCAAGGGGGCTATACGGTGCTCGACTTCAGCAGCACTTACCAGTTCGGGCACGGCTTCAGTGTCAAGGCCTCGGTGCAGAACATGCTCAACAAGACCTATACGGACAGTAGCGCGAGCTACCCGCAGAGCCTATCGATTGCCATGCCGCGCACGATCAATGTGACGTTGCGCCAGATCTTTTGAGCGTGAGCCGCCCGGCGGACGACGCTGCAGCAAGCGCGACCCTGCTTTCCCGGAGGCCGATTCTGTGACACAACCTGACCCCAAGCAGCGCAAGCCCTGGCTCGATTTCAGGACCATCTGGCGCTGGCATTTCTACGCCGGACTCTTCTGCATACCCTTCGTCTGGTGGCTCGCGCTCACGGGATCGATCTATCTCTTCAAGCCGCAGATAGAGTCCTGGTTGAACCGTCCCTACACTCACCTGACAACCGCCGCAGCGCGGATCGCCCCCTACGCCGAGGTCCGGGCAGCGCTTGCGGCCGTGCCTGGCAGCGTGCTCGATGCCTATCAACTCCCTCGCTCGCCAGGCGATGCCGCACAGGTGCTGGTGGGTCGCGGAAGCGAGGAGACGCGGGTGTGGATCGATCCCCGAACGGCTCAGGTGCTGAAGGCGGTCCCGGAAGACGATCGCCTGATGAACGTGATCTTTCATCTGCACGGCGAGCTGCTGCTCGGCGACAGGGGCTCGATGCTCGTGGAGCTTGCGGGCTCCTGGGCCATCGTGATGCTCATCACCGGCCTCTACCTTTGGTGGCCGCGCAATGCTCAGGGCCTGGCCGGCGTGCTTTACCCCCGGGTGGGCCGGGGAAGCCAGCTTTTCTGGCGGGACATCCACGGTGTGACCGGCGTTTGGGTGTCCGGCACGGCGTTGCTGATGCTGGTCAGCGGCCTCCCGTGGGCCAAAAGCTGGGGGAGCGACCTCAAGGAGATCCGCCAGTTGGCCAGCCACAAGGCGGTCCATGAGGACTGGCCGACTGGCACGAGCTCCGAGCTCGCTGCACGCGCCGCGCTCAGCGCAGGCAGCCTCGCGGGCCAAGGCTTCCGGGCGCAGGATGCATCGGAGGGGATGGCCGGCATGAGCATGCCCGGCATGAACATGGGCGGCGGATCGGGCAGCCGGCCGCGGGGCGCTCTGCGGCGGGGCGCCTACTCGGCGATCGACCGCATGGTTCCTGCCGTCGCCGGACTTAACCTCGCTTACCCTGTCCTGATCACGCCGCCGATGAGGCTCGGCGGTCCGTGGGGCGCACGGTCCGACGCCCAGAACCGCCCGCTGCGGGTGACCCTGACGCTCGATCCCAAAACCGGGGCGGTGATCAGGCGCAAGGGATTCGCCCAGAGTAGCTGGCTGGACCGCGTGGTGAGCGTCGGCATCGCTGCCCACGAAGGTCAGCTTTTCGGCTGGCCGAATCAGCTGTTGAACCTGTTCACCGCCTCGGGCCTGTTCGTTGCCAGCATCAGCGCCGTCGTGTTGTGGTGGCGCAGGCGCCCACATGGTGTGCTCGGCGCTCCGGCACCCCTCGGGCGGCTGCGCTTTTCCACCGGCCTGCTGGCGATCCTCATCATCCTCGGCGCGCTGTTGCCGCTGCTCGGCGCCTCGATGGTGGCGGTATTCGTTCTCGACCGCTTCGTCCTCAGGAGGATTCCTGGCGCGCGAACGTGGTTGGGGCTGCGCGGCCCCGCCAATATGGTGGCATTGCGTCAGCAGATGGAAAAGTGAACATCCGGCGATGGGGAGCATGCAGCGAAACATTTCTGCAGGACGCTGATGGCGATGTAGGCCGCAGTGGATGCTCCAGGAGAAGCCCCGAGAAGCGCAACCAATGAGCGATCGTGAGCTGCGATGAGCTCGGTTCCGAACTCCAATCGCCCTCCTGTTTCCGGGTCCGGCTTGATGATTTGAACACGTTGCCCAGCAACTTGCAGTCGCCAGTCGCCCTGTTGCGCCTCCGGGAAATACGCCTGTAGCGCGGCAAAGCGATGCTTTTCCGATTGCAGGACCTGTGCGAGCAGATACTCCGTGAGGGCGAAATTGTCGCGCGCCACGGCCAGCATGGGCTCGACACTGCTCGGCTCCACCGTCTCGAACAGATCCAGCAGCGAGCCGTGCTTCAGAAACTTGCTCGAGAAGCCCGCATAGGGACCGAACAGCAGCGACCGCTCGCCACCTATGATACGCGTGTCCAAGTGGGGCACCGACATCGGCGGCGATCCCACCGATGCCTTGCCGTAGACCTTAGCGTGATGAAGGCGCGTGACGGCCGATGCGTCGCAGCGCAGCCAGATGCCGCTGACGGGAAAGCCGCCGTAACCTCTGACTTCCGGTATCTTCGATGTCTGCAGCAGGGGCAGCGCCGCCCCACCGGCACCGATGAACACGAACTTGGTTGTCACCGACAGCGTGTTCCCGCTCTTGAGCTCCACTACGTCCACGCGCCAGCGACCATCGCCTCTGCGCTCGATGCCCGTCACGCGGTGACGATAGTGCGCATTGAAGCCCGGTAAGTTCTCGAGATGAGCTACCAACAGGCGGGTGAGCGCCCCATAGTCCACATCCGTGCCGGTCATGATCCGGGTTGCCGCCAGGGGCTCGCTGCCGCTACGTCCTTCCACCACCAAGGGAGCCCAATCGGCGATCTTCCTGCGATCCTCGCTGTATTCCATGCCGCGGTAGGAGTACCTCGGTTTCCTACGTCTCTTCGGCCTCACTGCACACGGCCAAGCTCGACTAGAAGCCCTCGCTCATGTATCACTATTGTGTGATATCATTACCACAGTTTAGAGTATAAGGGCAGGGAGGGAGGTATGAAGAGCAAAGCGGAGACCAACCCCTTTGTCTTCGGACAGGTGATTCGACCCGGCTTCGCCTATTGTCACCGGCCCGATCTGGAGCAGACTCTCATCGAGCATTGCAGCGCTGGGCGGCGGGTCGTGCTTCTCGGCGACCGCCGCATGGGCAAGAGCAGCTTGGTGGTCAATGCGTTGGCGGGCAGCGACCAGCCGCTACTCGAGATCGATCTGCGAGGCGTCGGCTCGACACACGGGTTTTGCTCGCGCATCAGCGCGGCGATCAATGAACAGGTTGGACCAACCGGATTCATGCGGGGCCTGAAGGGTAGCTTTCGCGAAGTGAAGATTGGTCCATCCTGGCTGAACGCCAAGTTCGTTCCGGCCCATCTGGATGTCGCTTCGGAGCTGCTCGGGCGCCTTCACGTCGCGAACGACCGCCGGTCGCTGATTGTCTTCTTTGACGAATTTCAGGACCTGGCAGAAAACTTGCCGCTGCCCGAGTCGAAGGAGCTATTGGGCTTGCTGCGAGCCACAATCCAGCGCCATCATCGCACGGCTTACATTTTCGCGGGCAGCGCTAGCCCCTCGATGAGTGATTTGTTCACCGGGCACGATAGCCCCTTCTATCAAACTGCCGTTCCCCTCAGCGTCGGGCCCATTCCTCGCACGGACATGCAAGAGTTCCTGGTCCGTCAATTTCGTCTGGGCGACCGCAAGCTGACCCGCGGGACTGCGGCAACCATGATCTCGGTCGCGGGCGCATCACCGCATGATGTTCAGCTGTTTGCCTTTTATGTTTGGTCCCGTTCCGAACCAGGGTTGATCGACAACGAAGTACTGCGGACGGCACTTGGTGACGTGCTCGCGCAGGTCGGCCCCCGCGCCGAGGATGTGTGGTTCTCTGCTACGCCCGCACAAAGGCGCCTGCTCTCTGTCCTGGCCTCGCTGCCCGGCGGCTTGGGCCAGATCTCGAGCCACGATTTTCTGCGGCGCGCCAGCTTCGCTCGCAATTCTTCAGCGCTTGCCGCGGCAAGACCTTTTCTAGCCGGACGGAATCCTCTCCTCGAGAAGACGGGCTCGACCGTCCGCTACCGGGAGCGTTGGGTGCGGCTATGGGTCCTGCGACAACTCACCGCGGAGGGCCAGCTGAAGGAATGGCCAGATGACTACGCGGGCAACCTTCTCGAGCCGCTCATGCCGCGTGTGTCATAGGCGGTTTGCTCTGTCCCTCCGTGTACAGGCACTGGCACGCCAATATAATCCTTGCTGCCCGCGACTCGATACCGCGGCGAGCCTTGGAGGCACATCAGCTTGCGCGAATTCTACCGAGACTTCTTCTCCACGATCTGGCTGCTCTGGGTCATTACCTGGCTCATGTTTTCACTCAACGTCAAGGTGACGGTCCGCCGCCAGGACACGCTGCCGCGCATGCTGAACACGGGGCTGATGATATGTGCTGCCGCGCCGTTGTTCGCACCACGCTTCCCGGTGGCGGGGCTCACGGAGCGCTTCCTGCCCGAATCACAGTGGCCGTTCTGGGCGACTCTCGGTGCGGTATTGACGCTCGTTGGGCTGCTGTTCATGGTGTGGGCGCGTATCTACCTCGGCCGCAACTGGAGCGGCGTGGCCGCCCTCAAGGCAGATCACGAGCTGGTCACCAGCGGTCCCTACGGCTTGGTCCGTCATCCCATCTATTCGGGTCTGGCACTGGCCTTCATTGGAACGGCTCTGGCGCTAGGGCAGTGGCGCGGAGTGCTGGCCGTGGTGCTGATGCTCATCGCCATCTGGCATCGGGTCGCAGTCGAGGAGCGCCTCATGCGCCAGCAATTCGGCACTGCCTACGATGCCTACGCCCGGTGCGTTCGGGCGTTGGTGCCCCGCATCATTTGAGCAGGCCAAAACCCCGCCAGGCGGGTGACGAGAGCACTTTGGCTGCCCCGATATCGACGCCGCGAATGCGGCCGAGCCGTATTCGAGTCCGGTCTGGGCGCCGCGGTTGAAGATGCCGGTGTCGACCTTGCCCAGCTCGGTCCCGCCCGGGGCTCACTGTGGCTGCTCGGGTGGCCCGCCCTTGCCGATGGCATCGAGCTGCGTCTGCAGCTTCACCCGATCGAGCGAGGCGATCGGGAGGCTCGTGAAGATCTTGATGCGGCTCTCGAGGACCTTGAACGCCAATCGGAATGCGACCCACCTGTCCGTATCGGAGCCCTCCACGGCCGCCGGATCCGGTATGCCCCAACGGGCAGTCATGGGCTGGCCAGGCCAGTACGGACACACCTCACCCGCCGCGTTGTCACAGACGGTGAACACGAAGTCGAGCCGCTGTTGCGCCGGAGCGGCGAACTCATCCCAGCTCTTACTACGCAGGCCTTCGGTGGGCAGCTTCATTTGCCTCAGGAGCTCGAGCGCGATGGGGTGCACGGCGCCCTTGGGATGGCTCCCGGCGCTAAAGCCGCGAAACTTCCCGCGCCCCCAGTGGTTGATGAGCACCTCGGCAAGGATGCTGCGCGCGGAGTTGCCCGTGCACAGAAAGAGAACGTTGAATACACGCTCTGACATCGCCGATTAACTACACACGGGGCGCGCAGCAGGAAGGCGTGCAGCACTGCGATTGCACGGTGTCGGTGGGCGCTGCTCTCACCGGATCGCGGCCGTAGACGGTGCTCTCGCCGCTGGTGAGAAATGTCTCCCACTGGATGCCCTGCGGATCCTCGATCCAGCTCTTCTCGCTCTCGGCGTAGCAACAGGTGGTCGCGCCTTCCTCGAGCGCCGGCCCGTCGGCTCGCCTGAGCCTCGAGTACACCTCTTCAAGCTCGGCGTGGTCCTCGACCTGAATGCCGAGGTGCTCGATGCCGGTTGCGGCGCCCCGATGGCTGATCGCAAAGTTCACCCGTGGGTCATCGAGCATCCACTTCGCGTAGTCGAGCTTGCGTACGGTGGGCTCGGCGGCAAAGAGCTCGGAGTAAAACCGAACCGACGCCTCGAGATCGGAAACACTCACGTGCACGTGCATGCGCTTCATGGCGAGCCTCGCTTCTCAGGTCAGAGTCTTCATCAGGAACGCGGAGCTCGCGGGGCAAAGGCCTGCAAACTCCGAACTCGACCGGATCGCCGCAGGGCAGGTCTCTCGAGGGGAGGGGCGATAGCCACGCTGCAGGAAGAATCCCTGCGCAGTCGTGGTCAGCAGATAGAGCGAGCGGACGCCCTTTTGGAAGGCGTAACGCTCCGCCTCATCCAAGAGCGTCGAGCCGAGACCTCCAGAGCGGGCGCCCGGCGCTACGGCAAGTGATCGAAGCAGGGCGTCACGGCCGTAGATCTCGAGGCCAACGAGGCCCGTTGGAGCATCCGGAGGTCCACTGAAACGGAAGTGCTCGAGGTGCGACTCGGTCAGATCCGACCAAGGCAACCCCGCTGCCGTAAGCAGCGCAACGGCCGCTTGCAGAGACGGTTTCGCGTGCACTTCAAACGGTCCCATGACCCTGCCTCAGGCAACGCGGCGCCGCTTGACTGTCTTCGCTGCAGCGATCGGCTTGCATGCCGTGGCGCACGCCTCACTACTGCACGCCTCGCCGCCGCCCGCGCAGCAGTTCTCCGTGAGATAGCCGACGAGTGCGCTCATGGCCTCGAAGTCGGCCCTGTAGAAGACTTGCCGCCCTTCGCGGCGCTGCACGATCAGGCCCGCTCGGTGCAGGGCCTGCACATGGAAGGTGAGCGAGGAGGGCAGCAGCCCAACGCCATCCGCGATCGCCCCGGCCGACAGCCCCTGCGGGCCGCGCTCGACGAGAAGGCGGTAGACCTTCAGGCGATGTTCGTGCGCGAGCGCCCCGAGCGCCCCGATGACTCGAGGAGTCTTCACCCAAAATACGATATTACGACTATATTTGAAAAGTCAAGAGACAATGCTGCAACCCGAGCCGTATCGCTAAACGACAGCCGCCGAGCGCGAGTTCCCTCATCGCCCCGCCGAGCTCGAGCCCGGCTGAGCACGCGCTTTGTTGCATCGAGGGCAGCGCCTCGCCGGCGAAAGCTGGACAGGTGTCGCCCGAGCTCAACTGCTGCGCTACCTGTGCTGCGCTGAACCCCGGCACGGCACATGCTCCCATCTGACGGCATCACGCTCGACGCGGATGTGTCACGCGCGGGTGAGGAGTTCCGATGAGCATGAATGTTAGCGATTTCGTCTGGCATCGCGTCCAGCAATGGGGCATCAAGCGCGTCTACGGTTACCCTGGCGATGGCGTGGGCGGTCTCGATGTGGCGCTGGAAAAGGTCAAGGACACGTTGCAATACGTCCAGGTGCGGCACGAGGAGATGGCGGCCTTCATGGCATCGGGGCATGCCAAGTTCACCGGCCAGGTTGGACTTTGCTATGCCACGTCCGGACCCGGAGCGATCCACCTGCTCACCGGGCTGTATGACGCGAAGATGGATCACGTGCCCGTCGTCGCCATTGTGGGCCAACAGGCGCGCACCTGCATCGGCGCACACTATCAGCAGGAAGTGGATCTGCAATCGTTGTTCAAGGATGTCGCCGCGAATTTCGTCGCGACTGCCAGCGTGCCGAGTCAGTTGCGCCATCTCATCGACCGGGCGGTACGTATCGCGTCCACCCGGCGAACCGTCACCTGCGTCATCATTCCCAACGATCTTCAGGAGCTGGCCTACGAGGATCCGCCCGTGGTCCACGGTACCACTCATACCGGTGTCGGCCATGCCGGGCCCGCGGAACTGCCGAGCGAGGACCTGCTGCATCGGGCGGCTGCCGTGCTCAATGCAGGAAGCAAGGTCGCCATGTTGGTCGGCGCCGGAGCGCTGCATGCCACGGATGAGGTAATCGCCGTGGCGGAGAAACTTCAAGCCGGCGTTGCCAAGGCGCTGCTCGGCAAGGCCGTGTTGCCGGATGAGCTTCCCTGGGTCACCGGCGCGCTGGGCTTGCTCGGGACCAAGCCATCCTGGGACCTGATGAAGGGTTGTGACACCTTTCTCATGGTCGGCTCCGCCTTCCCCTACAGCGAGTTTCTGCCCAAGCCGGGTGCCGCGCGCGGGGTGCAGATCGATCTGGACGGCACCATGCTGAGCCTGCGCTACCCAATGGAGGTCAGCATGGTGGGTGACAGCGCCGTCACCTTGCGCGCCTTGCTGCCATTGCTCGAGCAGAAGCCGGCCGGTGACTGGCGGCGCGGCATCGAGACGGGCGTCGCCAAGTGGTGGCAGACGCTCGATGAGCGGGCGATGCAGTCTGCCGATCCCATCAACCCGCAGCGCGTGTTCTGGGAGCTGTCGAAGCGGCTGCCGGAGAACTGCATCATGACCGGCGACTCCGGCTCGGTGGCCAACTGGTACGCTCGCGACATCCGCATGCGCCGCGGCATGATGGGATCGCTTTCCGGAAGCCTCGCCTCGCTGGGCGCGGCCACGCCTTACGCGATGGCGGCGAAGATGGCCTTCCCGGATCGCGTGGTCATCGCCTTCATCGGCGATGGCGCGATGCAGATGAACGGCCTCAACGTGATGATCACTATCTCCAAGTACTGGAAGGAGTGGTCCGACCCCCGCTTGATCGTGTTGGTGCTCAACAACCGCGACCTCAATCAGGTGACTTGGGAAGAGCGCATACAGCTCGGCGCGGGTAAAACGCAGGCGACGCAAACCATCCCCGACTTCCCGTACCACAGGTACGCCGAGCTGCTGGGCTTGAAGGGCATCTTCGTCAATGACCCGCAGAAAGTGGGCTCGGCGTGGGATGAGGCGCTCGCCGCCGATCGCCCGGTGATCCTGGAATGCTACACGGACCCGAACGTACCCCCCTTGCCGCCGCACATCACGCTCAAGGACGCCAGGCACTTTTTGACCATGATGTCGAGTGAGCCGGAGTTGGGCAGCGTGCTGAAGGGCAGCATGGAGCAAATCCTCGCGCGAGTGGTGCCCGGCGGTAGGAGCTGACGCATGCGGCTCTCGCCGACAACGGGCCTCGGGCTCGGCGCGATCCTCAGCCTTGCGGCTCTGGCACTGACGCGGCCGCCCCCATGGGCGCGAGCCGCCTCAGGCCACCTCCCGGTTCGCGTCCCGACTCCCGATCCCGGAGCCGCCGTGCACGCGGCACGGCGCATGAATCGAGCGGCCGGTGTGATCGCCGCTTCGGTCCTGGCGGACAGCGCCGTCGAGCACTATCGCGGCTCGTTCCACAACAAGGCGATGGTGATACCGCTCGTGACCGCGACGTTGTCGTTGGCGGCGAGCCTGCACGGCAATGGCGATAGACAGGCGGCGGCGCACCGGCTGCGCGACTGCATCTATGCCGCCGCGGCCCTGACGGGGCTCGCGGGGACGGGCTTCCACCTCTTCAACATCAGCCAGAAGCCCGGCGGCTTCTCCTGGCAGAACCTGTTCTATTCCGCCCCGCTCGGCGCGCCCGCCGCGCTGATCCTGTCAGGGCTCATGGGCTTCCTGGCGGAGCGCGTTCGGGATACGGTGCCGGGCCAGCCGCCGACCATCGGCGGCCTCTCGGCGGGGCGCGTGGTGGCCGCCGTGACCACTCTCGGTCTGCTCGGGACGGTGGGGGAGGCCGGGCTGCTGCATTTCCGCGGCGCCTACCACGATCCGTTCATGTACCTGCCGGTGACCGTTCCGCCGCTGACCGCCGCCTCGATCGGTCACGCCGCGCTCGGGCGAACCCATCGGCGGCGCCCGTTGACGCGGCTTTGGCTGCGCTTCACGGCGCTGCTGGGCTTCGCCGGTACCGGATTCCACATCGTGGGGGTCGCGCGCAACATGGGCGGTTGGCGCAATTGGCGGCAGAACGTATTGAATGGGCCGCCCATTCCGGCGCCGCCGAGCTTCACGGGGCTCGCTCTGGCCGGCCTCGCCGCACTCGGCCTGATGCAGGATCACCCCGATGACTGACCGCTATCCAGCCTATGACGTGCTCGCCAAGCGCTGGACCGAATCGTGGAACGAAGCGACGCGGAAGGTGATCGACCGGCGCCTCGCCGTACCGCGCGAGCCGCGATTCTTCTCTGCGAGCGAGTGGCGAACTCTCGGCGCGTTGTGCGATCGGATCCTGCCGCAGCCGAAGGATCGTCCACCCGTTCCGCTGCCGGCCTATGTCGATCAGAAGATCACGGACGGGCGGCTGGATGGGTACCGTTATGCCGAGATTCCGCCGCAGGGCGAAGCGTGGCGACGCGGGTTGGCCGCGCTCGAGGCGGCGTCCCAGGAAGCCCATGGAGCCTCGTTCCACGCGTTGTCCGCCGAGCGGCAGGACGGGCTGTTGCATCGCATGCAGCAGGGTGATCTCACCGGTGAGGCGTGGGGCGGCATGCCGTGCGATCTGTTTTTCGAGCATCGGGTCATTCCAGACATCACTCATGCGTATTACGCGCATCCAACCGCCTGGAGCGAGATTGGCTTCGGGGGTCCGGCGAGCCCCCGTGGGTATGTGCGCATGGGATTGGACCGGCGCGATCCCTGGGAAGCCGTCGAAGCGACCTGCGGCAAAGAGGAAGCCCGCGCGCGACGGAATAACTCCCGTGTCGTCTGATCCCTTCGCTCGCCCGCGCGCCGCGAACGGCCGTGCACCGGATGTCTTCAAGCGCGGCGGCTGGGTGCCGATGCGCGAATTCAGCGACGCCGAAGCGGTCGATTTCGTCGTCGTCGGGACCGGTGCCGGCGGCGGTCCGCTGCTCGCCGGACTGGCGGAGGGCGGCTTCTCGGTCGTGGGATTCGACGCCGGTCCCTATTTCCGCCCGCTCGAGGATTTCGCTTCCGACGAGCTCGAGCAGGAGAAGCTGTATTGGACCGATGAGCGTGTGGTGGACGGGGCGAACCCGATCACCATGGGAGGCAAGAACAGCGGCAAGGCGGTGGGTGGCAGCACGGTTCATTTTGCCATGGTGTCGCTGCGCTTCCGGCCGGAATGGTTCAAGTCTCGCAGCATGCTCGGCTACGGTGCCGACTGGCCGCTCGATTGGCGGGAGATGTGGGATTACTACGCCCGGGCCGAGCAGGCACTCAGCATCTCCGGGCCGGTGAGCTATCCGTGGGGCCCGAAGCGCCCGCGCTACCCTTATCGGGCCCACGAGTTGAACGGTGCGGCACAGTTGCTGGCCCGCGGGGCGGAGGCGATGGGCATCAAGTGGACGGCGACGCCGCTCGCCACCGTGTCGGCACCGCATGGACGATCGCCACCCTGTGTCTATCGCGGCTTCTGCCGCTTCGGCTGCTCCACCAACGCCAAGCAGAGCCAGCTCGTGACCTTCATCCCGCGGGCGTTGCGGGCGGGAGCCGAAATTCGCGATCTCGCGATGGTCGGCCACATCGAGATGGGACGAAACGGCCGCGTGTCGGGAGTGCATTATCACCGCGAGGGACACTGGCGCTTTCAAAAGGCGCGCAATGTCATTGTCGCCGGCTACGCGATCGAGACGCCACGGTTGCTGTTGGCGTCGGCCAGCGACCGCTACCCGGGTGGCCTCGCCAACAGTTCCGGCCTCGTAGGCAGGAACCTGATGACGCAATCCAACCAGGCCGTGTTCGGCGTGATGCAGCAGCAGGTGCGCTGGAACAAGGGACCGCCCTCGCTCGCCCTCACCGAGCACTGGAATTACGACGATCGCAAGGATTTTGCGGGCGGTTATTGCTGGATGGCACAGGGGCCGCTGCCGGTCGAATGGGTGACGGTGCAGACGGGCGCTCGAGGCCTCTGGGGCCAGGCGCTGCGCGATGAGATGGAGAAATACAATCACCAGGTTGGTCTGAAGATGGTGGGAGAGATGCTGCCCGACGAGCGCAATCGGGTGACCCTGGCCGAGGAGAAGGATAGCCATGGACTGCGTGTCGCCCGCGTCACCTACGGCTGGGGTGACAATGACAAGGCGCTGATCCGGCATGCGCTCGGCCAGATGCAGGCGAGCCTCGAGGCGGTCGGCGCGACGGACATCTTCCGGCAGGAGGACGACACCAACCATCTGGCCGGTACGGCGCGCATGGGCGATGACCCCGCGATGAGCGTGGTGAGCGCGGATTGCCGCAGCTGGGACATCCCCAATCTCTGGGTCTGCGACGGCTCGATCTTTCCGACGACAGGCGGAGTGAATCCGTCGCTGACGATCACGAGCATCGCCATGCGCACCGCGGACCGCATCCGCACGTTGGCCGCGCGTGGGGAGCTATGACGATGGGCAGAGGCGCAGCTCGTCGACACGGTGGACGTCCCTGACGGCGCGGGCCTCGAGCCCATCCGGATCTGTCACCCCAGATCCAGAATCACCGCCCCGAGCGCAATCAGGGCGAGCGCAGCCAGGCGGCGCCCGCCCGGGCGTTCCGCCAGGAACCACCAGGCAAAGAGGACACCGAACAGCATCGCCGTCTCGCGCAGCGCCGCGATGGCGCCGATGGGTGCCCGGGTCATCGCCCACAGAGCCAGGGAGTATGAGACGATGGAGCAGAGCGCCCCGCCCACACCCCGGCGCAGCAGCGACCGAACGGTGTCGCCCGTGAAGAGGAGGGAGATGCGGCCGCGCAGCAGCACCAGGCTCGCCGGGATGGCGGGGAGCACGAATGTCCACAGCGCATACGCGATCGGCGAGTGGGAGAGCCGGACCCCGAGCCCGTCATTGACCGTATATAGCGCGATGACGATCGAATTCGCCAGCGCGAAGAGCAGGGCGCGGGTCTCGCCGGGTTTGCCATAGCGCTGAGCCTGCAGGGCCACGCCGAAAGAGATCAGAAACAGTCCACCCCAACCGCCGATCCCGAGGTGCTCACCAAACCCCAGCGTGGCGATCGTGGCGGTCAGGGCTGGCGCGACGCCGCGCATCACGGGATAGGTCAGGCTGACCGCGCCGAGCGAATAGGCTTCGGCCACGAGATAGAAGTAGAGGATGTGCAGGAGCGCGGTGCCGGCGAGATGGGGCCAAGCGGCAGCGGCCGGTGCCGGTAGGAACGGAAGGGCTACCGCCCCGATCAGCCCGGATGCGAGGGCAAGCAATGCAGTGGATGCGCGGCGGTTGGGGCCGCCTCGGATGCCAACGTTCCAGGCGGCGTGGAGGCCGGCGCCGCCCACAACAGCTGCCAATGCGATTGGTGGAACGATCATTGCTGGTTTTCAGTTCTTGTCGAAGAGCAGCTGAATTGACCCAGAATCTGCAGCCGAAGTCCAGTGCTCACTGAGGCGAGGCATGAGCGGCGCCTCCATCGTCAGGCAGTGTTGCATCGTCGCCGACAGGCGGCACGTTGGACTTCGCCGCACATTCCTGGTACTCACCAAGCCGTGCCACGACACGTGAATCGGTATTATTCCGGGCCGCCGAGCGATCACTTCGACGGTGTGCGCTTTTTCAACCCCGGTCACGCCGCAACCGATCGCGACTTGCGCGAGCTGCTGCGCTGGAAGCTGCTGGGGAGAGCAGCGGCGTGGCCGAACTCGGTCGCGCCGCGACAGGCTGTTCCGGACGCGCGCGTTGCCGGCGTGAGAGCGACGGTCGTCGGACACGCGACCGTGCTCATCCAGGCGGGGGGACTCAACGTCCTCACCGACCCCGTATGGTCGGAAAGGGCGAGCCCGCTGACCTTCGCCGGCCCGCGGCGCGTCTGGGCGCCCGGGATCGCGTTCGAGGCGTTGCCGCCCATCGATGCCGTGTTGCTCAGCCACAATCACTACGACCATATGGACGTGGCGAGCCTGCGCCGTCTCGCCACGGAGCATCGTCCGCTGATCATTACGCCGCTGGGTAACGACGCGATCCTGAGGCGGGCGATACCCGGCCTCCGTGTGGCGGTGGGCGACTGGTGGGACCGCATCGACATCGGCAAAGGCGGAGAGGTAACGATCGTTCCGGCCTATCACTGGTCGGCGCGTACCGGACGCGACCGCCGCATGGCGCTCTGGTGCGGGTTCATGCTGAGCACGCCCGGCGGCAGCGTCCATTTCACGGGCGACACCGGCTATGGGGACGGGCGCATCTTTCGGGAGACGCGGCAGCGGATCGGCCGGCCCGACCTGGCCCTGATTCCCATCGGCGCCTACGCGCCGCGCTGGTTCATGAGCGCGCAGCACGCGGATCCCAATGAGGCCGTGCAGATCCTGGAGGACCTCGGAGCGGCCCGTGCGGTCGGGATCCACTGGGGCGTCTTCCGGCTCACCGACGAGCCTCGGGATCAGCCGCCCGAACTGCTGCTCGACGCGCTGGCGCGCCGCGGGATTACCGCGAGCCTATTTCCTGCCGGCGAGCCGGGTCTGAGCTACGAAGCCGCCTAGCCGGCGCTGCCGTTGCAACGAATCCGTCACATATCGCGAGTAGATTTTTTCGGATTACCAGCAACGAGCCGTGCCGCTCAGCGCCCCGCTTGGCTGCGCTGGAACGGCGCGGGGGGAGCGGTTAGATGAGTGTTACCGGGGCGAAATCCGTACAAGACTACCTCGACGAGCTGCCGACATGGTCGGACGGCACGCACCTGCAAGCCGCGCCGATGACCGGTATGCAGTGGCGTATCTGGTCGTTGGCCGCCGCCGGGAAGTTCTTCGAGGGATTCGTGGTCTTCATGACCGGCGTCGCGCTGCCGCTGATTGCGCGCGAATTCGGCATCGCCTCGGCGCAGAAAGGCATCATCAGCGCCGCAAGTCTGGCCGGCATCCTCTTTGGCGCGGTGCTCCTCGGCGGGCTCTCGGACTATTTCGGCCGCAAGCGCATGTTCGTCGCCGAGATGATCATCTTCGTGGCGTTTCTGGCGCTGCTGATCGTCTCGACCAGCTTTCTCGCGCTGGCGATCTGTCTCTTTGGCCTGGGACTGGCGCTCGGTTGCGATTATCCCACGGCTCACATGGTGATCTCCGAGAACATTCCGAGCGCCAACCGCGGGCGCCTGGTGCTCGGCGCGTTCGGCTTTCAGGCACTCGGCGCACTGGCGGGCACCGGCGTCGGCAGCGTCGTTCTGATCATCGATCCCACGCTGTCCGCCTGGCGCTGGATGTACGCGACCGCCATGCTGCCTGCCCTGGCGATCACCGTCGCCCGTTTCTTCGTCGTGGAAAGCGCCAACTGGCTCGCGGTGCGAGGCGATCACGAGGAGGCGGAGAAGTCGGTCACGCGCCTGTTGCGTCGCGTGCCGCAGTATCCGACCAACATCCAGCTGGCGCGGAACGCTACGAGCGCGCACGGCGACTCGCGCTCCAATCGATCGTTCTGGGCCCTGTTCAACCGGCGCAATCGCCGCGCGACCATCTTCGCCTCGCTCCCCTGGTTCATCCAGGATCTCAGCACTTATGGCATAGGGATCTTTACACCCGTGATCCTGGCCGCGGCAATCGGCGGCGGCCCGGACCACATCCGCAGCCTGAGCGATCTCATTGCCAACGACATCATCGCCTCCAAAGGGGCGGCGTTGATCGACGTCCTGCTGCTGGTAGGTATTGCGTTCGCCGTGGTGTTTGCCGACCGGGTCGGGCGCATCAAGCTGCAGATCTTCGGCTTCATCGGCTGCGCCGCGGGACTGCTGCTCGCCTCCTTCTCGGCGGACGCGGGCGGCGAGGCGAAGATCGTGCTGATCTTCACGGGCTTCATGCTGTTCGACTTCATGACCAACCTTGGTCCCAACGCTCAGACCTACCTCCTGGCCGGTGAAGTGTTTCCGACCGAGGTGCGGGGCATGGGCGCGGGGTTCGCCGCGGCATTCGCCAAGATCGGCGCGGTAGCGACGGCGTTCCTGTTTCCGATCCTGCTGGTCGACATCGGCACGCGCGCGCTGCTCTATGGCCTGGTCGTCGCCTCGCTGCTGGGCGCTTGGGTGACCTGGCACTGGCGCATCGAGACCACCGGAGTGAACCTGGATCACATCGGCAAGGAGCCGGCCGCCTCGCAGGCGGCGGTGAGCGGAGCCAGGGCATGAGAAGTTACGCAGCCCACATCGCGCTGCTGTCGGCCGGCGCGATCCTGCTCGTGCTGCCGGTGGGCGCTGTCGAAGCCGGCGGCGCGCAACTGCACGAAACGGGCTCGACGCTGCTATACCCGCTCTTTCAGCAATGGGTGGCCGATTACGCGCATGTCGCTCCCAAAGTCTCTATCAGCACCGGCGCTACCGGATCGGGCGCCGGCATCGCGGCGGCCATGGCCGGCACGGCGCAGATCGGCAGCTCGGACGCCTACATTTCCGATCAACAGGCGGAGCAGAATCCGCAGCTGGTCAACATTCCGCTCGCGATTTCCGCCCAGACCGTGAATTACAACGTTCCCGGACTGAATGGTGGCGCCCTGAAGCTCGATGGTGCGACCCTGGCCGGCATCTACTTCGGGCGCATCACGGAGTGGGATGCGCCGGCGATCGCCGCCATGAATCCCGGCGTGACCCTGCCACATCAGCGGATCGTGCCGATCCGCCGTGCCGATGCGTCGGGTGACTCCTTCATCTTCACCCAGTTCCTGGACTTCGCGAACCAGGAATGGGAGGACCAGGTCGGCTACGGGACGAGCGTGCGGTGGCCGAGCGTCGCCGGCGAGCGCACCGCTTCGGGCAACGCGCAGATGGTGCAGACGCTTGCCAGTACGCCGTATTCGGTCGCGTACGTTGGCATCAGCTTCCGGGATTCCATTGCAGGTGCGGGGTTGGGCACCGCGCGGCTCGAGAACCAGAGCGGTCACTTCCTGCTGCCGACCCCGGAGACCGTGAGCGCCGCGGCCGCGATGCTCGATTCGCGCACGCCCCCCGATGAGAGGCTCAGCCTCGTCTTCGCTCCCGGCGGGCAATCCTATCCTCTGATCAACTACGAGTACGCGGTGGTCTCCAGGCGTCAGGCGGATAGTGCCACGGCGGCGGCGTTGCGCGGCTTTCTGCTGTGGACGATCTCACTCGACGGCGGCAATGCCGGCAAGTACCTGAACACCGTGGGCTTCATCCCCCTGCCGGACTTCATCCGCGGCATGAGCGAGCACCAGATCAGTCTCATCGGCCCGGGCGGCGCGGCGTCCGACTAGCCACCCGCCGAGCGGCCCGCAGCAGGGGTGTATGCTGCCGAGCGTGAGCGCGAAGCCTCTGTTCGGTGCGGTCGAAGCCGGTGGCACCAAGTTCGTATGCGCGGCCGCCTACGGTCCCACCGACATCCCCGAGGACTGTCGCGCTGTGATTCCCACGACGGCTCCGGCCGCCACTCTCGCGGCCGTCGTGGAATTCTTCGAGCGGATCACTCGCAGGTACGGCACGCTTTCCGGCATCGGCATTGCCGCCTTCGGGCCGGTCGATCTCGACACGCGCTCGCCAACGTGGGGGCGGATTCTGGCGACGCCCAAGCGCGGCTGGTCGGATATCAGCCTCGTGGCTCCACTCGAGCGCTTCGGCTGTCCCATCACCGTCGATACCGATGTCGGCGCCGCTGCGCTCGCGGAGGCGCGACTCGGCGCCGGGGCGGGGTTGAGTTCGCTGGCGTACGTCACCGTGGGCACGGGAATCGGCGGCGGAGTCTTCATTGCTGACCGCACCCTCAAGGGTCTTCTTCACCCCGAGATGGGCCATATCCATGTCAAGCGCGATCGGCGGGACGCCGACTTCACCGGAGTCTGTCCCTTCCATGGCGATTGCCTGGAAGGCCTGGCCAGCGGGCCGGCCGTGTTGGCTCGCTGGAACACGCGTGTCGAGAATCTGCCCGAGATGCATCCCGCGCGCGAGGTCCTCGGGGACTATCTCGGACAGCTGGCCGCAACCGTCGCGCTGATGGTCTCCTGCGAGCGCATCGTCTTCGGCGGCGGCGTGGTGTCGGGCGGACGACTGCTGCCCTACATCAGGCAGTCGGCGAGCCGCTGGCTCGCCGGTTACCTGCCCATCGAGGCGCGGGCGGGCGGATTCGAGCGCTACATCACGGCGCCGGGGCTGGGCGACTCCGCAGGCACGGCCGGGGCTATCCTGCTCGCCATGCAGCGGGGGTCGGCGACGCGGGCGTAACGAGGCTGATTGCCGCAGGGTGGGCTATCCTGACGTCCATGGATAGCGTCATCGATATTTCCGGACTGTCGAAGCAGTACTCCTCGGGCTTCGTTGCGCTCAAGGCGGTCGATCTCAGCATCCGCCGCGGCGAGATTTTCGCGCTGCTCGGACCGAATGGGGCGGGCAAGACCACGCTCATCAGCATCGTCTGCGGCATCGTGCGGGCGACCACGGGCCGGGTGCTCGTCGATGGCAACGACATCGTCCGTAACTGGCGCGCGGCCCGCTCGCTGATTGGCCTGGTGCCGCAGGAGCTCACCACTGATGCCTTCGAGTCGGTGTGGAATACCGTGTCGTTTACTCGCGGCTTGTTCGGGCTGCGTGCCAACCCGGCTCACATCGAGAGCGTGCTGCGGGCGCTGGCGCTGTGGGACAAGAAGGACAGCCGGGTCATGACCCTCTCCGGCGGCATGAAGCGCCGCCTGCTCATCGCCAAGGCGCTCGCGCACGAGCCGCGGATCCTGTTCCTGGACGAGCCGACGGCGGGGGTCGACGTCGATCTGCGGCACGACATGTGGCAGCTCGTGAGTCGCCTGCGCGGCGAGGGGGTGACGGTCATCCTCACGACGCACTACATCGAGGAGGCCGAGGAGATGGCCGACCGTGTCGGAGTGATCAACAAGGGTGAGCTCGTGCTGGTGAGAAACAAGGCCGACCTGTTGCACGAGTTCGGCACCCGGCGTCTGACGCTGCGCCTGAGCCGCCCCCTCACTCGGGTGCCGGAGGCGCTCGCGGCGTGGCGGCTCGAGCTCTCGAGCGACGGCCGCGAGCTCACCTGCCTCTATGATTCCAAGCACGCAGGCGATGGAGTGGGCCAGTTCCTCGACCGGGCGCGGGAGGCGGGAATCGAGTTCACCGATCTCGCGACCGCGGAAAGCTCGTTGGAGGACATTTTCGTGAGCCTGGTCAGGGAGAAACGTTGAACATCGAGGCGGTGAGCGCGATCTACCGGTTCGAGATGGCCCGCGCCCGGCGCACCGTGACGCAGACCATCGTCTCGCCGGTGATCTCGACCTCACTCTACTTCGTGGTGTTCGGCGCCGCGCTCGGCTCGCGCATCCAGAGCGTGGGCGGTGTCAGCTACGGCTCGTTCATCGTGCCGGGGCTGGTGATGCTCTCGCTTCTCGGCCAGAGCATCTCCAACGCCTCCTTCGGCATCTACTTTCCGCGGTTCACCGGAACCATCTATGAGGTTCTTTCGGCGCCCGTATCACCGATGGAGATCGTATTGGGATACGCCGGCGCGGCGGCGACCAAGTCGCTCATCCTCGGCGGCATCATTCTCGCCACCGCCGGACTCTTCGTGCCTCTGCACGTCGAGCATCCCTTGTGGATGGTGGCGTTTCTGGTGCTCACCGCGGTGACATTCAGCCTGTTCGGCTTCATCATCGGCATCTGGGCGGACGGGTTCGAGAAGCTGCAGATCGTGCCGCTGCTCATCGTCACGCCGCTGACATTCCTCGGCGGCAGCTTCTACTCCATCGACATGCTGCCGCCGACCTGGCGCGCGGTGGCGCTGGCCAATCCGGTCGTGTACCTGATCAGCGGCTTTCGATGGAGTTTCTACGGCCTGGCCGACGTCAACGTGGGCGTGAGCCTCGGGATGACCGCGGTGTTTCTGGCGATCGCGCTCGCCATCGTCGCGTGGATCTTCCGGACGGGCTATCGACTGAAGACCTGAGCCGCGAGGTCAGGGGGCGCTGCCGTGCAACCATGCTTGCCGCGATAGCGGGCGGTTGTTGTAGGGAGTCTGCAGCACCACGAGGGTGGTGGTGCTGATGCTGGGGTGAAAACTCACGATGCGGTCCAACACGGCCTCCAGGTGACTCACCGACATCGCGATCACCCGCAGCGAGCCGGAATCCTCTCCGGCCAGACGGCGGTAATCGAGAATCTCCGGGATCTCGGCCAGAGACGGGCCGATGCTGGCGCAGACGCTGCCGTCACAACGCAGGCGGATCACCGCCTCGATCAGGTAGCCGAGCTTCTGCGGGTCGAGCTCGGCGCGATAGCTACGGATCACGCCGGCATCCTCCAGGCGCTTCACCCGCTCGGCCGTTGCGGGAGGCGAGAGCCCCACTTGGCGGCCGAGCTCCGCGTAGCCCGTGCGCGCATCCTTTTGCAGCAGTTCCAGGAGCTGCCAGTCCTTGGCATCGAGTGCTGGTTTCGATTCAAAGGCGATGGCGGCCATGTGAGCGTCCTATCAACGGGGAACGACGGCCAATATATGCGCATTCAGTATTCAATTCCAGGCTGTCGCCTTCTAATATGCCGATCAACATTCCCGCCCTATGCGTCCGAAAATGGCGCGAACGGCAGGGGATCGCCGCCTAGGATGAACCGAGACCCTTCACTCCGAGTCCGCAAGCAGTCCCATGGAAAACCACGGCCAGCTCGATGCCCGAGCGCTCCTTTTAGTCACCGTTGCGATGCTCACCTGGTCCTCCGCCTACGCCGCGATCGCGTACGGGCTCGGCGGGTTCACCCCAGGGGAGGTGGCATTTGCCCGCCTGCTGCTGGGGTCGATCTGCTTCGTGCTGTGGATGCGGATACGCAGGCGGCCGCTGCCGCCGCCGCCTGCCTGGCCGCCGTTGCTCGCGCTCGGCGTCGTCGGGCTCTCCGTCTATCACCTCTGCCTCAATTACGCCGAGACGCAGATCGCCAGCGGCACGGCGGCCATCATCATCGCCCTCGCGCCGGCCGCGACCGCCGCGGCATCGGCGTTGTGGCTGCGTGAGCGGCTGTCCGCACGCGCAATCGTCGGGCTGGCGATAGCGTTGGCGGGCGTCGTGCTGGTGGTGCTCACCAGCGGCAGGAACGTGAGCTTCCAGCCGAAGGCGGCGCTGGTGCTGGTCAGTGTGCTGGCGACGGCGATTTATTTCACCCTGCAAAAGCCATTTTCGGCGCGATATGGCGTGGAGGCGGTCACGGCCGTCACCTTTTTCGGTGGCGTCCTCGGGACGCTGCCTTTCGCCCTCGGCCTCCCGCATGCGTTGCTCACGGCGCCGCACTCCCGGATTGCCGCACTCGTCTGGCTGGGGCTGGCGCCGACTTTTCTCGGTTACCTCACCTGGAACATGGCGCTCCAGCGGGCGAGCGTCAGCAAGGTGTCGAGTTTCATCTACTCCTCGACTCCGATCGCGCTGTTGATCAGTTGGGTATGGTTGGGCGAGCGGCCCACCGGCGTGACCCTGATCGGGGCCGCGATCGTCGTAGGCGGGGTGATCCTGACCAACACGCGCGGCCGCCCGAAGGCGACGGCCACGACTCGGCCGGTCTGCGAAGCCTAGCCGGCCGCCAGGCACAGGGAAGTGCTCCGCCGCCGCAGGTGGCGCCTCAACAAATCAACGCCGCGGCAGCGGCGCGCACGACGCTTCGCGTCAGCCGCTCCAGCACGGGCACCTTGAGCCGCGTCGCCTGCCAGTAGAGAGGCACGTCGACCGGGGTATCCGGCACCAGCTCGAGCAGGGTTCCGGCTTTGAGCTGTGCGCGGACCATGGAGAGCGGATTCATGCCCCAGCCGACTCCGGCAAGCGCGGCATCGACGAAGGCCTGGGTGGAGGGAATGCGGTGCACGGGCAGCGCCACATCGCGGCGCACGACTCGGCGGGCCCAGATCTCCTGCAGCCTGTCGTTGTTGTCGAACAAGAGGCTGGGTGCCCGGGCGAGCGCGTCAGCCGAGATACCCGCCTCGAACCAACGTCGCGCGAAGCCCGGGCTGGCGGTCGCCACATAGCGCAGCGCGCCCAGCCGCCGGATGCGGCACCCCTGAACGGCCGTGCCCACCGAAGTGACCGCCCCCAGGACATATCCGCGGCGAAGCCACTCCGCGGTGTGATCCTCATCGGCCAGGGTCAGGTTGAGCAGCGCGGCATCCTCGCGTCCAAACTCCGCCATCGCCCCGATGAACCACGTGCCCAGGCTGTCGGCGTTGACGGCGATGCGCAGACTCGCGTGCGGCGTGTCGGGAGAGTCCTTGGGCAGCATCGGCAGCTCGCGCCGCAGCTGCGACACCAGGACCGAGACGAGCTCCGAGTGGCGGCAGATACGCGCGCCTATCTCCGTGGCGGAACAGGGTTGTCCGCGCACGATCAGCACCGCGCCAAGGCGCTCTTCGAGAAGCTTGACGCGCTGCGAGACGGCAGAGGGAGTGACGTGCAGCACGCGAGCCGCGCGCTCGAAACTGCCCTCGCGGGCGACTGCGGCAACGGCCGCGAGCAATGCCTCATCGAGCATGGGCGTCTCCTACGGCACTTAGCCAGGCTACAGCGACATTAGCATTACTACTGAGCGGCGGGGCGGGGATCGTGGCCCGGCGGTGGCACGGATGTGGCGGCGTATCGCGTCAGTCCCGCGACCAGCTGATCGAACATGAGCTCGACGCGGGCCGTCGGGGAGCACTTCGGCGCCGATCACCCTTCGTGGGGGTGCGTCGCGAGATGCTCGAGATGCGTTACCTGTGGAATACTCCCGCGGAGCTGGACGATGAGGCGGTCGCCCGATCCCACGATTGGTCGGCAGGGAACTCCAAGGCCGGTGGCGTGATTGAGAGCAACATGAAACCCTCAGGGCAGCACAGTTGACATTCGTGGAGAGCGCCACCGCCGGACCGGGCGCACGCCGCGCAGCCGAGACGGAGCATCGGCTGCGCCTTGCGGATGGGCGCATGCTCGCTTGCCTGGAGCTCGGCGATCCTTCAGGGCCGCCGGTCCTCTACTTTCACGGCTATCCCGGGTCTCGTCTCGAGGCTCGCGTGGCTGCCGCGGCGGCGGCGCGGCTCGGACTGAGGCTGTTGTCCGTCGATCGGCCGGGGTTCGGACAGTCGACGTTTCAGCCGCGGCGGCGAATCGGCGATTGGGCGGCGGACATCGGCGCCCTGGCGGATCAGCTCGCGCTGCGGCGTTTCTCGATAGTCGGGGTTTCGGGCGGCGGCCCGTACGCGCTGGCGTGCGCGGCGCG
>Ga0335073_10003075_pt1 | contig 23088 bp, 19 predicted proteins | sample Lox_Sample_22_FD_207093 | JGI IMG/M metagenome (GOLD analysis project Ga0335073, IMG submission 207093) | Soil microbial communities from Loxahatchee National Wildlife Refuge, Florida, United States - Lox_Sample_2.2 | ecosystem: Environmental > Terrestrial > Soil > Wetlands | place: USA... | reverse complement strand
AGCCGGTCGCCGCCCCGAGCCCGGCATCGCCGGTAGTCTCGGCGCCCGGGACGGCTCTCTCAACCGCGACCGGAGTCCTGACCCAGATTTCCACCCCGGCGCCTTCCTCTGGCCCCACCCCGCCGGCCGCATCCGCGCCCTTGATCGTGGGCCTGAATGCAAACGCGTCGGGTTGGGGAGGCGCAAGTACGGCGCCGCGACTCGATCTCGTGACGTCAGCGACCGGCGCGAAGTGGCTGCGCGAGACGTTCGAGTGGTCGACGATCGAGCCGCAGCGCGGTGTGTTCGATTTCTCCTACTACGACCACTTCATGCTGCTGGCGGCGCAGCGCGGCCTGCACATCCTCCCGCTGTTCTACGACACTCCGTCGTGGGCGGGGCCCGCCTACAACGCGATCCCCTCCGATCCGACCGCGTTCGGCCAGTTCGTGGCGGCGGTGGTCGCCCGGTACGGGACCGGCGGGAGCTTCTGGGCCCAGAACCCGAGCCTGTCGGGCTCGGCGGTCACCACCTGGGAGATCTGGAACGAGCCGTATCTGAGCAGCGGAGATGACGGCGACTACGACCCGGGGGCGTACGCCCGCATGGTCAAGGCGGCGGCGGTCGCGGGACGCGCGGTCGACCCCAACGCCAAGTTCCTGATGGCCGCCGAGATGCAGACCGCTCGAGACGCGAACGGGGACTGGCAGTGGTGGGTCGACGCCCTGTATCAGGCCGTGCCGGACCTGAACAACTATTTCGACGGCGTGGCGATGCACGACTACGGCACCGACACCACGACCTTGAACCCGATCGTCCCCGGGCAGCCATATCCCAACGACGGCCACATCCTGCGGATCTTCGATCTGCGCCAGCAGTTCATCGACCACGGTGCTACGAACAAGCCGTTCTGGCTTACCGAGGCCGGCTGGTCGACGTGCACGGGCAACTCCGACTGCGTGACCGAAGCCGTCCAGGCCGCGAACCTGACCACCCTGTTCGGCTACATCCGATCAAGCTGGAGCAGCTTCGTCCAGGCGGTGTTCATCTACGACTACGGCGACGGCACCGATCCGACCAACACCGAAGACGGCTACGGGCTGACGAGGCTCGACGGCACCGCCAAACCGGCGCTCGCGGTCTTCCAGCAACAGATCGCCGACAGCGCCGGCTGATCGGCACCGGGGGTCGTGCTAGCGTCCTCGACGCACCCGGCGAGCGAGGCGCCGACGGGACGTAGCGTGATGCATGATGCGGAGCCGCCGTCAGATCCATCTCCTGTCGCGGGTCGGGGCGATTCTGGTCGCGGCGGCACTGGCGGCTGGCTGCGGCTCGCACGGTAGGCAAGCGGGCACGGCCGAGCAGCACCAGCCGGCGCTTCCCGGGCCGGCCGCGGTGTCTGGCCGGCTGGTGGTCGGGCTGTCGGAGGGCGCCGCGGGCTGGGGCGGAAGCAGCACGGCGCCAGAGCTCGACCAGATGGTGTCGAGCACCGGCGCCAGATGGTTCCGGGACCAGTTTCTGTGGAGCACGATCGAGCCGCGCCCGGGTAAGTTCAGCTTCGCCTACTACGACCACTACATGCTGCTCGTCGGCGAACGCGGCCTGCACGTCGTCCCCCAACTCCTCGGCGCGCCCAGCTGGGCGGCCCCCACTCCGACGTCGGTCCCGGCGAACCCGGACGCGTTCGCTGGATTCGTCGCCGCTGTCGTCCGTCGCTACGGGCCAGGCGGATCTTTCTGGCGGAGCCACCCCAAGCTCGCCTCCTCAGCGGTCACCACGTTCGAGGTCTGGAACGAGCCGTACTTCTCGAGCGGCAACGGCGGTGTGTATGACCCGGGTCGCTACGCCCGGCTGATCGAGGCAGCGAGCATCGCCGGCCACGCTGTCGCGCCGTCGACGAGGTTCTTGCTCGAGGCCGAGATGGAGACGCACCTGGACCGGGTGTGGACGTGGTGGGTCGGTGCCCTGTACCACGCGGTTCCGGATCTCAACCGGTACTTCGACGGCGTCGCCGCCCACGACTTCGGGACCGACGTCAAGGATCTCAGCCCGATCGTCCCCGGAAAGCCATACCCGAACTTCGGGCGCATCCTGCGGCTGGACGACCTGCGGCGGCAGTTCCTCGCACACGGTGCGGGTCGGAAGCCGTTCTGGATCATGGAGAGCGGTTCGGCGACCTGCACCTTGCACGTCACGGACTGCGTCACCCCCGCGGAGGGGGCGGCGAACATGCGGACTTTCTTTCACTACGTCCAGACTGACTGGAAGACCTGGGTTCAGGCCGTGTTCGTCTATCGATACAGGGACGGGTCCGACCCCAACACGGTGCAGGGCGGCTACGGGCTGATCCGTGACAACGGCGAGCCGAAGCCGGCGCTCGCGGTGTTCAAGCCGTTCGCCGCCGCGTCGGCCCGGTGACCGATGCGGGCGGTGCTGATCTCCCCGGACCCGACGTCGAACGCTGGCGGCGTCGAGCGCTTCTGTCGCCTGCTCGCCGGCGCGCTCGAGTCCGCCGGCTGGACCGCCAGCCTCATCGGCCCGGCGAACACGATTCCACCCCTGCTCGACCGCGCCGGGCTGGGTCCCTCGCTCGCGGCCGTCGCGGTGACGCGAACGGCGCGGGCCGAACACGGCGATCTCGTCGTCGGCAATGGTTTTCTCGGAGGACCGGCCGGCCGCCGGCGAATCCACGTGTTCCACGGCACGATGCTCCGACACGTGGCCGCTGCCGGCGAAGGCAGCCGTCGCTACCGGCTTCGCCAGGCTGTCGGCGGCGCCTTCCCCGAAGCGCTTTGCGGCCGCGGCGCGACGACGGTCGCCGTCTCGACATCGACCGCGGCCGAACTACGACAGCTTTACCGCCAGCGCGCCGACGCGGTGATCCCCAACGGCGTGGACACGAACCTGTTCACGCCCGGAGATCCCCTCGAGGCCCGCCGCCGCCTAGGCCTCGATCCCGGCGAACGGTACGCCCTGTTCGTCGGGCGATTCGAGCGGCGCAAGGGCGCCGACTTCGTCCCGGAGGCCTGTCGTCAGACCGGATTCACGCTGCTCGTCGCCGGTTCGGGAGCGCCTTCCTCGGCCCACTCGCTCGGTGTCCTGAGCCCGTCGGAGCTGGCTCATGCCTACCGCGCGGCCGATTGCGTCGTGCTGCCGAGCCGCTATGAGGCGTGCAGCTTCGTCGTGCTCGAGGCCCTCGCCTCGGGCGTGCCGCTGCTCACGACTCCCGTGGGGTGGATGCGAGACTTCCTGCGTGCATGCCCCGGTTATTCGCGCTTCATCGTGCGCCCTGAGCTCGCCAGTCTGACGGAAGTGCTCCGCGGGCTCCCCGGGACCGACGAAGCGCCGGACCCGGTGCTGGCAGAGGCGCGCGACCACGTCGAGCGCCACAACGGGCTCGAGGCATTCACCCGCCAGTGGCTCGAGCTCGTCGCCGAGGTCTGCGCGCGATGAACGGCGCCCGCGGGTGGATCGCCGGCGACGCGGTGGGGGCGCGCGCGACCCAGCTGCTGGTCGCGGCCCTGGCCGGCGCGGTCGCGGCCTACCTCATCGCCAAGGGGGAGTTCAGGACGCTGACGGCGCTCGGGCTCGTGCTCGCCACCGCCGGCGCGATGATGCGCTGGCCGGCGCTGACGATCGTCGCCCTGCTGCTCGTCTGTCAGGAGCTCGATCCCTCGCAGGGGTTCGGGGGCCCCTCGGCCAGCGGGCTGCTGTTCCTCGGCCACCAGGTCTATTACGAGACGGTCGCGCGGCTCAGCCTGCTGACCCTAGTGGTGCTGCTCGGCTTCGGTCGGGTGGCGATCGCAGCCCGTCCAGAGCCGCCGCGCCGGACCGCCGTTCTGCTCGTGCTTCTGCTCGGCGCGTACTACGTCGCGCTCCTCTGGCTCGACGGGACGTCGCTGACCACCGCCGTCAACCAGGACGCCCGGTTCGCGATCCTGTTCGGCGCGTGCTTCGCGATCGGGACATTCGCGGCGGGGTCGCGCGACTGGATGAAGAACGCCGTTCCAGTGCTCCAGTGGGTGCTCACGGGCATGGCGCTGATCGGCATGTATCTGGCCGCCACCGGTCAGGGTCAGGGCCAGACGGGCACGACGATCATCTTCTACGACTCGGCGATGGGCGCGATCGCCGGCGCGGCAGTGCTCGCGGCGTTCCTGACTCCGGCGGCCGAGCGCAACTGGCGGACGTGGTGGATCGCCGGCGCAGGGCTGATTGTGGTCATCCTGGCCGCGCGGCGCAATGTGTGGGCGGCGATGGCGGTGGCGCTGCTGCTCGGGCTGACGGTAGCCAGAAACCGCACCCGGATCGCGCTACGCATCGTCGCCGGGGTGGCCGTCGCGCTGGTCGCGCTGGCCGTGGTGGCGCCGAGCGCGCTCAGCGAGGTCGGGCATCAGCTGTCGGCCATCTGGAGCGCGACGCAGGGCAGCGCCGCGGATGCGAGCGTGCAGGGCCATCTCAGCGACATCTCGATCGGGTGGGACGCGGTCAAGGCCTCGCCGATCTCCGGCGTCGGTCCGAACGGGCAGCTCGCCGGCCTGCTCGTGCAGGGCGGCGGCCCGCTCTACATCCACAATGAGGTGCTCGAGTCGTGGCTCCGGTTCGGACTGCTCGGCGCGATCCTGGTCGTCGCCGTTCAGGCGGTGATCCTGGTGCAGGGGCTGATCGTGCTCAGGCGCCCGAAGATCGACTTCACCGACCGCTGGGCCGCGCTGCTCCTGATCATGGCTCCGGTGGCGATGCTGACGGCGCCGTTCCTGACCACCACGCAACGGTGGCCCGCGATTCTCGGGTTCGCCGCCGGGCTGATCGCGCCAGTGCTGAGGTCCCGGCGGCCGGCCGAGCTAGGCCCAGCCCCTGAGCCTCGATAGGAGGCGTGTGAAGCGCAGCCGGATGGGCTTGCCGACACGCTCCCAGATCCGGTCGAGAATGAACTCCGATTGAGCGAGGAGCGGGCTTCGAATCTCCCCCAGTCGCCTCAGCGTGTCCGCGTGTGCCCGCAGGAAGCGCCAGTTGTTGCGGATCGCGGACAGCTCATACGCGAGTACCGGGCCCCGTTGACCGCCCTCCCACTGTCCGAGCTGGAAGGACGCGGTGCGGGGCGTGAGCACGCAGCGGAATCCGCGCGAGACGGCCGACAGGAACAGGCTCGTCTCCTCCCGCCAGGCGTTGCCGGGGAGTGACTCGTCGTACCGGAGGGCATCGAACACGCCTCGCCGGACCAGCACGACTCCGTTCAGAAACGGCGTCAAGAGATCCTCCCGGGGGAACACCTTGGGCGAGGTGTCGAGGTGGATGTCCGCTTGAGCGGAGTCGCGGGCACGTTCGTAGGCCGCGTTGATGTCACCACCGCCGTAGACCGGCACCCACGGAGCGCTGACGATGTCGGCTTGCCGGGAGCGGGCCACGTCCAGCAGCGTCACCGCGAACTCGCTCGGCAGGAAGCAGTCGTCCTCCGTCATCAGGATCCATTCCCCGTGGGCGGCGTCGATCCCTGCGTTGCGGGCCGCGGGCGACCCGCGCTGGGGCTGGCGGATCACGGTGATCCGTTGATCGGCAAGCCCCTCGAGCCACTCCGCGGTGCCGTCGGTGGAGCCGTCGACCACCACGATGATCTCCTCGATCCCTGCCACCGCCCGTACCGAGGCGAAGTTCTCCCGGAGTGCCGCCAGCCGGTTGAACGTCGGCATGACCAGTGAAATCCGAGAGTCCGCGCCCATGGCTGCCGGCGTGGCAAGTTACCGGGTGACCGAGACCCACCACAGCACCGTGGCGGTTCGCAGCAGGGCGTCCCGGGTGGAGTAGCGATCCGTATCCGAACGAAGCGACGCCGTGAAGCGGCCACGGTCGATCAACTGCCACACGAGATCCGGCGCCTCGTCGGCCATCGCCTCGAGGCGTGCGGTCTGCGAGCGGAGCCAGCGGTCGAGGAACGGCCGTGGGCTCCCGGGCGCGGCGGTGAGAGCGCCGCCATGCCGCTGGCCGGGGCGGCCCTCGGCCCAGAGCTGGCGTGAGGCGAGAAGACCGACGAAGGCGGGATGGCGGCCCCGAAACGGCACCTCGAATCGCACGTCGAAGAAGTCCGGAGCAATCTCCTCGAGCACCCTCCGATGCGGCGTCTCCAGATAGCGCTCGGCTGGGGTCAGCGAGAAGCAGTAGTCGACGAACGCCCTCGTGCAGAAGGGGCTCATCAGGTCGCTACGTCCGGCGGCGCGACGCGGTCCCGTGGCGGCCCACGTGAAGATGCGTTCGAACGCGTAGAACGCCTCGGGGATCTCGCGCGGCTGCCAGCCTTCGCGCCGGCGCTCGTCGACGAACCGGTCGAGGAAGTCGACGACCAGTCTCTTGCCGGCCCGGGTGAGCAAACCCGCGTCGTCGATCTTGAGGCGGAGCAGTTGCCGCTGCACGGCGGTGACGCGCGAGGCCAACGGCAGGTTCGGGGCGACGTTGCTCAACAACCCTGCGCCGGCACGTCCGATCTCGCCGCCCATCCCCCAGAAGGTGATCCCCAGTTCGGCCACCGGCTGGTCGAGATCGATGTAGTCGGCAAGCTGGGTGAGGCTGCACAGGCCGTCGTTCTGGCGGATGAACCGCGAGACAGCGGCGGGCGAGAGATCCTCGGGATCGATGTCGTGTTCTCGTTCGTGGGCGAGCCCGAACCGCTCGGCGAGCTCACCGGCGATGACGACGTCGGTCGAGTCGGGCTCGCCGGCGGTGTAGTAGGTGGCCGCTACCGAGGCCGCTCGAAGCAGGGCGGCCATCACGCGCGTGTCGTGTCCCGCGGTTAGAGCGGAACGCACGGGCCCCCCCGCTCGCGCGGCTTCGGCGCTGAGGGCGACGAGCTGACTCGCCAGGTCCGGGCGGCGAGCCGCTCGACCGCTCCGGCGCGCCAGCGCGGAAGAGCCGAAGTGTTGACTTGATCGCATCCCGTCTGCGCTGATCTCGTACAGCGATCCGCCGGAGAGCGCAGTCAGTCCCGCCGTGAAGCTCCGGCGCTCCACGGCCCAACCAAGGGCGAGGAACGACGAGATCGCCAACGGGTCGAGGACATCGAGTTCGAGCGTCGACGCGACCGCGGCAGCGCTGGTGCTGACCACGATGGCGTGGCCACGGCGCCCGTAGAAGACCTGGGAGATCCCTGTCGGATCGGTTAGGACCTCGATCCGATCGGCCTCGAAGTCGATCCGCGCGACGGAGAACAGGCCGTCGAGCGTGGATGGCAGCGAAGGCCAGTGTCGGTCAAGCTCGCCTGCGTCCCAGCCCGAAAAACGACCGGTGGCATCGATCGGCAGCCCGTTGAACATGACGGCCCGTCCGGGCCAGGCGGCCAGGTACCGGCGCTCTCCGATGGCACCCGGGCCGTGGTGGACGGCGACCCCGGTCGTCGCCCCCGAGCGCGACTCTGCCTGCCACAGCGTGCTGGCTGGGAGGCGAAACTCGCGGCCGACCTCGGTGACGGCAGTCACCATGCGCGCCTGGGCGCGCGGATCGAGTCCAACCGCTGCCGCGAAAACAAGCAATGGTCAGCGCGTGCGGATCCCGGAGATGGCGCGGGTCACGCGTTCACCGCCGTTGTACGGGTCAGCAAGCCTCGCACTTCCGAGACCGAGATCGCGCGCGACGCGAGCAGGAGCGGCGGGTACACCACCGCCGCGGCAACGAGGCCCAGGACCAGGCCATCGGACCGCACGAGCCAGACGACGCCGGCGGTGATCGCGGTGGCCGCCGCGCACCGCAGGGTCCGGACACCCGGAAGGCTCAGTCCGAGTCGCACACGGACGACCGCGGCCAGGCAGGTCATCACGATCAGCTCGGTGCCCAGGGTGGCCCACGCTGCCGCAGGCGCGCCGTAATGCGGAATCGCCAGCGCGTTGGCCGGGATGTTGATCGCGGCGCCGAGGAACGTGATCACGATGTATGGGCGAAGCAGGTGATGCAGGATGAGCTGGCTCGTGAGCAGATACCCGAGACAGATCGGTATGAACGCGGGCAGCAGCACCTGCAGGAGATAGATCGAGGGGTGATATCGCGGCCCGAAGATCAGGTGCACGATCCCCGGCGCCAGGACCGCGCCGCACGCCGCCACCGGCAACGCGACGCTCAGCAGGAACACCGCGGACAGCTGGAACAGCCGCTTCACTCGCGCCCGGTCGGCGCCGTCGCGCTCGGCGCTCGCGAGCAAGGGCAGCAGCACCCCGCTTACCGTCATCGGCAGAATCTGGAGCACATCGAGCACGCGATACGACGCGCTGTAGTAGGCAGTGGCGGTGGCGCCGCGGTAGTGGAAAAGGAGGATGGCGTCGATCCGGTAGTAGGCGGTAACGAACATCCCGGCCAGGCCTATCGGCCACGCCAGTCGCAGCAGCTCGAACATCAGCGCGCGGGTTCCACCGAAGCTGACCTCAGTCACCCGCCCGGCCAGTCCGACCGTGACCGCGGCCTGCACGATCCCCGACGCGAAAAAACCCACGCCGTATAGCGACAACGGGGCGTTCGTCGCTCCGAGGGTGACCACGATCACCAGCCACATCACGTTCTGCACGAACGTCGGGGCGATGTATAGCTCCGGGCGTAGGCGAGCTTGCGAGGCGATCGTCAGTGAGGAGAAAGCGCTCAGTGGCATCGTCGCCATCACGAATGCCGCCATGACCCGGGCCTGCGTGCCCTTCAGGAGGGCGAACGCGATCGCCAGGCCAATCAGCCCGAGGACGACGCCCATGATCAGCTGAACCGCCGACAGGGCCCCGGCGATGCGAGCTCTGTTCTCGGGCCGGCGCGCCATCTCCCGCACGGCGATCTGGCTGATGCCGAGGTCGGTGAGGCTCCCGGCCAATATGGCGATCGTCAGCGCGAGCGACAACTCGCCGAACTCGGAGCGGGTAAGCGAGCGCGCCAGCGACGCCGCGACCAGGACGCCGAGGAAGGCCCCAATCACCCGCGCTCCAATCTGTACGCCGGTGGCGAGGGTCAGCCGCCGACGCGACACCGCGACTGTGGTCGCCCGCATGCGGGCAGCATGCCAGAGCACCGGCCGCCGGCTATCCGGTGGCAGCCGCCCTAGCCTGTCTCGCCTTGGTGACCGCCTGCGGGCCCAGCGGCTATTGTCCGATCCCGATGAACGGACACAGATGGGCGCGGCCGGACGCCGCTTTGCCGAGCGGGAGCGGAACTACGACGTCTTCTGTCGCGGTCTGTCGGCGGTGATCGGGCCGTGACCGACTCGAGGCATCAGAAGGTCGATCACGACGAGTATCTCGGGATCGCCCGCCGAGGGATGAATGCCGCGGTCGACGACCGCGGCCACCACCCCCACGGCGGCTACACGCCGTCCGCCTGGCGCCATTACACGCGGCGGCTGGCCCTGCTCGACCGGCTCTCGAGCCTCGAGTTCTCCTCGGCGCTCGACGTCGGCTGCGCCGAGGGCTTCTTCATGAGCGCGCTCCACGACGCCCGCGGCGCCGAGATGTGGGGCATCGACCTGTCCGATCGAGCCGTCGCGGTCGCCTCCTCGAGGTACGGCTTCCCGGTGGCGGCGGCGCAGGCGATCGCCCTCCCGTTCGCCGATGGCGCTTTCGACCTCGTGTACTCCACCGAGGTGATCGAGCACGTGCTCGATCCGGCCGCGATGCTGGCCGAGATGCGCCGCGTGTCGCGTCGTCACGTTCTCGTGACGACTCCGGTGAGCCAGAACGACCACGAGCACGAGCCCGACTACCAGATGCAGACCACCGGTCATGTCAACGACTTCGACGAGCCGTCGATGCGGCGCCTGTTCGGTCAAGACGCCGATCTGCGGACGTTCCGGTGCAACGCCACGTTCGCGCTCGTGACCGCGTTCGGACGAAAGCTCCCGTCCGGGCCACGCGACTTCTTCTACGAGCTCGACCGGCGGTTCGCCAAGCGGTTCGGCTCTCCCCACGGCCGGTTCGTGCCGCTCCGCAACCGCGACTGGATCATCGTGACCACCGGCACCGGGACCGATGCCGGGCCGCGCGAGTGGCGCTGCCCTCGCTGCCACGGCCCGCTCGCCGAGGACGAGGAAGGCCTGCGCTGCGCCTCCGACCATCTGAGCTTCCCGTACGCCGCCCCCGGAGTCCCCGACTTCGTCGCGGCTGGCTGAACCGGCGACCGCCGGCCCTCACCCGGCGGCGCGGACGAACGTCAGCTTCACCACCGGCCGCTGCGCCACCAGCGAAAACCCCTGCCGTCTGAGGCCGTCGATCAGCGCGCGGGCCTGCGCGACCGTGCCGGTGTGATGAAGCTGGATCGCAAACACGCGCACACCGAGCCCGACCAGATCGAGCCTCGGGATGAGCTCGTACTCGATCCCCTCCACGTCGACCTTCAGCAAATCGATGTGATCGTCGCCGAACTCCCGCATGAGCGTCGGCAGCGTCAGGCCGGGGACCTCGGTCCAGTCGTCGGTGTAGTACAGCCCCGCCGCCGACAGCGAGCTGCTGTCGGGCTCGTGGTGGCTCTGCATCCGCACCGGGCCGTCGATGGTCGTGAGCGCGGCCCGGCGAAACGCGAACCGTGGATCCTCCCCGGCCGCCTCGAGCGCCCGCGCCTCGTACGCCTCGACGGGGTCGACCGCGCGCACGAGCGCCCCGTACCGCCGCATCAGCTCGAGATCGAAGCTGATGTCGCCGCCGGCGCCGATGCAGTAGCAGACCTGGCCCGCCCGCACCGATCCCTCCGGGAACTTCCACCCGCCGTAAGCGGTCCCGAGCTCGACGATCTGCGGTCCCGGCTCGATCGGCAGCCTCCCAAGGCGCCACTCGAACTCGCGCCGCCGGAGCGCGCCGCGGATCTTTGCCGGCCGGAGCTTCGCCAGAACGTCGGTCACCGTCTCGTGGACAGCAGTCGCTCGATCTGCTCGGCCACCACCGGTCGGGCGTACTCTCGCGCGGCCCAGGCGCGAGCTGCCTGGCCCTGGCCCGGGCCGAGCGCGGGGTCGGCGATGTACCTCCGCAGCAGCGCGGTGAGCGCCGCCGGGTCGTTCTCGGGCTCCGTGATCGCACCGAACTCGGGCCGGATCAGGTCGGCTACGCCTTCGCCGCCGGTAGCCAGGCACGGGCGCTCGGCAAGCATTCCGAGGATCGTGGCACGCGGTGCACCCTCCGTTGGCGATGGACAGAACACGCTCACGTCGAACGCGCTGAGAACATCGGCCACGTCGCTCGTCGGTGTCGGTACGAAGTGAGCGCGATCGCCGAGCGGCCGCGCCTGGGCCCGCAGCTCCGGCTCGCACTCACCCGCCCCGGCGAGGATCAGGTGGACGCGCTCGTCGGCGAGACCGAGGACGCCGTCGACCACGACGTCGTTGCGCTTCTTCGGATGAAATCTCGAGATGCAGCCGACGACGAACGCATCCGCAGGGATCCCGAGCCGCTCCCGCACGGCGGCCCGCCCGTCCGCGGTGAAGCGAATCGCGTCGACGTCGACGACATTCGGGACCACCACGACCTTCCGAGCCGGGATGCCGACGTCCTGCACCGAGGACTTCGTTCCCGGCGAGACGGCCATCACAAGCTCGGCGCGGCGCGCGGCACGCAGGTAGGCCTGGCGTGGCAGGCCACGTCGCAGCGGATAGGGGACGGGACCCCACTCGGCCCACACGAGCTGCGCGCGCAAACGGCGTGGCAGCCACGCCGTCATCAGCTGCTCCTTCTTGTAGTGGACGAGCAGGACGTCGTAGGGCTGCTGGCGCTCGAGGGCTCGGCGCAGTCGCCGCACATACGCGGGCCAGCTCACAAGAAGGCTCCGCCAGGTCGTCGTCGAGAGCTTGGGCCCGATCTCGAGCGGCACGACCGGGACACGGGTGTCCCGTCCGATCCCGGGCAGATCGCTCAGCATCACGACCTCGTGGCCGCGATCGGCCAAGGCATCGAGCATCTCGATCGCGGCGAACTCGGCCCCACCCGCCGACCTCGTCGTCATGGCGCTGACGATCCTCAAAGCTTTTCCCCGCTTAGCAGGGTAGCCAGGGCGTCCACTGAATAGCTTCGAGTGGCAAGCTCGCGACCGGCGGTCCCGATCGCCGCGGCCCGTGCCGCGTCCGCGAGCATCGCCTCGATCGCCGCTGCGAACTCGGCCGCGCCGTCGGCCGCCAGGAAGTCCCGACCGGCGACGCCGTCCTCGAGCAACCGTGCCGCGTGACCCGAGGCCACGACCGGTAATCCGTACGACAGCCCCTCGACGAACTTCAGCGGTGAGCCGCCGCCGCGGAGCAGCGGGACCAGCGCGATGTCGGCGCAGGCGTACTCACTTCTCAGGTCGACGACGAACCCGGGCACCTCGATCCTGGCGTCACGGGGGACATCGGGCGCGCCCCGCCCCACGGCCCGCAGCGTCACGCCGGGCCTGCGCTCCCACACCGCGGGCAGCACCTCGCGCGCCAGGAACTCGAGCGCATCGGCGTTCGGACTCCAGGTGAGGTCGGCGACGAACAGCAGACGTCCGGTGCCGGCGCGCTTGACGGGCTCTACTCGCGTGACATCGACCACGTTCGGGACGTAGCGCGTCCCGATCGCTTCGCCGGCGAGCGCCGCCGCGCCGCGCTGATCGGCCCTGGTCGGCATCCAGGACTCTGAGAACGTCCGCAGGACGTCTCGCTCGAACCGTTCGAGCCCCGCGCGCTCGGACTCAAGGCGGAACCCGCCGGACTCGAGATTGTGGGCGAGGTACACGACGTCGCGACGGCGGGCGGTCCGGAGAAGCCCCGCGGCCACGACCGGCCCGTCGGCGATCAGACGCACGTCCGCGGGAGCGGCTCGCGCGACGGTCGCGAGCTCCGGCGTCACCCCGCGCGCGAGGTCTCTGGGAACGCCCCGCCGCCGCGCGCCGGCAAACTCGAACGCGCGTCCAGGGCCGCGGCTAGATCGGAGCGGACGGAGCGTGACGTTCGCGAGCTCGGCGTAATCAGGCGCGGCCTGCTCCGCGCCCCACACGACGTAGGCGAGCTCGACCGGGTGATGCCGCGCCAGCGCCGCCGCGACGCCGTACGTCCGCAGGCCGGGACCGCTCGTGACCGTCGGCGTCAGCGCCGACACGATCAGGTCGCTCATCTCGGCAGGGCCGCGGCGATCTCGTCCAGCCGGGTCTCCCACGAATGCTCGCGAACGGCCTGGCTCCGGGCGCGACGGTGCTCCGCGGAATCGTCACGCAGCGCCCGTTCGATCGCCGCCACGGTGTCGGCGACGCCGCCGGCCAGCGTGACGCCCTCGACGTTCGCGAGCGCCGGCAATCCGGTGGCGACGACCGGGAGCCCGGCGGCGAGGTACTCGTACACCTTCATCGGGAAGATGCTCTCGGTCAACCGGGACCGTCGGTAGGGAATCAGGCCGACCGCCGCACCCCGCAGTACCGCCGGCAGTGCGGCCTGGGCGCGGGCCCCCAGCAGGTGGACGTTCCCCCGAGCGGCGAGTCCTGACACGTCGGTACCGGGGTCGCCCAGCCCAACCGGGCCGACCAGCGCGAGCGTCCACTCCGGCCGGGCCGCCGCGATCCCTTCGAGCAGCTCGAAATCGAGCTTCTTCTCGGCGATCGCCCCTACGAACACGATCCGCGGCTCGGGCAGCGGCGCGAGCTGATCATCGACCGCGCCAGGGTCGAGCGCGGTGGCGAACACGGCTGTGTCGGCGACGTTGGGGGCGAACAGGACGCGGCTCGAGATCGCCCGCATGCGCTCGGCGAGAGCCGGCGAGGAGGCGATCACGAGGTCGGCCCGGCCCGCGAACCGTCGCTCGGCGGCGTCGAAGCTGCCGCCATCGATGCCGTCCTGGGCGGCGATGTCATCGACGCAGTGATAGACGATCAGCTCCGGCGCCAGCGAGCCGATCAGGACCTCGGCCTGCGGCACGTAACCCCACAGCACCGTCGCGCGGAGCCGCATCCGCCGCGCCGCGAGCCTGACCGAGAGCCGCAGCAGGTGGCCGTTCAAGCTTCGGACGGCGGCGTTCGAGTACAGGGGCAGCACGAGTGGTGACAGCACGACGACCCCGTCAACTCTGCGCGGCGGCGCGAGGCCGCGACGCAGCCGGCGCCCGATCCGCCGCAGATCCCGGCCGGACCCAAGGTGGGGCCGGCGCAGGCCGAGCGACTCGATGAACAGCACCCGGTTGCCGCCAGCCGCCAGCCGCGACATCAGGTGATGCTGGTTGGTCCAGATCTCGTTGTCCCAGTCGTTGAAGCCGACGCAGACGACGTCCCTATCCCCGAGCGTGGCGGTCACGCCGTACTACTACGCGCCGTCGGGTAGGAACACGTGCCGCAATTGCTCGAACTCGTCCTGCGCCTGCTCGTAGTCGTCGGGGCGACCGATATCGAGCCAGTGGCCCTCCGAGCGCCACGCCCTCACCGTCTCCCCTGCGGCGATCAGGCGCAAGATGAGGTCGGGAAAGTCGAGGTAATTGCCGGCTGGGATGTGGTCGCGCACGCCAGGAGCGAAGCAGTACACGCCCATCGAGACCTCATACGACAGGATCGGCTTCTCGATGTAGTCGGTCACGACCGTCGAATCGCGCTCGTGCCCGAAGCGCATCACGCCGAGCGACACCTGGACGTCGCGTTGATGGGCGGCGATCGTGGCGATCTGTCCTCCGTCGCGATGGCCCTGGAGCAGCGCGCCGTAGTCGATGTCGGTGAGGATGTCCCCGTTCATGACCAGGAAATCGCGATCGAGCCCGTCGATCAGGCTGAGCGCGCCGACCGTCCCGAGCGGCTCGTCCTCGCGGAAATAGTCGATCGCGACCCCGTACCGCGTGCCGTCGCCGAAGAACGCCTCGATCAACTCGGCGAGGTAGCCCGTGGCAATCGTGATCCGCTCGAACCCGGCCCGCGCCAGCTGCCGGACGACGATGTCCAGGATCGGCCGGTCTCCGACCGGCATCAGCGGCTTGGGCAGGACCGTCGTGTACGGACGAAGCCGGGTCCCCAGCCCGCCGGCAAGGATCACCGCGCGCCTCATCGCCCCTAGGGTAACCCGCTTGTTTCACAAGTGTTGGGCCGTTTTTCTGTACGGTGCGAGCGATGATCCAGAGCGAGTCCGCCGGGAGGGCGGTCCTGCGGCGTCGCGGCGTGCTGATCGTCGACCAAGGCGGACGCGGAGGCGTCTCCGACTACACCCGCTTCCTCGCGTCCGCGCTCGTCGATCTGGACATTCCGGTCACGATCGCGACCGCGGAGGACCATCTCTACCCGGACATGCCGGGCGTCCGGATCGAGCCCGTGTTCCACTACACGCGCGGGCATTCGCCGCTCGCGCGGCTCGTCCGCCGAAACGGCCTCGGCCGGCCCGCCAACGGCCTCCGGTTCCTGTGCGCCCTGCCGCGTCTCGCGCTCCTGTCACGCCGTCACGCGCTCACCCACACGCACGGCTGGGAGACGCCGTCGATCGGCGTGATCGCGACGCTGCTGCTCCGAGCCTCCGGCGCAGTGGTGGTCTACACCGCCCACAACACGTTCGAGCGCGGGCCTCGCCGGCTCGACAGTGCACGCGTCCTCCCCGTGCTGACGCGGCGGACGATCGTCCACACCGAGGCCGATCGCGACCGCGTGAGCCGGCCTCCGGCGGTGATCCCGCACGGCCACTACGGCGGCTTGGCCGACGACGTGGCGCCGGTCGATCCTGACGCCGCGCGCGTCGCGCTGGGGCTGCCTCATGAGGCTCCGGTCGTACTCCTGTTCGGCGTCCTGCGGCCCGACAAGGGGTTGGTCGACCTGCTCGACGCCGTCGCCGAGGCGCCGGAGTGGCGCGTCGTGATCGCCGGCGAGGAGCACGGTGGGCTGGCCGGCGCGGCCGACCGGCTCGCCGTCCCACGGCTGGCGGAGCGAGTGACGGTGCGCGAGGGGTTCCAGCCGATGGGGGACGTCGCCCGGCTGTTCGCCGCCGCCGACCTCGTCGCGCTGCCGTATCGGCAGGCGAGCCAGAGCGGCGCGCTCCACCTGGCGTACGGATTCAAGCGTCCGGTCGTCGCTTACCCGGTTGGCGGGCTCGTCGAGGCGGTGATCCCGGGTGTCACGGGGTTGCTCTGCCGCGACGCCTCGCCCGGAGCCCTGGCGAGCGCGCTTCGCGAGGCCGGCACGCTCGGTCGCTCGGAGCTGCGGCGCCTCGGCGAGGCGGGCGGAAGCTGGGCGCGGGCGAGCTTCGACTGGGATCACATCGCCGCCTCGACCGAGGCGGTTTACCTGAGTGCCCTGCTCGGCCGGCCGGTCACGGCTTCCAACGACGGAATCCCCGCCGCCGCGGCTCCCGCACCTTCGGCGGCGACGTCACGCGTTCGCCGTTGATGATCGCCTCGGGCCCCTCGGATGTGAAGTACTCGACCTCCGTGACGGTCAGGCCTGCCCGCTCGAGCGCCGCCGCGAGTTCGGGAGGGCGCCTGACCGCGTCGTGCGCGTCGGAGGCGATCGCGTGCGCGAGGCGCTCGCCGAGCATCTGCCACGCGGCCGATCGCACCTGCCGGTCGGCCCGCTCGGCCAACGAGGCGACGTCGAGGCAGCACAGGACGCCCGACTCCACGAGGTCGCGAACGAGCCCCAGGTCACGCTGGAGCGCGGGCGATCGCTCCGGATGCGCCAGCACGATCCCGTGACCGCGACGCGCGAACGCCCGCAGCGCGTTGATCGCGCCCGATGCCGCCGAGGTCCACGGGAACTCCAGCATCACGTACGGCCCCCCGCCCAGGGCGAGCACGGAGAGCTCGAGATCGGACAATTCGCCGGCCCGCGACAGCGCCACCTCCGCGCCCATACGGACCGTCACGTCGATCGCCGCAGCGCGCAAAGCACCGTTGACGGCGGCGACCTGGTCCTGGATCACCACGGCGGTCACGTCGGGGTAATCCCAGTTGACGTGCGGCGTCGCGACCACCGTCCGGGTGCCGTCCCGCCGCGCGGCGCGGCACATCGCGACCGACTCCTCGAGCTTCGCCGGTCCGTCGTCGATTCCAGGCAGCACGTGGCAATGCAGGTCGACCACGACGGCAAGGGTACGAGGCGGCTGCGATCATCAACTCCAGATGGCCGTGGCGTTGGCTGAACGGTTCTCCCGCGTCGCGGTGGTCCACGAATGGCTCACGATCCCGGGCGGGTCGGAGAAGGTCGTGTCCGCGATTCTCGAGCTGCTGCCGCAGTCCGAGGTGTTCACGTCGGTGTACGACCCCGAGACTTCTCCGGCCGACTTCAAAAGCCACGTGGTCCACCGCTCGTTCCTCGACAGAGTGCCCGGCGCGAGGCGCTACTACCCGTACCTGCTTCCGCTAATGGACGCAGCGTTCCGTTCGTTTGACCTGTCCACCTTCGATCTCGTGATCTCCTCGAACCACGCCTGCGCCAAGAACGTCCGCACTCCGCCGGGTGCACCCCATGTGTGCTACTGCCACACGCCGATGCGTTACGCGTGGGATCCGGAATTCCTCGAGAGCGAGGCCCTCGGGCCGATGATCAGGCGCCTGTTACCGCTCGAGACCGCGTGGCTGCGCCGGATCGACCGCAAGCGGGCCGCCGGCCCGGACGTCTACGTCGCGAACTCGACGTTCGTCGCGACCCGGATCGTCGAGGCATACGGCCGGCCGAGTCAGGTGATTCATCCGCCCGTGGAGGTCTCGGAGCTGTTGGACGTCGAACGCGACCCCGGCGACGCCTATCTCGTGTTCGGCCGGCTGGTGCCGTACAAGCGGATCGATATCGCGATCCGGGCCTGCGAGCGGATGGGACGCAAGCTGATCGTCGCGGGCAGCGGTCGCGACCTCGACCGCCTGCGGCGCGTCGCGGGCCCCGGTACCGAGTTCCTCGGCCACATCCCCGACGAACACATCGCGGACCTGTTCTCCCGAGCGCGGGCGCTCATCTTCCCCGGGGTCGAGGACTTCGGGATGGTGCCCGTCGAGGCTCAGGCCGCCGGGCTGCCGGTGATCGCCTACGGCGAGGGCGGCGTGTGTGATTCGGTGATCCACGGCCAGACCGGCGTCCTCTATCCGGACGGCTCGGTCGACGCCCTGTGCCAGGCGATCGAGCTGTTCGAGTCCATGGATTTCGATGAGCGCGACCTCCGCGCGAATGCCGCCCGATTCGCGCCGGAGCACTTCGCCCAGGCCTTCGATCAGCTCCTCGGTTCGCTGCAGGCGAAGGCCATCGAGGCCGATACTCTTAGGACCCGATGACCGCCTGGTCGAGCACAACGGGGGGCGAGGTCTCGAGCGAGCGCTCGGCCCTGATCGATGCCGTGCGCGTCGTCCGAGAGCGCTGGTGGCTGATCGCGGCGTCGTTCGTCGTGTGCCTGGTCATCACCGTCGCCCTGTCGCTCCATGCCCAGAAGCAGTACACGGCGTCGGCATCGCTGCTGATCAGGCAGTCGAACCTACCGGCGCTCGTCGACCCCACCCAGACCCAGGCTCAGGACTCCACGACGCTCGCCCACCTACAGAGCGACGACGTGTCGCTGGCCTCCTCGAGCCCGGTGGCCGCCGCGGTCAAGCGCGCGCTGCACTCGTCCGAATCCGTCGCTGACCTCCAGGACCAGGTCGTCGCCACCGCCGATACGACCAACGACCTGATCGACATCTCGATCACGGACTCGAGTCCGGCGCTCGCCGCCGCCAAGGCCAACGCGTTCGCGACCTCGCTCGTCAACTATCTGAACAACGCCGCCCAGGCACAACTGGTCTCCGGCCAGGCGCGGCTCCAGACCGAACTCGCCCAGCTCGCCCCGGCCGATCCGGGCCGCGCCGCGGTCCAGCAGGCGCTCAAGCAGGTCATCGCGCTCGAGGCCGTGACCAACGGCGGCGCGTCGGTGGTCCAGCCGGCCACGGTGCCGACTGGCCCGTCGTCTCCGCGGGTCAAGCGCGACATAGCCATCGGCGCCGCGGTCGGGCTCCTGATCGGGCTTGCGCTCGCCTTCCTGCTCGACCTGTTCGATCGCCGGATCAAGTCGGGCGAGGCGCTCGAACGGCTGTACGGCCTCCCGGCCCTGACCTCGGTGCCGCTTCGCCGTCGCCTCGCCGGCGACCGCGAGGCGCAGATCGACCTCGAGCCGTTCCGCATCCTGCGTGACGGCCTCGGCTACATCTCGCTGCGCGAGCACGCCCAGGTCATCCTCGTGACCAGTGCGGTCTCGGGGGAGGGCAAGACGTGGGTGGCGAGTGGCCTGGCGCGCGCGATGGCGGCCGCGGGGAAGTCGGTCGCCCTGATCGAGGGCGACGTGCATCGCCCGGCGCTGCGGCGCCAGCTCGGGCTCGAGTCGACCGGCCGGGGCCTGATGAACGTGCTCGTCGAGGGCGGCAACGCCGTCGACTACGTGCAGGCGTCTCCGGAGCTGCCGTCGCTCTCGGTACTGGCCAGCGGGCCGTTCACGCCGAACTCGGCCGAGCTGCTCCGCCTCCCCGGCATGACCCGGGCGCTCGAGGAGCTGGCCGGCGATTTCGACTTCGTGGTCGTCGACGGGCCGCCGCTGCTGCCGGTCGCCGACGCGCAGGTGCTGCTCGATAACTCGGCGATCGACGTCGTGCTGGTCGTCGCCCGCCCGTACCTGACGACCCGCGATCAGATCCGTCGTGCGATCGCGGTGCTCAAGCGCCATCCCGAGAAGGGTTTCGGCCTCGTGATCAACGCCGTGCGCGAGCGGTCGCGTGGCTATTACGGCTACGACAAGCGGCGCGACGACGTTCTCGAGCTCGACGAGGACAGCGTTCTCGGCTCTGCAGCGCCGCCGCCGCCACGTCGCTCCACAGCGGTGTCGCGCCCCGGCTCGGAGCAGAGCTGAGCTTGACTGCAGACGGGGCGAGGGGGGGCGGCGCGGTCGTCGTCACCGGCGGCGCGGGCTACATCGGCGCGCCGTTGTGCCTCCGCCTCGCCGCCGCCGGCCGGCCCGTCCGGGCGCTCGACAGCCTGCTGCACGGACAGTCGGAGGTGTCTGACGCGCTCGAGCGCGGTGGCGTCGAGCTGATCCGCGGCGACGTGCGCGACGAGCGGACGCGCGAACGGGCCCTGTCCGGCGCGCAGGCCGTCGTCCACCTGGCCGCGATCGTGGGCGATCCCGCGTGTGCGCGCGACCCGGCGCTGTCGGCGGAGGTCAACGTCGAGGGAACGCGTGCCCTGGTCAGGGACGCCGCGAGGCTCGGCGTGCGGCGGTTCGTGTTTGCCTCGACCTGCTCGAACTACGGGCGGATGGCCGATCCGACCACGCCGATCGACGAGACGGGAGTGCTCGCACCCGTGTCGCTCTACGCCGAGCAGAAGGTGGCGATGGAGAAGACGCTGCTCGAACCCGGCGGCGCGGGCCTCGAGACCACGTGTCTGCGGTTCGCGACGATCTACGGCGTGGCGCCGCGGATGCGCTTCGATCTGACGGTCAACGAGTTCACGCGCGATCTGTGGGCGGGCCGGCGACTCGAGGTGTTCGGAGAGCAGTTCTGGCGCCCCTATGTCCATGTCCGCGACGCCGGGCGCGCGGTCGCGACCGTGCTCGACGCTCCGCCCGAGGTCGTGGCCGGCCAGGTCTTCAACGTCGGCAGGTCGGGCGAGAACTACCGCAAGCTCGACCTCGTGGACGAGATTCGCAAGCTCACCTCGGCGGGTGAGGTTGAGTTTGTGCACCGCGACGAGGATCCCCGCGACTACAAGGTCAGCTTCGACAAGATCCGGGCCGCGCTCGGCTTCGAGACCGAGATGACGGTGCCCGACGGGATCGCCGAGGTCCTCGAGGCGCTCGAGCATGACCGGTTCGAAGACCCGTTCGATGGGCGCTACCGAAACACCCCGTGACACGCTGATACCGGTCTTCGACCTCCGGCTCACGCCGGAGGACCTCGACGCTGTCGCGGACACGCTGCGGTCGGGCTGGCTCACGATGGGACCGCGGACGATCGAGTTCGAGACCGAGTTCGCGCGCTCGCTCGGATGCAGCTACGCCGTCGCGGTGTCGAGCTGCACGTCGGCCCTGCACCTCGCCTACCTGGCCGCCGGCGTCGGCCCTGGCGACGAGGTCATCGTCCCGTCGTACACGATGGCCGCGACCGCCGCCGCCGTCCTGTACGCCGGCGGGGCGCCGGTGTTTGCGGACATCGTCGGGCTCGAGCAGCCGGTGATCGACGTCCCGCACGTCGAGTCCCTGATCACGCCCCGCACCCGCGCCGTCGTCGCGATGCACTTCGGCGGCTATCCCGCGCCGGTGGACCGGCTGTCAGAGCTGTGCGCCGAGAGAGGCCTCGCGCTGATCGAGGACGCCGCCCACTCGCCGATGGCCACGCTCGGCGGACGCAGTCTCGGCACCTGGGGCCTCGCCGGCGCATTCAGCTTCTTCTCGAACAAGGTGCTCGCCGCCGGCGAGGGCGGGCTGCTCGCGACCGATGACGCCGACGTGGCGGCACTCGCGCGGTCGCTGCGCAGCCACGCGATGACCCGAGGAAGTTGGGACCGCCACCAGGGCGGCCCCGAAGGCTACGACGTGCCCGGGCTCGGCTTCAACTACCGGATCGACGAGCCGCGCGCCGCTTTGCTGCTCTCGCGCCTTCGCCGTCTCGGTGACGAGGTCGATCGGCGCCGGGAGCTCACGCGCCGCTACCGCCGTCTGCTGGCCGGCGTCCCCGGGCTCACCGTGCCCTTCAGCGACGACCAGGTGGCCACGTCCTCGTGCTATGTCATGCCGGTGATGCTCGACGAGAGCACGCGCCAGACCGAGCTCCGGATCGCCCTGCGCGAGAGGCATCGGGTCCAGACCAGCTTGTTCTATCCCGCCGTTCACGAGTTCACCGCATACCGCACGCGCTATCCGGGTGTGTCGCTGCCGCGGACCGAGCTCGCGGCGCGCAGCGAGGTCACGCTCCCGCTGTACTCGCACATGACCGAGACCGATCAGGACCGCGTCGTCGACGCCCTGGCGGCGGAGCTCAACTGATGAGCTGGATCGTCCCGCTCACCGACGTCCAGATCACCGAGGAGGACATCGCCGCGTACCTCGCCGTGCTCGAGCAGGGCTGGCTGACGATGGGCCCGCGGACGCGGGAGTTCGAATTGGCCTTCGCCGAGCGGTTCGGGAAGCGCCACGCGGTCGCGGTGTCCTCCGGGACCGCCGCGCTGCATCTCGCGCTGCTGGCGGCGGGGATCGGGGAGGGCGACGAGGTCCTCGTCCCGGCGATGACGTTTGTCGCCGGCGCCGCCGCGGTCCGCTACTGCGGCGGCGGGCCGGTTCTGATCGAGCCTTGTGGCCCCGGTGACCTCAACCTCGATCCCGAGGACGCCGCCCGGCACATCGGGCCGCGCACGCGGGCGATCCTCGCCACGCACTGGCTCGGATACGCGTGTGATCTCGCGGCGCTCGAGGCGCTGTGCCGCGAGCACGGGCTGATCCTGATCGAGGACTGCGCGCAGAGCATCGCCGCGCGCGCCGCCGACGGGCGCTACACGGGAACCGTCGGCGTCGCCGCCTGCTTCTCGTTCTTCTCGAAGAAACAGCTCGCCGTCGGCGAGGGCGGGATGATCCTCACGTCCGACGACGCGATCGAAGCGAAGGCGCGCTCGCTCCGCTCCCACGCGATGACGTCGGTGACGTGGGACCGGCACCGCGGGCACGCCGAGAGCTACGACGTCGTCGACGTCGGCTTCAACTTCCGGATCGACGAGCCGCGGGCCGCCCTTGGCCTGAGCAGGATGAAGCGGCTCGACGCCGACATCGCCCGCCGCCGCGAGCTCGTGCGGAGCTACCGCGATCGGCTAGCCGACGTCCCGGGTGTCTCGCTCCCGTGGTCCGCCGGCGACGTGGAGCGCAGCTCGCACTTCGGTTTCGCGATCTTGCTCGAGACCGAATCCGTCCGCGACGCCGTCGCCGCCGAGCTGGCCGATCGCGGGGTCCAGACCACGCACTATCCGTCGATCACCGCCCTCAGCGCCTATCAAGACCACCCGCCGCGGCCGCGCAGCGAGGAGCTCGCCGGCCGCCACCTCGTGCTGCCCCTGTCGTCCACCTACACCGATCGCGAGGTGGACCTCGTCGTCGGGAGCCTGACCGAGATCCTGGCGGCAGGCGTGGCACCCACCGGCTGAGCGGCCGATGCCCGCCGCTGAGGCCACCGGCGAAAGGATGCCGCCGCGGGTGCCGGCCCGTGCCCGCCG
>Ga0335073_10003072_pt1 | contig 23096 bp, 17 predicted proteins | sample Lox_Sample_22_FD_207093 | JGI IMG/M metagenome (GOLD analysis project Ga0335073, IMG submission 207093) | Soil microbial communities from Loxahatchee National Wildlife Refuge, Florida, United States - Lox_Sample_2.2 | ecosystem: Environmental > Terrestrial > Soil > Wetlands | place: USA... | reverse complement strand
TCCACTCATTGAGGATGTCCAGCTCACCGACCATGTCTTCCTCCCTGTGCGTCCGACTGCGAATGCTCTCCTATGAAGCCCTTTCTAACATGCTGGCCGGAATCGGGCGAAGTTACCGAAGTATCCTACGATTGCCAGCAAAGCCTCGCACGATTCCTGATTCAAGAGCTGATAAACGAAACATTTCCGGTATTTTAGGCATGATCCGCTGTGGATCAGCTAGAGAATTGAACAGGAGGGAGTGACTAATGGAGTTCCTGGCAGCGGATCCGTTATTTGCCGCCGCCGACGAAATGAACGATTTCCAAGCGGTCGCCGTCGTTGAGTTTCGTTGCCTGCCAACGATCGCGCGGGACAATGTCACGATTCAGTTCAATCGCGACGCGGTCGGATTTCATCGCAAGGGACTCGACGAGCGCGGCGAGAGTCAGGGGTTCGGCGGTTTCGAACACGCGATCTTCTCCGTTGATCTGAAGTTTCATGGGACTGGACACGGTCGCCGCTCTGTCGAAGGTCCCACCCTAGGAAAACCGCGTAGGCTGGGGCACCCGCCAATGTGGATTGTAGTTCCTGGGGGCGCAGTCTGTGGAGAATCCCACTTCTCGCAAAACCGGGGAGAAGTGGGGCACCCCATTTCGTTTCGCTTCCCGAGGCGGAAGGCTCTTGCGCACCGGAGGGCAAGCTGCCTCGACCCCCGGTCTCATTCGGCCTTGCGCAAGACAAACTTTCGCGTGGCGGTGCGGCCTTCGTAGTTGGCTTGAACCAGGAGCGAGGCGTCGGGCAGCCCCATTTCGTCGACTTCGATCTTGATTTCAGCCGAGCCGACTGAATCGGCGACCGCTTGGGTGTAGAACGGTGCAGCTCCGGGTCGCGCAAAACGGAACGTCAACCGCGCTCCGGGCGCCGCGTTGCCGCCTTCAGTGACGCGCAATTGCATGGTCAAATGGCTTTCAGACAAGACCGAGTCGGCATTCAACCATTGCACTTCGAGTTCTTTGACAGTCGCCAGCGTCTCCGGTTCGCCGCGGTCGAGCATAGAGTCCAGCTTGCCTTCGCGGATCGCGTCGAGCACGAGCCGGTGCTGCTCGCGCAACTGCTGTTCTTTCTGCGTGTCCCCGGACGGATTCTCGTTCGAGCTTCCGTACGGCCGGGCGCGCTTGCCGATGCAACGGCCGCGCACGAAAACCTGCGTCTGCAGCAGGTGCTCGCCTTCGCGGGCCTCGCTCTGGACGTGATAAATCGTGTCGCCGTGTTTTACGTCGGTATTGAAGCCGAAGATCATTTTGTAATTTTGAAATCAGGTAATTTTGTAATCTCAAAACCGTCGGCGGATCCCAAATTACGAAATTACCCGATTACCAAATTACGAAATCGGGCGAGATGCACTCCTTCCCTTGACACTGTTGCGTGCCAGCCCATAACCTAGAATGTTTCCTTCGCTGCTTGGCGCGAATTATATAGATCTCTGGCTATGCCCGACAATTACTTCGATCGCTACCTCCCGTTTTTTATTCATATTCTGCTGGCGGGCGGAATTGCGACGGCAATTGTCGTTCTTTCCCGGATTATCGGTCCGCGAAAACCCACCCGCGCCAAACTTTCGCCTTATGAATGTGGTATGACGCCGCAGGGCGACTCCCGCGAGCCATTTTCTGTGAAGTTTTACCTGGTCGCGATGCTGTTCATCCTATTCGACGTGGAAGCCGTGTTCATCTATCCGTGGGCCATCATTCTGCGGGATTTGAAGCGCTTCGGCCTTTGGGAAATGCTGGTGTACATTGGCATTTTTCTGGTCGGCTTCCTTTACGTGTGGAAAAAGGGCGTGCTCGACTGGGGCGAAACCGGGCGGGGGAAAGCCTGATGCCCTTCGCTGCAAGTGTTACCAATCTTGAACAACTGAAAAATCATCCCGCGGTGGCGCGGCTGCTGGCTTGGAATCCGGCCGTTGTGCAGGAGGTAAAATTCGATCGCGACGAGATGACCATTTATGTCGAGCGGGGCGCGATCCGCGAAGCCTGTGCGCTGCTGAAAGAAGATCCCGCCTGCCCGTTCAATTTTCTTTCCGATGTGACTTGCGTGGATTGGCTGCCCAGCGAGCCTCGATTTGAAGTTATTTATCACCTGCTGTCGATCCCGAAAAAAGAGCGGGTGCGGCTGAAAGTCCGGCTGGAAAGCGCGAGCCCTGCCGTGGAATCGGTCACTTCCGTGTGGCCGGGCGCGAACTACTTCGAGCGGGAAGTCTATGACCTGTTTGGGGTTCGTTTCACGGGACATCCCTACCTGCGTCGCATTCTGATGCCGGAGGACTGGGAAGGTTATCCGCTGCGCAAAGATTATCCGGTGGAGGGTTATCTCTGATGGCGCACATGAGTCCCACGCCGGTTCTGGAGCCCGGGCAGGACCGCACAATGATCCTGAACATGGGCCCCCAGCATCCGTCGACCCACGGCGTGCTGCGCGTGCTGCTGGAAATTGATGGCGAGACTGTCGTGCGGCTTATGCCCGATATCGGCTACCTGCACACGGGAATCGAGAAAACCTGCGAGGCGAAGTTCTATCAGCAGGTAGTGCCGCTCACCGATCGCATCGATTATCTCTGCCCCATGACCAACAATCTGTGCTACGTGCTGGCGGTGGAAAAGCTGCTGGGGCTGGAGATTCCTCCGAAGGCGCAGTGGCTGCGCGTGCTGCTGAATGAACTGACGCGGATCAATTCGCACCTGGTGTGGTTGGGCACGCACGCCATGGACATCGGAGCGCTGACGGTCTTCCTCTATTGCTTCCGCGAACGCGAGGAAGTTCTACGCATGTTCGAGATGGTCAGCGGCCAGCGCATGATGACCTCGTATTTCCGGGTAGGAGGGATCGCTCTGGAGCCCCCGCTGGGATTTTTCGATCGCGTGCGCGATTTTGCCGGATACTTCCCCGAAAAAGTGGATGAATACGAAAATCTGCTGACGGGGAATCCGATCTGGGGAATGCGAACCAAAGGCGTGGCGCGGATCAGCGCAGAAGACGCGATGGCGCTGGGCGCAAGCGGCCCCACGTTGCGCGGCAGCGGAGTGGATTTCGATCTGCGGCGCGACATGCCGTATTCGAGCTACGAGAAGTTTCAGTTCAAAGTCCCGGTTTCGCAGGAAGGCGACGTCTTTGCGCGGTACATGTGCCGGGTGCAGGAATTGCGTGAGTCGACCGCCATCGTGCGCCAAGCCTTGGATGGCATGCCGGAAGGTCCCATCAAAGCCGATGCGCCGCAGGTGGTTCTGCCCGATCGCGAAAAAATGAAGACGCAGATGGAATCGCTCATCTACCACTTCAAGATCGTCACTGAGGGATTCGCGGTTCCGGCGGGCGAGGTTTATCAGGCGGTGGAATCGCCGCGCGGAGAGATGGGCTATTACATCGTGAGCGATGGAACGGCGAAACCGTATCGCGTGCACATGCGGGCCGCCTGCCTGGCGAATTTGCAGACGCTGCCCACGATGTGCGAAGGGCGGCTGCTCGCTGACGTGGTGGCGGCGATCGGGAGCATTGACATCGTGCTGGGAGAGATCGACCGATAGGAATTTTGTAATTTGGTAATCGGGCAATCTTGTAATTTGAAGGCCTGCAGTGTTTATTGATCCTTAAATTGCGAGATTACCCGATTACAAGATTACAAATGCGTTTCTCAGATGAATTCGAAACCCGCTTTGCCGAGATGGTCACGCACTATCCGACCAAAAGATCGGCGCTCGTTCCGACGCTGCTGTATGCCCAGGACGAAACCGGCTATCTCTCGGACGAAGTGATTTCCGAAATCGCCTTGCGCCTGGATTTGACCGAACTCGATGTGCGCAACGTGATCAGCTACTACTCCATGCTGACCACGAAACCACGCGGCAAGTTCAACGTGCAGGTGTGCACGAACATCAGCTGCATGGTGCGCGGCGCGGAAGAAGTTTTCGATCATTGCAAGAAGAAGCTTGGCATCGGCCACAAAGGAACCACTCCCGATGGACTGTTTTCGCTGGAAGAAGTCGAGTGCATCGGCGCTTGCAGTTGGGCTCCGGCAGCGCAGGTCAATTATGACTTTCACGAGAACCTGACGGTTGAAAAGATGAGCGCGGTTCTGGACGAGTACAAGAAGAAGGGAGCGCAATAGCATTTTGTAAGTTGGTAATCGGGTGATTTTGTAATTTGAAATCACATGACATCCAAGCAAGAGGAATTTGCGGCAACGAACTGAGCGCGTTGTTCACAGCTTCGAAGACAACGGCTAGGTCTCGATAAAATTACTCGATTACGAAATTACAAAATGGCTGACCTGGTTTCCCATCCCGACGAGGTAAAGGTCGTCTCCCGGCGATTTGGCCAGGGTGCGACCGATATCGAGCGCTATGTCGGTCTCGACGGCTACAAAGCCGTGCGGAAGGCGCTCGCCATGGAACCGGACGCCATCATCAACGAGGTGAAGAACTCGGGCTTGCGTGGGCGCGGTGGTGCTGGATTTTCGACCGGGATGAAATGGTCGTTTGTGCCCAAGCAATCGGCGAAACCGAAATATGTTCTTTGCAACGGCGACGAAAGCGAACCGGGCACGTGCAAAGACCGGCTGATTTTCGAGCACGATCCGCACGCGGTGATTGAAGGTGTCATGATCGCCGGGCTGGCTGTGGGCGCAAGGAGTGGATACATCTACATCCGGGGCGAATATCGCTATCTGTCGGTCATCATGCAGAAAGCGATCCGCGATGCCTATGCCAAGGGGTTTCTTGGCAAAAATATTTTCGGCAGCGGACGCGATTTCGATGTCTACTGGCACGGCGGTGCGGGAGCTTATGAAGTTGGGGAAGAATCGGCGCTGATGGAGTCGCTCGAAGGCAAACGCGGCATTCCGCGGATTCGGCCTCCCTTCCCGGCCGTCGTCGGATTATGGGGCGGACCGACCGTAATCAATAATGCCGAGACTCTGGCCAGCGTTCCGCACATTATTCTGGGAGGCGCGGAGTGGTACGCAAAAATCGGAACTCCGAAAAACGGCGGCACGCGGCTGTTTTGCCTGAGCGGCAATCTGGCAAAGCCGGGGGTCTACGAACTGCCGATGGGCTATAACTTAAAGAAAATGATTTTTGACGTGGGAGGCGGCATTCCGAACGGGCGCAGTCTGAAAGCTGTTGTTCCCGGAGGATCTTCCACTCCCTGTCTAACGCCAGACGAGATTGACGTCGCCATGGATTTCGATGCGGTGGCGAAGGCTGGTTCGATGCTCGGTTCGGGCGGGGTGGTCGTACTCGATGATGCGCAATGCATCGTGAAATTTGCTTTGCGCACCATGAAGTTCTACCGACACGAGAGTTGCGGATGGTGCATCCCCTGCCGCGAAGGAACGGACTGGCTGGAGAAAACGCTGACTCGTTTTCACGCGGGCGGCGGATTGAAAAAAGATATCGATAACATGCAGTACTTGTCGGAAAACATGCTGGGACGGACGTTTTGTCCGCTTGGCGACGCGGCGGCGATGCCGACCATCGCATTCGTGAAAAAATTTCGCAAGGAATTCGAAGATCATCTGGAAGGACGGCCGTGCCCGTTTGAGAAGGAAGGCGCGGTGGAAAAGCTTCCGGTGATGGCATGAGCAAAGATTTTGTAATTTGGTAATCGGGTAATTTGTAATCTGCAAATCTATTACAAAATTACCCGATTGCAAAATTACAAAATGCCTGAAGTTTCCCTTACAGTCGACGGCAAGAAGGTCACCGCGCCGGCGGGCACGCTGCTCATTGAAGCGTGCAAGAGCGTCGGGATCGAAGTGCCTTCCTTCTGCTATTACCCGAATCTCTCTTTGCAGGGCGCGTGCCGCATGTGCCTGGTCAAGATCGAAAAAATGCCCAAGCTGCAGACCGCGTGCACCACGGTCGTCGCCGAAGGGATGATCGTCATCACCGACAGCCCCGAGGTCAAGCAGGCGCGCAAGTCCATGATCGAGATGCTCCTCGGAAATCATCCCCTGGATTGCCCGGTGTGCGACGCCGGCGGCGAGTGTGAGCTGCAAGATATGACTTTCAGCTATGGTGCCGCCGAGTCGAAGTTCATCGAGATGAAAAATCACCGCGACGAGCAGCAATGGTCGCCGGTGGTCTACTTCGACCGGCCGCGTTGCATTTTGTGCTATCGCTGCGTGCGCGTGTGCGGCGAAGGCATGGACGTCTGGGCTCTCGGTGTGCAGAACCGCGGGGTCAGTTCGATTATCGCGCCGAACAAAGAAGACCACCTCGAGTGCGAAGAATGCGGCATGTGCATCGATATCTGTCCAGTCGGCGCGCTCACCTCGGGCGCATATCGATACAAGACGCGTCCGTGGGAAATGAAGCACGTCGGCACCGTCTGCACACATTGCGGCGACGGCTGCAAAACGACGCTGGGGGTGCGGCGCTCGGATACAGGGATGGAAATCGTGCGCGGAGACAACCGCGACAAGAGCGGAACGAACGGAGATTTTCTCTGCATTAAGGGCCGATATGGATTCGATTTCGCAGGTTCCGACCAGCGCCTGACTCTGCCCCTGATTCGCAAAAATGGAAAGTTGACGCCTTCCACTTGGGAAGAAGCGTTCGGTCTGGTGGGAAAGAAGTTCGCGGAAATTCGGGATAAAGATGGCGGTTCGGCAATCGGAGTTGTGGGCTCAAACCGCACCACGAACGAAGAGAATTATTTGCTTTCGAAATTCGCGCGAACGGTGTTGAAGACCAACAACGTCGACCATCATCGCACCGCCGACTTCCCTGCCCTGGCTGGGGCGCTGCGCGGCAAGCCTAAAGCGACGGCCAGCATGGCCGATGTTTTCAGTGCGCCGGCGATATTGCTGATCGGCAGCGATCCCACGGAGCAGCATCCGTTATTGGCTTGGCAGATTCGCAACCATGTTCGTCTGCATCGCGCGAAGCTCTACGTCATTAATTCAGAACCGATCAAGCTGCGGAGGCAGGCGACGGAATTTCTACAAATTCCTGCTGGGACCGAAGCCAAACTCGCCAGCTTCCTGGCGGGAAGTGATGCGGCGGCGGATTCGCTAATCAACGCGGGTGCCGGCAAGGAACCCTGGACAGGTCTTCGCGAGAAGCTGCGAGAGGAAGCGAATCTCGTCATTATTTTCGGATCTGAGACTCGCGGCAGCGCTATTGCGGATCTGGTGAACTTCGGATCCGGCATTGCGGGCGCGAAGTTTATCGCACTGGGCGATTATTCGAATTCGCGCGGGGCTGCGGACATGGGACTCTACCCTGACTTGCTGCCAGGCTATCACCCTGTTTCTCCGGCCGGCAGCCGATTTCATGAGGAGTGGGCCAGTATTCCGCAAGCAGCCGGCTTGGATTTGCCGGGCATGATCGACGCCGCGAAATCGGGCAAGTTGAAGGCGTTGTATGTTGTGGGATCGAATCCGGTGAGCCGGCTCAACATCGACCCTTTCGTATTCGCGCAGAGCTTCGTCGTCGTGCAAGATATGTTTCTGACCGAAACCGCGGAGATGGCGGACGTCGTGCTTCCGGCAGCAAATGCGTATGAGAAATCCGGAACGATGACGAATACCTGCGGCGATGCGCAGTTGGTGAAGAAAGCCGGCGACGTTTCCGGACTCAAGAGTGATTTCGAGATGATTGTCCGCATTGCCGAGGCGATGGGACATGACGTTCACAAACTGGTTCCGTTTGGGCGGGGCGAGTCTGCCGACATGGGTCAATCCCGCGGCGCCGAATCAGGCGAGGCCGACCGTCATGCGGTGTGGCTGGAAACCCATGGACTGGAGCCGAAGCTGAGTCCATTCGATCCGATCGCGATCCTCGACGAGATTCAGCGGCTGGTTCCGGGCTACGATGTTTCCCGCGCGAATCTGGTGGGAGGAAATAGCGAGCATACGTCGCTCGCGAGTGCGGGCGCGAGCGCGCAGCATAAATCAGAATTGATTATTCCGGCGAAAGATACTCTTTTCACTTCAGGCACGCTGGGCCGCTACTCCCGGGTGTTGAAGTCTGTCATTGAGAGTCACGAAATCAAGCCTGCCGAGGTTGCGGCAGATTAGCTTTTAGAAATAAGAATCGATTCAGCGAGGATAGGAACGGGCGCTTTGCCGATCTGGCTCTTTATTGTCGTTTCCGTAGTGAAGTCAGCGATTCTTTTGGTCGTGCTGCTGACGGCAGTGGCGTACACCGTGTGGCTCGAACGGAAAGTCGTGGGCCATATGCAGAATCGCTGGGGACCCACGCGCGTAGGTCCATTTGGATTACTGCAGCCAGCGGCAGACGGGCTGAAGTTTCTCTTCAAAGAGGACCTGACCCCACCGCACGTCTACAAGCCGCTGTATATCGCCGCGCCGATGATCGCGGTGATCTTCGCGCTGACTTCCATCGCGGTAATTCCATTCGGCAACTCGGTGGTGATCCACGGCTATACGATCCCGCTTCAGGTCACCGACGTGAACGTCGGGCTGCTGCTCATCCTGGGCGTGACATCGATCGGCGTGTACGGAGTGGCGCTGGCTGGATGGTCGTCGAACAACAAGTATTCTTTGCTTGGCGGATTGCGCGCCAGCGCGCAGATGGTCAGCTACGAAATTTCGCTCGGCTTGTCGCTGGTAGGCGTGCTGATCATGTCGGGAAGTTTCAGTCTTCGTCACATTGTCGAAGCGCAGCAAGGACATTTCTGGGGATTTATTCCGCGCTGGAACATTTTCCACGGACAGATTGTCGGCTTCTTCTGTTATCTGATTGCGGCTTACGCGGAAACCAACCGCATTCCGTTTGATCTGCCGGAAGCCGAAACTGAGCTGGTCGCCGGTTATCACACCGAATACAGCGCGATGAAATTTGCCATGTTCTTCATGGCCGAGTACGCAAACATGATCACGGTCGCGTGCCTTGCCACACTGCTGTTCCTGGGCGGGTGGAACGGCCCGGTCTTCGGGCCATACCCACTGCAGGTGATCTTGCCGGTGATCTGGTTCGCAGCGAAAGTTTTCGTGTTTCTCTTTATCTATATCTGGGTACGCGGCACGCTGCCGCGTTTCCGCTACGATCAACTGATGGCATTTGGCTGGAAGTTTCTGCTGCCGGTGGCGATTTGTAATCTGATCGCAACCGCGGTTGCGGTGGCGTGGTGAGTAACACCGGTGGCCAGTACCCAGTTGCCAGTCCTCAGTACCCGATGCTGGACTCGACGGGGAACTGAGAACTGACAACTGAGAACGGCTCCATGAGCATTCATCTCATCCTGTTTTTGTTCTTCGGCGTGGCCGCCGTGGCGGGCGCGGTCAACCTGCTGGCGCAGTCCCACCCGATCAATTCTGCGCTCTCACTGATCGCAGTGATGGCCGCGCTCGCGGGAGAATTCCTGCTGCTGGGCGCGGAATTCGTTGCTGCGATCCAGGTCATCGTTTATGCCGGCGCGATCATGGTTTTGTTTGTGTTCGTCATCATGCTGTTGAACGCTGGAGTGGAAGAACGCACCAAGGGAAGCAAGGTCGCGATCATGTTTGGCATTCCGGGAATGCTGATTGGAAGCGTTCTGGTTGCCTGGGCGGTGCTGCACTCGTATGGCAATCAGCAGGTTTTCGCGAGTGTTCTCGAAGGTACACCGTCCAAGATCGCGATGCTGCTCTTTCACGAATTCCTGCTGCCCTTTGAAGTGACTTCGATACTGATTCTGATCGCCATCATGGGCGCGGTCGTGCTAGCGAGCAAGCCGCACGCCGTGCAGAAGAGGAAGGAGCACTGATGGTCCCTCTTTCGTATTACCTCGTGCTCAGCGCCATCCTGTTTGCCTGCGGCGTAACCGGATTTCTGATCAAGCGCAACATCATCACGATCTTCATGTCGATTGAGCTGATGCTCAACGGTGTGAATCTTTCGTTCGTGGCTTTTGCGGCGCAGTGGCATGCGCTTTCCGGACAGGTCTTCGTCTTCTTTGTGATGGTGGTGGCCGCGGCGGAAGCGGCAGTGGGATTAGCCGTCATCATCGCGATCTACCGAGCGCGTGAAACCTTGAACGTCGACCAGGTCAACCTGCTCAAACTATGACGCCGAACCTCAATCTCTGGCTGATCCCGGTTCTGCCTCTCGCGGGTGCAGCCATCAATGGTTTCTTTGGCAAGAAGTCCTCGCGCACGGCGGTGACTACAGTCGCGCTCGTCTTTTGCGGAGCAGCATTCGCGTGGGCGTCAGTTGCGGCAGCGCGCTTCTGGCCGGGAGACGTTCCCTATCAGGAGTTCCTCGCGCACTGGATCCGTTCCGGCACGTTCTCCGCCGACTTCGCCTTTTATCTCGATCGGCTTTCGCTGGTCATGATGCTGGTCGTCACCGGGGTGGGATTTCTTATTCATATCTACTCCGTCGGGTACATGTGGGAGGATCCGGGTTATTACCGATTCTTCTGTTACCTGAACCTGTTCATGTTTTTCATGCTGACGCTGGTACTGGCGAATAACTATCTGGTGATGTTCATCGGCTGGGAAGGCGTGGGGCTGGCATCGTATCTGCTGATCGGGTTCTGGTTCACAAAGGACTCGGCGGCGTCGGCGGGCAAGAAAGCATTCATCGTCAACCGCATCGGCGACTTCGGATTTCTGATCGGACTGTTTCTGCTCATCGAGCACTTCGGATCGCTGAACTTTGTGCAGGTGTTCAATCAGGTTCAGCCGATGGCGACGGAGACGGCTGGAGCCGGTCTGCTGACCGCAATCGGAATTCTGCTGATGGTCGGCGCTTGCGGGAAGTCTGCCCAGATCCCGCTCTATGTCTGGCTTCCCGATGCCATGGAAGGTCCGACGCCGGTTTCGGCACTGATCCACGCCGCGACCATGGTCACGGCCGGCGTGTATATGGTCTCTCGTTCGCATGTGATTTTCGAGCGAGCGCCGATCGCCCTCACCGTAGTCGCCATCATCGGCACTATCACTGCATTCTTCGCTGCCACGATTGGCATTGCTCAAACTGATATCAAGAAGGTTCTCGCCTACTCGACCGTCTCGCAGCTCGGTTACATGTTCATGGCCTGCGGCGTCGGGGCATTCTCCGCGGGGATTTTCCACCTGATGACGCACGCCTTTTTTAAAGGCCTGCTGTTTCTGGGCGCGGGCTCGGTGATACACGCGGTGGGCGGCGAGCAGGACATGCGCAAGATGGGCGGGCTTCGCTCCTACATTCCATGGACATTCTTGACCATGGCCATCGCGACCCTTGCCATCTCAGGAATCTTCCCCTTCGCCGGCTTCTGGAGCAAAGATGAAATTCTCTGGAAGGCGTATCAGGCGAATCCGATTTATTGGGTGATCGGCGCGATCACGGCCTTCATTACCTCGCTCTACATGTTCCGCTTGCTCTTCATGACGTTCTTCGGCGAATACCGGGCCACCAAAGTGGACGAACACGGCCGCTTACTCCGTGCGCACGATCAGGAGGGCCATGGCCATAGCGAACCGCACGAGAGCCCGGCGGTCATGCTGGTTCCGCTTTTGATACTGGCGCTTCTGTCGACAGTCGGCGGATTGGTTGGAATCCACAACGGTTTCGAGCACTTTCTCGGGCCGGTATTCGGACCCGAGTATGAGGCGGCCGCCAGAGGTTCGGGCGGAATGGAACTCCTGCTGATGGGCATCTCGCTGACTTTTGCGCTGGCGGGCGCAGTCATCGCCTACATTCTTTACGTGAGCAAGCCGTACTTGCCCGATCGCATCGCCGACAGCCTGGGCAGCCTCTACCGTGCGGTTTTCAATAAGTACTATGTGGACGAGCTATACGCAAAGGTGTTCGTCAATCCGCTGGTGAAAGGATCGACGCGAATTCTGTGGCAAGGCGTCGACCGCAAGGTGATTGACGATACGGTGAACGATGCGGCGTACGGAGCGCGCGAAGTATCCGATGAGGTCCGGCATATGCAGTCGGGCAATCTGCGCTCGTATGCGGGATGGATTGCCGCCGGAGCCGCAATTCTGATCGCGTATATGGTTTGGCAGGGGGTGGCGCGATGAACGCCGACGCTCTTAGCCCCTACATCTTGACGCTGGTTACGTTTGTGCCTTTGGCGGGAGCCCTCTTGTTGATGATCTTGCCGCGGCGCGATCGCGATATCCGCATTTTTTCGCTTGTCGTTTCCCTGCTCACCTTCATTCTCTCGTTACACCTGCCAGTTTATTTCCATCGTGAGCACGCGGCATTTCATTACGAAATCAATCTGGAGTGGATTTCGAGCCCCAAAATTCACTATCACATGGGGATCGATGGAATTTCGTTGTGGCTTGTCTTGCTGACGACGTTCCTCACTCCGCTCTGTGTGCTGATTTCCTGGAAATCGGTTCATGATCGCGTCAAAGAGTTTTTTATTCTCCTGCTGATCCTCGAAACCGCACTGATCGGCGTTTTTGTCGCCCTCGACCTGTTCCTCTTTTATTTCTTCTGGGAAGCTACGCTGATTCCCATGGCGCTGCTGATCGGAATCTTCGGGCACGAGCGCAAAGTCTACGCAGCCGTGAAGTTTTTTATGTACACGATGATCGCGTCGGTGTTTATGCTGGCCGCGATTCTCTGGCTGTACGCGCATACTGGCAGCTTCGATTTTGTCGAGATTCAGAATCAGATTCGAGCGAATGGGGTTCCCGGGTTTCCCTCGGCGGCACTCTGGCTTTTCCTTGGATTCTTTATCGCATTTGCCGTCAAAGTACCGCTATTCCCTTTCCACACCTGGCTTCCCGATGCGCACGTGGAAGCTCCGACTGCCGGCTCGGTGCTGCTGGCGGGCGTTCTGCTGAAGATGGGTACATACGGCATGTTGCGCTTCAATCTCGGGCTCTTCCCCGAGCAATCACGGCACAATGCTCCGTGGATCGTCGTGCTGGCGCTGATCGGCATTATCTACGGCGCGCTCGTGGCCATGGTGCAACCCAACATGAAGAAACTCATCGCCTATTCTTCGGTGAGCCATCTTGGATTCGTCGTGCTTGGCATCTTCAGCTTTACGCAAGCCGGGCTGAATGGGGCCATGTTCGTCATGCTGGCCCACGGAGTTTCCACCGGAGCGCTGTTCATGCTGGCAGGAGTGTTGCACGAGCGCCGGCATACCTACGAGATCAGCGAATTCGGCGGCCTGGCTTCGCCAATGCCGGTTTATGCGGCTTTATTCCTGTTCATCGTGCTGGCGTCTGTCGGTCTGCCTCTGCTGAATGGGTTCGTTGGAGAATTCCTGGTCTTGAGCGGCGCATTCCAGGCCCGAGCGATTTACGGAATTCTGGCAGCCACGGGCGTGATCTGGAGTGCTTGCTATCTTCTCTGGATGTACCAGCGCGTGTTTTATGGGAAGGTCACGCACGCCGTGAACGATTCCCTTCCCGACCTAGGAGGTTTTGAAAAAGCCGCGGTATGGCCGTGCGCGCTGGCCGCGCTGGTGATGGGCGTCGCTCCTATCATTTGGCTGGCAGCGATCGATCCGGCCACACAATCCGCGTTGATTCCCATCGCGCAGATGACGGCAAAGGTGGTGGGCCAATGATCATCCCAGTGCTGGCGCAAGCGACACCGCAAGGCGTGGAATATATCCGGATCCTGCCCGAGCTGGTGCTGTCGGCATTTGGCATTCTGATCATGCTGCTGGATACGGTAGTAGATGAGCAGAAAAGTCCGAAGACTCTCGGCATTATTGGATTTATCGGCACCATCGCCGGCCTGCTCGCGACCTGGTACATGTCGGAATCGCCTGGTCTAGCCTTTTCCAACAGCATTCGCGTCGATGGGTTCAGCATCTTCTTCCACGTACTCGTCATTTCGGTCGCGGCGGTGGTGATCCTGAGCTCGTTCGAATACATGGCCGTGCAGCACATCCGCGCGGGGGAATACTACGCGCTGATTCTGTTCGGAACCGTCGGCATGGGGCTGATGTCCTCGGCCATCGAACTCGTACTGATTTTTATTGCGCTGGAAATCTCGTCGATCTCCACCTACATCCTGGCGGGATTTCGCCGCTATCAGGCCGCGAGCAGCGAATCTTCGTTGAAATATTTCTTGTTAGGTTCGTTCGCGACCGCATTCTTTCTGTATGGGGTGGCGATGATGTTCGGCGCAACGGGGTCGACCAACATCGACACGATCAGCCAAAGTTTGCAAGCCAATGGCGTCCCGTTGCTGGTCTATATCGGGACCGCGTTAATGTTTGTCGGTCTGGGATTCAAAGTCGCGGCCGCTCCGCTGCACGTGTGGACTCCGGACGTCTACGAAGGAGCGCCTGCGCCGGTTGTCGGCTTCATGTCGACCGCTCCGAAAGCGGCGGCATTCGCAGTCTTGCTGCGCATCGTTTTCTCGATCAACGAACCTGGGCACTTCTGGCCGATCTGGGTCGCAGCCGCTCTCTCGATGACGATCGGCAATCTCGGCGCTCTGGTGCAAACGAACGTGAAGCGACTGCTGGCGTATTCCTCGATCGCACACGCCGGATATCTGCTAGTTGCGTTCGGGATGACCACGGCGCAAAATTCGCCCGACGGAATTGCTGCCGCGATGTTTTACGCCGCCGCATACGCGGCCATGAACGTAGGAGCCTTCGCAGTGGTCAGTCACTTCGCCAACGCCGGCGAGCAATATGTGACGCTGGAAGATTACGAGGGCCTTGGCCGGAGTTCTCCGTTGCTGGCCGCGATCCTTACGGTTTTCCTGCTGTCGCTGATTGGCATCCCGATGACTGGCGGCTTTTTCGCCAAGTTCTATGTATTCAGCGCCGCACTGCGCGCGAATCTGATCTGGCTCACTCTGATTGGCGTGGTAAACAGTGCCATTGGAGCGTATTACTATCTGCGGATCATCGTGGTGATGTATATGCGCGAGTCGCGCAAACAGGTCCCTGTGAGGCCTGTTCCGTTTGGACTCGGGGCGGCTCTGGCGGTGAGTATTTTGGCAACAATTTACCTCGGGATCTTCCCGAATCCAGTGTTGCGCTATGCCCAACGCTCTGCCCAAGATGTGATGGCACAACATGAAACGACGCCGTCCGCTCGCACGGCGCAGGTTCCGGAGATTTCGCACAGCCAGCCCTGAAACCCGCTCCCGGCGCGCGAAATCCGTGATTGACAAGAGCGTAGGAGCGCGTGCATTATGTGTGCACAAATGTAGGGTGGGTCTTACCCCCTCCTAGAAACGGGGCGAAATGGAGGCAAGACAAATGCGAACTTTAGTTTCAAGACTTTGGCGGGAAGAGGCGGGGCAGGACATCGCAGAATACGCGGTGATGCTGGCGGTTATTTTGGTACTGGTGGTCGGGACGGTACGGTTGATCGGCTCCAATGCCAACAACGTGTTCTCGAACGCAGCTAGTTCGATTCAGTAATGACCGTAGGGCAACGCTGTTTCCACTGCGAGTGAGAGGTGTACATGACACGATTTAGCCTCAGGGCTTTTGCCGGCTGCTATCGGTTGTGCATGGCAGCTGCTTTCAGCTTGGGGTGAAGACATAGCAAGGTAAGACATTCAATCGACCCCAAGCCGCGATTCCCATCGCGGTTTTGCTTTTTAGGATGGTTTGCGCCGTCATTGTTCATCCAAGGAGATCAGCCGATGATCGTCAACATGTCCGAGAAGGCGACCGAAGAACAGATCCAGCACGTGATCGATCGCATCCGCGAAGCCGGGTATCAGCCGCACATTACTCGCGGCACCGAGCGTACCATCGTCGCCGCCGTCGGCAGCGGGCGACGGCATGAAGTAGAGGCGCTGCAGGTTGCCCCGGGCGTCGATAACGTTGTGGCCATCGCCCAGCCCTTCAAACTGGTCAGCCGCCAGGTTCGACCCGAGCGCACGGTGGTGTGGATCGACGGAGTCGCAATCGGCGGCCCTGAAGTGGTGGTCATTGCCGGTCCCTGTTCCGTCGAATCACGCGAGCAATTGCTGAACACCGCTCATGCCGTGAAGCGCGCGGGTGCGACGATGTTACGCGGCGGCGCCTACAAACCCCGTACATCTCCCTATGATTTTCAGGGTCTCGGCCTCGAAGCACTCAAAATTTTGCAGGAAGCTCGCCGCGAAACTGGTCTGCCCGTGGTGACCGAAGTGATGAGCACGGAAGACGTGGATCTCATCTGCGAATACGCCGACATGTTGCAGGTTGGAGCCCGCAACATGCAGAATTTCGCGCTGCTGCGCCGTCTGGCGACGATCCGCAAGCCGATTCTGCTGAAGCGCGGTCCCTCAGCCACAGTAAAAGAATGGTTGCTCGCCGCCGAGTACCTGCTCTCCGGAGGCAACCATGACGTAGTCTTGTGCGAGCGCGGAATTAAAACCTTCGAAACGGAGATGCGCAACACCATGGATCTAGCGGCGATCGCACTGGCGCGCGACCTCTCGCATTTGCCCGTCATCGCGGATCCTTCGCATGGTACCGGGAAGCAAAACCTCATAGCCGCGGTCTCTCGGGCGGCGGTAGCGGTCGGGGCAGATGGTTTGATCGTTGAGGTCCATCCGTGCCCGGAGCGCGCACTTTCCGACGGACCGCAGTCCCTGGATTTCGCTGGATTCGCCAAGGTCATGCAGGGATTGACTGAGCCCCTCCGGCGCACGGCAACAGCGAGCATGGCCGCGGCAGAAACGAGTTAGGAACGCTCCCAGGCTCGTAACCGTTTGGCCCGATTGAAAGTCTGGCTGTTGATGGTTTGCTTTCAGTTGTGAGTAGATTTGAGGCCCTCATTTATTTGCTTCGGCGGAACAAATGCTGCGCATCGCGATGGTGTTCATCCGGCGGTTGTGGCTGCCGCTGTTGCTGTTGGCAGGCTTTCTGGGCGTGTGCGTTGCGGTCTATATGCGCTTGGAAGGACTTAGGCCCGTTGATGCTCTGTTCTGGATCATCCACAATCACGCCATCGATTACCGCGTAGCGCAGACGTCGACGAAAATATTTGCCCTGTTTGTCTATGCAGGCGTATTTGCGTTTCAAATCTGGATTGCGGAGCGGATTCTGCTCACCATTTTCAGCCATCAAGGTGTGGAGGCATGGAAATCTATGGTCAATGAAGTCAACCTGGATCGCCTGCGCGATCACTTCATTATCTGTGGCTACGGCCAGGTCGGACGAACCGTCGTCGATCAACTCGAACGGCTTGAAATTCCGTTTGTGCTGATTGAGACCAACGAAGGGCTCTACCGCGAGCTGCTCAACGATGGGACACCGGTGATTCAGGGCGATGCCAAGCGCCACGACATTCTTGTGAAGGCTGGACTGGAACGCGCACGCGGCATCTGCATTGTTATCGATAATGATGCTGACAATCTGTACATCACAGTTACAGCCCGCTCCCTGAATCCCAAAGCCAAGATCATTACGCGGGCTGGCCAGCAGCGCTATGCCACCGCGATGCGCAACTCGGGCGCGGATGAAGTCATCATCCCTGAGTATGAAGGCGGACTGATGACCGGGCGCATGATTCAGAAGTACTATCCGGCCCAGATGGCGATTGAGTGATTCGTGATTCGAGTTACTTGGAGCTGGCTGACGGTTGTTTGTTTTGCATGGCCGGATCACCGAATAGGAGGAATGTCCGCCGCACATCTTCATCGCTGATCCGCGATTTAGCTTTCAGAATCGATTCGCCAATGGTTAGATCCTTCCCGAAAGCATTTTCCACGACGAGCTTGTCCAATTTCGTTTGCGGCGCAGGCTGGTTCAAGCCGGAGGAAGCCAAGACGGCTACCGCTCCTCCATTGGGAGCAAGCAGAAGCGTAACTCCGAGCGATTGGGCGTAGGGGTCCTGGAAAAACCCGTTCAGGCAATCCATGATCAGGAAGACGGGAAGCTGCGAACCATTGGTCAGCGATCCGACGGAGTTGGTGTCGAGAATATCGGAGCCCGACCACTGCTCCTCGGAGCCGTGGCCCAGATAATTCACGAGCAGTTGGCCGGAGTTGATCCCGTCCATAAGTTGCTGCTGCGCGGTTGCGGCACCCAGCACGCCGACAAAGATATCGGACGCGGTCAACTTCGCCGGCAGTTGCGCCTGCACCGTCTGCGTGTCCTGGGTGAAACTCTCGCTGTCGTCGCGGTCCGCCACCATGAGGGCACGAGAGGTCCAGGAGCCCGATTGAGAATGCTCATAGCCGACGATCTTTTCGATGGCGGTCTGGTCTTCATCGAGCGTTCCCGCCGGAATTCGGCCGGTTGCAAGCGTTGGCATTCCCGTATTCGAGAAATCGGAGAACCAGTCGTCCGACGCGGTCATCACGCTGCTACTGGGGAAAATATCGGTCGGCACCAGATCGAGTTGGCCAAGTCCCAGATAGTTTCTGGGATCAAAGGAAGCCCGTCCGTTAAGCAGCAGGTAGTGTGGTGGCTTCTTCCAGCTCCGGGTTGCCGTTTGCACGAACTCGCGAATCGCATAAGGGCTGTGTTCGCCGAAGTTGAATTCGTCGTAGAGCTCGGAAACCGGCACGACGACCGAGGATTTCCCTTCCGCGTTATGAGCGCCAATCAAGGAGTCGAGCGCGCCGGCGAATCCGTCATAGGTGATCATGGCTATGTCTGCGCCAGCCTGCACGCTGTTCCAGTGCGACGGGCGGTTCGCGCGCACTCCTGCAGGGGTTGCGAGGCGGTCGCTCGCGACGGCCAGCAGCGTATGCGACACAGGGTTTGCCGGGTTCGTTGTTGTCCACGGAACCTGGATCGCAATCGCATCGTTGCCAGTATTGGTGACGACCTGCGGCGTCAATTGCACGGGTTGGCTTGGATCCGTGACATCAAGAACGACTGGGGCGCTGGTGAAGCCGCTCGCCACGATCTCATCGCCGGCGCGGCCGGTAAATTTCAGTTGGTCGGAATCGGCAACGTACTGGTGTGGATAGGTGATCCGGATGAACTCGACCAGGCTGGTATCGTAATCCCCATTCTGAGCGGTGAGGGTAACGGTGTTGCTTCCTTCCTGCAGGGATCCCGGGGGAAGCGAGACGCTCAGATGTCCTTTGTCCTGACCAGTAAAAGTGATATCGCCAATTGTGCTGCCATTTAATGTCACGCCGACATCATGAGCGACGCCCGTAATGATGCCTTGCAACGCTATGTCGAGATTCGATTCCTGCGTGGAGCTGGTATCCAGATGAGAAACACTAATGGTTTGCTCGACGGGCGTTGGCGATACGAATGCGCCAAAGAAGTTCTGGCCATTCTTCGTCAGCAGTGCACCGAAATAGGTTGTGTGCTGACGCAATTCTGCCGTCGTACGATAGCTGGCGGTCGGCTGATTCGACCCAGACGAGATTGGCAGTACCGGGATGCGTGCTCCTCGGCCATCGCCAGCGACAAGCCAGTAAACGCGCGTACCTGAAAACACCGTGTCGATTCCGGTGCCGTAGAAATTGATGGCGGCTTGCGGGCCAAATCCTCCCGGACCCATGGCAGCGCCGGTAATCCGCATCGGCTGCTCGATCGCTTCCGCATAAAGGTGCAGATTCGAAGGATCCACATTCGGGTCAAGTCCCGCCTGGATCAACTGCGACTGCGGGATTCGATACCAGCCTTCATGCTGAATATAGATTTTCACCGCGGGATGGGCCGCGAGATCGAATTGCCGGGCTGTCTGAGCGCTGGTGGCCATGGCAGGCATGGCGACAGCATCGACAAGATGACTGTCTTGCGGAACAGAGCTCTGCGCTTGGCTCAGCTGTTTGAATGTTATGGTCTCGCTTGGATTTGCGTCGCTCGCCGGAACCATACTGGCTTCGACCGATACGGGGCCGTGCATGGTGCGGATTCCGTTCACATCGACGTCTTCAAGCCAGTACGAGGCTCCCGCCATCGGCGGCGAGGGGTCGATCCAGGCATAACTCTTGGCCGAATGTTTGGGCAGTGCGCCAGACATCAGCAATGCCGAACCTGCAATCAGCGACGAATTCACACGCACGCGGTTTCCATTCAGCTCGCGATACAGATTGAATCCAAGATTGTGCGCCTCGCCTCCGGTTTTCCATGCCAGCAGCACGCGGCTGGCTCCATTCTTGTCATTCCCGAGATGAGCCGTAAACCATTGCAGCGAGATCGCGGTGGGGTATGTGACCGTCACCTGTACCGAGGACGTATTGTTCGCCTGATTGGGATCGGTCTGGTCCGCGCTCACGGTTGCGGTATTCAGAATGACTCCCGGTTGCTGCGGAATGGTCAGGATACTGATCGTCGCAGTCGTGGCGTTGTCCATCGTACCCAGGAGGCAGATGACCTGTCCCTCAGCTTCGGAACACGAACCTTGGCTGCTGGGAGTAACCGTGGACGAAAGATAGGTGACCGAAGATGGCAGTGTGTCCGTCACAGTCACAGTCGTTGCCGTAGCAGGCCCGTTGTTGGTCACTGTCAAGGTGTAAGTCAGCGGGTCTCCTTCATTCACCGGATTGGGCGTTGCCGTCTTGACGATCTCCATGTCGGCGCTGTTCGGGTTCGCCACGATCACGGTTGCGCTGGCGGTGTTCGTAGTGATATTCGGAACAGGATTCTGCGCTGTCGCTGTCGCGGTAAGGGTGATGCTTGTTCCTGACGGGGTCGCTGCATTCACCTGCAGCACGACTGTGAAGGTTGCGGTCGCTCCTTTGGCAAGACTCGCGTCCGTACAGGTAATGGTGCCCGCAGTACAGGCCCATCCGCCGGGAATGGTTGACGACACGAACGTTGTGTTGGGCGGGAGAGCCCCGGAGAGTTGGGCATTGGTAGCGGCCGATGGTCCGAGATTCTGAACCGTTATCGTATATGTGACGTCGCTCCCAGCCGCAACCGAGGTTGGCGTTGCCGACGCCGTGACGACCAGGTCCGCCTGGTTCGAGGCGGCGACCACGTCCGAAACCGTCGCGCTGTTATTCGCGGTATTTGGATCGCTTGTGTTCGAACTGATCGTTGCCGTCTGATTCACCGCAGTTCCGGCAGGCGCGTTCGCAGCTACCGTGGCCGTAAACGTAATCGTAGCCGTAGCGTTCGGGGCGAGGCTCGGATTCGTGCAGGTCAGCGTAGCGACGCTACAGGTCCAACCTGCAGGCGCCGTCAAGCCAGTCGCGGTTGTATCGGTGGGAAGTGTTTCCGTAACCTGCACGCCTGTCGCGGTGCTCGGCCCGGCATTCTTCACGTTCTGCGTGTAGGTCAGGACGCTACTGTCCTCCGCCGGAATCGAGGTTGCAGGCAGCGCGTTCGTGATTGAGAGATCGGCGGAATCGCTGACGTAAGTCGTGACGCTGGCAGTGTTGTTGCTGCAGTTGGGATCGGATGCGGAACAGGTAACTCCTGCACTTTCCGTGAGCCCCGTGCCTGCCGCTGCCGTCGAGTTCACAGTGACAGTTAGTGTGAAGCTCGCCGTCGACGTAGCCCCGGTGGCAGCCATGCTCGCTGAATCTGTGCATTGATAGGGCGAAGCGGCGGTGCAAGTCCAAGTTCCACCCGGTCCGGTCAGCGAAACGAAGGTGACGTTGGCCGGGAGAGTCTCAGTGAGGACGATCCCGGTGGCAGACGCCGCCGGGCCATTATTGGTCACGGTTTGCGAGTAGACAATCGTTCCCCCAGCGGCGACCGGATTCGGTGTTCCAGAATTGCTGACGCTCAAATCGGCTGTGCCGCTGGCGCCAATCCCAATGTTCACCGTGGCCGTGTTGTTTGCCGGATTTGTATCGGTAGTGGACGAACTCACGTTCACCGTGTCGGTGATCGTTCCAGTGGCGGTTGCTCCTACCTGATAGATCGCCTTGACAGTCCCTACGGACCCGGAAACGACGCTCGGGTTGGTACACGCGACCGGCGCGGAATTAGGACAGGTCCACGTGCCGCCTCCCGTTGTTGTCACCGAGACCGAAACAAACGTTGTATTCGTGGGCGTCGCTTCCGCCAGCGTTCCCAGGCTGCAGTTGCTCGGGCCAGAATTGGTCACGACCTGGGTGTAGGTGATTTGCCCACCCTGGGCCACCGGGCTCGGAGTCCCGCTATTTGCGACCGCCAAGTCGCAATTGTCGTAGAGGGTGGTGGTCACCGTGGTGCTGTTGTTCGCGGGGTTAGGATCGCCGGTCGTAGCCGTCACGGACGAATTTGCCGTGATTGTGCCCGGGGCGATGTTGGCCGGAACATTGACGACGACGATGATGTTCGCCTGTGTTCCGGAAGCTAAACTTGCGTCGGTGCAATTCACAGTACCCGCCGAGCCAACCGCCGGCTGAGTACAAGTCCAGCCGGCGGGAGCGAGCACCGATTGGAACGTTGTGTTGGCCGGCGTGGCCTCGGTAAAGCTCACGCTTGTCGCCGCTGCCGGACCGTTATTCGTGATGGTTTGCGTGTAGGTAATGTTGTTACCGGCAAGGACGGAAGCCGGCGTAGCCACTGTGCTGAGAGCGACATCCGCCTGCGTTCCGCTCGCAACCACGTCTGTTGCGGTAGCGGAGTTGGCGCCGAACGCCTGATTGCCGGCATTCACCGTCGCTGTGTCGGTGATCGTGCTTCCTGCGGCAGCGGTCGCGCTCACCTGATAAACCACGGTAAACGTGCCCGTGCCGGAAGGTCCGGAGGCCACGCTGGGATTCGTGCATTGGGTCGGGAAGCCGGTGCAGGTCCATCCGGCCGGGGGGGTGATCCTAACAAAGGTAGTATTGCCCGGAGTGCTCTCGGTGAAAGTCGCACTGGTCGCGGCTGAGCTTCCGGTATTGGTCACGATCTGCGTATAAGTGATGTCGTTGCCGGGCTGCACCGGATTGGGCGAAGCAACGTTGGTGACCGTTAACTGAGCATTCGCTGTCGTTCCGACTTCGGTGCTGACCGAAGCGGTATTGTTGAGGGGATTCGGATCGCTTACCGATGAACTCACCGAGGCAACGCCCGTAATGATCGTTCCATTTGCAGTACTGCTGCCCACCTGCACCACCAGCGTAAAGCCCGATGCAGTCACCGCGGCCATGCTGACGTTGGTACAGACAATATTGCCCGTGCCGCCAACTCCCGGCGTGGCACAACTCCAACCTGTCGGAACTGTCATCGAAACGAAAGTCGCATTCGCCGGAACGGCCTCATACAGGGTGGCATTGTCTGCCGCGCTTGGACCGTTGTTGGTGACAACCTGCGTATAAGTGATGTCGCTGCCGGACGCGACCGGG
>Ga0335073_10003071_pt1 | contig 23103 bp, 15 predicted proteins | sample Lox_Sample_22_FD_207093 | JGI IMG/M metagenome (GOLD analysis project Ga0335073, IMG submission 207093) | Soil microbial communities from Loxahatchee National Wildlife Refuge, Florida, United States - Lox_Sample_2.2 | ecosystem: Environmental > Terrestrial > Soil > Wetlands | place: USA... | reverse complement strand
CGGTCAGGCCCACAACGCCTACGTCGGCGTGAGCCTCGACCCGACCGTCTCCGGTGGTGCCGGAATCGCCAAGTCGGCGAGCACGAACAGCGAGCCGCCGATCGCGGCGGGCTCACCGGCCGCCAAGGCCGGGCTGCAGGCGGGCGACATCATCACCGCCGTCAACGGCCAGAAGGTCACCTCGGTCAACCAGTTCGTGGCCACGATCGCCAACTACGCGCCCGGCGACACGGTCACGCTGACCATCAACCGGAGCGGCTCGACCAAGAACATCAAGCTGACGCTGGGCGCCCAGCCCGCCAGCGCCACGCCCAGCACGTCGTCTTCGCAGGGCGGCTCGGGCGGCGGCAACGGCTTCGGAACCCCGTAAGCCATCGAGTAGCGACTCGGCCGGCCGGCATGGATGCCGGCCGGAACCGGCCCCACGGATGCTGCGCGCAGCGCAGCCCTCAGGAAGCGGTGGACTGGGCCACCGTGCGCTCCATGAGCTCGCGGTGGACCGAGCGCTTCCGGCCGGGGCGGCGCGACCACGCTCCGTCGGTGTCGAGCGTCCAGGCGTTCGTATCGTCGGCCAGGCAGCGGTCCAGGGTGTCCTGGAGCTCGGCCTTGAGCTCTGGGTCCTCGACGGGGACGAGCAGCTCCACGCGGGTGTCCAGGTTGCGCGGCATCAGATCGGCCGAGCCGATGTAGTAGACGTGCTCGTCGCCCCGGTGGAAGGAATAGATGCGGGAGTGCTCGAGGAAGCGCCCGACGACCGAGACGACCTCGATCGTCTCGCTCACCCCGGGGACCCCCGGGACCAGGCAGCAGATGCCGCGCACGTTCAGCTGGATCGGGACGCCGGCCTGCGACGCGCGATACAGAGCCTCGATGCAGCGCTGATCGACCAGCGCGTTCATCTTCATCGTGATCCGGGCGGGCTCGCCCGCTTCGTGAGCGGCGATGGTCCGCTCGATCTCCTCGATCAGCGGCTCGCGGAGCCAGTTCGGCGCGACCAGGATCTTGCGCTCGCGCGCTGGATGGCCGTAGCCGGTCAGCGTGTTGAACAGGTTCGCGACCTCTTCGCCGATCTCCCGGTCGGTCGTGAACAGGCCGAAGTCCTCATACAGGCGGGCGTTCTTGGCATGGAAGTTGCCGGTGCCGATCATCACGTAGTGGCGGACGCCGCCTCGCTCCCGGCGCACGACGAGGATTGCCTTGGCGTGGGTCTTCAGGCCCGGGATGCCGTGCACGACGTGGGCGCCCACCTCTTCCAGGGCTCGCGACCAGCCGATATTCTGGCGCTCGTCGAAGCGCGCCTTGAGCTCCACCATGGCGACCGCCTGCTTGCCCTTCTCGGCCGCCTCGATCAGCGACGGGATGAGCGCCGAGTCGTCCGAGGTCCGGTACACGGTCATCTTGATCGCCAGCACGTTCGGGTCGTCGACCGCCTGTCTGACGAACCGCTCGACGCTGGTGGCGAACGACTGGTACGGGTAGTGCACGAGCACGTCGCGCGTGCGCATCGGGGCGAACACGTCGGGCTGATCATCGCGGGCACCGGGGCGCGGGACGAATGCCGGATGGGTGAGCGGCGTCCACGGCGGCTGGCGGATGTCAGGGTGCCCCTCGAGCCCGGCGATCTCCCACAGGTCGCCGAGGTCGAGCATTCCCTCGACGTCGTAGACCTGGACGTCCTCGACGCTGAGCCAGTCGATCAGCCGGGTGCGGAGCGCGGGGTCCATGCCGGCGCCGACCTCGAGCCGGACGACCTCGCCGAAGCGGCGCCGCCGGAGCTCGTCCTCGACCGCTTCCAGCAGGTCGTCAGCTTCGTCGGAGATCTCGAAGTCCGCGTCGCGGGTGACCCGGAACATGTCGTAGCTGAGGACCTCCAGGCCGGGGAACAGCGCGTCGAGGTGGCGGGCGATGATCTGCTCGAGCGGGATGAACGTGTCGGGGGAGATCTCGACGAAGCGGGGCAGGACCTCCTTGGGGACCTTGACCCGCGCGTAGACCTCGTGGTCGAGGTCGGGGTCGTGCAGGCGGACGATCAGGCTGAGCGATAGGTTCGAGATGTAGGGGAAGGGTCGACCCGGGCCGATGGCGAGCGGCGTCAAGACGGGGAAGATCTGTTCGCGGAACTGGCGATCCATGAGCTCGGCGGGGGCGGTCGACTGCTCGCAGGTGACGATCTTGATCCCGTGCTTGGCCAGCTCTGGCCGGACCACGTCGGTGAACTGACGGGCGTGACGGCGATCGAGCTCGGTCACGCGCTCGGCCATGCTTGCCAGGACCTGATTCGGAGACAGGCCGTCGGGCCCACGGGCGTCGATCCGAGCGTCGATCTGGTCGTGCACGCCGGCGACCCGGACCATGAAGAACTCGTCCAGGTTGGTGGTGAAGATGGCCAGGAACTTGACCCGCTCCATCAGCGGCAGCGACTCGTCTTCGGCGAGCTGGAGCACGCGGTCGTTGAAGTCCAGCCAGGACAGCTCGCGGTTGAGATACAGCGAGGAGTCGGTCAGGTCCGCGACGGCCGTGTCGGTGCGCGGTTGCCCGTCGGTCTGGCCGTTCGTGGTCTGTTCGGTTTCTAGGGCGGGATCAGTCATCCAGTGTCACCGGTACGTTCGCCCTGGCGATAGCGGCGAGCTCGGAGGGACGGAGCAACGCAACCAGCTCTCCTTTCGAGATGGCCGCCAGGCCCCCCTTCTTCATCCGGGCCTGGGTTCCCGTGAGGTCGTGCAGCAACAGCGAGAACGAGGGGTCGTGCCCGACCAGCAGGACGTCGGTCAGGCCGGCGACGAGCGCGTGGACGTCGAACGGCTCGCCGGCCAGGGCCGGCTCGACGGTGACCGGCACCCCGAGCGGCGCACACGCCCGCTCGGCCGTCTGCAGCGCGCGGAGCTTGGGAGAGCTCAGGCAGACCTCGAGCTGCACGCCGAGCACGGCCATCGCACGGCCGGCAGCGTCGGCTTGCATGGTGCCGCGCGCGGTCAGCGGTCGCTCGTCGTCGAGCAGGCCATCCTCCGCCTCGGCGTGACGCAGAAGCCAGAGCATTGCTCAAACTCTAGTGGCATCGCCGCAGCGGCCGGAGAGTTGCGTTAACGGATAGTTATCGAGAGGACAGACGCCGCCGTGGCCGGCTGGCGGCGGTGCAGGCGATCGACCGCAATGCTGCGGATCGTGTACCGCCCCGGGGCGAGCGGAATCGTCAGTTTTAAGGTCCAGCGAGTGGTTCCGCGTGCGGCGAACTCGATCGGCTTCGCGCACGAGCGCGGGCGGGTGAGCGCGCCCGAACGTTCGACGAAGCGGCAGCGGCCATGCGCTGCCCTCCGGTAGATCGTGAGGTAGACGTGGGCGAGTCGCTGCCGGCGGCGGTTGGCGGCGGAGGCGGTGGCGCAGCGGTGCTCGCCGGCGGTTCCGGACACGGTGAGCCGGTGGCGGGAGGCGTGCGTGCGCCGCTTGGTGATCTTCGAGTACGGCATCGCCAGGCAGCCGTGGGCCCGGGCGCTCACCGGTTTCTGCGGACGCGTGACGTTCGCCGGCGTGCCGGGGGCGCCGGGCACCTCGTGGACGGGCAGGCGGAGCTGGAGATCTGAGACGGAGATCGTGAACTGGCCGTTGGAGGTCCGGACGTATGGCGAGTCCTGCCCGAGCAGCTCGAGCTTGGGGATGTGCCCGGCGGCGAAGTGCCAGGCGCCCGGGTGCAGCTGGAAGACCTGGAGTCCATCGGGGGCGCTCGAATCGATCCGGTAGACGCCGCGCGCGACCAGGGTCTCAGAGCCGGTGCTCGGGTCGACGTCCCACAGGCGGGCGGCGATGAACGCGTACTGCCCGGTCACGTTCAGGCTGGCGATCACGGTCGGCGAGCCGAGCAGCGTGTAGCCGTTGCCGGTGGCCGCGGGGAGACGATACGTGGCCACCCCGGCGCCCTGGTCGGCCGAGGAGACGGTGGCGCAGGCGCCGTCGCCGGCGATCGGGTCGATCGCCCGGGCGATCGTCGGGTTGCCGGCGGCGGAGGAGATCGTCTGGGTGGTGCTCGAGCTGTAATCCACCTCGCCCGGGTGCAGGGCGCTCCACGTGGGCGCCGTGTACGGCCCGCCGGAAGGTGCGGTCGACGGGCAGGTCTCGATCGTCGCGGTCGCGGACGGCGCGGGCTGGGAGCCGGCGCCCTTCAGGTAGTAGGCGAAGTAGCTCTGGATCGCGTCCGAGAGCAGGGCGAGGTCGCCCGGCTTGTTGTTCGCCGGTTGGTGGCCGAAGTCGCCGTCGAACAGCGAGATCGGATCGCCCGGGTACAGCGAGCGCTCGAGGTTGTAGTAGCGCAGGGCCTCATCGACGGGGAACAGGTCATCGGTGAAGCCATTGGCGATCAGCAGCGGGGCCGGCGGGGTCTGGCCGAAGCCGTACGCGCCGTCGAGCAGGTAGTAGGGCGAGTGATACTGGGCGATCTGGGTGATCAGGGCTTCGTCCTGGGCGTTGCCGTCGTAGGGCTCGCCGGCGTTCAGCTCCGCGTACCAGGTCGTCAGGTCGGCCTGCGAGTTGGTTTGCGGCGGGGCGTAGTAGCCGTTCTCATTGCCCTCGGCGTACAGGCCGGTGACGAACGACTGCTTCTCGACGCCGATCGGGCTCAGGTCGGTGGTCGGGCCGGTCACGTCGTAGTCGAGCGTGTGCCCGTTCGGGACCAGCGAGTAGGCGAGGTCGCTCCAGGGGATCACGGGCGCGGCGGCGGCGATGTGCAGCGGCGTTCCGGCCGGGCTCGTCCACGGGCTGAGCGTGCCGTTGGGGTTCATCACCCGGTCGTTCAGCGTGGCCAGCTCGAGCGAGACGCCGCCGCCGTAGGACTCGCCGGTGGCGCCGATGTGGTTGGGGTCGGCGACGCCCTCGTCGACGAGCAGACCGGCGGCGTACTGGGCGTCGTGGGCTTCGTAGCGCTCGTCGTCGAGGCGGATGTAGCCGTCCGCGCATCCGGTCGGATCGACCGCACGAGAGGCGGCGTCGCCGCAGGAGTCGCCGAAGCCGCGCGCGGTCAGCTGGAGCACCGCGTAGCCCTGCCTGGCCCAGGCGTCGGCGGTCGGACCGTAGTACTGGGTGTCGTTCGGGCCGGTGGTCGGTTCGTCCCAGCCGTGGCTGAGAATGATGAGGGGATAGGGGCCGTCGGCTGAGCCTGATGCGGGCGCCGGCGGGAGCGTCACGTACAGCGCCAGTGGCGTGCCGTCGAAGCTCTTGAGTCTGAGGTCGGTGTCGGCGGTGCCGTTGTCGTAGGTGCCGTAGCAGACCCGGGTGCCGTCGGATTGGGCGGCGCACGGGATCGGGGCACCGGAGACCGTCTGACCGGCGAATATGCTGTTGATCGGCGATGCCGAGGCGCCCGCCGATCCGGGGATCGCGGTCAGTGCGGCTGCCACGAGCACGGCAAGCGTCAGTATGAGAGCACCCCTGCTCCGTCGCATCGCCGGGCGACGATACGGCAGCTTCAAGGAGGTATGCGCCGGTTGGGCGGATGATTGAATCGCGGGCCGTACCGACGAGGCCTTCGGCCTCGCGGCCCGCTAGCCGATCAGGAGCCGGCGCCCGAACACGCGCTGGAACGCCTCGCCGTCGCCGTAGCGCTCGACGCTCCAGCGGGGCAGGGTGAGATCGCCCGCGGCCTCCAGGTGCAGGTCGACCCCGTGCCCGTTGGCGCGCAGCTTGGCCTCGCGGACCGACTGGTCTCGGCCGCGCTCGAGGTGCTCGGCCAGGCGCAGGATGACCGAGCAGCGCTCGAGCAGCTGCTCGTCGCCCTTCTGGGTGAGGGCGACGATCTCGCCGAGCTTGGGTGCGCCCTTGCGGTGGTAGCGGCTCATCTGGGCGATCAGGGCGCGCTCGCGCGGGTCGAAGCCGGGGAGCTCGGCGCTCACGATCAGGTACTGCGAGTGCTTGTGATGGTCGTCGTAGGAGATCGTCATGCCCACGTCGTGGAGCATCGCGGCGGCCCACAGGAGCTCCCGCTCACCCGGACGAGCCTCAAACAGGCCTTGCCCAGCGAGCGAGTCGAACATCTGGAGCGACAGGGCGGCGACGTGCTCGACGTGCGGCAGGTCCGACTCGTACTGGACGGCCAGGTTGCGCACGGCGGCCTCGCGCACGTTGGGGAAGAGCGGCTCTGGTTGGTCGGCCAGGAGCTCGCGGGCGAGAAAGACGCCGTCGCGGAGGCTGGCCTCGGTCACCTCGATCCCTTCGAACGGCCCCATCTCGACCACGGTCTCGATCGCCACCGCGGCGGCCAGGATGATGTCGCCGCGCCCGACCTTGATGCCCGGGACCTCGCCGCGCTCGTCGATTGGAAGCGCGGCGAGCGTGCTGACCAACTCATCGAGCATCTCGCGCGTGATCACGAAGCCCTGCACGCCGATGTCGGGCTGGTCGAGCATGCGCTGGGCGGCGGCGGCCAGGTTGCGCGCCGCGCCGCCAATCCCGACCATCCGGTCACCCGCGCCGGTGAGCGCCGGGAACTTGGACAGGGTGGCGCGAACGTGGGCTCGCAGCCGCTGGAGATCCCTCTTCTTGGCCGGACCGGACCCGGGAAGAAACTGCTCGGTCAGGCGGACCGCGCCGAGGGGGAACGACCGCAACTGCTTGGCTCGGCGGTCGGCCACTTCGATGAGCTGGATCGAGCCGCCGCCGATCTCGAGCACGATGCCGTCGGTCAGGGTCGAGGTGTTCACGGCCGCGACGTAACCGAAGCGGGCTTCGTCCTCGTCGGAGATGATCTCGATCGGCAGTTTGCTGGCCGCGCGCGCGGCGGTCAGGAAATACTCGCCGTTGCTCGCGTCGCGGATCGCGCTCGTGGCGACGGCGTGCACATCGTCGGGTCCCAGCCCGTGGGCGGCGCAGAACCGCTCGAACACCGCGAGCGTCTCCAGGCCACGCCCCATCGCCTCGGGGCTCAGGCGGCCGGTCTCGGCCAGGCCCGCCCCGATCCGGACGGTCTCGAAGATCTCGTCCGTGAGCTTCCACCATGAGCCCGGCGAGAACATGTAGACGACCAGGCGCCAGGAGTTCGAGCCGAGATCGATAACGCCGACCCGTCGGACGTCGTCGCCCGCCCCCCCGGTCGCTCGAGTCGATCGCCAGCTCACGCAGCCCTAAATGATCGGGGCAGGGGCGGACGAAACGTCTCCTCGCGAGACAGGATGGCCGCAATGTCGTCGGAAAAGAGCGGACGCTCCTCGGCGAGACGGTCGCGCGGCGGGTGATCCTGCGTGGGCAGCTCGGCGCCGGGAGTATCGTCATCAATGACATGCCGGCTCGGCACCCCCCGCTACGGCAACCCCTGCCGGGTGCTCCGTGAAATCGACTGAGCGGGTGCTGGTGCTGTACGAGCAGGGTCGCGCCGGGGTCGCGACCATCGACCTCGCCCGGGAGCTCGCCGAACGAGAGAACGTGGACCTGACGGTCGTCGGCGTCGCGCCCCAGGCGCCCTCCGGGCCAAGGTGTGGGAACTCGGCGACCGAGTACAACCAGGTGGTCGCCGATTCGGTCGGGCGCGATCTCGAACAAGCGCGGGCGCGTCTCGGTCAAGCCGCCGAGCGGGCGGCGTTCGTGCTCCTGATCGACGGCGCCGATCAGACGCTCGAGCAACTCGCCGGGAGCGGTGGCTTCGATCTGGTCCTGCTGCCGGCGCGACGGCGACCGCTCAGCCGCGGCGCGCGCCACCCCGACGCGGCCCGTCTGAGGCTCACCGTCGGCGCCGAGGTCCGGATTGTCGAGCCGGCTTCGCAGCCGCGGCGGCGACGGCGCGGCGCCGCCGTTGATTGATCCGGATCGCGGCGCCGATCGCTGCGCCGAAGAACAGCGCCCCGATCCAGAACGGGCTGACGAGCAGGACAACCGCGATGCCGATCATCGTCAGCCAGATCGCGGGTCGCCAATCGCGCCAGTCGCCCCTCATCGCTCACCCATTGTGCCGCGTCAGCGCACCCCGACGCTGAGCTCCGCCGCTACGTGCTTCTGGATCGACGCCACGGCGCGAAATGCCTCCCTCAGGTAGGTCCGCGTGAGATGGCTGAGCGTCGCCGGGTTGACGTAGTCGTCGGGCTGGACGCCGAGGCGGAGCTGCTGCACCTGGTGATCGAGCCGCAGACCGGTGATCAGCGCGAGCGCGTCCTCGAGGGTGCGTGCCTCGGCCTCGGACAAGATCCCGGCCGCGGCCGCCGCGCGCAGCCGCTCGGTCGTCGAGGCGCTGGTCACCCCGGCCGAAATGCCCGCCCACCGCGCCAGGTCGACGATCGGGGTCACGCCCCGCATTTTGAGGTCGAGCCGGCCCCGGTGCTCGCCGGTCGGCTCGACCACCAGTCCGCGGAAGAAGCCGGTCGGCGGGCGGTGCGAGAGCGCGAACCGGGCGAGCAGACGCAGCAGCGCCGGGTTGCGCGGCGCCAGGCGGAAGCTGTCGGCCACCGGCGTCCCCGTATGGACACCCCACACCGGCCGGCTGTCAACCAGCACCGAGACGAGCACCAGCGCCTTGTCCTGGGTCGGGTCGTCGATCCAGCTGCGAACGGCTCGCTGCCAGGAATCGAGCGAGCGGACGAACAGCTCATCCGAGGCGGTGACGCGGTGCGGATCGGGCTGCAGCCCGCAGGCCTGCAGCCCCGCGACCACGTTTCGCCCGAGCGCATGCAGTCGCGATCTGATCTGATCGTCCCCGTCGGCGCCGAACCACACAATCGCGCTGTCGACGTCCGAGCTCGGCATCGCCTCCCGCCGGGCCTGGCTGCCGAGCGCCAGCCACGCGAACTCGACGCCGGGGTCGGCGCCGGCCCCGACCGCGAGCTCGAGCAGCCGGCGGGTGAGGGCATCGACGACGATCGAATACACGGCGGCGATATCGACCGGGGCGACTCGCGCGTCGTGGAGCGCGATCACGGTTGGGTGCAACTCGCGGGCCGCACCCGCTAGCTCCTCGACGGTCTGTGCCCGCGCGATCCTGCGGCGCAGATAGAACGAGGAGCGGGTCTGCGCGGCCACGAGGTCGAGTTCCTCGACCACCCCCAACACCTTTCCGGTCGCGGACACGACCGGGAAGTGGCGCAGGCCGCGGTCGAGCATGTCGAGCAGCACCTCGCTCCCGACCCGGTCCGGGGGGCAGGTGTAGACGGGCGTCGACATCGCGGCCGACACCGGTTCCTCGCCGGTCATGCCGCCGGCGATCACGCGCGTGCGCAGGTCGTGGTCGGTGAGGATGCCGAGCGCGCCGTCCCCCAGATCGACGACCGCCGAGGTCGTCTGCGCCGTGGTCATCATCCTGGCCGCCTCGCGGATCGGGGTGCTGGGCGGACACACGATCGGTTCGCCCCGGATCAGGGCGCAAACGGGCTGGAGCGACGGGTCGACCGGGAGCTCGGCGGTTACCGCGCCCGCGCCTTCGGCCCACAGTTCCAGCAGCGAGCGGGCCACGAAGCGCAGGCCGGCCGGGCGCGAAAGCGGCCCCTGGGCAACCTCGGCGGGGATCCGGTAGCAGAGGGTGTCCTCGGCCGCCCGGGCCTCGAAGCCGGTAGGAAGCCCGGACAGCATCGAGGCGTGGCCGAACAGCTCTCCCTCGCCGAGCAGATCGAGCATGCGCCCGCCGAACACGATCTCGACCGCGCCCGAGCGGACCACGCGCAGGTGCTCGACCGGCTCGGCGCCCTGGGAGAAGATCGTCGCGCCCGCGACGTAGAACTCCTCCTCGGCCGCCGCGGCCACGCGGTCGACGTCCGCCTCGTCGAGCGCGTCGAACGGGGGGTAGCCGCGCAGGAAGCGGCTGATCTCGGGCGCCGCGGCGGCGCTCATGTTGTGGAGCCTATGCGACGGGTGCCGGCGCTGCCTGCTCGGCGCCGCGCCGAGCGTCCTCCTTGAGCATGTCCGCGCACTTCTCTCCGACCATCATCGTCGTGATGCACGGATTGATCGCCGGAAGGAACGGCAAGATCGAGCCGTCGGCGATCCGCAACGAACGCACGCCGCGTACCCGCAGCCGAGGATCGACCACCGCGAGCGGGTCCGAATCCGGCCCCATGTGGCAACTGCAGGCCGGGTGATAGACCGTGTTGTGGGTCTTGTGCATGTACTCGACCAGCTCGTCGTCGGTCTGCGCATCGGGACCCGGAGCCAGCTCGGCGCCCGCCCAGTCGGCCATCGCCGGCTGGGAGACGATCTTGCGGGCCAGCCGCATGCCGTAGGCCATCACGCGCTCATCGTGACCCTCGGGATCGGTGAAGTAGCGCGGATCGACGCGCGCTCGATCGCGGTAATCCGAGGAGCGCAGCCGCACGGTCCCGCGGGAGCGGCCGCGGCACACGTTCGGCGTCAGGCAGAAGCCGTTCTCGGTGGTCGGATAGCCCCAGCGCGCGGTGTTCATGTCGAACGGGACCGAGCCGTAGTGCATCATCAGATCGGGCCGGTCGAGGCCGGGCTCGGAGGTCGAGAACAAGCCGATCTCCCACCACTGGGTTGAGTGACGGATCATCGGCCGCTTCGCGTCCCACTGCACGATCCCCTCGACGTGGTCGTCGAGGTTGGCGCCGACGCCGGGGGAGTGCACGAGCGTCTGGATCCCAACCTCGTGCAGGTGCTCGCCCGGCCCGATGCCCGAGAGCATCAGCAGCTTGGGAGTGTCGATCGAGCCGGCGCTCAGGATCACCTCCTTGCGGGCGGTGACCGATGCCTGGGTGAGGAGATCGGGGGTGAGGTAATGGACCCCGGTGGCCCGGCCGTCCTCGACCGCGACCTTGTTGACCCAGCAGGCGGTCCGGATCTCCAGGTTCGGCCGCGTGCCCAGGATCGGGTGCAGGTACGCGTGCGAGGCCGACATCCGCGTGTTGTCCTCGGAGGAGTTGATCTGGAACCAGCCCGCCCCGTTGGTCACCGTGTAGCCCTCGTTGTAAAGGCTCGTGGGCAGCCCGGCCTGCGCGGCGGCTTCGAGCAGCGCCACCCCGCAGGGGTCCTCGGGCGGGACGGTGCGGATGTTGACCGGGCCGTCGCGGCCGTGGTGGTCGCCGGGCCCGTCGTTGGTCTCCAGGCGCTTGATCAGCGGCCAGCAGTCGGCCGAGCTCCATCCCTCATTCCCCATCGCCGCCCACTCGTCGAGGTCCTCCTTCGGCGTCCAGAACGCGATGCACGAGTTGTGCGACGAGCAGCCGCCGAGCACCTTGCCGCGCGCGTGGCGCATGAAGCTGTTGCCGCGCGCCTGCGGCTCGATCGGGTAATCCCAGTCGTAGCCCGAGTCGAGGAGATACATCCAGTCCTCGAGGCGGAGGATCCGCGGGTCGTCGACGTCGGATGGCCCGGCCTCGATCAAGCACACCGTGACCGTCGGGTCCTCGGTCAGTCGCGCCGCAACGACGCAGCCCGCTGTACCGCCACCGGCGATCACATAGTCGAATTCGCCTGCGTCGATCATGGCGCCATCTCCCCCATCGGAGGCATGTGCTCGAGCTCGGGTGTCACCGCCCGGTGCTCCTCGAGCACGTCACTGCCCTTCTTCACCTGCACGGTGAAGTAGTAGATCGTGCCGATGATGATGATGCCGCCGATGAACAGGAACGGCGACCACTGCCAGTACCAGTGCGGCGTGCCGAGCGAGTTGTAGATGGCGTTGCGCGGCCAGGCGATGTTGATCGCCACCAGCGTGCCGTAGGCAACGGCCGCGATGTTGACCGGGAGCCCCCACCGCCCGAGGGAGAAGTATTGGCCGTGGTCGGGCCTCGGACATTCGCCGCGCAGGCGCCTCATGAGCATCGGTCCGGTCACCCCGAGGTAGGCCATGTAGAACATGATGATCGCCAGCGAGGTGAGCACCAGGAACGCGCTCTGGTTGCCAATGTTGATCAACAGCAGCGCGAGCGTCAGGCCACCGGTGACCAGTGCCGGCACGACCGGCACCTTGCGGTGGCCGGAGACGCGCGCGACCGCCGAGCCGGCCGGAAGGCGGTTATCGCGCGCCATCGAGAACATCATCCGGATCGTCGCCGTCTGCACGGCGAGGCAGCAGACGAAGATCGCGATCGCGCAGTCGATCAGGAAGATGTTTCCGACGGTGTTTCCGAACGCCTGCTTCATGACATACGGAAGCCCGAGAATTCCGACGTTCTTATCGAGGATGTTCTTGTTCGCCATCGACGCGAGCAGGATCACGAGACCGCCGATGACCGCCGCGGCGCCGATCGCGCGGATGATCGCGGGCGGCGCGTTACGCCGCGGGTCGTTTGTCTCCTCGGCGAGCGTTCCGGCGGTGTCGAACCCATACATCACGTACGCGCTCAGCAGGCCCCCGACGAGCAGTGCGCCGAAGTAGCCCCAGGGATGGCCGGCGCCGAAGTGGTAGGAGTGGAAGATGATCTGCGGCCCGTGGTGGGCGTTGAACAGCAGCAGGATCACGAGGATGCTCGAGCCGACCAGCTCGCACGTCACGCCGATGTTGTTGATCCGGGCCATCAGCTTGACGCCGAGCATGTTGATGATCGTGGTGATGCACACCAGGATCCCCCCGAGCAGGAGCGCGTTCTGAGCGCCGTGCTTGGTCAAGTACGTGCCCGCGTCGGCCGACGTCCCGAAGAACTGGAGCTTGGTCGTGACCTGAGGCAGGACGATCTGCCAGTCGACGGCGACGGCCGCAATCGTGACGATCGCGCCGACGATGTAGATCCAGCCGGTCATCCACGAGGTGAAGCCGCTCGAGATCTGCTTTGACCACTGATAGACCGACCCGGCAATTGGATACTGGCCCGCCATCTCCATGAAGCAGAGCGCGACCAGGATCTGGCCGCCGACCACGGCGGGCCACGTCCACCACACGCCCGGTCCGGCGTTCAGGTAGCCGAACCCGTACAGCGCGGTGACGCCGGTCAGGATCGAGATGTAGCTGAAGCCGGCTGCGAACGCAGAGAAACTCCCCAGCGAGCGGTCGAGCTCCTGCTTGTAGCCGAAGCCCGCGAGCTCACTCGAGTCCGACCCTGTAGCTCCCGGCTTGGGAGCCTCAACGGTTGCCATCTTCAACCTCCCCGGTCCGCGCGCTGCGGCGCGGTCCATAGAACACCAACGCCTGACCCGCATCTGGGGCGGGGTGGGTGGTGGGTCTTTCAATCCATTGACCCGCGCCTGATCGGGCTGTTATATATCAGTTGTCGAATGGTGTCAACGACGCCACCGGGGAGAGGTTTTTGATGACCACGGGGACCGCGCAGCACATGTTCGTCGGCGGAAGCTGGCAGTCGAGCACGAGTGGCGAGACGTTCGAGGCCACCAGCCCGGCCACCGGCGAGCCGATCGGGTCGATCCCGCAAGGGGACCGGGGCGACGCCCAGCTGGCGATCGCCGCCGCGCGTGACGCGGCCGACGGCTGGGCGCGGGCGACCGCGTTCGAGCGCGCGGCCAAGATGCACGCGGTCGGCGATCTGATCGAGTCGCGCCGCGACGAGCTCGCGCATACGCTGACGCTCGACCAGGGCAAGCCGTTGCGGGCCGAGGCGTTCGACGAGGTCGACGAGCTGATCGAGTACTGGCGGATGGCGGCCGAGGACGCCAAGCGCCTCGCCGGCGAGCTGCCCAACTCGTTCTCGCCCGGCAAGCGGGTGATGCTGGTCCGCCGCCCGCGCGGCGTGGTCGGCGTGATCAGCCCCTGGAACTGGCCCTACACGATGCCGGCGGAGCTGATCGCACCGGCGCTGGCCTGCGGCAACGCCGTGGTGTGGACGCCGGCGCCGTCGACCGCGGTGTGTGCGGTCGCGCTGGCCCAGTGCATCGCCGACGCCGACCTGCCTCCGGGGGTGTTCAACCTGGTAACCGGACCCGGGCCCGTGGTCGGAGACGAGATCGCGCGCAATCCCGGCACCGACGGCGTCGCGTTCATCGGCTCGACCGGCACCGGCCGGCTCGTCGCCCAGGCCGCCGCCGGGAAGGCCGCACTGCTGGAGATGGGAGGCAATGGGCCGCTGGTGGTCATGGACGATGCGGATCTGCCGGCTGCGGTCGACGCCACCCTGACCGCCTGCTTCCTGTGCGCCGGCCAGAGCTGTACCGCGGGCGAGCGGATCCTCGTGCACCGTGCCGTCCGGGACGAGTTCGTCGAGCTGTTGGGCCGCCGGGTCGCGGAGCGGATCCTGCTCGGCGATCCGTTCGACGACACGACGACGATGGGGCCGCTCAACAACGAGCCCGTGGCCTCCAAGATGGACGAGCACGTCGGCGATGCGCTCGAGCGCGGCGCGAGCGTGGTCAGCGGCGGTGCCCGCGCCACCGGCTTTGCCACCTCCTTGTACTGGCAGGCGACCGTGCTCACCGACGTACCGCCGGACGCGCGGGTCGCGGTCGAGGAGACGTTCGGGCCGATCGCCCCGGTGGTGGCGATCGATTCGCTGGAGGACGCGATCTCGCTCACCAACGCCTCGCCCTACGGGCTGCTCTCGGCGATCTACACGGCCGACCTGCGCCGCGGCCTGGAGTTCGCCGACCGGGTGCGAACCGGCTGGGTGAACATCAACGAGTCGAGCAACTACTGGGAGGCGCAGCTCCCGTTCGGAGGGCGTGCCGGCACTGACAGCGGCATCGGCCGCGTGGGCGGCGCGCACGTCATGCACTCGTTCACCGAGCTGCAGACGGTCGTCATCAGCTGAATCAGTCCGTTTCCTGACCAGGCGCCGGCCGGGTTGCAAAGCAACCTCCCGATTGCTCCGTAATCCGTCCAGGCGTGCTTCAGAGCGCCCCTGGCCGGGTCGATGGAGCGGAGCATGGATGCCCCGACCAACTTCCGAGATGTTCTGCGGCGCAGTCCCAGCCGCTTGCGTGGAGAGCTCTCGCCGGCGGTCGCGGAGAACCCGCTGCGGATCCTGTTCGTCACCTCCGCCCACAACAGCCTGAGCCAACGCGCGTATATCGCGCTTACCGAGATGGGTCACGACGTGAGCGTGCAAGTCGTCGACTCGCCCGAGATCATCGAGGCCGCGGTGAACGCGCACCAGCCCGACCTGGTGGTGTGCCCGATGCTCAAGCAGTTCATCCCCGAGTCGGTGTGGCGCAGCTACACCTGCCTGGTGGTTCATCCCGGACCCCATGGCGATCGCGGTCCCTCCTCGCTGGACTGGGCGATCGAGCTCGGGTTCGACGAGTGGGGCGTGACCGTGCTCGAGGCCGTCGAAGAGGCCGACGCCGGCGACATCTGGGAGACCCGCAAGTTCAAGCTGCGCCCGGTCGGAAAGAGCAGCATCTACCGTCACGAGGTCCGCCGGGCCGCGGTCGAGATGCTCGTGTTCGCGGTCCACAACTTCGCGCGCGGGGACTTCAAGCCGCTGCCGCTCGACTACGAGGACCCGAACGTGACCGGCCGGCTGCGTCCGCTGATCAAGCAGGCCGACCGCGCGATCGACTGGCGGAGTGACTCAACCGCCGCCGTGGTCCGCAAGATCCGCGCTGCTGAGGGTCACCCCGGCGTGCTCGACACGATCGCCGGTCACGAGTTCTACCTGTTCAACGTGTACGTCGAGCGCGGTCTGCGTGGCCGTCCCGGCGAGATCATCGCCACCCGCAACGGCGCGATCTGCCGGGCCACCGTCGACGGCGCGGTGTGGGTCACCCACCTCAAGGCGAAGGAAGGCCGTTACACGTACAAGCTGCCCGCCACGCGCGCGCTCGAGCTGGCCGGGGTCGCGCCCGACTCGCCCGAGATTCCCGTCGCGCTGCATGCGCCGATCCCGCCCGGCCACACGTACCGCGAGATCTCCTACGAGGAGAAGGCGGGCGTCGGTTACCTGAACTTCGACTTCTACAACGGCGCGATGTCGACGGAGCAGTGCCGGCGCTTGCGGGAGGCATACCTGTACGCGCGTAGCCGCAGCAAGACCAAGGTGATCGTGCTCGCTGGCGGCGCCGACTTCTTCTCCAACGGCATCCACCTGAACGTGATCGAGGCGGCCGCCGATCAGGGCGAGGAGTCCTACTACAACCTCCACGCGATCGATGACGTTGTCCGCGAGATCCTCGAGACCGACTCGCACATCACGATCACCGCGCTGTCGGGCGACGCCGCTGCCGGCGGCGTGCCGTTCGCGGTCGCGGCCGATCACGTGGTGGCGCGCGAGGACGTCGTCCTGAACCCCTACTACCAGCACATGGGTGGGCTCTACGGCTCGGAGTACTGGACCTACCTCCTTCCGCGCCGCGTCGGCGGCGAGCTCGCGGCCGAGCTGACCACCGCGCCGTTCAACCCGATCGGCACCCGCCGGGCGGTGGACATCGGCCTGCTCGACGCGACCTTCGGCGACACGGTGGCCAGCTTCCGAGCCCAGGTGCAGGGACTGGCCGAGCGCCTGGCGCGTCACCCCGACTTCTCATACTGGCTCGAGCAGAAGCGCTACGAGCGGGCGCGCGATGAGCGGAACAAGCCGCTGGCGACTTACCGCACCGAAGAGATGGCGAGGTCGCACGAGTGCTTCTTCGGTGAGGACCGCAGCTATCACGTGGCGCGGAGCCTGTTCGTCCACAAGACGGGCGCCCCGTGCAAGGTCCAGGTGCCCGCTGCGGCGAGTAGCGAACAGCGAGTGACGCCGGCCGAGAACGCCGCGAGCCGGGTTCGGCAAACGAAGCAGTCCCTCTCGCGATGAGCGCGCTGACCGGCGCTCCCGCCGCCGATGACGTGCGGAGCGCCGGCCTGGGTGAAGCCGTTCAGGGTCATTTCGAGCGCGCGCGCGGACGCCAAGGGGGCGGCCCCGGCGCCTGGATCATCGGTCGTTGGATCGCGCTGAAGCACTGGCTTCCGAAGGGGCAGCTGCTGCCGGAGCACGTGCTCCGCCGGCGGCACCGGTCGATCCAAATCTTGCTGTGGCTCCACGTGCCGGCGCTGTTCGCGTTCGGGGTGCTCATGGGTAACTCGGTCGAGCACACGGCGATCGACGTGAGCCTGGTGGCGCTCTGCGGGATCGGGGCGAGCCTCGAGCGGTTCCGTCTCAAGGCCCGGATCATCGCCGCCTCGTTCGGCCTGATGACGTGCTCGGCGGTCCTGGTCGACCTGTGGGGAGGGATCACCGAGGCGCACTTCCACTTCTTCGTGATGATCGGGGTGCTGACGCTGTATCAGGACTGGACGCCGTTCCTGGTCGCGATCGCCTTCGTGGTCATCCATCACGGTGTCGGCGGGATGCTCGACCCCCGTGCGGTGTTCGGCGACAACCCTCAGGCGATCAAGCGTCCGTGGGAGTGGGCCGGGATCCACGGCGGGTTCGTGCTCGCGGCCAGCGTCGCGCACATCGTCGCCTGGCGAACCAATGAAAACCAGCTGCTCCGCGATCCGCTCACCGGCCTGCCCAGCCGGCTGCTGTACCTCAACAATCTGAAGCTCGGACTCGAACGGCTGACCCGCGGACCGGCCCGCGGGGTGGCGGTGCTGTTCCTCGACCTTGACCGCTTCAAGGTGATCAACGACAGCCTCGGCCACGGCGAGGGCGACGAGCTACTCGTCGCGGTGGCGGAGCGGATCAGCCACTCGCTGCGCCGGCACGAGACGCTCGCCCGGTTCGGGGGCGACGAGTTCGTGATCCTGTGCGAGGACATCTTCGACGACGAGGACGCGGTCGCGGTGGCCGAGCGCGTGCTCAAGGCGTTCAGCCTGCCCTTCCAGCTCGCCCACGGCGAGACGATGGCCGCGGCCAGCATCGGCATCTCGGTCACCACCGATCCGAACCAGGATCCCGATGACCTGATCCGCGACGCCGACGCCGCCATGTACCGAGCCAAGGCTGCGGGGGGCGCGCGCGTTGTGCTGTTCGACGAGGTGACGCGCGAGCGCGCGCTGGCCCGGCTGCACAACGAGAACGCGATCCGCAAGGCGATCGAGCGCGAGGAGTTCCGCGTCTTCTTCCAGCCCGAGGTGGCGATCGACGGCGAGCACATAATCGGCTTGGAGGCGCTGGTGCGCTGGCAGCACCCCGAGCGGGGACTGCTCGGGCCGGGCGAGTTCATCTCGCTGTGCGAGGAGACCGGACTGATCGTCCCGCTCGGCACCTGGGTTCTGCGCGACGCCTGCCGGCGCGCTGTCGTGTGGCAGCGCTCGCGCCCGAGCGAGGAGCCGTTGATCCTGCGGGTCAACGTCTCCGCCCGCCAGCTGGCCCAGGACTCCCTGAGCGAGACCGTGGCCGGGGTGATCGTGGAGACCGGGATCGAACCTTCGCAGCTGTGCCTCGAAGTGACCGAGAGCGTCCTGATCGAGGATCCCGAGTCGTCGATCAAGACGCTGACCCAGCTCAAGGAGCTCGGGGTCAAGATCGCCATCGACGACTTCGGGACCGGTTACTCCTCGCTCGAGTACCTGCGCCGCCTGCCCGTCGACTGCGTCAAGGTCGACCGCTCGTTCGTGCGCGGCGTGCCCGAGAACGAGGAGGACGTTGCGATCGTCAATGCGGTGATCGAGCTCGGGCACGCGCTCAAGCTTTCGGTGACCGCCGAGGGAGTCGAGACCGCCGAGCAGCTCGGCAGGCTCCAGACCGCAGGCTGCGACACCGCGCAGGGCTTCCTGTTCTACCGGCCCGAGCCGCCCGAGGTGGTCGAGCGTCTGTTCGCGGTCGACGCGCCCGCGGGAGCGGACGGGGCCTTGGGCTCGGCTTCGGCCTCGGCCTCGGCTTCGGCTCCGGATTCGGCTTCGGGTTCGGCAGACCCCGCCGCGGGTGCTTCGGCCCATCTTCCGGCAGCGTTGCCCACCGCGGTTGCGCGTGCCCAGCGCCGGCTGATTCCCCCGGCCGGCGCTCCCGGCCGCCGCCGCCGCTTGGCGCGGAGCTCGCTGGTCGCAGGTCTCAGGGCGATGGCCCACACCTGGGCGAGCGGCGAGAGCGAGCCTGTGAGCGGGGACAGCCCGGCATGAGTCAAGGACCCGCTGGCGCGGCCGATCACGCGGGTGTGGAAGCCAATCCTCTGCCCACGCCGGTCGACGTGCGACGCGCGAGGCGGAGGCGCGCCCTGTGCCTGGTCATGTTCGCGGCGCTCCTTGAGGTCGTGCTCGTGATGCCGTTCGTCGAGCAGCTCGCCCTCAACCCCACCATCCACTTCACCCAGCACGGGTTCATCTTCGCCGGCGGGGTGCTGATGGGGCTCGCGCTGCGCGACGTGCAGCGCACCTCACGCTGAGGCGCCGCCCAGGGCTGTCATGGGCAAGCTGCTCGCCGAGCACTGGCCGCACCTGATCTTCGTCGTCATCGGCGTCGCCGCGTTCCTGTGGACGGCCTACCGCCCGGGCCGGGAAGGCTCCGATCCGCTGTCGCCGCGTTCGCGGGCGGGGGAAGACTACGGTCCGTCGCCGGCGTCCCCGCGGGCGCGGGAAGCCTACGGTTCGTTGCCGCGGGGACGGGTGGGTCAAGACTCGGCACCTCGGGGTGTGGTGGCCCTTGCGGCGGCTGCCCGTGAGGCTTCGGCCCCCGTGCCGGAGCCGGCGCCGGTGCGGCCGGCGGGGACCGTGCGGCGCTCGGCGGCGCAGCGCGGCCTGCTTGCACTCGGACCGCTACTCGGCGCGATCGCCACGGGCGCAATCCTGTATGGCATCAACGTCGGAGGTCGTTCGCTGCCCTGGGCGGTCATCTGGGTGCACGCCGGCATCTCCACGCTGGCGTTGCTGCTCGTCGCGCACAAGATCGGCGACGTCGGCATGCTCCGGATCCGCCGCGCCTTCGCCCGCGACCGCCTCTGTGACCTGGTCTCGGTTGGGCTCTTTCTCGTCTCGGTTCCGCTGGCGCTAACGGGCGCCGCGCTCTTGTTCGCGCCTGCCGGCGGATCGTTTCTGTCCTACATCCACCTGATCACGAGCGTGTGGTGGACGGTCCTGCTGGTGTGGCACCTGCGCCGCTATATGGGGGCGTCCTTGCGCGCCGCCCGGAGAGCGCGCTCAAAGAACCGCGCGGATCTCCTGCTCGAAGGTCGCGATGTGGCGGCCGATGATGTCCCGCGCGCGGTCGGCGTCGCCGGCTGAGATCGCCTCGAGCACCTCTTGGTGCTCGTGTACGCGCGCGAACAGATGGGGCAAGCGGTCGATCACCAGGTACCAGATCCGCAGCGAGAGGTTCAGATACCGCCCCAGGGTCTCTTCCAGGAAGGGGTTCCCGGCGCAGCGGAAGACGAACCGGTGCACGGTGGCGTCGAGCTCCATCAACGCCTCGAGGTCGTCCCTCCCGCGGCTGAGTCGAAGCTCTTCGAGTAGACCGGCCAGCTCGGCCCGTTGTCCGTCGGTTATCCGTTCGGCGGCCCGATAGGCGGCGTGGGCCTCGAGCTGGGCGCGCACGTCCGAGATGTGAGCGAGGTCGGTGATGTTGATCTCCGAGGCGAACGTGCCGCGCCGGGGGAACACCGTCACCAGGTTCTCGAGGGCCAGGCGCTTGATCGCCTCGCGCACGGGGGTCCGGCCCATCTTGAGCTCGCGGCCGATCGCGTCCTCGTCGATCGGCGAACCGGGTGGGATCTGGAGCGTGACCAGACGGTCGCGCAAGGCGCGATAGGCGCGGTCAGCCAGCAAACCGCGCGAGGCACCGGTTCGAGCCCCCTCGGGGACGACTGATATATCAGTCATCGTTTAGGAGTCTACGGCTCGGCGACGTCCGCGTCCAGCGCTGACCTGCCGGCCGATGGCGGCGGTCTGAGCCCGCGCCGGGATGGATAACACGTGCCGGCTAGCGCGGAAGCGTCGCGCGGACCGATCGCACGAGGATCAGCGCGAGCGTGGCCACGCACAGCGCTGAGGCCAGGGCGAACGGCACGGCGTCGCCCGCGGCCTTGGCGAGCGCGCCGCCGCCGGCGGCGCCGGTGATCTGCCCCGCCGCCCAGGCGAAGTTGATCAGCGCGAGGGCGTAGCCCTGGCTCATGCCCTGCGCGTCGGCCGCGTCCGACAGCATTGCCATGGTCGGCGCCCAGAACCCCCCGAGCGCCAGCGTCTCAAGGACGATCACGACCGCGAGCAGCAAGCCGGTGTGCGGGAGCGTGAAGAGCAGCAGGGTGATCGTGGCGGCGGCCAGCCCGATCCGCAGCGGGAAGATCCGCCCGCGACGATCCGACACCCGTCCGACCATCGGGCTCAGCGCGGCCTCGGCGGCAGCGGCGAGGAGGAAGGTGGCGCCGATCGCGACCGCGCCCGCCCCGAGTTGGCCCAGGCGCAGGGGGCCGAGCACGTTGATCGCCCCCGACGCCAGGGCCGGGAGCGCCACCAGCCACATGCCAAGCGCGATCGCCGGGTGGCGGATCTGGCGGGCGAGGCTCGGACCGCCACGCCGGGGCTGGGGCGCCGGGGGGCTGGGGAGGATCGTCAGCGCCACGGCCAGGCCGGCGGCGACGACCACGACGGCCGAGAACACGACACCACGGCCGAGCGCGTGGGCGAGCGTGCCGACCACCGGACCGACCAGCGCGCCCCCGATGCCGGCCGCGAGTGCGCCTCCGATCGCGCTTCCGCGCCGCTCGGGAGGAGCGACCAGGATCAGCCAGACCATGCTGCCCGCCCAGGTGCAGGCTCCACCCAGGCCCTGCACGAAACGCGCCGCGTCGAGCAGCGCGACGTTATTGAGCAGTCCGAAGGCGAGGCTTGCCCCGCCCATCATCGCCAGGCCGGCGTAGAGCGTCACGCGCGGGCCGTACCGCTCGGCGAGCATCCCCCCGGGGAGGGACCCGACCAGCGTCCCCGCGGCATAGCCGGCGGTCAGCACTCCGGCGGACGCCTTCGAGAGGTGCAGCTCGCGCGTCAGCGAGGGGAGCAGCGGCACGACCGCCGCGTAGAACGCCGTGTCGAAGAACACGACCGCGCCGGCGACTAGGAACAGCAGCCGTAGCTCGCGGGCGTTCATGCCCGCGGTCGGTTCGGCCCGGATCTCCCGGGGGCGTTCATGCCCGCGGCCGGCTCTGGCCGGGTCGGGGCGGCCAACCGTTAGTCGCCGAGCTCGGCGCGCCGGCGCACCACGAACTCCTCGAGCTCGGCCCGGATCGCGTCATCGAGCGGAGGTTCCTCGTAGGCCTCGATCATGTCCCGCCAGATCTCGCCGGCGCGGGCGGTCGTGTTCTTGGCACCCCGCTTGGACCAGCGATCGAAGTTCTCGGTGGAGGAGAGCAACGGGCGGTAGAAGCATTCGCGGAATCGCTCCAGGGTATGGGCGGCGCCAAGGAAGTGGCCACCGGGTCCGACCTCGGTGTGCGCGTCGAACGCCAGCGACGCCTCGTCGATCTCGAGCGGGGTGAACTCGTGTCGGAGCTCGCGCAACAGCTCGACATCCACGATGAACTTCTCGTAGCAGGAGACGAGGCCGCCCTCGAGCCAGCCGGCGGAGTGCATCACGAAGTTGGTTCCGGCCAGGAACGTCGGGAGCAGCGTCATGAGCGATTCGTAGGCGGCCTGAGCATCGACGGTCTGCGACGCGTTCAGCCCGCCGCCGCCGCGCCACGGCAGACCGAACCGGCGCGCGATCTGGCCGGTGCAGAGCACGCCCAGTCCCGACTCCGGGGTGCCGAACGAGGGCGATCCCGACTGCATGTCGGTGTTCGACAAAAAGCTCCCAAACACGACCGGGGCGCCCGGGCGGAGCAGCTGGGCCAGCGCGATCCCGGCCAGCGCCTCGGCCACCTGCTGCACGAGGGTGGCCGGCAGCGACACCGGCGACATCGCGCCCATCAGCAGGAACGGGCTGATCACCACCGCCTGGTTTGCCTTCACGTACTCGAACATGGCGGCGAGCATCCGGTCGTCGTAGCGGAGCGGCGAGTTGACATTGATGAGGCTGATCGAAACCGGCGCGCGCTCGATCGCCTCGCGGCCGCCGAACAGGATCTCGCCCATGCGGATCGTGTCGGCGGCGTTCGGGCCCGAGGTGACCGATCCCATGTAGGGCTTGTCCGACAGGGTCTGAAGGGCGAACACCATGTCGAGGTGGCGGGAGTCGAGCGGGCGGTCCTCAGGCTCACAGATCGTCCCGCCGGGCGAGTCGAGCTGGTCGAACACCTGACAGAGCTTCACCAGGTTCTCGAAGTCGGCCATCTTGGCGTCCCGGCGGGTGTCGCCGTCGCGGATGAACGGAGGGCCGTAGACCGGCGCGAACACCATGTGGTTGCCGCCGATGTGGGCGCTGTGCTCCGGGTTGCGTGCCTGGAGCTCGAACTCGC
>Ga0335073_10003070_pt1 | contig 23113 bp, 14 predicted proteins | sample Lox_Sample_22_FD_207093 | JGI IMG/M metagenome (GOLD analysis project Ga0335073, IMG submission 207093) | Soil microbial communities from Loxahatchee National Wildlife Refuge, Florida, United States - Lox_Sample_2.2 | ecosystem: Environmental > Terrestrial > Soil > Wetlands | place: USA... | reverse complement strand
TGTGAGAACTGCCATGGCCCCGGCGCGGCCCATATATCGGCAATGAAAAGTCCAGCCCGCGAACGAGGAAGCTCGCCCCAGATCGTGAACCCTGCCCAGCTGACTCCCTACCTGGCCGACAACATCTGCATGGCATGCCATCAGACGGGAGATGTGCGTGTTCTGAAGCCGGGGAAGACCTATCAGGATTTCCGTCCCGGAGAACCATTGGACAACACGCTGTCTATCCTGATGGTTCCCCCCAACCCCAGTTCTCCGCCCGATGCGGTCCATGTCGAGCATTACTACTCCATGACGTTGAGCAAGTGCTATCGCGCGAGCAAGGGCCGGCTGAGCTGCATCACCTGCCATGATCCGCACGTACAACCAGCGGAGGCGGAAGCGCCGGCATATTTCAACCGGAAATGCCTCACCTGCCACACCGATGACAGCTGCAAACTGCCGCTCAACGCGCGCCAGCAAAGCAAGCCAGCCGACAACTGTATAGGCTGCCACATGCCGAAACGCGATATCCGGGTCATCGCTCACTCCACCGCAACCAATCACCGCATCGTTGCACGACCCGATGAGCCGTTTCCGGATATTACTTTTCAGCAGACGATTCCTTCGCTGCCCGACCTGATTCATCTCAATCCCGCGCCGGGACAGGAAAATGCTGCCCCGCCGCCATTGACGCTTCTCACCGCGTATGGCGAATTGGCAGCCAATCGCCCGGAATACGTCGCCGCGTATCTCAAAGTGCTGGATGAGTTGGAGAAGACACAGCCCGAGAATGCGCTGGTGCAGTCCGCGCTCGGGCGAAGAGAGTTGAAGAGCGGCAACTTCCAGGCCGCAGCCGACCACCTGCGACACGCCTTGCAGCTGGGTTCGACTCAGGCGACGACATACGCCGACTTATCCGATGCGCTGGCGAAGCTGGACCAGACAGAGGCGTCGCTTCCGCCGCTGGAAAAGGCGATCAGCTTGGACCCTTTCGATCCGGTCATGCAGAAGACCCTGATTGTGCGGCTCATTCAATTGAAGCAGTACGCCCGCGCGCAAACCGCGCTCGAACAATATCTCGAGGTGTTTCCGCAGGATTCCTTTATGCGAGAGATGCTGGCCCGTGCCAAGGGGGTTTCATCTGCAACCAGATAGGCTTTTCTTTGCTCGCATAAGTCCGAGAGCTATATAGTGAAGGCGATTGAGGAAGGTTCAATTCCGCAAGCGCGTGTCTTGCAAATCGGCTGTCAATCTTGAGGACATCTAGTTGACTGGCCGCAGAATAGTTTAGGTTGACCGGTAGTGCAGAGAGTCCTGGGGAAAAAGGCGTCACTTGTTCTGCGATCCGCATTGGCAGTATGCGGCCTGTTTCCGCTTGCAATGGAAGCGCAAGTGAATTCCGCATGCAAGGGGCCGGACAATCTTGAGCAGGTGATCGCAACACAACCTTCTGCGGCTGTTTATGATGCGCTCGGCGCCTATTTCGCTGGCCATCATCAACTCTCCTGCGCAATCGGCGCGTTTGAATCCGCAGTCCGTCTCGCACCCGGCTCATGGGAAGGCCACTACGATCTCGGAATCGCGCTGCTTACAAATCACGATCCCAGGCGCGCCGCTCATGAACTGCAGACAGCATCGTCTCTTAAACCGAACACGCCGAAAATTCTTCTTCCATTAGGTGTTGCGCTGAGTGAACTGGGCCAGCAGGATGCGGCAATAGAGGCGTTTCGGGCCGTGCTCAAGCAAGACCCGCAATCCGTTCCGGCTCTCGATGGATTGACCAAAGCTCTGATTGCCGAGAAGCGATATACCGCCGCAATTGCCGAACTCAAGAACGCCCCTGCAGACGAGGTCCTGCAGCTGAATCTCGCGATTGCGTATTCGAAAAACGGCAATACGGATGAGGCGCTGCAGATACTTTCAGCGATGGTGAAGGAGCATCCCGCATACGCCCAGGCGCATACCAACCTTGGAATCGTCTACACGCAGCAGAAGCGATTCACCGAGGCAGCGCGCGAGTTTGAGACTGCGCTTCATCTCGACCCCACGGACGATACAGTTCGTCTTTCGTATGTAAAAGCATTGGCAGCGCTTCTGCAGTACGATCGGGCCGAACCGCTCATCCGCGATTATCTCCAGAGACATCCACACGATTTTGAGGCGCTCTATTTTACCGGCGTCGTCGAACGCGGAGTAGGAAACTATGCTGCAGCCGAGAAGGCCTTCCGCGAAGCAGTCGCGCTCAATCCAAATCATGCGGAAGCCCATTACAACCTCGGCTTCGTGCTTGCGCGCCTGGGCAAACCGCAGGAAGCGCGATCTGAGCTGGAAAAAGCATTGCAACTGAACCCCGATTCCAGCGAGGCGCGCTTCCAATTGGCGTCCGTGCTGCGCACATTGGGGCAGCAGGACCAGGCCCACGAAGAGTTGAAGGTGCTCCAGCAGCAAAAAGCTGCCGATGTAAAGCAGGATGTTGCCGCGGTCAGCGCCAGCCAGGCGAATCAGGACCTGCAGTCTGGGGACCCGCAAAAAGCCGTCGCCTTGTACCGCGCCTCGCTCGTGAACGATCCAAAGAATGCCCGCACATACTACGATCTTGCTCTCGCGCTGGATAAGCTCTCGGATTACGCCGCTGAGCGGGAGGCGCTCGAAAAAGCGCAGGCCCTGGATTCGACGCTTGCGCCGGTACACAACCAAATCGGCTTTCTCGATCTGCGGGTCGGCCACGCTCAGGAGGCGGAACAGCAATTCAAGACCGCGATCTCGCTTGATCCGCAATACGCCGAAGCGCAGAACAATCTTGGCGTGCTCTACGGCCAGCTCGGCAAGGATAGCGATGCGGAAAAAATGTTCCGTCTCGCAACAGAAAACAATCCGCAATATGGCCAGGCTTTCGCCAATCTTGGACTAATCCTCGCTGGCCAGGGGCGCTACGCCGAGGCCGAAAAAGCTCTGAGCAGCGCGGTGCAGTTTGAGCCAAAGAATACCGGAGCGCTGAGTGTTTATGGCATGGTGCTTGTGCGCTTGAACCGCGGCGTGGAAGCGTTGCCCGTATTTCGCAAAGTTGTAGAGCTGGATCCAGACTCAGCCGGGGCGCATTTGAACCTGGGAATTGCCCTGGCCGACCGGTTTGATTTGAAAGGAGCGCTGGCGGAGTTTTCCGCGGCCGTACGCCTCGACCCGAACAATTCAGCGGCGCATTACAACAAAGGCAGAGTTCTGCTGGACATGCAGCGCAATAGCGACGCGAAACCGGAGCTGGAGGCAGCCGTGCAACTCGATCCAACTGCCGCGGAATCCTGGTACCTGCTCGGCTTGATCTCTCGCCAGGCAGACCAGACGGACGAAGCGATCCGTCAATTTGAGAAGGCGATTGCTGCGAAGCCGGACTACGCCGAAGCTCTTTTCATGCTCGGACAAGAGCTGGTGCGCAAAGGCGACAACAATGGCGCAATTAAAGTCTGGCGCAAGGCAATTGAAATCCGCCCTCAATACAGCGAAGCGCTTTATAATCTTGCGCGCCTGCTGAGAAAGTCCAACCCCGAAGATGCCAGGACTCTCGAAGCTCGATTTGAAGCCCTGCAGGAGCAGGAACACATCACGGACCGTGCTTCGACTTTAGGCAACTTTGCGCTGGCATCTGCCGATGCGCATGACTGGCCGCGAGCCATCTCACAGCTGAAGGAAGCGCTCAGCGTCTGCAGAGATTGCAGCGCGTTGCCTGTGCTCCACAAGGACCTCGGCCTGATTTACTGCCGCGCGGGAGACTTCGACAATGGCAGAACGGAACTGCTTGAGGCGCAGAAGCTGGCTCCAAAAGACGCCGACATCGTGCAGGCCCTCAATGTGCTCGATTCGTTGCAGAAATCTCCCTAAGCCGCATCAGGGTTCTTTTCGTTGCCAGATCTCGTAGGCGCGCGTGGCAAACTGCTGCATGGCTGCGCGGACTGCAAACTCCGCTGCAAGAGGATCGCCTTCGCGTATCAGTTCGATGATGCGCTTGTGGCGTTCCAGATCAGATTCCCAGGCCTGCGCCGTTTGATGGCTTTGCACGACCCGCATCGCAACGAAAGCAAAAAGCGGCACAATCAACGTGCGTATCTGCGCATACAAGAAACGGTTTCCGCAAAGCTCGCAGAGGCGCAGGTGAAAGTGAAGATCCGCTTCGATGAGCTTGCGGATGTCTCCGCCCTTTGTGGCCTTGCGCAATTCTGTCAACGCGCCTTCCAGCGGCTCCAGATCCGGCTGATGCTGCGCCGTTAATCTGGCTGCCAGCCCCTCAAGCGCGCCCCGCAGTTCGTATATCTGCGCGATATCTTTTTCTGAATACGAAGTGACCCGCGCGCTGCGGCCTGAGGCTTTAGTGGCAAAGCCCTCATTGATGAGAAGATTGATGGCCTCCCGCACAGAAGTTTGGGCCACGCCGAATTTCCGTGCCCAATGGCCTTCGACAATTCGCTGGCCAGGAGCAAGATGCCCTTCGATAATTTCTTCCCGCAGCTTTGCGGCCAGACTCTGCTTCACCAGCAGTGACGCGTCGCTCTGGGCGGTATTAGGAAGTTCCACCATGTGACAAGTCCCGTAAAACCGAGACTAGCACGAGCATCATCGCGTAGAAACTGCTGTGGTGATCGTTGCCAGGACAAGAACCAGCACGCCCGAACAAAGGGCCACGCGCGCGCGACGAGTCGAGGATCTCCACTCGCCTGCCAGGATGCCGGCGAGATTCGCCGTGAGCACCATCGCAATCTGATAAATCGCCCAACCGGCCGAATCGCCCAGTCGTCCAAGATAACGAGTGGAAACGCCGTAAATGGCGACAGCGCCTATCCAGAGCAGGCCCATCAGTAAACTCAGGAACGCATCTTGAGAAGACTCTAGCAACCTGCTCCAGCTTCGATTCTTGTACAGAAGATAGGCTGCATAGACGACATTCGGAACCAACCCGCCGGCAAGCGCAATCGGCCATACAGCAAATGCGGCAGTTGAAGTGTCTGCTCCTCGGTCTACAGCCAATTGAGAAATCGAAGTCCCAAAGGCCAGCGAGAGATTGAGCATGGAAGACAACACGCCGGACAAGACCGCTATGCCCAGCCCTGAAAGATATCTGTCTGTGTTTCCCCACTGAGGCTGCTCGCGCATCTTGCCTGCATATCCGGAGAGCGTCACTCCAAGAATCATTAAGCCGCAACCCGCAATCAAGATCTGAGAGTTACCGCTGCCAAGCTCGCTCCTGTGCAAAACCACCAGCGGCACCAGAGTGCCGAATACAGTACCCAGTCCTACGATGATTGTGAAGGCCAGCGCCATGCCCAGCCGCAGAACAGATATGCCGAAGAGCACCTGGGCAATTCCCCAACCGAACCCAAACAATAGCGAAGGAAACAATCTCGCCATCGGCAGCGAGGTGTATAGCCTTGGCCACTCTGGAATGGTCAGAGACGCAATCAGGCACGGCACAAAGAGAAGTGAAACCAAGCTGAATACCAGCCATGTGCATTCCCACGGCCAGACGCGAATCTTCTTAAGCGGCAGCATGCAATTCCCGACCAGCATGCCGCCCACAAGCGCCAGAACTATGCCGGAGAAATTGCTATTCATGGATATCCGAGCTGCTTCCTGGCTCCTGTGGCGTCTGATAGCGGCCGCCGATCACTCTTGCGGGGTTCATAAAATGGCTGCTCAGGTGCGGGATGTGCTCAAGAAATACTTCCGGATGCCCTACAGCGATGTGATTGAACAAAACCAGATGCTGATGAATCTGTCCCATATCGCCAACATGAGGCACCACAGGCACGCCATACTTTCGCGCTAACAGGCTGACCGTCAGAAATTCGCTGACTCCGCCGAGACGAGTGCAATCAGGCTGCAGGAAGCCGACACATTTTGCTTCGAGATAATTCTTGAATACGACACGGTTCGGAACATGTTCGCCGAGCGCCAGGGAAAGCGGAGCTATCTCCTGCGCCAGCTGTTTATGCGCGAATATGTCATCCGGATGAGTCGGCTCTTCGATCCAGTACGGGTCTATGCATGCGAGTTCTTTGCACGCGACGATTGCGGCAGGAAGCGACCACTGCTGATTGGCGTCGAGCATAAGCGTGGCGCGTGGACCAGCGTTGCGTCGGAGGTCTTGCGCCCGCTCAAGGTCGCGCGAAAGAGAACCGCCTACTTTCAATTTGAAAGCGCCGAATCCCTGATCGAGGCTGCGTTGCACGTTGTCCCGAATCTGCTCATCGCCATAGTGATACCAGCCGACGCTGGTGTCGTATCCTGGATAACCTCGATCGAGAATTCCCATTCGGGACGCGCGGCTCTGCTGTTCATCGATAAGCAATTGCAACGCTGTTTCTTTATCCAGAACGTCTTCGAGATAGCTGAGGTCCAGCAGATTCACAACCTCGGAAGGCGACAGGCCGAGCAGCACGCTCCACAGCGGCTGCTTCCGCACCTTGGCCCAGAGATCGAAACAGGCATTCGTGATCGAAGCAAGGGCGAGATGAACCACCCCTTTGTGCGGCCCGAGCCATCGCAGATGAGGATCATCGGCAAGCGCGCGAAATCTCGCGCCGAAGCCGGACATCAGCTCTTCGATATCTGAGCCGACCAGACGCGCCGCCAGCTTTTCAATGGCGCTGCAGACCAGATCGTTCCCCTCGCCCATCGTCAGCACCAGACCTGTGCCGCGCAGTCCTGTATTGAGCGTGAGGTAAGTCACGGCGAAGGAATACTCGGGCTCCGAGTGAACTGCATCCGAACCTGCTCCCGGTTCCAGTTGAAACCGGGCGTCGCGCGTACTTACAGCTCGAATCAGCATAAGCGTTATGTTCCTTCTTGCTGAACCACGTCAACTGCGCAAATTCGCATAACCTTGCTAGCCTACAATTTCAGCGACCTGGCTCACAATAGAATGAAGCGCTGCCTCTACCGTAAGTTCTCCGATCATCCCCCGCTGCACAGTCCGCCATAGAACGGCCTCGATCTCTGGATAACAGCTCATCTTGGGTGGAATCAGCACCGATTCTTCAATGACCGATTCCAATGTCTCCCAGCGCCTGAGTTCGTCTTCTGATGCAGCTTCCAATACCCGGCTCATAACCGAGCGTCGCACCGGGACACTTCCTCGCGCAGCTTCTTCAAGCTGTCTTTCCGGCGATGTCAGGAAGCGCAGCAAATCAACCGCGTCAGGATTGGAGGCGCCGCGATGAGTCAGCGCAAGTGTGTGAGATCCTCCGTATGTCTTTGAAACACCCGAGGGGCCAATCGGATAGGCTGCAACAGAGAAACGGTCGTATACAGAGGATTGAGCCGGGTCAAGATGTGCCCGGTAATATCCCGGCCAGTCGCCGACCATCGCTGCGTGGCCTTCGCGAAAGAAGCGGTGCACTTCGTCATAGTGCCAGTCAATGATCTGCGGCGGAACTATGCCTGATGCATACATCTCCGTCAGCAACCCCAGTGCCCATCGGCCGCCCTCGTTCACAATGTCCGGAATTTTGCTCGCGGGGAAAAGATGCGCGCCTGCGGCTTCGGCCAGTTCAAAAAATGTTCCGAACAGGCCGGATTCTCTACCGGGAAATACGAAGCCGTATAAACCGCTCGTTCTCGTAAGGCGCTGCGCCGCACTGAATAATTCCTCCCACGTCTGCGGCGGTTCATCCATCAGGTCCGTGCGATAGTGCAGCAGACGCGCATCGATATTTCTGGGAATACTAAGAAGATTTCTCTGTACCGTCGCAAGCTCCAGCACTTTGGGATAGAAGTCTGCGAGATCTTCCTGCGGTATATGCGCTTCCAGCGGTGCCAGGAAATGGGCCTGGGAGGGTGCATATTTCGTATGCGTGGAAATCAGATCGTAAGCGGGATCTGGTGAAGACGCCAGATGCGCATTAAGGGCTGGATGATCGCCCCGGTATCCAATTTCAACGTGCACGCGCCTGCTGGCACTGAATTCTTCCAGCGCATTGTAGAGCGGCTCGTACATCGGGCCGGCAATCAATGCGACTTGTACTCGTCGAGACATGATTCTCCCAATCCGCTGGAGCGACAATTAGAGGATTATATGAATAAGCGCTTAAATACGGCAACTTTTGCTTTGGAAGCCAGCTGAAATCCTTAAGTCCGATCTGTGCAGTATTCATAAAAACAGAGAACAGTGCCAACAATGCACTTGACAGCCAAAGCGCTGGCGCATTAGGTTTTACCAGATATGAGCGCTCAAATGTGGAGCCGTCGGCAATTCATCCAGTCCGCGTTCGTCGCGTCGTCAATTTCTCTAATACCGCAATTCGGATTCGCCTCAAGCATCGAAGACGAACGAACCGCCTGGTATCGCAACGCGAAGTTCGGCATGTTCATCCATTGGGGCCCGTACTCACTTGCCAGCGTAGAAGCCTCATGGCCGATCATGAGACCCACTCCCGGCGGCATCACCGAAGCCGAGTATCGCGCGCTTCCGAAGCGCTTCAACCCGACGAAATTTGATCCCGATGCATTTATCGACCTGGCCCGCGCCGCCGGGCAGGAATATATGGTGTTCACTACGAAGCATCACGACGGCTTCTGCATGTTCGATTCTTCATATACCGACTACAAGATTACCAACACGCCCTATGGCAAGGACATCGTGAAGCAGCTGTCCGATGCATGCGACAAGAGGAATATGCATCTCGGCTTCTACTACTCGCCGCCGGACATGCATCATCCCGACTTTCGCGATACGTCGAAACCCGCCAGTGAAAACTGGAATGGCGAGCCTGAGCGCCCGGAGTGGCCTCTTTATCTTGACTACATGCAACTGCAACTATCCGAATTGCTGACAAGATACGGACCGGTTGCCTTGATCTGGTTCGACGGCTTATACCATCAGGAAAAATACGACGGCGAGCGTTTTGTCAGTCTGATCCGGAAGCTGCAGCCTGCCACGCTCGTGAACGATCGAATCGGCGTACCCGGCGATTACGTCACGCCCGAGCAATTCATTCCCAAGGCAATTCCGACCAAAGCCGCGCACTTCTTCGGCTGGGAACAAAGCGTTCAAAAGGAGCTGAAAACAACGATTCCTGCGCCAGAAGACTTTCAGCTGTGGGAGACGTGCATGACCATCAACAACACCTGGGCGTACAACATGCACGATCACGACTATAAGTCGGCGCAGTTTCTCATCCGCGCCTTAGTGGAAGTGGCAAGCCGCGGCGGTAATTTCCTGCTGAATGTCGGCCCGCGGCCCGACGGTGTCATTCAGCCGGAATTTCAGGAGCGTCTTCGCGCCATCGGCGATTGGCTGTCGGTGAACGGAGAATCCATCTATGGAACAACCTACGGGCCAATTCAGGGGAGCAGCTCAATTCGAACTACGGCAAAGCGTGAAACCATTTTTGCCCACATTTTCGATTGGCCTTCATCGCCGCTGGAGCTGGACGGGCTGCAGGCAAAGGTCATCTCCGCCCGTGTGCTCGCGAACGGAGAGTCTTTGAAGTTCCGCCAGTCAGAAGGAAAACTCGAAATCGATTTGCCTTCCCAGGCGCCCGACCCAAATGTGACCGTAATAGCTTTAAGAACGTTATAAGTTCGATAGCGAATCAGAAATCTTCATGGAACGCTACCTCTCCGGCAACAGCCGTCTGATATGCGGATACACGGCGTTCGAAGAAATTTGTCAGTTCCTGAACATCCTGCAGATCCATAAATGAAAATGGGTTCTTTGCATGGAACGCAGGAGCGATTCCGATGCGCTGCAGCCGGGAGTCGGCGACATAACCGAGATACTGGCGCATATCACGCACTGAAAGCCCAGCAACGCCGCCGCTCAAAAGATCTTCCGCGAACTGCGTCTCTGCATCCACCGCTTCGTGCAGCATCTGGACGATATCTTTCTCCAGTTGCTCATCCCATAAGTCCGGCTCCTGGCTTCGAACTACTTTAACGACTTCAAAAGCAAACTCCAGATGGCAGCTTTCATCGCGAAAAACCCAGTTCGTGCCCGCAGCAAGTCCATGAAGCAATCCTTTCGAGCGGAGAAAGTACACATAGGCGAATGCCGCAAAGAAAAAGAGTCCTTCGATGCACGCAGCAAAGCAGATGAGATTCAAGAGAAATTGTTTGCGATGCTCTCTTGTCCTGAGCTGATCGAGATCCTGAATCGAATCCATCCACTTCATGCAGAAGTCTGCCTTCTTGGAGATCGAAGGGATGTTTTCAACCGCTGCAAACGCCGCGGCGCGCTCGTCAGGATCAGGCACATAATTGTCCAGCAGTGTGAGGTAGAACTGCACATGCACAGCTTCTTCAAAGAGCTGGCGTGAAAGATAAAGCCGCGCTTCCGGTGAGTTGATGTGTTTGTACAAGTTGAGAACAAGATTGTTCGAAACGATGGAATCGCCGGTAGCAAAGAATGCCACGAGCCGCTGAATGAGATGAACCTCGGCAGGACTGAGACGCTGTTTCAGGTCGACCAGATCCGTCTGGAAGTCCACTTCTTCGACCGTCCACGTGTTTTTGATACCGTCGCGGAACATATCGAAAAAGACGGGATAGCGCATCGGCCGCAGCGTGAGGCAGAGACCTGGATCGAGAATCGCTTGAGGCGTTTGAACAGATGACATGGCAATCCCCTTTTACTGGCACGCTTCACACGAGCCTGGATTCTCAAGAGAGCAGGCAACGGCAGATGCCTGGGAAACAGTAGTCGTCGCAGTTGCCGCGACGGTGGTCTTTGCAATGCGCGTGGCTGGACGGGAACGCAGGTAGTAGGTGGTCTTAAGCCCGCTCTTCCAGGCGTACATATACATGGAGCTGAGCTTGCCAATGTTTGGAGACTCCGAGAACAGATTGAGCGATTGGCTCTGGTCGATGTAGGCGCTGCGATCGCGCGCCATGTCGATTAAGCCGCGCATTGGAATTTCCCATACAGTGCGATAGATCGATTTGAGGTCTTCGGGAAGTTCGCTGATTTGTTGCACAGAGCCTTCGGCCAGTTTCAGGCGAGTCCGAATTTCCTCGTTCCAGAGCCCGCGCTCTTTCAGTTCTGCAACCAGATAGCGATTGACCTGAAGAAACTCACCGGAGAGCGTTTCGCGCTTAAAGAGATTGGAGATTTGCGGCTCGATGCATTCATAGCAGCCAACGATAGACGCGATGGTGGCCGTCGGAGCAATGGCAATGAGCAACGAGTTCCGCACGCCATCTTTCTGAATTCGTTCACGCAGCAAATTCCAACGCGTCTCATCTGCCGGACTCACACCCCAAAGATCGAATTGCAGATTGCCTTCAGCCAGACGTGTTTCCGCAAAGGAGGGATGCGGTCCATGCTTCTCGGCCAACTCGCACGAAGCCACGAGCGCATGATAGTAAATCTCTTCCTGAATGCGTGCCGATAGATATTGAGCCTCGGGCGAGTCGAAAGGTAGCCGCAGTTGAAAGAAGACATCCTGAAGGCCCATGACTCCAAGACCCACGGGACGCCACCGTGCATTAGCATTTGCCGCCTGGGGAACAGGGTAATAATTGATGTCGATAACGCGATCCAGCATCGGAACGGCGATTCTCACCGTCTGTGCCAGCTTGTCAAAGTCAAAGGCGCCGTCCGTAACATGGCGAGCAAGATTGATCGATCCCAGATTGCAGACCGCCGTTTCTTCGCGTGAGGTCACCTCCGTAATCTCCGTGCAAAGATTCGAGAGATGAACAACATTGCCGGGCTTGCCGGTCTGATTGCACTTCAGGTTGCAGGCATCCTTGAAGGTCATCCAGCCATTGCCTGTTTCCGCCAGACAGCGCATCATGCGCGCATAAAGGTCGCGCGCCTTTATCTGCCGCGTGAAGAGCTTTTCGTTCTCGGCCTTCTCATAAGCTGCCGTGAACCCATCTCCGAAAAGGTCGGGAAGGTGAGGAACCACCTTAGGATCGAAGAGCGACCAGATGCCGTCTTCATCGACGCGGCGCATGAACAGGTCTGGAATCCAGTGAGCGAGGTTGAGATTGTAGGTGCGGCGGGATAGATCGCCGGTATTCTCGCGGAGTTCCAGGAATAGCTCGATGTCTGCGTGCCACGGTTCGAGATATACACAGCATGCGCCTTTTCGTTTGCCGCCCTGGTTAACGGCGGCAACCGAACTATCCAGCGTCCTCAACCACGGAACAATACCATTCGACAGGCCGTTAGTTGCGCGGATCAGAGAGCCTTCCGAGCGCACGCGATGGAATGCCAGTCCAATGCCGCCGGAGAACTTTGAAAGAAGCGCTACGTCTTTGTACGCGTCATAGATGGATTCCAGCGAGTCCAAAGGAGAATCGTGCAGATAGCACGAAGACATCTGCGCATGTTTGGTGCCGGAGTTGAAAAGTGTGGGAGAGCTCGGCATGTAATCGTGAGAAGCAATCAGCCGATAGAATTCAATCGCTTCATTCGGCGTGCCTGCGAGTCCACATGCTACGCGAAGAAAGAAATACTGCGGCGTTTCTATGACTTTGCGGGAGAGCGGATCGCGCAGAAGATAGCGGTCATAGACCGTGCGCAGGCCGAAATATTCAAAGCGGTCCGAGAGCTGTTCGTCGATGGCATGGTTAAGCTTTCGAACATGCGTGCGAACAAACTCTGCTGTCGCTGGGTTGACGATGCCTTCCTGATGGCCATATTCGATCGACTGCGAGAAGGAATGCAGGTTCTGGCCGGCGACTTCCTTCAGGATCGTCCCCAGTAGCAGGCGCGCGGCCAGTTTCGAGTATTGCGGCTCCTCTGCGATGAGAGATGCCGCGGTGTCAATCGAGATCGCGTCGAGCTCCCGTGTGGTGGCGCCGTCGTAGAGGCCGCCGATGGTCTTACTGGCAATGCGAATCGCATCCACTTGAGAGAGCCCCCAGCAACATCTCTGGACAGCGCGGACAATCTTGTTTACATCGACGGGTTCCAGCGCGCCGTTGCGCTTGCGAACGTGCATGGTCGGTGTTTCCTCTTGGACAGGAAAACCGGGCAGTGTGCCAGAAAAGCTGGACTGAATCGTAGCCATCGGCTGTTCTCCTTGCCTTCGAGGAATGGGAAGAGACAGCAGGGCCCGAGGATGGGCAACGCCACTGCACTTCACCTCCCCTCGGAGGCGTCAGCGAATATCTTCAGGGCAGGTCTTCGGACTTACAGGCTGCCTACTTGCTCTAGCTTCCCAGTTCATAGCTGAACCAGTGCTCTTTAGGAGCGTTCGTTCCTGTTTACCGCTGCGGGGCAGTTCCGGATTTTCACCGGATTCCCTTTTCTGCCTGATCTCGCGGGTCAGGCACCATGAAGTGAAACATACTCTATCAAGGGCACAGTCACATGTCAAACCCCATATCTAGGGGTGCCTGTGCAAATTTTGCTTGACCCGCTCGTAGGCCTGAATATCGCTGTGATCGTTAGTAAACAGAGTGGGTTGTGGTCAAACAGGAGGATAAAAGCTTGGTTGTTAAGAGCAGGAATTTATGTCCGGCTTACAGCGAGCAGGCTTTGCCAGCCCACTTTACTCATCTTCAGCCGCTGTCCGTTCATCAGAGTCACCGATCCCTCGCTCTGCCCTTCGCGGAAGATCTCACGCACCTGGTCTACATTGACAATGATCGAACGGTGGATGCGCACGAACTTATCCGGATCGAGTGTCTCTGCGAGGCGCTTGATCGTCTCTCGCAGCATGAAGCTTTTCGTTCCAATGTGCAGGCAGGAGTAGTAGTCGGCAGCCTCGATCCATTCGATATCGTTGACATTGACGAGCGAGTCTTTTGTGCCGTTGTGAACCAGCAGCCGCTTTGGATAGTCCTTTCGAATCGCATTGCCGCCCTCAAGGCTTGCCAGCACCGACTTTAGTTGCTCGTGCGTCACCAACGCCGCCTTGGAAGCGATCCGTTCTTTGACGCGAGCCAGCGTCGCTCGCATCCGCTCCGGCTCGATCGGCTTCGTCAGATAGTCGAGGGCATGCACTTCGAAAGCCTGAAGTGCATATTGATTGTGCGCCGTCACGAACACCGTGACCGGCATGTGTGCCGAGCCAATCTGCTCGATGACATCGAGGCCGCCTCTGCCGGGCATCTGGATATCCAGGAAGAGAACGTCGATCCGCGACTCCTTAAGCGCAGCAAGCGCCTCTTTCCCATTCCGGCATTCCCCCGCGATCTCAATCTCTTCATCGTCAGACAGAAGAAATCGAAGCCGCTCGCGAGCCAGAGGTTCATCATCGGCTATAAGGGCCTTCAGCTTCATCGTCAGTTTTTCTCATAAGGGATGCGAATCGCCACTTCGAAGCCGCCCGTATCGAGAGGCCGCGCATGCATCGCATATTCGTCACGATAAAAATGGGTTAGTCGTTCGCGTGTGTTGCTCAGCCCAATGCCATGCCCATTCTGCGAATATCCACTAAGTCCCGGTCCCGAATCGCGCACCCGCAAATGTAAAGAAGCTCCTTCGCGTCTTGCTGACGCTTCCACCAGACCTTCGTTCTCACAGTGAGCAATGCCATGGCGGATCGCATTCTCAACAATAGGTTGCAACAAAAAGCATGGCACCATGCCATCCAGAGCGTTGGCCTCTACCTTGATCTCTACACGAAGCCGGTCGGCGAAACGGATCTGTTCAATCGCCAGATAGTTCTCCATATTCTCCAGCTCTTGCGATAGGGGAACCTTCTCCGGTGTTGTCCTCATCAACGTGCTTTTCAGAATTGCGTTGAGATGGGAGAGCATCTCGGTTGCTTCCTTCTGCCTTCCAAGCTCAACCAGCGTTGTGATCGCATTCAGTGTGTTGAAGAGAAAATGCGGCTCGAGCTGCATCTGCAGCGCTCGCAAGTGCGCCGCTGAAAGTTGTTTTTGCAGCTCAAGAGATTTCATGGCATCGCGTTGCGCCCGGATCTGAAACTGGAGAATTCCTGCAATGCAAAAAACAAACCCATACAGAAGCACTTCAATGCCCAGGCGATTGATATTCAGCATGCTCGTCCAGACAGAGAATGCGGTCCCATGAGCCTGCCAGTCTTTGGCGGTGAATCCCAGACTCCCTAACAGCAGAAGATGCGCTACGCCGAGCACTGACCCCACCAATACATGAATAGAAATTGCCTTCAGAGTGAAGCTCGACGCGAGTGGCACCCGCTTGCCGACTTTCCAAACAGCGCTGGCAACGCATCCCCACCACAGCCAGAGCACGGCGCCGTATAGCAAAGAAGGAGGATACAGTATGGAATGGCACTCGCCGGCAGTGGCAAGCGCAAGAAAAGTCGCAACCGTAAATATGACGGCATGACCATTGAGACGAATGCCGGCATCCCGGCTCGAATCCGCAGGTACTTGTCGCTCAGGAGAAAATGGCGTTTGTTCTGAACTCATCGCGACGGTATTCATGTGCCGTCCTTTCTTCCTGCCGATCGTGCAACCGATTGCTATCTCGACAGTCATGGTACATCTGCTGCGCTGCCGCTGTTAGCAGCACATTCATACAGCATCAGCCCTCAGCTCCTGTAGTCCATTCCTTTGCAGCGAACGTCGCCGATTCTGCAGCGAACAAATCTAAATTTCCATCCTGCCTCCGCAGATGAAAAGGCTGACCGCCAAGTTTGCCTCTTGCACAACTCGTCATAATTCCTCGCCGCGCATTTCAGATGGTTTCCTGCAAATTATGCGTCTCCCCCTGCATATAGATTTCTATGCGCAACGGGGGACGTGGATTCTAAGCCCAGGTATGGTGCGCTTGAACAGAAATGCACAATTGGCTTTGTTAGGAACTCTGACCTGCCTGACGCTTACAGCATGTTCGCGCCTGACGGCGAATACGAATAGCGCAGCGACAGAGAGAGTGCCGGTTCGTGCCGCGCTGGTCATCTCTCAGGATGTTCCCTTGGAGGTCTCGGCAGTTGGAAACGTGGAAGCCATCAACAGCGTGGAAGTGAAGCCGCGCATCGCAGGTCAAATCAACCAGGTTGCGTTCGAGGAAGGACAGAACGTAAGTAAGGGACAAATCCTGTTCACGATCGTCCCGGACGCTCTGCAACGCCAGGCGGCGGAACAACAGGCCGAGCTGGAACGTGACGCCGCGGTCGAACAACAAGCCCGTGCAGTTGTGGCGAGGGACGCTGCTTCGCAAAAACAAAGCCTATCGGAAGCCGATGTTGCACGAAAGCTGGGTGAGCTTGGAGTCATCTCCGGGCAGCGCGTAAATCAACTCGTCACAACCAGCGATACGACAAGTGCGGCGCTGCGCTCAGACCAGGCGGCAGTAGAGGCCGCGGTTGACGCGACCAAAGCTGACCGGGCCCGCCTTGCGCAAACACAATTGCAGCTGAGCTTTGCCAATATCGTTGCGCCGATCGCCGGGCGCGCCGGCGCCGTCATGGTAAAAGCCGGCAATATGGTAAGAGAGAATGACACAACGCTGGTTACACTTCTCCAGTTGTCTCCCATCCATGTCACGTTTGGTATTCCCGAGCAGATTCTGCCCGAAGTGCAGCGCCTGGACGCGCTCGGACCCCTGACCGTCGAAGCAAGCAATGGTGACGGAGCATCCTTTGCAGGCCAGCTCGTCTTTATTGACAACACCGTGGATGCAACGACCGGCACAATCAGACTCAAGGCGATATTCCCCAATACGGACGGAGCGCTCTGGCCTGGCGAGTTTGTGAGCGTCCGTCTTCGCCTGGAAATGGAAAAAGAGAAAATACTGGTCCCTGAATCTTCGATTCAAGATGGATTGGATGGAAAATACGTCTGGCTCATCAAATCGGATACCGCAACGACCGAGCCTGTAACCGTACAGCGCACATATAAACCGGAAACCGGTCCGGAACTGGCGATCGTGGGCAGCGGCATTCACCCCGGAGACACAATCGTCACCGAGGGGCAGCTCAGACTGACGCCGGGAGCGAGAGTTTCACTGCTCAGTGCGCCGCGGCCCACTGTGGCATCTCTCGGTTCCAAATCCATGCCCGCGCAATGATTCTCACGTCCGCTATGCCATGCGAGGCGATTCACTATGCGATTCACTGATTTCTTTATACATCGCGCCACGACCACAACTCTGGTGATCTCCGCGATCGCCGGGTTCGGTCTTCTAAGCTACTTTTCGCTGCCAGTCAGCAATCTGCCGGAAGTGGAATATCCGACAATCCGAGTGTCGGCGGCACTGCCCGGCGCGAACCCCGATGCCATGGCGTCGACTGTCGCTACCCCGCTGGAGAGCCAGTTTTCGACCATTCCCGGCATCGAAAACATGACCTCCTCCAGTTCTGTCGGAGAGAGCAATATCGTTCTTCAATTCGACTTAAACCGCGGCATTGATGCGGCTGCGCAGGATGTGCAGGCTGCCATCTCGCGGGCCGCAGGGGCGCTGCCTGCAGGCATGCCATCGCCGCCTTCGTATTCCAAGGTGAATCCGGCGCAGGATCCTATCTTATGGCTGGAAATGTCCTCGAAAACCATGGCATACGACGACTTTGCCAGATACGCCAATCAGGTATTTGCAAAGCGGCTTTCCATGGTGAGTGGCGTCTCGCAGGTCCAGGTGTATGGCCCGGAGCGGCCTGCGATCCGCGTGCAGGCTGATCCCGCAAAGCTGGCCGCGTATGGTTTGGATCTTGAGCAGATTCGTACCGCGCTCAGCAACAATAGCGCCAATCTTCCCACAGGCACGTTGTACGGCGACAGCAAAGATTATTCGCTTCAAGCGAACACTCAGCTCACCTCTGCGGAGCAGTTCTCGCAACTGATCGTCGCTTACAGAGACGGCGTCCCTCTGCGGCTGGACCAGGTGGCGAATGTCTTCAACAGCTCAAGCAACGTAAAACACATGTTCTGGATCAACGGCCAGCGCAGCGTCATTCTTGCCGTAAGGAAGCAACCTGGCGCAAACACCGTAGAGGTGGCCGACCGCGTGAAAGCCGCGATTCTCTCTCTGCGCGATGCAATGCCGCCGGGAGTCTCGTTTGGAAAGGTTGCGGATGACGCCGATCTGGTTCGCGACTCAATCGCGGAAGTGAACCGGGCGCTTATCATCACGATCTCTCTCGTCGTGCTGGTCATCTTCGCATTCCTGGGTACGGTGTCTTCAACCATCGTTGCCAGCGCAACGATTCCCGTATCCATCCTCGGCGCATTCATCGTCATGCGGCTCCTCAACTATTCCGTGGACATGTTTTCCATGATGGCGATCACGCTCTCCGTCGGCTTCATCGTGGACGACGCCATCGTCATGATTGAAAACATCGTGCGTCATCGTGAAATGGGCAAGACGCGACTGCAATCCGCGCTCGACGGCGCGCGCGAAGTAGGTTTCACGATTGTTTCCATGACGATTTCTCTGGTAGCCGTCTTCCTGCCGATCGTGTTTCTCAATGGAGTGCTGGGGCGGCTGCTTCGCGAATTCGCAATCACCATCTCCGCGGCCATTCTGCTCTCCGGCTTTACTGCCCTCACGCTGACGCCAATGCTCTGCAGTCGCTTCTTAAGCTCACGCGAGCATGCGCAAAACTGGTTTCAAATGCGTTCAGAACGACTGTATGCCGCGTTGGAGAACGCCTATAGGCGTTCGCTGCATGTGGTGCTGCGGCACCAGCGCATCACCGTACTGGCCAGCCTCGCAATGACTGCGCTGACCGTCTATCTCTTCATCGTCATGCCGAAAAGCTTTATGCCCACAGTGGATGTAAATTACTTCTCCGGCAGCCTGGAGGCCTCGCAGGACAATTCCTTCGACCATATGGTGGCTTACGGCCAGCAAGTGAATAGAATCCTCGGGTTCATTCCGTGGGTGCGTAGCTACATATCTGGTGTCGAGTCCCAGAACTTCGGCTGGTTCTGGGTTAATCTCGTTGATGAGAAACACCGGCCAAACGACGACATCATTCTCTCCGCTCTGCAGAAACGCCTGAATGCAATCCCGGGCCTGAACGTATATCTCCGGCATGGAGAGTTCTTAAGCCTCGGGCAGAATGAAGGACGTTCTCAATATTCTGCCTCGCTGCAAGGGCCTGACGCAGAAGAGCTGTATCGTTGGGCGCCGAGGCTGAAAGCCAGACTGCAGTCTCTGCCTCAGCTGGCGCATGTGTCCAGCGATCTGCAGATGAGCGCCCCGCGTATCGACGTCGACATACGGCGCGACCTGGCCATGTCACTGAACATTGACCCGGAGAATATTGCTAACACACTTTACGATGCATACGGAAACCGGCGGGCGAATACCATCACCGTCGCATCGGAACAGTACGACGTGATCCTGGAAGTTGCCGACCAATACCAGCGTGATCCAGAAGCTCTGGGAAGCCTGTATATACGGTCCAGCACCGGCCGGCTTGTTCCGCTCTCCGCGGTCACAAAGCTGACCCAGACAGTTGCGCCATTGACTGTGAACCACGTCGGCCAGTTTCCCGCCGTGACATTCCAGTTCGACCTGGCGCCGGGAATTTCACTGGATGCCGCGACAAAAATTGTCCGGCGGGCGGCGGAAGAGATGGGCATGCCGGCGACGCTGACCTTCACATTTCAGGGAACGGCTGCCCAATTTCAAAGCTCGCTCAAAGGCCTTGGCCTTTTGCTTGTCATAGCGGTCATGGTCATTTATCTGGTTCTCGGGGTGCTTTACGAAAGCTTCATTCATCCGATCACAATTCTCTCCGGCCTGCCGCCGGCAGCCATCGGAGCTCTTCTCGCCCTGCTGCTCTTTGGCCAGGATCTCAACCTCTATTCATTTCTCGGCATCATCCTGTTGATTGGCATTGTAAAGAAGAACGCCATTATGATTGTCGATTTCGCCCTGGACGCCGAGCGCAAAGCTGACCTGAATCCATGGGATTCGATTTGCCAGGGCTGTTTGCAGCGGTTTCGTCCCATTATGATGACCACCATGGCCGCTCTTCTGGGATCGCTCCCGATTGCCTTCGGGACCGGCGCCGGTGGCGAAGCGCGCCGTCCGCTTGGCATTGCTGTTGTCGGCGGACTTCTTCTTTCGCAAACGCTGACCCTTTACGTCACTCCAGTCATCTACCTCTGCCTGCATCGCTTTTCAACAAAAGCGCGGCTCAACGCCATCGCTGGCGAGCACGCAGTGTTAACGACATCTTGCATGGAAGAGTCTTGTATGGAAGAGTCGGTACAAAGATGACGAGCTCCAATATCCGCGTACACAAAGTAGCCCGCGAGGGGTACCGCACGACATGCGGAGGAACTGCGACGAACGGTGACAATTACGTGATAAACCGAAAAGCTATTTGCAGAAAGAAGGATTATCTTTGTTCCTGGGTGAAAGGTCCGATCACAAAAAGTGAGTCAGGCAGAGAGTTTGTGATGGATAGGGCATTGGAGGGATAAGCGGCCGGATCATTACGGTCGCGTTTCATGGATCAGGGGTGAGTGCCACAAATGCCAGCCTTCAGATAGGTGACGATATTCGCGCCTGTCTATGACGCTAGCTGCGGAGGTCCTCATGATCGCTAAGAGTTATTCTTTTCGTTTTTGCGCGTGTATTCTCACCATACTTGGTTTCCTTAGGCCGCAGTCCACGCAATCGCAACCCAACGCGCTTATAGGCGACGTCGGCACGCCAAAAGAAAAAGTGGACGGGCATCTGAAACAAGAGCTCCAGCTTGCCGGAGACTACATGATGGGGCACGGTGTTCCGCGCGACCTTACGCAATCAGCCTACTGGTATCGCAAGGCCGCCGACCAGGGATACCCGGCTGCACAGGTGCAGATTGGATACTTCTATCTCGCAGGCATAGGGGTTCCACGCGATGAAGCCCAGGCAGCAAAATGGTTCGAGCGCGCAGCGGCTTCCGGATCGAATGACGGAAAACTGAACCTTGCCGTCTTGTGTTTCCGCGGAACCGGCATCACGCGCGATCCGCACATGGGTTACCAGTTATTGCAGGAGCTTGCCGGTAAGCAATTCCCCCGCGCGGAAGACTATCTTGGCATCTTGTACTTTCTCGGGATCGGTGTTGAGAAGGATCCGGTGAAAGCTGAGAAGTGGTTTGAACGCGCCGCGAGCCATCACAGCCCGGAGGGCGAGTATGCAATGGGAACGATGTACTCGGTCGTGAGCGGGCATCCGCGCGACTTTGGCAAAGCCGCGGACTATTTGCGACGTTCTGCGCAAAGCGGATACGTCGCGAGCATGCATTCTCTCGGGCTGCTGCTGGCCAACCATACTGAGCTCGATCAGCAGCCAGATGAGGCGGTGCGCTGGCTTCAATCCGCGGCTGAAGGTGGAGCTTACCGTTCTTCCATTGCTCTTGGAATCATGGCGCGTGATGGCAAAGACATTCCAAGGGACGAGTCAGTCGCCTATCGATGGTTCACCATCGCCATAAAGCAGGGCGGCCAGGACGCCGAAAAGCTCCTTGCGCCTGATCTGTCGCTCGCGCGCAAAACATTGAGCGCAGAGCAGCAGCACGCCGCGGAACAGGCGGCGCAGGTATGGCTGGAGACACATACTCATCAAGATGTCTACGTGTATGGGACTGAATTGAACCTAGCAAACTTTCCCATAAAAGAGGTGTACGCCACCGGCCCGGATATCCAGCAAACGGACAAGGGAGCGAACAAAAACTGAGCGGCAAATGATGCGCTGCAAGATGCCCGCAGAAATGGACGCGCCATCGAAACAAGTTCTCGACCAGCCGTAAGTGTCAACCCCGGTCAGGCGCGCCGGGACTCACTCCCATTCGATCGTGCCAGGCGGCTTTGAGGTGATGTCGTAGACGACGCGGTTAATGCCGCGAACCTCATTGACGATGCGGCTGGAGATTTTCTTGAGCACTTCGTAGGGCAACGGCGCCCAATCTGCGGTCATGCCGTCTTCTGAATGCACAGCGCGGATGGCGCAGGTATAGGCATACGTCCGCTGATCGCCCATGACCCCCACGCTCTTTACGGGGAGCAGCACTGCGAACGACTGCCATATCTGCTGATAAAGTCCGGCGGCCTTGATTTCCGTCACGACGATGTCGTCTGCTTCCTGCAACAGCGCGACGCGCTCCGGCGAGATTTCTCCCAGGATGCGCACCGCCAGACCCGGCCCGGGAAACGGCTGACGTTGCAGGATGTCTTCTGGCATGTTGAGATCGCGGCCAATGCGCCGAACCTCATCCTTGAACAGATCGCGCAGTGGTTCGATAAGCTTGAGCTTCATCGTCTCCGGCAAGCCGCCGACATTGTGGTGGCTCTTGATTGTTTGCGACGGCCCTTTTACGGAAGAGGACTCGATCACATCCGGATAGAGCGTGCCCTGCACCAGCCACTCAACCCCGCCTGTCTGCTGCGCAATGCGATGCGCTTCGTCGTCGAAGACGTTGATGAATTCGTTGCCGATGATCTTGCGCTTGGTCTCGGGGTCGGTGACGCCGGCAAGGCGCGAGAGAAAGCGTCCGCTGGCGTCCACGGCAACCAGATTCAGGCCAAGCTTTTCGCGAAGGTTTTCCTGGACCTTGAAGAACTCGTTCTTGCGCAGCACGCCGTTGTCGACAAAGACGCAGGTCAAACGATCGCCAATCGCCCGATGCACGAGCACTGCAGCCACCGATGAATCCACTCCACCCGAAAGCGCGCAGATGGCATGACCATCGCCTACTTTTTCGCGGATCGCGGCAACGGTTGATTGGATGAAGTGTTCAGGCGTCCAGTCCGGTTTCGCTTTGCAGATGTTGAAGAGAAAATTGCGCAGCAGCTCTGAGCCCTGGCGCGTGTGGTGCACCTCGGGATGGAACTGCACGGCCCAGATATTGCGCTCGGGGTTGGCGATTCCCGCGACCGCATTCGAGGTCTTTGCCGTCAGATGAAAGCCGGGCGGAAGATCGAGCGCCTCATCGCCGTGCGACATCCATACGTGCAGATTGACGGGCAAGCCGGCAAAGAGCGGCGTCGCCGGATCGACGACGGAGACTTCCGCGTGCCCATATTCGCGCTTGTCCGCAGAGCGGACCTTGCCTCCCAGATGATGCGTAATGAACTGGAGTCCATAGCAAATGCCCAGCACCGGCTTGCCCAGCTCAAGAATTGCCGGATCGGCATCCGGCGCGTCCGCGTCGTACACCGAGCAGGGACCACCGGAAAGAATGATGCCGAGCGGCTTGTAGCTTTCAATTTCCGCGAGCGTTGCCGTGCACGGCAAGACTACGGAAAAAACATTCTG
>Ga0335073_10003069_pt1 | contig 23115 bp, 18 predicted proteins | sample Lox_Sample_22_FD_207093 | JGI IMG/M metagenome (GOLD analysis project Ga0335073, IMG submission 207093) | Soil microbial communities from Loxahatchee National Wildlife Refuge, Florida, United States - Lox_Sample_2.2 | ecosystem: Environmental > Terrestrial > Soil > Wetlands | place: USA... | reverse complement strand
GGAGGCTGAATTTGTCACAATCACCGCGCTAAATAACAGGAGAAAAGACAGGATTGCTGCGCGGAACCAGATGACGAGAGGGCGGGGGGACGAATCAGGAGCGAACACACCGAGAGCGGCGTTTTCGTTGGTCATAATCAGACTGGCCTCGAAAAGAAAAAGTGATGGGTACTGACAGCTTTGTGTGAATTTGCGGTCAGTATAGCCTGGGGTTTTGAGCGAGCCTGAGAATATGTGGTGAATAATCGGGTTTAAATTGCGGCGCCGATTGCAACTGTAACAATGCATTGCACGCTTTTAGGGCAGATCAGGTACCTGCGTGCGCGGCGATTTTGCAGAGAGATGCTGCGAGAGTGGTGCAGGCAGGAGCCGCGCTTTCGGGATGGTGCGATGTTGATGTGTCCGAAAACGTCGGGTCATTCCGAGAACGCTGCCTGATCAGCGCGGTGGAAAATTCTGTCCCTTCTGAAAACACTTGTGTTACGAGTCACAAAAACTGGTGACCTTCGTCACGGATGCCCCTTGCGCGTCGAGCGTAGGTTCAGGAAAAGCCCAAAGTACGGAGAGGGAGGGCAACGGCGATGCCAGGGACGAGAGGACATACCCCGGAAAAACCAGGGAAGACCACTTACCTGCATGCCGCCAGGCAGTTCCCATTCAGAACGATTGTGGCGGCGGTTGATTTCACCGAAGAATCGTCGGCGGCTTTGCGCTGCGCGCAGGAACTGGCGCGAGTGCAGCACGCGATGCTTCTGCTGATCCACGTGATTGATCCGGTGGGCTTCGCATTTCCCGAGGGCGCACCGGCGTCCGTAGATCATGACAAGGCGGCGAAAGAAGAGCTGGCGCGAATCGAAGCGGAAGTGAAGAAGCAGGGGATCCCGGTGCACTCGCGGGTGGAGACGGGGATTGTGTGCGAGCGGATTCTGCTGTCGCTGCGCGATCACAAGGCGGCGCTGCTGGTGATGGGGACGAAGGCGGTGACGGGGGCGGGGCGCACGGCGCTGGGTCTTGTGACGCGGCAACTGCTGGCGCATTCGCCGTGCCCGATTCTGGCAGTAGCGCCGGAGGAAGGCAAGAAGCCGCGGAAATTTGGACGGTGGAACAACGTGCTGGCGGCGACGGATTTTTCCGCGGCATCGCTGAGTGCGCTGCACTACGCGCAGCGGGTGGCGGGCGGGCATCTGATCGTGCTGCACTCGGCGCGATGCGGGCGGCACATGGAGTGCCCGAATTGTCTGGAGCGGCTGCGGTTTCTGGCGCCGTTCGACGAGGCGCACGGGCTGCCGGTGGATCACTCGGTGACGGGAGGCGATCCGGCGGCGATGATTGTGCAGATGGCGAAGAAGCTGCATCCGGACCTGATCGTGATGGGAGCGCCATCGCCGGCGCACACCGAACACGATCTGGATCACAGCACGGTGGCGCAGGTGATTGCCACGTCGCCGGTGCCGGTGCTGATTGTGCCGGAGGACCGGGAGCGGTACGCCGCGGAAGTGATTGAGGAAGTGGCGACGGCGTGAGGTGCGGCGAAGGCCGCGATTCGCGCCAGCTGGTAGCGGGTAGCTGGTAGCGGGTAGCGGGTAGCGGGTAGCGCGTAGACAGTAGCTGGTAGCGTGTAGCTGGTAGCCAGTAGTTCTCAGACTGGAGTCGGTCAGTCCGTGCTTCTAGTTACAACCGCAAGGTAGCTCATCTGCGAGTGGCGAAATTTTGCAGAGATGAGAGCGGTAAAATCGTATGTATCGTAGTCATCGTGAAACTGCTTGTCGGTGAGTTCCGGATGCTGCTTCCGAGCGCGAAGAAGGGCATCCGGTGCAGTCTTCCTCTTGCTTTCGAAGTAGTAAAGAAGCTCGTCTCGTCGGCATTCATTCGGCTGTCCGAGGATTTCAATCACCTGTTTGGGATCTTCTCCGAGGCGCAACCCTGATCCTGTTGCTATGCCTCGGGATAATTTCTCAGACGGGGTGCAGAGAGTGCTCCCATTCCAGGTCGGGCCATCCGAAAAGAGATAAAACGAGGAGGCGACCTCGCCGCGTTCAAAAATCAGGTACGTCCTGGCTCTGGTGTCCGCGGATACGTAGCAGACTTGCTCTCTTCCAGTCGACGCGTCACCTCGTTTAACGACAGTTGTGTCGCCCAATCTTGTGATGGACTCGGCGAGAGAATCAGCGTTTAGATCCAGGCCGGCTATCTGTAAAGTTGTGGCTGCAAACTCACGTTTCTGGACACCTGCTACTTTGTCTTCGTTCCCAGATCTTAGGTAAGACCACCAATCGGAATCGTCTTCCATCGTCACGAAGCGATGTACTTGCCCACAAAGCCTGAGGTCGAAGCATCCGATCATCAAGCACACCAGGGTAATTGCCTTGCTCCTTCTCGTTCCCAATGAGCTCACCTGTTTCTCGGCCCAGATTCTAATATCGATCAACGTTCAGGACACGGTTTTGCCCGGGTCAGGGTCTGGCTGCTGAAATTACACGGGCACGTCGTGTACCTCAACCGCCTGCAACATCTGCGACTCGAGGTTTTGGGGGCGCTAATCTTTGAGGAAAAGCAACCGCAGATCCCTCGCTCGCCTACCCCATCCTCCGATGGGGCCCCACGGCGGTCGCTTCGGGATGACAAGCTAAAAATTTCAGTGACACAACGCTAGTTGACGGCTTTTCCAGGGGTCCTGGCCGCTGAACTTACACGGGCACGTCGTGTACCTCAGCCGCGTGCAACTTCTGCGACTCGAGGTTTTGGGGGCGCTCATCTTTGAGGAAAAGCAACCGCGGATTCTTCGCTCACCACCCCCAAACTGAACTGCGTTTGGGGCCCCGTTCGTTCAGAATGACACTCATGATTATGTTCGGAACTTCTGGGACAGGACACCAGGTCAGAGTTTTTCCTGGGTCTGTGTGGATGCCGCTGATGCCGGAGCCGTGGGTCAGCGGCTAGCGGTCAGCCTTGAGTTGATCGTGCGCTGGTTGAGTTCAGGGCGTTGCGGTTCACGACAGGGTTTTGCCGGGGTCGGTGTGGAGGACGGCGATGCCGGAGCCGGCGAGTTCTTTTTCCAAAGCGTCGGGACGGCCGATGAGGGGCGGGAAGGTTCCCCAGTGAATGGGCAGGACGGTTTTTGCGCCGAGGTATTTTGCGGCGACGGCGGCGAGGCGCGGGCCCATGGTGTAGTGATCGCCGATGGGGAGCATGACGAGGTCGGGGTGGTAGAGCTCGCCGATGAGTTTCATGTCGGAGAAGACCGTGGTGTCGCCGGCGTGGTAGAGGGTGGGGCCGTTGTCGATGGCGACGATGAGGCCGGAGGGTTCGCCGCCGTAGACGGTCGTGTCGCCGTCGCTGATGCCGGAGGAGTGGCGCGCTTCGGTGAGCGAGACGGTGACGTCGGCATGCTTGTGCGAGCCGCCGATGTTCATGCCGACGCCCTGATCGTCTTTGAGTCCCTTGGAATGCAGCCAGCCGATGACTTCGACCATGCCGATGGCGGTGGGGCCGTGTTTTTTGGCGACGGGAATGGCGTCGGCGATGTGGTCCATGTGGCCGTGGGTAAGGAGGAGGAGGTCGATTTTGTCGGGGAGCTTATAGCCTTTGGGGTATTTAGGATTGTGCTCGATGAAGGGATCGATGAGGATGGTGGTCCCTTTCGGCGTGGTGATGAGAACGGTGGCGTGTCCGAGCCACGTGATGGAAGTGCCTTTGAGATCGGCCATGAAAAGAAGATTCCTCCGCGAGATATGGTCGCACTTTTCTTATTGAGATGCGCGGGCCGAGCCAAGAGCCCGAGCCACGAGCCCGAGCCCGAGCCACGAGCCCGAGCCACGAGCCCGAGCCACGAGCCCGAGCCAAGAGCCCGAGCCCGAGCCCGAGCCAAGAGCCCGAGCTCGAGCCTGCAACCCGGGCCTGATGGCGGCAGGGTAGGGCGCAAGTTAGACAGAGGAGCGCGCGAAGCGATAGCGGGGGAGCCGAAGAATTCACTCCGAATTGATTTGCGGCAATTGCAGCGTCCGCGTGGCGAAGGAGCTACAACCATCTGACATTTGCATGACACCGGCGTGCGAAGCGCGCGGATATGGTGACTCCGGATCACCAACTCTATGTGATCCAGGAGATGCGATGGAAAACCCAGTGGAGAAACGGATGAGTACGGTCAACCGGCGATCGTTCCTCAGAACAGGCCTGGTGGCCGGGGGTGCTGCGACGGCTGCAGCCATCGGGGGCGGTGTGCTGGCGAGCGCGGTGCCGGCGAGGGCACAGAGTTATGGACGGCGGGGCCGTCTGAATTCTGGCGATGCAGCGATTCTGCGTTTTCTGGCAGCGGCGGAGCTGATCGAAACCGATCTTTGGATTCAGTACGCAGAGCTGGGAGGAGTGGCTGCGCCAGGGAACGGATATCAGACTGCGCTCGAGAATCTGGACGGGGATGGTCCGCAGTACATCACCAGCAACACGCTGGATGAACAGAGCCACGCGGACTTTATCAACGCCTATCTGTCGTGGCGGGGCGCAGAGCCGGTGAACCTGGATGCTTTTCGCACGCTGCCGGGAAGCACGGCGGCGGGATCGTCAGGAAAGAAGCGACTGACGAACCTGATGCACCTGAACGTGGACACGAGTTGGTACACGCGCTACCGCAGCGCGCAGAACCCGGACTTTGGAGCAACGTTTCCGCAGGCGATCAAACTGAGCAACGTGAAGGCGATTCCGGCGACCGATGCCGATACGACGAACGCGGATCATGCGCAGGTGATCGCAAATACAGCAGCCTTTCATTTCGGCTTTATCGAACAGGGTGGATCGAGTTTGTACGCGGTGATGAGCCAGAAGGTGACGGATCCGGAGGTGCTGGCGATCACGCTGGGCATCGGCGGAGATGAAATTGCTCACTTCCTGGAATGGGTGGATTTCGCGGGCAACGGTGTGCAGCCGCCGGTGGCGCCGGTGACGGATCCGAACACGAAGCTGACGTTTCCGGATTTCACGAATCCTCCGAACCCGAGCCTTCAGCCGAACCTGATCTTTCCGGTGCCGTGCGAATTCATCAGCCCGCAACTGCCGAAGGTTGCGATCATTCGCCCGCTGACGGATCGATTCGGCGGCGCGGTTGCGGCAGCGGAGAGCCTGACGGCGGATGGACTGTTCGACGGGCAGAGCAACAAATTCCTGCAGACGCTTTCGGAGCTGGCGATGGAGGCCGATGAGGCGTTTCGCCGGTAGGCGGGGGGTTGGTGCTGATCGTGATGAGTGGAGGTCCGCCTTGATGGCGGGTCTCCATTCATCTGGCGTTCAGGCGTGGATGGCGATGAGGAAGAGGATCATCGCCGTGGTCAGGGCGGCGATACGGACGCGATGCATGGAATCCCATCGCTTGTATTCCCGGAGGGCGTCGCGGGGAGGGATGTCGGAGAGCCTGAGCATGCGGTTATTGATGGGCACAAGGAAGAGCAGGGTGAAGACAATGACGGCCGCCCAGATGCCAGCTGCGGTGCATAGCAGCGATAGTTGCGGCTGATGGCGATGGAGAAAGATTTCTGCGAGAAGCAGGAGGAACCCCAGGGAATACCAGAAGGGCATAACGAAGCCAAGTTTTGCACCGAAGAGGCGAAGGACTGTGACGCGGGTGCGGTCATCGAGTTTTGCGAGGACGGGATTGATGAAGGCGGAGACGGCGAATTCGACGCCGGTCATGAGCCCGATGCAGACGGTGGTTGCGATGCCGAGAATGGAGGTTATGTTCAGGGCCATAGCGATTCGACTCGACAGAGCGGTAGACTGACTCAGATGTTCATACTGACAAAGTTGTCAGTATAGGGAGTCAGACGATGGCGGTTTCGAAGAAGGAAATCTCGCCGTGCCCGATCGACGCGATGCTGTCGGTGATTGACGGCCGGTGGAAGGGAACGATCCTCTGGCGGCTGTCGAACGGACCGATGCGGACCAGCGAGCTAAGGCGAAGCATTCCGGAGATGACCGAACGCATGCTGATCCGGCATTTGCAGGAGCTGGTGCGGGATGGGATTGTGGTGCGGCGGCAGGAGAGCGGCATGCCGCCGTGCGTGCGCTACTCCATCTCAAGATATGGCTGGACGCTGGTGCCGGTGCTGGAGGTGATCTGCGCGTGGGGGCGGAATCATCTGCGGCGGGTGGGCGCGGCTTGCCGGATGTCTGACAACTAGCGAACGGTTGCGGCCTGGAGCACCGCGGGCAGGGTGCCGGCCCAGGCGTGGATTGAATTCCAGTCGCGCGCGTCGCTGGCGGGAACATTGCGCAGCGCGGGCAGGATGCTGAAGGGAAAGCCGAGTTTTGCTGGATCGATACGCCCTCCGATGACCTGCCGGGCAACAGGGGAAAACCAGGGGAACTTCGCGAGTTCCTTTTTCATTTGCTTTTCGGCCTCCGCGAATTCCTTTGCGTCGGCATGCACCGGCCCGAGGACGAAGACACCGACGGGACGAACAAGCAATTCGTCGCGATGGGATTTCAGAAAACGGCGAGCGTCCTTATGCATGCGCGTCATATAGAGGGCGAATCCGAGAACGACCGCGCCGTAGCGCTCGAGGCTGGTGACTTCGGAGATCGGCTGCGCATGAACGGCGAGGCCTTGCTTGAGGAGGTCGTCGGCGATAGCGTGGGCAACTTCTTCTGTGGATCCGTAGCGCGTGGCCCAGGTGACGAGGACAGTGGCAGACATGGCAAACCTCGGGGCGAGCGGTGAAGCTGCGCAGAGGGATATTGGGGGCCAGACCGCTCGACGGAGTCGAGCATGCCACCGGGGCGGGTTGTTGTCAGTGCTGCGGGTCACAGAGCCTGCAGAAAGGCTGGCCACAGCGGGAACGACGACCAGGAAACGTGAGCCGCTAAGCAGGATGCGTCAGGCGAGCGATTGAGGCATTCACCGCGTCAAGCAGCGATCCGGGCTGTTGTGCGAGCTGTTGATGGAGCTGACGGTATTGCGCGAGAGCCTGGGATTTGTCGCCGGCGATTTCTGTAAGGCTGGCCCGCAGGAATGCGTGACGGAGGGCCTGGAGATGCACGGCGTCGGGGTCGGAGGGCGGACCGTCAAGCCAGGTGCAGGTGGCCCAGGCATCGTTCCCCGAAACTGCGGAGAGGGATTCAGTCAGCTCGGCATGGTTGTTGAGGGCGGGATCACAGCAGAAATTGAGGAGGCGGTGCTGCAGATCCGGATCGAGGGGCTCCTGATGGCTTCGTATGTCATTGGCTGCAACCATCAGGGCGGCGCGGGCTCCCGGGGCATCTCGGCTGAGCAGGCCGCCGATCTGTAACCGGCGCACAAAGGGGCGAGCCTGGCCGGTTGCAACGGCGGTATCGAACATGCGGACCGCGTCAGGGACGCTCACGCCAGTCTGGAGAGTCCAGTTGCCGAGCATGGCGTTGGCATAGACATTGTGAGGGTCCGCAGCCAGGGCGGCGCGAAAGTTTTGTTCCGCGGCGGGGCCGAATTCGCGTGCAGCGATGCGCTGATTCAGCCAGTGAGCCCACCCGAGATGGGACTGGATGTCGGCGGCGCGCGGTCCTTTGGCGCGGTTGAGTGCCCCGGCGAGGATGACCAGGATGTGATCCAGAGAGGGTGCAGCGCTGCTTGCATCGGTCGCGTTGAAGTTCTCGACCCAGAGCATGGTGGCATTGAGTTCGCCCTCAAGAGCCGCCGCGTTCAGTGGGTCGTTTTGCAGGATGCTGTCGTAAGTGCCGATAGAAGCGGCGAACTGGCTCTGGGCGGCTTCTGAGCGGGCAAGGGCGAGAGCTGTGCGGCGTTCCGTCTGGTCGCGGTGGTGTTTGACGACCCAGGTGGCGCCTCCGATGAGGCTGGCTCCGAGCCCAATCATGGCGCTGAGGCGGCCTGTCCAGCTCATGACAAAAGGCCATGCTTTACCGGTCTGAGGCGCGTCGTCGGACATGCGGAAGTCTCGCTTTTTGGTGAGCAATTGCACTCAAAGATACGCGCTTCGGTCGACGACTGCGGGGCGGTTGACGATCAGGGGCGCCCAGGAGTAGCTTATCCGGCATGGGCGAACAAAAAGCGAATATGTCGGAGATTGGCTCCCTTTTCCCGATCCTGGGGCAGGGGCCCGTTGGGATCGCGCGACTGGCAGCCGAGGGCGAGCAGGCCGGCGCCGGGCACCTGGTCGAGTTTCGGACCATGCCGACGCGATCGGTGCTCAACCGCGTGGATTCGAAGCGGGTGCCGTGGATGACATGGGGCATTAACCCCTATCGCGGCTGCGAGTTTGGCTGCAAATACTGCTACGCGCGGTACACGCACGAATTTATGGACAAGCCCGATCCGGAGTTGTTCGAGCGGGAGATCTACATCAAGCAGAACGTGGCGTGGCTGTTACGTCAGGAACTGAGGCAGGTGCGGCCGGACGAATATATTGCGATGGGAACGGCGACCGATCCGTATCAGCCGATTGAGCGGAAGGCACGAGTGACGCGCAGCCTGCTGGAAGTCTTCGCCGATCAGGAGGGCTTGCGGCTGGGGATTGTGACGAAATCGACGCTGGTGGAGCGGGATATCGACGTGTTGTCGCGCATCGCGGGGCGAAATCGACTTTCCGTGGCGCTGACGATTACGACGCCGGATGCGCAGTTGGCGCGGATTCTCGAGCCGCGGGCGCCGCGGCCGGATCTGCGATTCCGCACGGTCGAGCGATTGCGTGCCGCCGGTGTGAAGACGGGCATTTTGTGCTCGCCGCTGATGCCGGGCATCACGGATACGCCGCGAGCACTTGATGCAATGGCGCGGCGGGCGAAAAAGGCGGGGGCGAGTTTCTTCGCCTCGCAGCCGCTGTTCCTGAAGCCCTGTTCGAAGCCGGTATTTATGCGGTTCGTGCGCGAGCATTTCCCAGGGCTCGAGAAGATGTACGAGGCGCGGTACGGGGAGCGGGCCTTCGTCTCGAAGGCGTATCGGGAGCGGGTTTCAGCGCTGGTGCACGCGGTGGTGCGAAAGCACGGCCTTGAGCAGCGGTTCGGCGACGAAGCGTTGCCGGGCAGGAAGGGAGTGTGGCCGGTGCAGTCGGAGCTGTGGCCCGGAGTTACGAAACTGGCTCGAACCGCATGATTCATGGGCAATTTTGTTGCGGTGAGACGTGGCGTTGCGTATATTGCGGAGAAAGCCAGCGGGCCAACAGGAGAGGGGAGCTTACGCAATGCCGGGAGAAGCAACTGCCGTTATCGGAAAATCTGTCCAGATTCGCGGAGAAGTCAAGGGCAATGAGGACCTGATTGTTGAGGGTCTGGTAGAGGGCACGGTCACGATGAACGAGCATCGGCTGACCATCGGGACCAATGCGCGGGTGACGGCGAACGTAACGGCTCGCGACGTAGTGGTGCAGGGCTCGCTGCAGGGCGACATTCACGCGCAGGGCCGCGTGGAATTGCGCGCCGGCAGCCGGGTGAACGGAGATATTCGCGCGGCGCGGCTGTCTGTGGAAGACAACGCGATCTTTTCCGGCAAAGTCGAACTGGATGGAACGGCTGAAGGCGGAAAGGGAGCCGGGGCGCATCCTCCGGCGAGCGGTCCGGGGACGCAGCCGGCGAACTTTGGGGCGAACTAGAGAACAGGGAGTAGGGTGTAGCAAGACGGCGGCCCCGTATCGATTCGATCGCGGGGCCGCTGTGTTTGTGGCGAACGAAGTTCTAGTTCGCGATGTGCAGCGTGGTTTTGAGCGCCGTGTCGTGCGAGGAGGAGCCAGCGAGGATTTCGTAATCGCCGGGGGCAAGCACGAACTTGTTTTTGCCGGTGTCGAAGATGGAGAGGTAAAGCGGATCGACCTTGAGAGTGACGGTTTTCGATTCGCCGGCCGCGAGGGTCACGCGATCCCACGCGACGAGGCGTTTGAAGTCAGACTCGCCGGTTGAGGCGGGCAGAACCGCGTAGACCTGGGCGACTTCGCTTCCGGCGCGGTTGCCGCTGTTGTGCACGGTGAAGGTGACTTCGTGGTCGGAGACCTTCAGGTCAGAGAAGTCGTACGTGGTGTAGGAAAGTCCGAAGCCGAAGGGAAAGAGCGGCTCTTCCTGCTTCGACTCGAACCATTTGTAACCGACACGGACACCTTCTGTGGCGGATGCATCGAAGAGCGGCAGTTCGCCGGGACGGTGATGAGCGGTGCCGGGGTTCTTGATCAGCTCGATGCCCGGAACCTGAGGGTGCGGCAACTGCGCGTCGGTCTTCGCGAAGGTGATGGGCAGACGGCCGGACGGGTTGACTTCGCCGAAGAGGATGCCCGCCATCGATTGCGCTCCGCCGATGCCGGGATACCAGGCTTCGAGGACGCCCGCAACGCGATCGATCCAGGGCATAGCAACAGGCCCACCGCTTTCGATGACGACGATGGTATGGGGATTGGCGGCGGCGACGGCGTCGACGAGAGCGTCCTGATTATCAGGGAGCGAGATAGTCGGGGCGTCCATGCCTTCGCTCAGAGGCTGATTGACGAAGACGATAGCGACCTGCGATGCCGCGGCGAGTTTTGCAGCGGATGCATGGTCGGTGCCGGGATCGAATTCCACTTTAGCCTGGGGCGCATGTCTACGAATCTCTTTCAGAGGTGACGAAGGGAAGTAGATGTGCTCGCCCCACTGTGAAACGCCGGGCCGCGGATTGGCGGCGTTGCCGCCGGGAGAGTCGACCTGTGCAGATCCGCCTCCGGAGAGGACGCCGACATCGGCATGGGAGCCGATGATCGCGATCGACTCCACGGACGCAGCGTTGAGCGGAAGGATGCCGGCGTTCTTCAGCAGAACGATGCTTTCGTCGGCGATGTGTTCGGCGTCGTCGCGGCCGCGGAAGGGATCGACGACCTCGTTGACGGGTGGATTGTCGATGACGCCATTGGCGAACATGGCGCGCAGGACGCGGTGAACCATGTCATCGAGGCGCGACATGGGGACCTTGTTGTTCTGGACGGCCTGCTTCAGCGGATCGCCGAAATAACGAGAACCGGGCTGCTCCTGATCGAGGCCGGAGAGCGCGGCGTGAACGTCGGAATGCGTGCCGCCCCAGTCGGAGAGAACGAAGCCTTTGAAGTCGAAGTCCTTCTTGAGGACCTGGTTGAGCAGGTAGTCGTTCTCGCAGGCCCAGTCGGTTTTGGAGTTGGGAGTTATGGTGACGCGGTTGTAGGAGCACATGACGCCGGCAGGATTGGCGAGGCCGATGGCGATCTGGAAGGCGAGCAGATCGCTTTCGCGCGCGGAGCGCTCGTCGATGGAGACATTGACGGTGGTGCGTCCGGTTTCCTGGTCGTTGAAGGCGTAGTGCTTGATATCGCCCATGATCTGGTTGGCTTGGACGCCGCGTGCCAGCTCGCCGACCATGGTGCCGGCAAGAACCGGATCTTCGCCGGCATATTCGAAGTTGCGGCCGTTGCGCGGGTCGCGGGCAATGTCGACGCCGCCGCCGATCGACATGTTGTAGCCGGTGTCGCGTAACTCGCGTCCGATGACGGAACCATAGAGAAACAGCGCGTCCTTATCCCAGCTGCTGGCTGCGCCGAGGACGGAGGGCAGCAGCGTGGCGTAGTGGCTGCCCTGGGCAGCGAGGCGAACGCCGACAGCGGAGTCGGCCATATTGATGCCGGGAATGCCGAGGCGGGCGACGCCCTGGACGAATCCGGCGCCGCCGAGCGAGCCTTTCGGAATCTCGGCGCCTTCGCGCAGGCCGTTCCAGCCGGTGCCGTGGACGAAGTTCATCTTCTCGTCGAGGGTCATTTCTTTGATGACGAGGTCGGCACGCTCATCGGGCGAGAGAGCTTTGTTCATCCATGGACGCGTGTCGGGTTTGGGAGCGGGAGAATTCTGGGCAGGAGCCAAAGATGCGACAAGCAAAACCGCGGCAGAGGCGCAGCGCAACAGGCGCTGCAGGAAAACGGGAAGCAGCATAGTCACCTCGAACGGAGAAATGCTAAAGGCGAGGCTGACGGTCCGTCAAGATAAAACGTTTAACTTGGATAGCAGCGCAGTCTGGTGCTGAGCGGACGTCTCGCGTGACGGGACGAAGTTCAGGGCGGGGTCGCCGGCGATTTTAGCGCGAGGCGAAAGCCCGATCGAGACTCATCACCCACTGGACGGCGAGAGTGTTCTGGTTGTGCGGAGTTTCCTGCGTGTAGTGCTCGAATTCGTAATCGAGCTTGATGAGTTGGAAGCGGGTGGGGCGGTAGGCCACGCCGGATTCCAGATTGCCCATATCGCCGCCTTCGTTGGCCGTGGTCCAACTGGGACGAAAAGCGACGTACCAGCGCGGAGAGAGGACCTGTTTGATTTCAACGTAGCCGGCAGTCTCGCGGTAGTCGGGGATCGCGGAGTAGGGGAAGAGGAAGCGGTCTTCTTCGAACTGCACGCTGGTGTGGGCATGGGACCATTGCGCGTCGATGCCGAGTCCGGTGGCGGGGAGAGTGTTGGGATTCTTTTCGCCGGGGAAGAAGTACGCATAGTCGCGACTGAGATACGGTCCGCGATAACCGTCGACGCCGACGCGAAAGCCCTGACGGATGGTGTAGCCGCCGCCGCCGGCCCAGTTGCCGTACTGATCATGAGCGAAGAGGCTGCGGGGATTGGCGGGCGAGGAGTTCGCGAATTGCAGGCGTGCGTCAAATTTGGCGCGAGTGACATCGATTTGGGCGCCGGGGAGTCCGGCGGTGGTGACGGGCGCGTAGTAGTAGCCGTACTGGGGCGGCATATCGACGAGCGGGTTGCTTGCGTCGTCGTAGCGAAGCAGAAAGGAACCAAAAGCGCTGGAGAGAACGCCGGCGCGCACAAGCAGAGAACCTTTGTCGGAGACGCGCGAGTAGTTGAGTGTCGACTGCAGCAGGTAGCCTTTTGCGCCGTAGCCGGTGCTCTCGAAGTCGGCGTAGAAATACGGTCGCGAGACGAGCTGATACGAGCCGGTGATGGCCCAGTTGTCGTTGATTTTCCAGGTTGGGTACGTGATGGAGCGAAAGCCGGCAGCAAAGGAGGAACCGGAGCGAGGCGCGGAGGAGAGGACGTTGGAGGCAGCACCGAGACCGCTGAACGTCTCGCGCAGGTCGATGCCGGAGCCGGCTTCCTGCGCGTGCAGAAGCGAAGTGGCGCCGACGCAAAGGCAGAGAATAACGGTGCGGATCGGGCTCTTCACTGGGCGACCGCCAGCTCGAGTTCTTCCTCGTCGGAGTTGAGTTCGCTCTTGCGCTGCGCGAACACCTCGGCGGGAAGGCTGAGGAAGACGGCGACGATACGCGCATCGAACTGGCGTCCGGCATTTTCGCACAGGATGTAGAGCGCGCGTTCGTGGCTCATCGCGCTTCGGTAGGAGCGGTCCGTGGTCATTGCGTCGTAGGCGTCGGCCACATGGATGATGCGCGCGTCTACCGGGGTTTCGTTGCCTGCCTGGCCAAGAGGGTAACCGGAGCCATCCCAGTTTTCGTGATGAAGCTCGACAGCGCTGAGGTAGGGGGCAAACCCATGTACGCCTTCGAGGATGCGGCGACCGATGACAGGATGCTGTTTGATGATGTTCCACTCTTCGTCGGTGAGGCGGCCGGGTTTTTGCAGGACGCGGTCGGCGATTCCGATTTTTCCGATGTCGTGGAGCAGTGCGCCGATGCGGATCCGCTCGATATCGCCTGGGGTGAGACTCATTGCGGAGGCGACGGCACAGGAAAGCTGGCTCACGCGGTGGCTGTGGCCGGCGGTGTAGCGATCGCGTGCGTCGAGGGCACTGGCCAGTGAGCCGACGAACTGAAGATAGGCGTCCTGGAGTTTTTCGCCTGAAGCGCGGACCGACGCCGCGGCGTTGTTGTAGATTTCGGCGAGTTCCCGGATTTCGAGGATCGGAGACGGCCGGCCTTCAAAGCTCGCGAGGACGCCCGTGCTGGCCGCTTTCTGCAGATGAGAGACAACGGCGGAAATGGGTTCAACGATGGAACGGGCCGACTGGATGCTGGCGAGGAAAACGATGGCGAAACAAATCACGACGAGGCTGAAGAAGAGACGGCGCAGGCGCGACTGAATGGGAGCCGTAGCGGCGTCGACATTGGCGAGGCTGCGCAGGAGATAGCCGCCATTCCACGACTGCAAGGGAGCGGAAATCCAGTTGGCAGTCTGCAGGCGGAGATCGCATTCTGCGCGCTCGGCGCATCCGGCGAAGCTGGCGGAGAGTTGATCGAGAGAGACCTCGGGCAGATTGGAGGCGATGACGTTTCCGTTGTGGAGGAGCACTGCCGGCGAGGAGAGCCCGGAGAAGCTGAAGAACTGACCGACGGCGAGCGAGCCGAGGTTGCCGTTGTCCTGATCGACGGCAACGGATGCGACTTCGACAGTATGGCCGCCGAGGATCAGGAGGCCGGAGCGTATGTGGTCGAGACGGCTCGTGTCGAAAGGAACGAGCTGGCTCTGGTGGGCGGCATCTGTCTGGCGGATGACACCGACGAGCGGTGTTCCGTCGGGAGCGGAGACGAGGAGAAAGTCGAAGCCCATGTGCTCGCCGAGTTCGCGAAGCTGGTCTTCGACGGTGAGGTGGGCGGCCCGGATGCCGGGATCGGAGAGGAGCAGCTCGATTCCCGCTTTCAGAGTGGCGTTTTCGCCGACGACGCTCAGGAAGCGGCTGTTCTGGAGATCGCCGCGGGCATGCATGCTGGCGATGGCGGCCTGATTTTCCCGCAGAGATGTGCGCAGGCCGTCGCGCACCGTGGACTGCACGAACCGCTGCACCATCCAGAAACTCCCCGCCAGAAGTGCGGCAAAGGGGATGAAGCAGATCAGGAAGGCGCGGGTTCGGAAGCGGGTGGTCACCGTGTCTCCTGGTTATCGTCTGCCTGAAGCGGAATAAAGAAATCGGCCACAGCATCGCGTCCCGGTTCGATGGTGATGGTCTTGCGGAAGAAGCCAGCGTACTTGTGCCACGCCACGACCGTGTACACACCCGGCGGGACGTTGGGAATGCGGTACTGACCGGAGGCCGCGTCGGGGCGCGCGTACCAGCGATTTGGCGTGACGACGATCGTCGCTTCCATGTTGGGGTGCAGGTGGCAGTAGACGTCCACAACGCCGGGACGGGAGAAGCTCACCCTGCGCGTCTGACCCTGGTCGTAAGCGCCGAGATCGAAGCTTTTGGCGCGCGAGAGCGAAAAGATGTTGTGGAAGATGGGATCCATATTGGGGAACGAGACGGTGGATCCGGCGGGGACGACGAGCAGGTCGGGCGAAAAGCGGCGGTCGAGTTGCGCGACCTGGGGGGTTGTTGTCGAAGTTGCGCTGGTCGGCAGGATAGCCGCAGGTGTCGACCCTTCAAGCCAGATGACAACCCGCGAGCGCTCAAACGAGAGTGGATCGGTTTGGGAATCCTGGCCGAGCTGCACAGTAGCGCCGCGCTGATACACCGAGACCGAGGGAGTGACGCTGCGCTTCGTGAGCTTCTTCTTGATCAGAATGGTGCCGGTAATGTTCTCGGCACTCGCGCTGAGAGCCAGTGCGGCGACTGCCAGGAGTACAGCCGGGCCTTTGCATTGCATAGAACAACTCTTTGTTATGGCGAAGATCGCCTTGCGTTGATGGCCCTGCTGTGGGAATCGGAGCAGCAGCGCCGGGTGCTGGGAATCCGCCGCTAGTCTAGGTGGGGCAGCAGGTGACGGGAATAGCACTATCCGGGGAGGATTGAACGATGAGCGCCGGGAAGCAGCGTTCGAACAAGGAAAGCACGCCCTGTATTACTGAGGTGATGAAGCTGGCTCCATTAGCTTCTGCGCCAGATAGAGGTAGGTTTCAGCCCAGGAACGCGCGGTTTGCTTCAGATCCGCGCCCGCGCCGTGGCCGCCCTCTGTGATCTCGTCGTAGAGGAAGGGCTCGTGGTACTCCTCCATCTTCGCGGCAAATTTGCGCGCGTGCTGCGGGCCCACGCGATCATCGCGCGTAGTGGTGAAGATGAAGGGCTCGGGGTATTTCACATCCGGCCTGAGCTGGTTGTAGGGCGAGATGGAAGTGAGAAAGGCGCGCTCATCGGGATTGCTGACCGAACCATACTCGCCGACCCAGCTGGCTCCGGCGGCGATGTGCTCATAGCGGATCATGTCGAGAAGCGGCACCTGGATGACGATGGCGTTGAAGAGGTCGGGGTGCTGCGTCATCTCGACTCCCATCAGCAGGCCGCCATTGGATCCACCGATGATGCCGAGGTGGCGGGGCGAGGTCACTTTGGTCGCGATAAGGTCTTCGGCTACGGCGGCGAAGTCATCATAAATGCGCTGGCGATGGGTCTTGAGGCCGGCTTCGTGCCACGCGGGTCCGAACTCGCCGCCGCCGCGAATGTTGGCGAGGACATAGACACCGCCCTTTTCGAGCCACAGTTTGCCCACGGTTCCGCTGTAACGCGGAGTTTCCGAGAGCTCAAATCCACCGTACGCATTGAGCAGTGTGGGGTTCTGCCCGTTCAGTGGCATGTCTTTGCGATGAACGATGAAGTAGGGGACTTTGGTGCCGTCTTTCGAAGTGGCAAAGCGCTGCTCGACAGTGTCCTGGGAGGCGTCAAACAAAGGCGGCTGAGAACGCGAGAGCGTGAGGTGACCACTGGCTGCATCGCCCTCGAGCAGCGATGGCGGAGTGAGGAAGCTCTGCGAGCTGAGAAAGAAAGTCTCATTGACGTCGCTGGCGGCGACCACACTGATGGAGCTGTTGTCGGGCACGTCGAGAGTTTTGATCGACCACTCGTTGCTTCCGGCAGGTGTGTAGATGTAGGCGCGACCGAGGACGTGCTTGAGCGTCGTGACAATGAGCCGCGCATGCGTGGTGGCGCTGCCGCTGATGAACTCGTCGGCGGTGGGAGCGAAAACTACAGTGGGTTTGAGGTGAGCCGGGTCGCGGCGCACGTCTTCAAGGCGAACCGAGAGCAGCGAGCCCTGAGTGAATTTTGTGCCGCCCGGCGAAGGGGTCCAGTCTTCATGAATCTGGATGAGCAGCCGCCCGGCAAGAAGACCGACGGGTTCGGCTTTGTGGGGAATGGCGAGTTCCTTCAGACCTTCAGAGGTCTGTATCCAGCGGCGAGACTCGAAGAAGCTAACCGAACGGCTGAAGATGGTGAGGCGATCGCCCTGAGCGTCATTGAGAACATAAGCGCGGGCAAAGATGTCAGCGGGTTCGCCGCGAAAGACTTCCTTCGCGCTGTCGAGCGGCGTGCCGCGCTTCCACTCCTTCACGACGAAGGGATAGCCGGACTGGGTCATGGTGCCGGCGCCCCAGTCGCGAGAGATGAGGAGCGTGTCCTTGTCCTGCCATGCGATCTCCTGCTTGCTGTGGGGTGAAACAAAGCCGGAAGAGACGAACTGATTCTGTTTGAGGCGGAACTCGCGGGAAGTTGAGGCGTCTTCACCGCCGACCGACAGATCGAAGACGCAGTACTCATCGCCAGGATAGAGGCAGTCAGATCCGTGGAAGACCCAGCTGGTGTTCTCCTGCTTATCGAGTGCATCGACATCGAGAACGGTTTGCCAGTGCGGCTCCGGTGTGGCGTAGTCGTCCATGGTCGTCTTGCGGAGAAGACCCCGAACATTCTTCTGATCGTTCCAGAAGTTGTAGACCTCGACGCCGCGGAGGTCGGGCATGGGGAGACGGTTCGGGTCTTCGACGACCTTCAGAGATTCTTCGTTGTAGGTCGCAAATCGGGGATCGGCTTCCATGACCCGGGCGGTGCGTGCATCCTCGGCCTTAACCCAGTCCATGGCGCGTGGGCTGTTCACTTCCTCAAGCCAGATGTACTTGTCGGCGGGATCGTCCCGAGACTGCGCAAAGGAGACGCCAACGGCAAGGGCGAGGCAGGCAGGGACCAGACAGGCGGGAAAGGCACGGCCATTCGGCATGCGAAAAGCTCCTGAACGACGGTCCTGCCATTCTAAACAGCGGTTACGGAAAAGAAGAAGCGCTCCCCGGAGGAGCGCCTTCTGTCACGAACGCTGTTACAGATGGGATGAACGGCCGCTGGTTCGGCTTAGAAGCGGAACTCAGGGCCGAGGGTCACGCGGAGATTATTGTAGGTGCCGTTATTGAGGTAGACTTCATCGCCCGCTTCGAGACGAAGCCCGAAAGGCCCAAAATACCCTTCGAGGCCGCCGCCCGGGTAAAGGGCGATATGGGTGCCAGCTCCGCCGACGCCTTCAACGGAATTCGTGAAGGTCGATTGCGAGACGACATTGCTGTTGTTCGTCGTGCTGAAGTTGATGAAGCCCACCTTGCCCGTTGCAAAGGCGCGCAGCCGTCCCGTCCCGGCGTAAAAGACCGGGCCGAAGAGCCCGGTGAGCGGACGGACGCCGGTCTTCACGAAGGTGGTCGTCACCGTGGTTCCGGAGTTATTCGTCTGCGTGGTGGTGAAGTTGCGGGCGAAGTCGTAGTTCATTTCCGCTTCGATCGCCATCCAGTGAAAGCGGTAGGCCGCGCGGCCGCCCGCGCCGACGAAGTTGGTGCTCTGGCCGCCGGGGCTGAAGCGGAAGTAGTCCGCGTAAACGCCGACTTCGCCGTGTGTGGCTCCGGAACTTTCCTGTGCCGCCAGATATGACGGCAGCGCCACAAAGAGGCCCATCCCAACAAGCAATGCAATGCGCTTCATTTGAGTTTCTACTCCCAGAGAGATTTGTGTTGCGAAGAACTGCGCGGGATCTGGAGAACGGTTCTTCCGCTTACTCAGGTCGGATGCGGGGGAACGATGGGGTGTTGACTGGGTGGCTAATACGGGAGGAAGAAATACGAAGCAGCGCAGGCCCCGGGAGCTCTGGGAAGGATGGCTCATGACGGGCGCAGGCCGCCGAAGCTATGGCTGGATAAAGAATTCGGTCATGGACGGGGCGGTGGCGGCGGCGGCGGGCGGATTGGGCAATCCCAGGGCCTCCATGACGGTGCGAAGCATGCTCTCGTGCTGATACAGCGTGCCTGAGGCCTGGGTGTAAGCCGGCTTAACGTTAGGTCCCCAGAAGACCGGAGCGACGTGGCCGCCGCCGTTAATGGTATCGGTGTCAGCCGCTTCATCGAAATCGACGATGAGCAGGCCATCGCCCCCGGACCGGAACGCAACGCTGGCCGAGAGCGGGGCGACGATGTTGGTCTGTAGCCATGTGTCAGCCTGCTGGGGCGTGCCGTCGTGGGCATCGTCATCGACGTCAGGGACAACGTAAGAAAAGTCGGGAAGCGCATTGTTGGCAAGGTCGGTGGCAAATTGCGAGAAGGGCAGGAGCACTTGATTGGCGACCTGCTGATTGCCGGCGACATCGGAGAGCATCGCGAAAGGGTTGTGGCGGATGAGATAGAGGCCGGTACTGCCCCCGATGTACCCCTGCGTGATGCCTTCGGCGTAGACACGGAACGTGACGCCGCTCGTAAGCATGCGGCGGGCGATGTTATCCACGTCGAAAACCTGGGTGGAGGTGTCGTCAGTGGTCAGGAGCTGGCCAGTCGTGAGCATGAAGTAATTGCCGATGGAGGGGTGCGAGTCGGCGTAGTAATTCGTAGGCAGTGCGCCGTGTGCAATGAGGGCGTTGAGATTCGGCCAGACAGTGGTGGCTCCAACGACCGTGGAGTAGCTTTGGTTCTCCTCCATAACAAGAACGATGTGATGGCTTTGCGGGATCTGGGGCGGCGGTGGAGGCATGGCCTGGACTGTGATGGGGACCGTGCCGGATTTGGACGGGTCTTCCGTACTGGTAGCAGTGACGGTGACATTTGCTGCGCCACCGGGCGCAGTGTAGAGACCGGCAGGGGAGATCGTCCCGCCGCCGGTGACCGACCAGATGACGGCGGAGCTATAAGTACCCGTGCCGGTTACGTTTGCGGTGCACTGGGAGGTCGCTCCGGCGACGATGGTGGTGGGTGAGCAGGCTGGCGCAACCGAAGAAATGGCGGGGGAGGTAGCTTGTGACGATGCGGCGCCGGCGGAGCCACCGCAGGAAACCACGAACGAGAAAACCAGGCAGGCGAGCAGGACGCAAAGGACGCGAGTGGTCAAGGCAATGTCGTAGCTGGTTCTAAGACACCCAGGGGTGGGTCGCAGTTGTCTGGTCGGAGGCGGGAAAAAGGTAATCGACCTCTGGTTATCGGCAGAGGAGTGGGGTCTTTAGTCGTGGCGGAGGGCAACCATTGGGTCGATACGTGAGGCGCGCAATGCGGGAACCATGGAAGCAGCAACAGCAACGAGCGTAAGGGTCACCGCTGCAATGGTAAAGGTGGAGGGGTCGCGGACCTGAATGCCGAAGACCAGGCTCGCCAGGACGCGGCCGAGCGCAAGGGCTCCAAAAAGACCTGCGCCAACTCCAATGGCGGCCACAACCAGTCCTTCGCCAACGATGAGGCGCAGCACACGAGAGCGAGTAGCGCCCAGCGCCATGCGAACGCCGATCTCGCTGGTGCGTTGACTGACCGAATAAGCCAGCACGCCGTAGATGCCGATGGAAGCAATAAGAAGAGCAACAGCCGCGAAGACGGCCAACAGCACGCTGTTGAGGCGGGGCTGCGAGGCGCTGTTCGAGAGCCACTCGTCTTCGGTGCGGATGTTGGCGAGGGCGAGTTCCGGATCGAGTTCACGGATTTTCTCCCGGACGGCCGGGAGAACGGAGTCCGGCGCAGCGCTGGTGCGGACGACGACGTCAACAAGGCCGGTAAGGCGCGCTGCAGTTGGATAGTAGAGTTGCGGTGTTTCCTGGTTGAGCGCGGTATCACGAACATCGCCAACGACACCCACCACGGTGAAGGCGAGCTTCGGGACGGCAGAAGGGTGAAGGATGCGGCCAATGGGATCCAGATCGCCCCAGAATCTTCTTGCAGTGGACTGGCTGACGATGAGCACACCGGCAGTGGTCGAGTTATCGGCGTCGGTAAAGTTGCGGCCGCGCAGGAGCGGGATGTTCATGGTCGCAAAGTAGCCCGGGCTGACGTCACGCCAGTCGATGGGGACAAGTGTGGAGGGCGGAAGCGCGGAGGCTCCGGTGGTGAACATGGGGTGCGTCGTGTAGTTGCCCGCGCCGAAGGGGATGCCGCTGGATATAGCTGACCCGCGCACGCCAGGGATCGCGTTGAGACGGTCGATGAGTTCGCGGTAGAGCTGCGCCGCGCCGCCGCCGGTGAGTGGATATTTCGCGACGGGCGGGCTGAGTTGGAAGGTGAGCAGGCCGTGCGGCTGGAAACCGAGTTCCACACGCTCGAGGTTGGCGAGGGTCTGCAGGAGAAGACCGGCGCCGATGAGGAGGATCGTGGCGAGCGCCAGTTCTACAGCCGCGAGCCCATTGCGGAGACGCGCGCCGGCAGCACCGGCGAGGCCGCGGCCTCCCTGGCGCAGGACATGGCTCAGATTCCCGCGCGAGCCGTGCAGGGCCGGCACCAGGCCGAAGAGGAATCCGGTGAAGAGGGTGATGCCGACAGCGAACCAGGTGACGCTGGCGTCCATGGTGATGGATGGGACGGGCAGAGTACCGGGCGGGAGGACATGATTCAGCACGCGGAGCGCGGCGATAGCGGCGAGAAGTCCGGCGAGGCCGCCCCCACAGCAAAGTGCAATGCTTTCGATGAGCAACTGGCGGAGGAGGCGACGGCGCGTGGCGCCGAGCGCGGTGCGCATGGCCATCTCGCTTTGGCGTGCGGCGGCGCGGGCCAGCAGCAGGTTGGCGATGTTGGCGCAGGCAATCAGCAGAACGAGAAGCACGGCAAACATGAGCACCAGCAGGCCGGTCCTGAGATCGGAGCTGACAAAGGTGTCGCGGATGGAGATGAGACGGATGCCCCAGTCGCGAATCTCCGGGTGAACCTGGCCGTCGTGGACGGAGATGGCGTTCATCTCAGCCTGGGCCTGCGCGAGAGAAACCCCAGGCTTGAGACGGGCAAAAGTGGTGTTGACGTGGTTGAGCCGGATTTCGTTCGGTGGATCGATAACGAGCGGCGTATACACGTCGCTGCCATTCAGCAGAGTCAGCGCGGCAGGCGCGATGCCGACGACGGTGGTGGCCTGGCCGTTGAGGGCGATGGTGCGGCCGATGAGGGAGGGGTCGGAACCGAAGCGGCGTTTCCAGAGGCCTTCGCTGAGCATGGCGACGGGGGCGGAGCCGGGCTTCTCCTCGTTGCTGTTGAAGTCGCGGCCGGCGAGGGGCTCAAGACCGAGGATGCGGGTGAGCGCGGGGCTGATGGGGTTGCCGGTGAGCTGTTCCGGGTCGCCGGAGCCGGTGAGGGTGTAGGTGGCGGAGCTGATGGCGCCCAATTGTTCGAAGGAGTGGCTCTGGTCGCGCCAGTCGATGAAGTTGAGGATGGAGGATCCGAAGCTGGGGAGATGAAGCCTGTCGTTTTTCTCGGCGATCTGGACGATGGTGGCTGGCTGCCTGAACGGGAGCGGGCGAACCAAGACCGCATTCACAATGCTGAAAATCGTGATGTTCGCGCCAATGGCCAGAGCGATAGTGAGGATGACAGCCGCGCTGAAGAGCGGAGCTTTGCGCAGGATGCGGAGGGCGTAGCGAACGTCGTGCATGGCGGGCGGACCTCGACGGGATGAAGGCACCAGGATAGCGCGGCTGCCAACGGTTGTGTGGGTTGTTGTGATGAAGCGAGTCTGGCAACAGGCAAGTGGGCCGCGGAGCGATGGCGCAGTAGATAATCCTGGCAGGGACGGTCGGGGAACGAGGGAAAGACGAAGAGGGAAAGATGAGCACGGTTTTGGTGACGGGGGGCTCCGGATTCATCGGGAGCCATTGCATTCTGCAGTTATTGGAGGCGGGACATACGGTGCGGACGACGGTGCGCTCACTGGAGCGCGAGGCCGAGGTCCGCTCGATGCTCAGGGTTGGCGGTGCAGAGCCGGGGGAGCGGCTGACGTTCTTCGCTGCCGATCTGCTGCAAGACGATGGGTGGGCGGCTGCAATGGAGGGGTGCGAGTATGTGCTGCACGTGGCGTCCCCGTTTCCAGCGCGCGTGCCGGACGATGAGAACGAAATCATCCGTCCAGCGGTGGACGGAACGATGCGCGTTCTGCGGACCGCGCTGGATGCCGATGTAAAGCGCGTGGTGCTGACCTCGTCATTTGCGGCGATTGGGTATGGGCACAAGACACAGGAGAAGCCGTTCACCGAGGCGAGCTGGACGAACCTGAAGAGCAGGGATGTGCTGCCGTACGTG
>Ga0335073_10003068_pt1 | contig 23118 bp, 28 predicted proteins | sample Lox_Sample_22_FD_207093 | JGI IMG/M metagenome (GOLD analysis project Ga0335073, IMG submission 207093) | Soil microbial communities from Loxahatchee National Wildlife Refuge, Florida, United States - Lox_Sample_2.2 | ecosystem: Environmental > Terrestrial > Soil > Wetlands | place: USA... | reverse complement strand
ACGCGGGCATCCGCGGCGGGTATCTCCAGGAGCCGTTTCCTGTGATGCTCCCCCACGTTCCGGGGATCGACGTCGCGGGCACCGTCGACATCGTCGGAGCGGATGTCACGGACCGCCGGGCTGGCGACCGAGTCATCGGCTTCCTTCCCATGGTCGACGACGGCGCGGCGGCAGAGTACGTGATCGCGCCGGCGGAGAGCCTGGCTGACGCGCCCGTGAGCATCCCGCTCGCCGATGCGGCGGCCCTGCCGTCCGTCGGACTGACCGCTTGGCAGTCGCTGTTCGAGCATGCCGATCTTCGCGCGGGCCAGCGCCTGCTCGTCAACGGCGCCGGCGGAGCCGTCGGCGGCTTTGCGATCCAGCTCGCCCACCGAGCCGGCGCATACGTGATCGCTACGGCCAGCGCACGCAGCACCGAGCGTGTCCGCGGGGCCGGAGCCGACGAGATCATCGACTACACCACAACCAGCGTGGCCGAGGCGATCACGCAGCCGCTCGACGCCGTCTTGAACCTCGCGACGATCGCTCCCGCGGAGCTCACGACGCTGGCGGGCCTCGTCCATGATGGCGGGGTCGTTCTCAGCACCGTCCCCACCGCAGTGCCCGCTGAGACGAGCGGCGTTCACATCGTGTCCGTGTTCGCCCGCAGCGACGCCGACCAGCTCGCCCGCTTGGTGACGATGGTCGACGCCGGGGAGCTCCATGTCGATGTCGCCGAGCGCCTGCCCCTCAGTGAACTGCCATCCGTTCACGCCCGGTCCGACGCCGGAGCCCTTCCGGGCAAGGTCGTTCTCCTCCCCGCGGCGGCCTGACAGCGGGTTTAGGTGAGCTGATCGAAGTCGCCGCGCACCCATCCGGCGTAGCGGTCGGCCGACTGGCTCACGGCCGCGGCTGCGCCGGTGTCGATGGTCCGGCCAAAGTTGTCGTACAGCCGATCGAACGGTAGGTCCGCAACCGCTCGCGTGACGCGCTCCACCACCGCGGGCGAGAGCGGGATCCGATTCGGGTAACTGCGCAGGAACGTCACCGTCACTCGATCGGGATTGGCGTGGATCGTGTCGGAGACGAGCAACACACCCTTGCCGCCGGCGCCTGCCGTCCAGTGGACGACCGAGCTCCCGGGAAAATGACCACCGAGCTGGTGCAGCGTGAGACCGGGCGCGACCTCACACCGCCCGCTCCAGGTCTTGATCGCCCGGTCCGGACGCTGGACCCAGCCGACGTCGGCTTCCGAGACGAGCACCGACACGCCGCCAAGCGCCCTACTCCACTCCACCTGGACGCCGAACATGTGCGGGTGGCTCGACGCAATCGCCGTCACCTCACCAAGCTCCCGCACCCGGTTCACCGCGTCATCGTCGAGGTACCCAACCGGATCCCAGAGGAGGTTGCCGACGGGCGTGCGCACCAGATGCGTCTGCTGGCCGATCCCGACCTTGGGCTCCACGGTGATGCCGAAGAGGTCAGGCTCGAGCTCGTCTATCCGCACGCGGCGTCCGGCCTGGGCCAGCTCATCGAGCGTCGCCCACTTCTGCCCGTCCGCGGGTACCCACTGGCGCTCGTCGGAGCAAATCGCGCAGACCCCTGCCGCCTCTGCGTGTTCCACGCCACACGTCCCGCAGACCCACATGGTTCAGTCCGGAGGACCTGCCCCGGGCAAAGCGCCGACGGTGCAGGATCGATGACGGCACGGTGCGATCGGAAGGCGACTGTCTCTCCATGACTCGAACCCGCCGATGACGTCGCCCGCTCGAGCGAATCCAAGCTGAACGAGGGTGCTCGCGGCGAGAATCGACGAGTAGCCGTGATCGCAAATCAGGATCAACCGCTGGTCGAGACCACCGAGATGCTGGTTGCGCCATGGGCTGTCGACGGCGATCCGCCACTCGAGCACCGTGCGCGGAATGTGCACGCTCCCTGGAACGATCCCGTGAAGGTCGCGGGCATCCTGAGAGCGGATATCGATGATGGTCCCGTCATCTATGGAGGCCGAAAAGGCGTCGGGAGCGGAGAACCGGGTGATCTGCTCCGCGGCCTCTTCGATCAGACGCTCGAGCGACCGCCACCCCGTGCCGCCATCGATGGACGGATCAGACCGCTGCGGGCGCGGCGCCCGTACCAGGTCGAGCCCGCGCGGCTTGCCGTTTGACGCCCGACGTCGCTGGAGGCTAGCCACGAAGGAACCGTACCGGCTTCGCTGTGAACGCCTCACCCGGTCTCGCGGCTGCGTGGACAAGAGCGGCCGAACACATGATATCATGCAAGTATCACATTGATCGCCTCTCCGAGGAGCGCTCATGGACAGCACAACGACGTTCCCGATCACGTTCGATCGTCCCAGCCGCGTCCCTATGACGGTGCTCGGCGCCGGTCCGAAGGTCTCGCGCGTGAAGGTGAGTCCTTCGACCGTCAACGTTCGCCTGGGGTGGGCATTTCAAGCTTCGTTCCCCCGCGAGGCCGTCGCATCTTCCCGGCGATTGCACGGAGGCCTGAGCGAACTGCATGGTCCTTTGGGACTGCGCGTTCTTCGCGGAGTCAACTACTGGCGGGGCACCGCGCTTGTCAACGGCGCCGGTACCGGACTGGTCGAGATCACACTGGATCGGTCGATCGTCGTGCGCCTGGGTCCGCTCCGGGTCCGGATGCGCCGGCTCGTCGTGAGTGCCGACGATCCATCCGGGCTAGTGGCGGCGCTCAGCTGAAGCACCGGAGCCGGGGATCTTGCTATTGGTTCATAAAGCTGCGAATCTCTCGCGAACTTAGGCTTTGATCTAGGGGGCGACGGGTCACGCTGTCCAAGCGCCCACACGTCGTAGACCAGTTCGCATTCGGCTTCGCGGTCGTCGTCGTGACGCTGCTGGTGATTCTGCCCATCGCGTCCACGGCACTGGCCCAGGCCAAGGTCGTTCCGGTGCTGGCGCGCTCGGTGCTGGTTCGGCGTGTCTCTGGCGTGGTGAGGGTGGAACCCAGGGGCTCGCACGTCTTCCGCGTGCTGAGCGACGCGAGACGTTCAATCCCCGTGGGCTCGACTGTCGACACCACCCACGGCAAGGTCGAGCTCGTGACTGCGGCGACCACGCCCGGCGCAACGCAGTACGGCTTTTTCAATGGAGCCGAGTTTGTTGTCACTCAAGCCCCGTCTGGGTTCGCGACGCTGGACCTAGTCGGCGGCGAAGCCGACGCGGCTTGCGGGAGGCTCGCCGACACCGCGCACGCCAGTTCTGCCAGCTCGCGCGTCCTGCGACTGCTGCACGCCAGCGCTCACGGGAGATTCACAACCCGCGGTCACTATGCCGCGGCGACCGTGCTCGGAACGCAGTGGACGACGAGCGACACCTGCCAGGGAACAAGTATCGGGGACCAGTCGGACGGCGACGTCGCAACCAGGACTAACAACGGCGCCCTCAATAATTCACTCCGTCCAGGTCAGCAGGTTCTGTACCGCTGCGCTGTGCACGGACAACGACCGGTGTCGCGTGCGTACTGCATCGTTATCCTGCTGACCGCTTCGACTTCGATCACGAATGGTAAGCGCGTCCGCTTCTTTGAGTTCTCCAGCGGCTTGGGCACGAAGAGCGCGCAGACGACAGCCCGGTTGTGCGTACACGGACCAAAGCGTGAGTTCTGCTCGCGCTATCCGCTGGTCGCAGGTACCTCTGGCTTCAAGATCGCGCTCTCTCTGTGCCTGCCGGCGCAAGGCCCCGGGAATTACTCGGTCACGTGGAGGCTGGGGTCAGTCTCACTCGGGGCACCGCTGAGCTTCCGCGCCCCCGTTGGTGAACCGTTCACGCCTTGTCGCACGCTACAGGGCAATCCACTCGTCGGGAGTTCACTCGGAAGCCTGGGGTCTGATGTGAAGATAGTGAACCGCTATTCGCTGCCCACGTTCGCGCACGGCCTCGACATCCGAATCTTCCTGCTTCCCACTGTCATCGCGGGCCAGCAGGTGCTGGAGGGGGTCGTCTACGGCGACGCCGGCGGCGCTCCGGGCGCTTTGCTTGGGAGCACGCAGCAGTTGACATACCGGTCGAGCGACTCCCCTGGCTGGTACTTCCTGGACTTCCCGAGACACCCGACTCCAACCAACCCGTCCGGCCTGCTCCAGCTGAATCCCGGCAACTACTGGATCGGTGTTATCTCCGGGGATACGGCGGGGGTCGCCGGTGTGGCCTACGACCCGGTTTCAAGGGCCGACAACTCCAACCAAAACCCCTTCGCCGAGGGGCCGACCAACCCCTTCGGACCGAGCATCGCCGGCGACGAGCGGCTTAGCCTCTACGTGGATTACTTCGTGCCGCCGTTCTGATCCCGCACCAAGGGCCGCACCGCCGACAACGACCGTCTCCCGGAGCCGGAGTCAACCTGCGAGCAGTTCGTTGAAGGCGGGGTCCTGGCGGATCGGATCGAGATCGGAATCGCCTTCAAGGAACGGGCGGGTCCGCTCAGAGAGTTCGAGCGCGCGCCGAAGGTGCGCGATGGCCTGATCCTTCTGGCCGGCGAGGCTTTCGCAGCAGGCGACGTTGTAGAACAGGTCGGCGTACGGTGGGTCGTCCGCCAGCAACTCGCGTCCTCGATCCGCCGCCGCAGCGTAATCGCCCGCCTCGTAGAGCGGCCGCACCGGGGCAAACAGCTCCCAGCCTCCGGGCTCGTACGGCCTTCCCGGAACCCCGCCCACCGCGACGATCGTCGTGCCGGGTTCCTCTCCGAACGCCGTGCGTTTCACGCCGGGGGGCACGAAGACGAACGTTCCGGCGGCCGCGATGAACTGCTCTCCGTCGACCTCGAACGATGCGCGCCCGCGTAGTACGAGATACAGCTCCCCGTTGGAATCCGGCTCGGACTCGTCGTGCTCGTTGATGACACGAGCTCCTGCCTCACGGGCTATCCAGGCATTGACACCGAAAGCCGTGATGCCGAAGTGGTGGCGCACGGCACGCATCGGCGCACGGCCGTCGTCGATCTCAGCGATCTCGTCGACATGTGCCACCGCGTACCCATCCATGCTCGTCCCCTTCCTCTCGGTTGTCCACGACATGCTGCCGGGAACGGCGCCGGGTGCCCGTCGCGAGCAGCGCCGACCGCACACACCGGTTGCTAATCGTCGTTTGTCAGTAGCGACGCGGCGCCGGCGGCCGGCTCTGCGACGCCGATCATCGAGTCGCGCGTGACCAGCGCAGCGAGTTCCTCTTCGCTCAGCTCATCGGTTCCCGGCGGACGTCGCGGAATCACCAGATAACGGATATCAGCGGTCGAGTCGAGTACGCGCAGTTGAACGTCGTCGCGGATCTCCAGCCCGAACTCAGCGAGCACCCCTCGTGGGTCCGACACCGCGCGCGAGCGGTACGGCAAGCTCTTGTACCAGGCGGGCGGTGGACCGAGCAGCGCACGCGGATAGCAAGAGCACAGCGTGCAGACGATCATGTGATGCACGCTCCCGGTGTTCTCGAGCGCGACGACGACCGGCGATGGCCCGGGGTCGAGTCCCAGCTCGAGCGCCGCCGAACGGGCGTCGGCGAGCAGCCTCCCCTTGAATTCGGGGTCGACCCACGAACGCGCGACGAGCCGCGCACCATCTGCGGGTGTGCGCGAAACGAGCCAGTCGATCCCCGCCCGGATCTCGTCGGCGCGCAGCACGCCCTTCTCGACCAGCAGCTCCTCGAGGGCACGCACGCGCACGGCGGCGGGTTCGTCCCCATTGTTGATCGGCGCGTGGTCGTGGTCGCTCATTTCGCCTCCTCCAGCCAGTGCTCGAAGACGTCGACGTAGACGCGGTACTCCCCGCCGGCGAGGGCGTCGGCCCACAACTCCGATCGCGCAAAGCCGACGAGATACAGCGGCATCTCGGGCAGCCCATCCTCTCCGTACGCGCGCGTCTCCGGGTTCCGGAACGTGGCGTGAACGCGCTCGATCCGCCCGGTCTTGCCCTTGATGTAGGAGGGCGTGCGATGGTGCCCATCGTGAGCTCTGGCGGCCACCGTGACCGGCTCGCCGACCCGATACATCATCCCGCGGCTCTCCGATCGAGCTCCCCGGGAACGAGCACACCCTTCTCGGTGAGAATCGTCTCGACCGAGAACAACCAGCGCTCGTAGTAGGACACCCGCTCGTACTCCTCGGGCGGCATGCTCTCGATCCCGCGCCGCAGCTCGTCAACGTTCACGAGTCCGCGCCGGGCCAGCGCGCCGGCGAGCGCGTCGGTCAGGACCTCCCAATCCGCGAGCGTGTGCTCGCTGCGATCGATCGGCTCGTTGGTTGGCAGACCGCCACGATCGTGGACTCCGGACTCCACCGGAGCGATCCTACTGTCCCAGCGCGCGCTCATGGTCGTCGTGAAGTATCGGTTGCGCGAAGGCTACGGCGATCAGGAGCAGGACGACTGAATCTCATCGGCCAACGTGAGGTGGCGCGGCCGGTACTTTGACCGTGGCGCAGAGTCCCCCAGCGGGCCGAGGGGTGAGGGTGAGGGTTCCGTCGTGTGCTTGGGTGATGCTTTTGACGATTGCCAGGCCGAGACCCACACCCGCGTGGTCGGTGCGAATCCGTTCTGTACCACGTAGAAACGGCTCGCCGAGCGTGGAAGCGAACTGTGGGGTGAGCTTTTCGCCGGTGTTCACGACGCTGAGCTCCACGCTCTTGGGGTAGGCGCTCGTTGTCACCCACACATTGCCCTGTTCGGGCAGGTTGTGGACGATCGCGTTGTGCACGAGATTCGTAGTCAGTTGAAGCAGGAGCGCGTGCGAGCCGATGGTGGGGGTCATGTCGCCGGAGGTCTCGATGGTTACGTCGTGCTGTTCTGCGAGGTGCAGCAGCGTTTCGGTGGCTTCTTCCGCCATGAGGGACAGGTCGACCCGATCACGGGAGAAGGACCTTCGGTCGGCCCGGCTGAGTAGGAGCAATGCCTCGGTGAGGTTGATTGCTCGGGCATTGACGGCGTGGAGGCGGTCAACAAGTTCGCCGATCTCACGGCTCGGATCGTTACGAGCCACGTCGAGCAGTGTCTGGGTTATCGCCAGCGGGGTGCGGAGTTCGTGGGAAGCGTTGGCCGCGAACCTCTGTTGTTCGGAGACGTGCGCTTCGAGCCGCCCGAGCATGGTGTCGAACGCGTCGGCGAGTTCGCAGAACTCGTCTCTGCGACCCGGTAGCCGGATTCGGTGGGAGAGCGATCCGGTCGCGGCGATGCGCGTGGCATCGGTGATCCTCGTCAGGGGGGCGAGCATGCGCCCGGCGAGAATCCATCCTCCCAGAAGACCGAACAGGAGCAGGAACGCCAGCGCGGCGGCCGCAGTCGGAGCGAACTCGCGCGCAACTGCGTACTCGTAGGTCGGCAGGATGATGAGCCCGACGTGGGGGTAACGAGTCAGGAACAGCCACGCGGCGGCGAGCAGCAAGACGCCCGCGAGCATGAGGAACCCGGCGTAGCTGAGAGTGAGTTTGAGGCGAACGCTCAGACCAGGTGCTCTATCCACGATCTCCTCCTTCGCGTCAGGTCTCTGGCTGGGTGTCGATCCGGTACCCGACGCCCGCGACGGTGGCGATGATCCACGGTTCGCCGAGCCGTTTACGCAGCGCCGAGAGCGTGATGCGCACGGCGTTCGTGAACGGGTCTGCGTGCTCATCCCACGCCCGTTCTAGTAGCTCCTCGGCGCTGACGACACCGCCTTCTGCATCCACGAGAACTTCGAGGACCGCGAACTGCTTGCGCGTGAGCGCGACGTAGCGGCCGTCGCGGTAGACCTCGCGGCGGAACGGGTCAAGACGGAGACCTGCGATCTCTCGCACCGGTGGCCTGTTGTGGGCGCGCCTGCGGTCGAGCGCTCTCAGACGGAGCACGAGTTCTCTGAGCTCGAACGGCTTCGTGAGGTAGTCGTCGGCGCCAAGCTCGAACCCGGAGGCCTTGTCGTCGAGCCGGTCGGCGGCAGTGAGCATGAGGATCGGCATGCCACTGCCGGAGGCGACGATGCGTCTGGCGATCTCGTCACCGGAGGGACCGGGTATGTCGCGGTCGAGGACGGCGATGTCGTAGGCGTTGACAGTCAGCAGCTCCAGAGCGATGTCGCCGTCACCGGCGACGTCTGCCGCGATCGCTTCCAGGCGTAGGCCATCGCGGATGGCTTCCGCCATGTAGGGCTCGTCTTCGACGATCAAGACACGCATGCCCCGATGCTAAAGACGCCGCATATCGTCGGCGTATCAAAAACCAGATACGTGCTGGCAACACCCCGCTGTCTTGACTGCAGCCATGCCCTACAGCGAACCAGCACGACCAGCACCCCGCCGCACCCGATCGACCAACCTCGCTGCCGTCGCAGTCGTAGTCGCCGGCGCCTTGGCTGCTGCGGGCTGGCTGGTCAAAGGAACGCCGCGATCTGCTGCCGCGCCCGCCGAGCCGGCATCGACGGGGATCGCGTGGCCCGAAGGTGGTGTCTCGGCGGCGGAGGTGACCGGCGGCCGGGTGCTGCTCGGCCCAGGGGCTGATCGGCCCGTGCCGATCGCAAGCGTGGCGAAGGTGATGACCGCCTACGTGATCCTGCACGACCATCCGCTCAGCGCCGACGAGTCGGGGCCGCAGATCGTGGTGGAACCTTCAGAGGCCGCCGCGTACCCCGCCGAGGCGCACGCCGGCGAGTCGGTCGTGCCGGTCCACGCCGGCGAGGTGCTGACCGAGCGCCAGGCACTCGAGGCGCTGCTGCTCCCATCGGCCGACAACGTTGCCTGGATCCTCGCTCGCTGGGACGCGGGCAGCCTCGGGGTGTTCGTTGACCGGATGAACGCGGTTGCCCTCCGCCTCGGCATGACCTCGACGCACTACACCGACCCGTCTGGACTGGCACCCTCGACGACAAGTAGCGCGGCGGACCAGGTTCGACTGGCAATCGCGGCGATGGGGCAGCCTGCGCTGGCGGAGATCGCCGGCCAATCCAGTGCGGATGTTCCCGTGGCGGGTACCGTCGAGAACCTCAACAGGTTGCTCGGCGAGGACGGCATCGTCGGGCTCAAGACCGGCTCGACGAGCGCCGCCGGGGGCTGCGTCCTGCTGGCTGCACGCTCCAACGCAGGCCAGCGCCAGTCGCTGATTGTCGTGGCCGTGTTCGGTCAGCCCGGAAGTCCCGACACGATCCTCCCGGCTGCTCTACGGGCCGGTCGGCAGTTGTTGATCGCGCTCGAACCGAGAGGTAAGCGATCGTGAGTCGAGAACGGTTACGCGCGAGCCAGTCCCGCGCGTCAGCTGACGGCGGTGATGCGGAGCCGGCGCACGCCCTTGGGCGTGTGGACTTCGACGAGCTGACCGACACCGTGGCCGTTCAGGGCCGCGCCGATGGGCGATTCGATCGATAGTGCCCCGGCCGATGGATTGGCGTCATGCGAGGCCACCAACCGGAAACTCTGGCTCTTGCCGCTCCGCTCGTCCTCGAACGTGACCGTGGCGCCAAAGCGGGCCTTGCCATCGACTGAGGCTCCCGCCTCGACCACCTCCGCATTCAGCAGCTTTTCCCGAAGTCGCAGGATGCGCGTCTCGAGGTGCGACTGGGCGTCTTTGGCGGCGTGGTATTCGGAGTTCTCTTTGAGGTCGCCCCACTCCCGGGCGGTCTTGATCTGCTCGACCACTCTCGCGCGCTCCTCGGTCTCCAGGCGGTGCAGCTCACCGCGGAGCTCCTCAACGCCCTCAGCGGTCAGCAGTGTGTTCTCGGCCATAGCGCTGCTCCTTCGTCTAAAAATTTGGCGGCGGTTTCCCAGACGCTGCTCCTGCCAGAAACCGCCGAACGGAGCTTTGCTTCCCGGCGCTGTGGAACACGCGGGCGACGACTCCGACTCGCTCTCTGAGCATAGCCCGGCGCGTACCCGAAGCGACGAAGTCCGCGAGACGCCGCCCGGCACTGGGACGGTCGCCGGGCAGCGGTTTGACGTCAGGCGGAGGGGGTGCCCACCGCCCTGGGGGCCAGCGTGGTGCGTGACAGGCTCATGTAGGTACCGCGATAACCGCGCCGCCGTGCGATCGGTCCCAGCGCGCCAAACACGACTCGCTGGACACCCGGTGGCGGTTTGCGGAACACGATGACGTCGGAGAACTCCTGCGCGGTGAGCGCGAGTTGGAACAGGTTGGGCATCCCCTTCCCGTTCACGTGTCCCTCTCGCGCGAGCCCGAACAGGGTCTCGATCATGTGAGCGAACCGTTCGCCCGGTGTGACCTCGACGCGCACCACGGCGTCCACATCGGCGGTGTTGAACCAGTCGTGCCACACCCCAGGCTCGATCTCAGCAGCCTCGCCGGCGTGGAGAGTTGATCGTTGCCCATCGCGGACGACCGTGAGCTCGCCCCGCAGCACGGTGAACCTCTCATGTAGCGCGGGGTGTAGGTGCTCGCCGACGACGCGCGCGCCAGGGAGCGCGGTCATCTCGGCCACTGCTCGACCGTCCTCGTTATGCCACGGCAGCTCGAGGATCACCGCCCGCTCGCGCGTGACGGGATTCTCAAGCACCTCTCCGAGCTCAATCGGCCGCAGGTCGGGCGTAGCAGACGGATCGGGGTGCGACACGCGCTGATCCTACCGGCCCGTGAAGCGTGGCCTTTCGACATGAAGTACTTAGATACCGACATAGGAGAGATCGGGTCTAAGGAGCGTTGCGATGACAAAGCCGGCAGACGGAATCGCCTCTATCGCGGTCGATTATCTCGACGTGGATGGCCTGTTCGCGCCCGAGGAGCTCAAGCTGCGAGACCGGGTCCGGGCGTTCGTCGATGAGCGGATCCGGCCGAACATCAACGCCTGGTATGAGGCCGCACGGTTCCCGCGCGAGCTGCCTCGGGAGTTGGGTGAGCTCGGCGTGCTCGGCATGCATCTGGACGGCTATGGCTGCCCTGGACGCAGCGCCGTTGAGTACGGGCTGGCGATGTTGGAGTTGGAGGCCGGCGACTCGGGTCTGCGCACGTTCGCGAGTGTCCAGGGGTCGCTGACGATGAGCGCGATCCACAAATTCGGATCTGCGGCGCAGAAGCAGCGCTGGCTGCCCGGCATGGCGAAGGGCGAGCTGATCGGGTGCTTCGGGCTGACCGAGCCGGATGCCGGCAGCGATCCCGCGAGAATGGAAACGGCCGCTCGGCTCGAGGGGAACGAGTGGGTGCTAAACGGAGAGAAACGTTGGATCGGCCTCGCCTCGATCGCCGATATCGCCATCATATGGGCCAGGACAGAGGGCGGGATCCGCGGCTTCCTCGTGCCGACGTCGACCCCGGGCTTCACCGCGAGCGCGATCGAACCAAAGCTCGGGATGCGCGCCTCAATCCAGTGCGACATAGCGCTGAGAGGCGTGCGTGTGGGGCCGGACAGCGTCCTTCCCGGCGTGACCGGGCTCAAGGGGCCATTGGCCTGTCTGAACGAGGCTCGGTACGGGATCATGTGGGGCGCGCTCGGCGCCGCCCGCGACTCGTACGAGTCCGCGCTGGCGTATGCGATGCAGCGCCACCAGTTCGGCAGGCCGATTGCGAGCTTCCAGCTCACGCAACAGAAGCTCGTGGACATGGTCCTCGAGATTCAGAAGGGACTGCTCGTGGCCCTGCACACGGGCCGCCAGAAAGATGCCGGCAACCTCCGGCCTGAGCAGATCTCCTTCGGGAAGCTCAACAACGTGCGCGAGGCGATCGCGATCTGCCGCGAAGCCCGCACACTGCTCGGTGGAAACGGGATCACGCTCGACTACACGCCCATGCGCCACGCCAACAACCTCGAGGCCGTCCGCACCTACGAGGGAACCGACGAGATCCACACGCTGATCATGGGGCGCGCGATTACAACGATCCCCGCCTTCACCTAGCCCTCACGTCGAGCGCTCGGAGATCCCTTAATGGGGAGATTTAATGGGGAGGTTTCTCCCCCGTTTGCAACATTTCCCGATTTTATGTCTACCTTTCCCTCTGCCGTTACGTAGGGCTGGAGGGTCGCGAAATGACCTCGCACAGTAGGGCGGCGCCCCGCCGGGGGTGAGGCGGGGCGCCTGGTGTCTGCCGCGGCGCGACTTGGGGGCGGTATCGCCGCGGCGTAGGGGAATCCATTCCCCAAGCTCCCATTCTCGCAAGTTGCGACTTTTCTTACCTATTCCTGCCGAATCGGCACAGCCGGACACGCTGGCTGTGGCCGCGCGGAGTCAGGTGGCGTTGGCTTTAACCATCGCCGCCAGCGCCTCGGCCTCGTCCGCTAGCTTGCGGTACTCGGCCAGCATCTCGGGCGAGTCGATCTGCGGGAGCTGGCGGCGGAGGGCGAGCACGTACGCGTAGCCGGCGGTCGGAAACACATGCTGCACCGCCTCGTAGGCGGCCTTCACACGGGCTTGCTCGTCGGTCGGGGCCATGGGCTCTTGGAGAGGATCGGTTGGCGGTCAGCCGTGGTTGCCCACCGCCCGCGGCGGGCTGACGGAAGGCGCACTCGTTGCTCGTACGTCCGGCAGCCATTGACGAGGCTAGCCGACGGGCGCCCGGCGGTGGGTCGCACCGGAATTGCCGAGCCCTCCGGTTATCACGATCAGCTGGTCGATCCAGTCGGCCTCGAGGGCGAGCATCCCAACGAGGCTTTGTGAGTGCTATGCGCCGTCGAGATCAGGTACCGCCTCGATCACGCTGACGGCGGACTGGGTCGGAACGATTCGTGTGAGCCGGAACCCCCCGCTGTGCAACAGCTCGGCGTACTCCTCAGCGGTCCGCTCCAGGCCCCCGGTCAGTACGAGCATGTACATGTCGAACAGCTTGGCGGGGTGAGGCTCGTCGCCTGATGGGAGGACCATTTCTATGAGCAGCAGCCGCCCCTCTGGGTCGATCGTCTTGCGACAGTTGCGCAGGATCAGGACGCACCGGTCATCGTCCCAGTCGTGAACGATGTGCGACATGAGGTAAACGTCGCCGATCGGCAGGGCTGACTCGAAGAAGTCGCCGCCGACCACCTCGCAGCGGTCCGTCAGACCGTGCTCGGTGAGTGTCGCGTGGGCCTCGGGGATCACGTCCGGGCGGTCGAACAACACACCACTGGCGAGCGGATAGCGACCCAGTACCGTCGCCAATAGGGCCCCCGTCCCGCCGCCCACGTCGACGATCCGATGCACGCCAGAGAAGTCATACGCCGCAGCCACCGCACGCAGTTCGGCGACGGCGAACGCGATCATCGTCCGGTTGAAGTCGGCGCTCTCCTGCGGATGTTGCATGAGGTACTCGAACACCGGCATCCCGAAGGCGAGCTGCATCCCGGTCTCCCCGCTCGCCACGACCCGCGGAAGCTCCGCCACCGCCCGCGAGACCCACTGCTGGGTCAGGACCAATTCCCGCCCGGCGCTTGGATCACCAGTCTTGAGCGTCGAGCTGAGGGGCGTCAGCCCGAAGCAACGTGGCGACTCCTCGGTAAACACCCCGAAGCCCGTAAGCGACCGCAATAGCCGGTAGAGCGAAGGTTCATGCAACCCCGTGGCCCGTGCCAGTTCGACGCTCGTCCGCGGCCCGTCGGCGAGCAGATCGGCAACGCCCCTCTCGGCCACGACGTACAACATCCACCACAGCCACAACCCGCTCAACATCTCGGCCAGCTGAGCCTCCGGCGGAATCGTCGAGGTCTGGCTGCTCTGTTGCCCATCAACGCCCGCCGTCACTTCCGCCACCCCCTAGAGCGCTGCACCCACGACGTTTTGCAGAGACGCCGCGTTAGGTGGCGAACCTACCAGACAGGGCTGGTGCCAGCCGAATAATTTCGCCCCGGCCCTGTCTTTCGCGGTGGCGTATGGTCCGTCGGGTGTTTTTCGCGGTCCGTCTTGAGCGTGGTGGTCCATGGGATTGGTCACGTGATCTGCGCGAGCAAGACGGTTGGGACGAGCACGCACGGTTCATGGACTCGTTGGTCGACGATGGCTTCATCATTCTCGGCGGACCGCTCGGTGGCGAACGTGAGGTTCTGCACGCGATCAATGCTCCCTCGGAGGACGCCGTCCGAGCGCGCCTAACTCACGACAATTGGCACCGAAATGGCATGCTGACTCTCAAGTCGATAGAGCCCTGGACGATTCTGCTCGACGGGCGGCAGGCGTAGTTCACGCAGGTCCAAAGGCCGGCACCGCTGAGCAGGGCGCGTGGCGTCAGTCCATCAGGTACGCCTCAAGCTCCGCGATCGCCTGCGCGTTGGCGGAAAACGTAATCGCTTTCATGCCGACTGCCCGCGCTGCATCGACGTTTGCCTGGACGTCATCCAGAAACACGGCCTCGTCAGGAGCGACCGCGAGACGCGAGCAGATCAGTTCGTACACCCGATGGTCGGGCTTGAGGTAGCCCACCTCGTGCGAGTAGACGATCACGTCGCACATATCTTCAAACCCGTACGCCTCCTGCTCGCGCTCTCGGGCGCCGACGAAGCTGTTGCTCAGAATGCCGGTCCTGTAGCGGGCCCGTAGCCTCGCGAAGTAGTCGGCGAGCTCGGAGTTAAGACTGCCCACGTACTCGGCCCACGCGTCGTCCATAAGCGCTCCGAGGGTCCCCGGGTCGAGGCCGAGCGCGTCGGCCGTCTGCCCTTCGATGTCAGCAAGCGTCGCCGCTCCGATCGAACCGGGGTTCCAGATCGGGTCAAGACACCTCTCGAACTCATGCACGTCGAGATCGAGCCGGTCGGCCCAGCGCTTCTGCCACCCCGTGCGCGGATTGCACTCGAGCACATCTCCGATGTCGAAGATCACGGCCCTCACCGCCACGCCCCATTATCTGCAGATCGGGCTGTTTGCGGGTCTTTAGCGAAGCGGACGACACCAACCGTCTCTGGCTGTCCAATCTCGCAATCCTCGGCTTCAACGTCGGCTTGTACCTCCCGACCCACCTCGAGTTGGCCCGCCCCGCCGGCGAAGGCGCACTCAAAGCCGTCAGCGCAGGCCTTGTCGACATTCATACCGACGTCCTGCCGCTCGAGGAAGCACCCGAGGCGCACCGCCGGATGGAGGCCGGACAGGTGAACGGGCGAATCTTGCTCGTCCCGTGAATGGCCGGAGCCGGGGCTACGGATGCCGGTCTGAACGTGAAGGCACGACTCGCGGCGCGCGGGGCGATGGCGCCGGTGGCGACTGCCGACGACCGCAACGGCGATTACGGGCAATACATCCGGGCCACGTGGTTGTCGGCACCCGAATTGGTCCGAATCTTGCCGCCACCCGGATACATCCGAACAACGTGGTTCCCGGCGCCCGACGTGTCGCCGGGGCCTGTATTTCCGGAACCCTTGATGCCGGCCTTGAGCGTCGCGGCGTTGCCGGCGTCCGGTTGGCCAGCGGCGATCACGAGCTCCTGGCTCGTTGGGATGCTGGCCGGGTCGAAGGTGATCGTGGGCGCGGTTCCGCCAGGGCAAACAAGCTTCGGCGGGGTCTTGGCCTGCACTGCGATCTGGGCTCGCACCCCCATCGCGGCAAGCTTTCTGTTCGCGCCGGCGATACCCGATGGATGCATCAGGTTGACGGTGACCGTGCCGTCGGGGTTGCGGGTGACCGCGAACGCCTGGGGGCTGGTCGACGCCCCGAACAGCAGCGCGGCCGCGGTCGCCACCACTGCGGCCAGACCGACGGTAGTCCCCGCGAGCAGCCGCGGGTGGGTCGCCCTTCTGTGGTGCCCAGTTCGCTCGGTGCGTGCCAGCTCGTCCGCGTGATCGCGCACGACCGCTAGCCACAAGTTGTCTTCGAACTCACTCATCGACGCGGTACTCCTTTCTCAGTCTCGTCCGGGCCCGCGACAGCCGCATCCGCAACACGCCGCGGGGTACGCCGAGCGCAGCCGCCGCCTCCTTGGGGGTCAGATCGGCGAGGTCAACCAACTCGATCGCCGCTCGCTCGTTCGCGCTCAGCATCGAGCACCGCTCCAGCAGCTCTCGGCCGGCCTGCTGCGCGTCGATCTTGGCGGCCAGCTCGTCGATCTCGCTTGTCTCGAGCGCCCGGTAGCCCGCAAGCCTCACCATGGCATCCCGGCTGTCAGTAACGTGCGCGCAATACCCGGCCCAGACATGGGCCGCGATTCCAAACAGCCACGCACGAGCACTGCCGCGACGGCAGTCGAACGCGTCGAACGACCCAGCCGCCCTCACGATCGTCTCCGACGTGAGATCGGCCACCTCCTGCGGCTCCCAGCAGCGACGCGCGAAATACGCGGCCACCAGACCCACGTTGCTGCGGTAGACCTCCTCGAACTCGGCAAGCGCGCCGCCATGCAGGTTCCGCCGCACGCTTCCCTCCGACGTGGCTGTCGCGGTGCTCATGCCTCCTAGTTGCCGAATCCGCGCCGATCTGTCACATCCACCCTCGCGCACGAACCCCTCACCGCCCGGCGGCGACTCAGGAACAGGGAAACTCAGCGGGCGTATCCACGCTTCCGACGAGTACGCCCCCGACCAGCCTGGGGTTCCAAGCGAAGCCCGCGCACGTGACGAGAGATCGTTGCCCGCTACGGTTGCCCGTCTCCTGACCTCTCCACAACCAAGGCGAAAAGCGACCAGTTTGCGGGCCTCACCGAAGCGGACGACGGGTCTCGAACCCGCGACCTTCGGCTTGGGAAGCCGAATCACCGGCCCGAATCATCCTGCTATTTGCGATTTGGGGTCTCGAATGCGACCAGGATGCGACCTCGACCTAACCGATCGCGGCCTTGATGAAGTCGGACGAGCGCTGGAGGGCCTGCCGGTACTGCTCGGCCTGGACGTTGATCGAGTGCCCTGCGATCGCCGCCACGTCGTCGGTGTTGGCGCCGGCTGCGATCAGATGCGTCTCCCAGCTGGCGCGAAACTCCTTCGGCGTGGCGTCCATGCCAGTGACGCCGACTTGCTCGTGGTGGGCGGGCCCACCCATTTCCACGGTATGAGTCGCCTACGCTCCCGAAAATGGGCGGTCGGCATGGCGCAAAAGCCCAGCAACGATCTGGTGCTCGATCGCGACGCCGAAGGTCCAGGCGTGCGTGACTGGCTCGCGTCGCTCGGCCACGGGCACACAAAGGTTGCCGTCTTCGACACCCGCTTCGAGGGTCTGGCGGGTTTCACAGGTAGGGCGTCAAAGGCAATCATGCGAAAGCTTCGCAAGCACGGGTTCGAGGTGGTCGCCAAGCCCGAGAGCTTCCTGGTCGATTCCAAGCATCACCTCGAACCGGGCGAGGAGGCCAGGGCCGAAGAATGGGGAAAGCGGCTCGCGGCGAGCGTTGTGTCGAGCGGCGCCACTGATGCGGACCGTCCGGGACGATCACGCGCGTCCGAGGAGACGTGATGGCTGAGGTGATGATCGCCACTCGGGGTGAGGTGCCGTCCTACCTGGCGACACCTGGAGGCGAGGGTCCCTGGCCGGGGGTCGTCGTCATCCACGACGCATCGGGGATGAGCCAGGACCTGCGTAACCAGGCTGACTGGCTCGCGGGCGAAGGGTACCTCGCCGTCGCGCCAGACCTCTTCCGCGGGAGAGGGAGGGTGGCCTGCATGATCTCGGTCATGCGCGACGTGCGCGCCGGACGGGGAAGGTCGTTTGACGAGATCGACGCGGCACGCGCCTGGCTTCAGGCCCGGGAGGACTGCACGGGGAGGATCGGCGTGATCGGCTTCTGCATGGGCGGGGGGTTCGCCTTGCTGCTGGCAGCCGATCGCGGGTTTACGGTCTCGAGCGTCAACTACGGCACCGCTCCGAAGGACGCCTACACCGCCAGCTTCCTGAGACGGGCGTGCCCGATCGTGGGCAGCTACGGCGGCAAGGATCGCTCACTGCGGGGGGCCGCCGATCGCCTCGACCGGGCATTGACGGCAGTCGGAGTCGAGCACGATGTCAAGGAGTACCCGGAGGCCGGTCACGCCTTTCTCAACGATCACGAAGGAGCCGGAGATAAGACGCCGCTCCCGTTCTCTGTTTTGGAGCCGGTCTTCGGAATACTCTCGCCAGGATCGGGCTACCACGAGGAATCAGCGCGCGATGCACGCCGGCGCATCCTCGCGTTCTTCGAAGCGCACTTGAAGCCGTAGAGGGGACGAGATCGCCCGCTAGACGGTCGAGGTGGACGCAGCGAAGTCCCGGCACCCGGCAGCGCAGACACCTGCTCCCGCGATGTCTCGAGCATCCGGCCGCTGCTCGCGGCCGACCTCCCTGCGCGGCAAGCGCGACCGCCGGTGACGTCGCTCTGCCGAACGAGCTCCCGACGGCCGCTGACGCGCCCTATCCGCCGCGCAAACCGGGTCTTTCGCCGACGCGCGACCGATGCCGGTGCCTTCACAAAAGCGGGTCTCTTCGGGAGCGGACCTAGGCCTCGCCGTGGTCATTTCTCCCTGGTCGCCTCGGCGAGTTCGAAGAGTACGTTCGGTTCGTCACCCACGACCCAGCCGTCGTGACCCGGATCGATGATGGCGATGTCGCCGGGTCCGAACTCCAGCTCGGTCCCGTCGTCCATACGGATGCGCTGGCGGCCGGCGACGAAGATCTTGACGTGACGTCGCTGGCAACTCTCTCCACCAACGGTTGGCCTGACGTGGGATGACCATCGCCAACCCGGTTCGAGAGTCTCCCGGGCGAACGTCAAGCCGCCAATCGTCACGGAATCAATCTTTGCCTTCTCCGGTGTTCTTGTCTCGTCGGGGGAGTCGAAGCTCTTTCCTTCGAGCCGTGGCATTTCTATCTCCTTTCTTGGTAGGAGGGCGTCGGAGCGCCTCCCAGCGCGGGCTTCGGGTTGTGATCAGCTGTGCTTGGCGTAGTTGCTGGCGCCGTACCAGTCGATGACCACGACGGGTTCGTCGCCGACGACCCAGGCGTCGTGGCCGCTGGGCAGCGAGGTGATCTCGCCGGGGCCGGCGACGAACTCGGTGCCGTCGTCCATCCGGATCGCGAGCTGGCCGCTGACGTGGTATTGGAAGTGCGGCGCCTCGCAGCTCTGGGTTCCCGCGATCGGTTGGACGTCATTGGACCAGCGCCAGCCCGGCTCGAACACGAATCTGCCGACCTCGCCGCCGCCGACCTTGAGGATCTCGGCGCGGCCGTTCGGAAACTGGCGCGTCTCGTCGGGGTGCTGGAACCCCTTGTGCTCGGTCTCGTGGGCGGTGTCTGTAGTTGCCATTTGGGCCTCCTTCCTGGACTGCGGGGCGGCCTCGTTCGATTGTTCGGTGATGCTCGCCGGCGTCCGTAGAGCACTCGTCAAGCCTTCCGTCAATCCACCGTCAAAACAGCGAGGCGCGGTCGCGAGTCGGGTTAGGCTCTCCGCGGTGTTTGTTCGCGTACTGGGAGCGATGGAGGTCGAGGTCGAGGGGGAGCAGGTCGCTCTGCCGCCGGGAAAGCCGCGCAGCCTGTTCGCATGGCTGGCGCTCCATCCTGGCCTTCAGCCGCGCCGCGAAGTCGCAGGGCGGCTCTGGCCCGAAGTGCTCGACTCCAGCGCGCGCGGCAGCCTTCGCAGCGCCCTCTGGGCGTTGCGGTCCGCGCTTGGCCAGGCAGCCTCCCAGCTCGAGGCGACGCGTGACCGAGTCGGGCTCGCAGTCGAGGTGCGAACCGATCTCGAAGAGTTCCGGCGGCGGGTCGCCGAAGGCGACCGGGTCGGCGCTGTCGATCTCTGTCGCGGCCGACTCCTGGGCGATCTCGACGACGAGTGGGTGCTCCAGGCGCGCGCGGAGTACGAGCGCGAGCTGAGCGGCGTGCTCGCCGAGCTGGCTGCCGAGGCCGACTCGGACGAGGATCGCGTCGCTGCGGTCCGCTGGGCCCGACGGCGCGTGGCGATCGATCCGCTCTCCGAGGAGGCCGTGCGCGAGCTGATGCTCATGCTCGCCGCGACCGGTGACCGGGCGGGTGTGCTGAGCACCTACGACCAGCTTCGAGCGCGGTTTCGCAGCCAGCTCGGGATCAGCCCGTCCGGCGAGACGCGGGCTCTGGCTCGTGACCTCGGCAGACCGGACGCGCCTGAAGCGCGGCTGGAGGTCGCCCGGGTCGAGGCGAGCGATGATGCGATGCCGCTCGGTGACGGTCACCCGTTCACGGGCCGGATCGCCGAGCTCGAGGCGCTGGTCGAGGTCTGGCGTCAGGCCAGAGGCGGCCATGGCGGCGTCGCCGCTCTCGCGGGAGAGGGAGGGATCGGCAAGACCCGCATCGCCGCGAAGCTGATCGAGACGGCGAGGGCTGAGGGGGCCGCGGTCGCGTGGTGCGCGGGCCTGGATCTTGGTGGAGGGGCGCCATTTGGACTTTGGGCCGAGCTCCTGCGCGGAATGGTCCGCGTCCACGGAACGCCGCCGGATGAGCTGCCCTGGGTCACCGACCTCGCTCGGCTCTCACCTGAGCTCGAGGCCGCATTGGACCCGGCGCCCCCGCCCAGCCATTCTTCATCGCCCCAGCTCGAGCGGGTGCGGCTGTTCGAGGCCATGGTGGCGATGCTCGAATGGGCGGCCCGCCGCCGGCCCTGCCTGCTCCTGTTCGAGGACATACACACCGCCGATCCGGCCAGCCTCGAGCTGATCGGTTACGTCGCGCGACGGCTCCCGCGGCTTCGGATGCTGATCGTGCTGACGCGGCGCGATCTTCCCGCTCGCCCCGACGTGGATTCGCTGCTTCACCGGCTGCCGCAGCGCGGGATACCGGTCTGCGACATCGAACTCGCGCGCTTGGCCCCGGAGGACGTGCGCAACCTCGTTCGCACCGCGGCGCGTCTCGAACCCGACCGACTCGAGCGGGTCGTGGCGCTCGCCGATGGCAACCCGTTACTCGCGCTCGAGGCGGCGCGCGCGATCGCCGCTGGCCGTGGGGACCCGGCTACGGGCCTGCGCGGCGTGGTCCGAGCCGCCGGGGCGGACCTCACCGGCGACGCGCGGCTCCTCGCAGAACTCGTTTCGGCCGCAGGGCGCGAGATTGAGCCCGCCGAGCTAGAGCGGCTGCCCGTGAACGATCCTGCCGGCGCGGCCAGCGCTGCGATCGAGACGGGCCTGCTCGTCTCGCGCTCGCGACGCCTCGCCTTCCGGCACGCGCTGTTGCGAGAGGCCTTCTATGCCCAGATCCCTGAGCCGAGGCGCGCGGAGCTGCACGAGCGCTTGGCCGCCGTGCTCGCCGAGCAGGGCTCCTCGCGCCGGGCGGCCGAGGCGGCTCGGCACCTCCTGCTGGCCGGGCGCGAGGAGGCGGCGGTCGGCCAGCTCGAGCGCGCGGCCGAGGATGCGCGCTCGGTGGCCGCGTACGCCGAGGCTGCCGAATTCCTCGAGCAGGCGGCGCGGATCGCGCCACAACGCGCGTCGCTGCTCGAAGAGCTGGCCGAGGTCGAGGCGTGGCGCGGCCGGCGCGACGCGGCGCTCGCCGCGTTCGAGCGGGCGGAAGTGGCGCTCGCGAACGCCGACCCATGTGCCCAGGCGCTCGCGTGGATCAGGCGGGGCCGCTGGCTGCGGGGCGCGCTCTGCTACCCAAGCGAGTCGCGGGCGGCCTATATCCAGGGACTCGAGCACCTCGATGCGTCGACAGATCCCATGCCCGGGGTGCGCTCCGAGGCGCTCGCCGGCCTGGCGTGGGCCGAGGCCGTAGCCGGCAGTCCGAGGCGCTCGCAGGAGCTGCTCGACCTCCTCGACGAGGACCCCGATCCCGACCGGGACGCCGCGCTCGATCGCGAGGTCGCTCGCGGCCACCTGCTGATCCGCACCGGACGCTTCACCGACAGCTATCGCCCGTTCACACGCGCGGCGGAGCTCGCCCGCGAGCGTGGCCGCCCGGACATGTCGTACGCGTGTCTGATCAACGCCTCGGTCAGCGCCGCCTGCACCGGCGAGTTCGAACGCTCGCTCGCCTTCGCGGACCGGTGCCGAGCGATCGTGCACCAGGCCGGTCTCGTGCCGCTCGAGGCGAATGCGCTCGCCGCTCGCTGCCACATCCTGGTGCGCCTCGGTCGGTTGGAGGAGGCCAACGCCAGTGCGGCGGCCGAGGCCGCGCTGGCCGAGCGGCTCGACGACCCCGCGCTGGCTGCGATGGCGGACCACGACCGGGGGATGGCCAACCACGCCGCCGGCGACCACGAGCACGCCGTGACGCGGCTAGCTGCGGCGCTCGAGCGCGATCCCCCTGTGAGCAGACCCCTGGCACGGCTCGCACGAGCCGAATCGCTCGTCGCGCTGGATCGCCTCAAGGAAGCGGAGGACGAGCTCGACGCGACGGCGCTCGAGCCGCTTGGGCCGGGCGATTTCCCCGACACCCTGGTTGCGCGCCTCACACGCTTGCAGGGCCTGATCGCACTCGCGCGAGGCGACCACCCGATGGCAGCCAAGCGCCTCGAGGAGGCGGCGCGCACCTGGCAACGGCGAGCCGCGGCAGAACAGCCCGGGGATCGCTACATGGCGGTGCTGACCGACTTCGGGCGGCCGCCCGTCGTCGGTCTAATCGAGCCTCGCCGCGAGCTCGAGCGAGTGGAAGCCGAGCTTGCGGCCCTCCGAGAGACACAACCGACCACCGCATAGGAGAACGAGATGCTCGAGTTCGAAGACAGCGCCCGCAGCGAAGCGCCCCCGCGGGAGGTCTGGAAGATCCTCTACGACCCCGCACGGTTCGCCGAATGGTGGGAAGGGATGAAGACAACATCGGTCGGCGACGGCGAGTTCACCCTCCAGCACGTCGACTTCCCCGAGCTGCAGATTCCCAACCGCCTCGACGTGCGGGACGTGGGATCCGCAGTCGTGATCTCCTGCCTGCTGCACGACTTCGTCTACGACTGGCGACTCGAGCCGCTCGACGGGGGCCAGGCGACGCGAATCTCGGTCCACGTAGCAATTCCCGACGAGAAGGTCGAGCAGTTCGAGGAATTCCAGCGGGCGATGATGGGCGCTTCAGTGCGGCGGCTTGCCGAGGTCGCCGCCGAGTCCCATCAGGCCGCCTAGAACCCAGAACCCCATGCTTCGACGACCACCGGGAGCGGGCAATCGCACCGTCGGCGGCACTCCGATCTGCGACCGCAGAGGTAGCGCGTCGACCGAATAGCAGGGCATCGTCGCCATGGTGCACGGGCCCTGATTCGCCAAACTCGAGACACGGCGCGTCGTCGACCATCCAGCCGTTGTTCCGACAAGCGCGGAATTCTGCTTTGACAAGAACTCGGGTGCGACGCCGGCGCCGGCTCCGCGGTCGCGAAGGTGCTTGCCGACGGTCTGGGGGGTCGCGGTG